>Ga0209517_10001240_pt1 | contig 39457 bp, 36 predicted proteins | sample PeaSoiMetSII2010_FD_187695 | JGI IMG/M metagenome (GOLD analysis project Ga0209517, IMG submission 187695) | Peat soil microbial communities from Weissenstadt, Germany - SII-2010 (SPAdes) (version 2) | ecosystem: Environmental > Terrestrial > Soil > Wetlands > Peat | place: Germany...
GATCACAACCTGATCGCCTCGCTCAAGCCGCACGCGCCAATCTGTCTATCGCCGTTTCGGCCCTCACGCCTGCGAAACACAGCGCGTCGGCCGCCTCCGCTGACGCGTTTTTCCACGGCCTCGGGCAGAAGCGGTCAGTTGTCCTGATGGCAATCGCCGCTATCGGTCGATAGCGGGTGCCGTTGAACCTTACGAGACGCGGCTATGAGAGTGTGATGAACGTCCCGTCCAGCGCCATCAGCAACGTCTCGATCTTGAGCCGAGGCTGGCGCTGTCCCACCTCTTCGCGGAACTCGGCCATCGCCTTGCGATGCGTTTCGGTCTCGATCTCGGGCGTGGCGACGCTCGCGTCGCCGTAGGCGATCTTGGCGGCGCCGCAATCGCGATGATCGATGGCGATGACGCTCTTGATATTGTGCAGCTGGATCGAGGTGGCGAGATTGTCCCAGAACGCCTTGTGCCACTGGTCGAAGGCCGGGGCGACGACCCCGATCGCCGCGCCGGCGATGGTGAACTGGCTATATTGCCCGATGAGTTTCTGCTTCACGGCGTAGTCGTGCACCGGCTCCTGCATGCGCGGGTCGATACAGCCGAGGATCATCGCCTCGTAGTCGCCGCTCGCCGCCCGCGCCAGCCAGGGCCGGAACGCGAGCGCCGCCGCGCCGGCGCCGAACAGAAATCCGCGGCGGTGAAGCCCTCCGCAGGTGCAGGGCGCTGGCCTCAGAACGGGATCTCGTCGTCGAGGTCGCCACCGCCAGCCGGGGCGCGGCTGCGCGAGGGCGCGGCGCTCCCGGATTGGCCGGTGCCGCCATAGCGGACCTGATCGCCGCCGGCGCTGCTGAAATCTTCGTATTCGGCGTCGCCCTCCATCGCGCCGCCGCCGGGGCGATCGCGGGCGCCGTCGAGCATCGTCAGCTCGCCGCGGAAGCGCTGCAGCACCACCTCGGTCGAATATTTCTCGACGCCGGCGTTGTCGGTCCATTTGCGCGTCTGCAACGCGCCCTCGACATAGATTTTCGAGCCCTTGCGCAGGTATTTCTCGGCGATCTCAACGAGGCGCTCGTTGAAGATCACCACGCGGTGCCACTCGGTGCGCTCCTTGCGCTCGCCCGAGTTGCGGTCGCGCCAGCTTTCCGAGGTCGCGAGCGCCAGATTGGCGATCCGCGTGCCGTCATTGGTCGAGCGGATTTCCGGGTCGCGGCCGAGATTGCCGACGAGGATCACCTTGTTGACGCTGCCTGCCATGGGGGCCATCCCGAAATTGAGGGGTCAGGCCGCCATTTTATCAAGCCGGGCGGATGTTCCTACTTTATTCTTATCCCCGTTATCCACAGAGACGGGCCGGATCAACGCCGGGCCGGCGCCTCGTGGCCCATCGACATCGCCCGCCCGTGCGTTTCGACGCCGAGGAACGCGAAGGCCAAGGTTACGGCCAGCATCGTGCCGGCAAGGAAGATGAAGGCCGGGAAGATCGCGTCGGCCGTCGCCTTGGGCGCAATGACATTGCTGCTGCCGGCGAGCAGCGCCAACGCGAGCGGCCCCAGAATCTTGCCGACCCCGTTCGCCGCCTGTCCCAGCCCCGACGAGCGCGACCCCATGTTCACCCCGTACTGCTCAACCGTATAGGGCGCGAGGTTGGAGAATCCGCCCTCGACGCAGAAGGCCGAAGCGGCGATCAGCACGATGAACAGCGGGAAGCCGTCACCGATCAGGACGGAATTGAAATACCCAGCCAGCACCAGGAACACGACCGAGGCGAAGCCGAAAACGACGCCGAGCGAGCGCCTCCCCGTCTTCGACGCGATCAACGAGACGATGATCTTGCCGACAATCCCGGTGCCGGAGACGTAGATGAAGTACTTGGCGGCCACGGCCGGCTCGATCTTCAACGCGAGCGCGACGATGGTCGGGCCCCAGAGGTAATAGCCGTAGGCGGCCGAGGCGGAGCCGCCCCAGATCAGGATGGTCTGCCAGAAGAGGCGCGGGTTGACCGAATAGAGCTCGCCCAGATGCGCACGCGGCGGCGCCACCGGCCGAGCGGTCGGCAATGGCACGCTGTCGAGCGGCACGCCGAGCTGCTTCGCGACGCCCTGGCGCGCTTCGGCGAAGCGCCCCTTGGCGGTTAGCCAGCGCACCGATTCGGGAACAAGGGCCCACACCAACAGCCCGACGATGACGGCGATGAACCCGGTCATCGCCACCCCGCGCCAGCCGAAGGCGTTGAGCAAGGTCGCTGAGGTAAACGAGGCGAGCAGCGTGCCGGCGCTGGCGAAGACGACGTAGAAACTCGTCATTCCGGTGCGCCAGCGCGTCGGGGTCTGCTCGACGACCATGGTCAGCGCCGGGGTGACCCCCGCCGCCAGGCCGAAACCGACGAAGAACCGCAGCAGCGCCAGCATTTCCCACTGCCCGGTCGGCACCAGCCCGATCAGCCCGGCGCTGATGCCGCAGATGAAGGTGCCGGTAACGCACTGCATCTTGCGCCCGAGCAGGTCGCCAAGCGCGCCCCAGACGATTGCCCCGATGATGGCGCCGACGCCGGCGGCGTAGAGGATCAGCGCGCCCTGCCCGTAGGTCAGCTGCCATTCCTTGCCGATCACCGACATGACAAAGGCGATCAGGAAGAAGTCGAAGAAATCGAGCACGAACACCGCCGACATGATGGTGAAGGTCACCCAGTAGCGCGGGTTGAGCGGCGCGGTATCGAACAGCGCCATAAGGTCGTCGGAGGTGTGCTCGGCCATGCGTCTCTCCCCAGGGCTTTGTTTTTGCCGCGCCGGCGTTGGCCATTGAGAGTCGCGGCTCGATTGACGTCAAGTATCGGCCGGGCGGCAAAGCGCGTCAACGCGGCGCGGAGGGGTCAAAAGTTGCGATGCCAGTCCCAAGCGCGACTATCTTCGATGGTCTTTTGCAGCGCGATGCAAGATGGGTTGTCGCGGGAGTGCTTGACCGATCGCCCGTATCCGTTAAGGCGTCGGCGTAACGCCACAAACGGGTTGGGAGCGCGAGCAATGGGAGTTGCGTCGAAGAATCGGTAGGCCGGGTAGGTCAACACGTGGCCGATCAGCCGCGCGATCGCGGGCATGTTGACATCGTCAAAGATCACCACCCCGCCGGGGTCGAGCATCTTGTTGACGTAAAAGAAGTCGACCAACGCATGGTCAAAAGTGTGCCAGCCGTCGATGATTGCCGCCTGGACCCGGGTCTGGGCCCGTAGCAACCGCGGCAGCGCAGTCTCGGATGGTTCCTCGATCAACTTCACAAAGCGGTCATAGCCGGCCCGCCTGATGTTGAGCAGGCCGATGCCGTCATACAGGCTGGATTGGCAGGGATCGACGACGATATGCCGCGCAGGCTTGCCGTTGCGATCGAGCGCGGAACACGCGAAGAGCGTCGATATCCCATAGGCAAACCCGACTTCGAGCGAGAGGTCAGGCTTCACCGCCTCGAAGACGCGCATAATGAGCTCGCCCTCGGCCTCGTTCATGTTGACGGTGAGGGGCCGCGACTCGCCCTGCGCATCGACGACCTGATTCGAGCGGAGGATCTCGCTGAGGATCGTATTCATACAACGGTCGTTGAACCGCGGTTCCGGGCCACGGCGAGGATGTCAACCGCCAGCAGCGTTTACAAGGGTGGAGGATCGCCACGGGACAATTCCTCTCCCGTCCCGGATCGACCCGCGCTAAGGTCATGGCCAACCACTCGAACCCCGGTTTTTGGTTTATGCAGTCGATCCGCATCCGCGGTGCGCGGGAGCACAATCTCAAGAATATCGACGTCGACGTGCCGCGCGACAGCCTGGTGGTGATCACCGGCCTGTCGGGGTCGGGCAAATCGTCGCTCGCCTTCGACACGATCTATGCCGAGGGCCAGCGCCGCTATGTCGAGAGCCTCAGCGCCTATGCCCGCCAGTTTCTCGAGTTGATGCAGAAGCCCGATCTCGATTCGATCGAAGGCCTGTCGCCGGCGATCTCGATCGAGCAGAAGACGACCTCGCGTAACCCGCGCTCGACGGTCGGCACCGTTACGGAAATCTACGACTACATGCGCCTGCTCTGGGCGCGGGTCGGGGTGCCGTATTCGCCGGCGACCGGGCTGCCGATCGTCAGCCAGACCGTGTCGCAGATGGTCGACCGCGCGATGGCAATGAAGGAGGGCACGCGGCTCTATCTGCTGGCGCCAATCGCCCGCGGCCGCAAGGGCGAGTACCGCAAGGAACTCTCCGATCTGCAGAAGCGTGGGTTTCAGCGGGTCAAGGTCGACGGCAAAATGCAGGAGATCGACGAGGTCCCGGCCCTCAACAAGAACTTCAAGCACGACATTTCGGTCGTGGTCGACCGGCTCGTCGTGTCACCCGATCTCGGCAACCGGCTCGCGGACTCATTTGAGACAGCGCTCACCTTGGCGGACGGCATCGCCATCACCGAGGACGCCGATAGCGGCGCAGAGACGATCTTCTCATCGAAGTTCGCCTGCCCGGTCTCCGGGTTCACGATCCCGGAGATCGAGCCGCGCCTGTTCTCGTTCAACAACCCGTTCGGCGCCTGCCCGGCCTGCGACGGGCTCGGCACCAAGCTCTATTTCGACGCCGATCTGGTGGTCCATGACGAAGGCCGCAGCCTTTACGATGGCGCGGTCAGCCCATGGTCGCATTCGTCGTCGCCCTACTACACGCAGACGCTCGAAAGCATCGCGCGCACGTTCAAGCAGAGCATGCACACGCCGTGGCACGACCTGCCCGAGAAGATGCGCGACACGATCCTCAACGGGTCGGGCAGCGACCCGATCAAGATGACCTATGACGACGGCCTGCGGAAATACTCGACCGAGCGCCCGTTCGAGGGCGTGCTGCCGAACATGGAGCGGCGCTACCGCGAGACCGACAGCGCCTGGGTGCGCGAGGAATTGGGCCGCTATCAGGCTGCGCGTACCTGTGAGGTCTGCGACGGCGCGCGGCTCAAGCCCGAGGCGCTGGCGGTCAAGATCGCCGGGCGCAGCATCAGCGAGGCGACCGCGCTGTCGATCCTGGCCGCGGTCGATTGGTTCGCCGGGGTCGACGCGACCCTGACCCCGAGCCAAAGCGAGATCGCCGCGCGCATCCTCAAGGAGATCAACGAGCGGCTCGGGTTCCTGAAGAATGTCGGGCTCGAATACCTGACGCTGTCGCGCGCCTCGGCCACCCTGTCCGGTGGCGAGAGCCAGCGCATCCGGCTTGCCTCGCAGATCGGTTCGGGCCTCACCGGCGTGCTCTACGTGCTCGACGAGCCGTCGATCGGGCTGCACCAGCGCGACAACGACCGGCTGCTCGCGACCCTCAGGCGGCTCAGAGACCTCGGCAACACGGTGATCGTCGTCGAGCACGACGAGGAGGCGATCCGCAGCGCCGACTGGCTGATCGACATGGGCCCCGGCGCCGGAATTCATGGCGGGCATCTTGTCGCCGAGGGCAAGCCCGAGGACGTGATGCGCGCGCCGGAAAGCATTACCGGGCAGTACCTGACCGGGATGAAGCAGATCCCGATCCCGGCGACCCGCCGCCCGGGCCATCCGCGCCAGATCCTTCGCCTCGTCGGCGCGCGCGGGAACAACCTCAAGGATGTGACCTGCGAAATCCCGCTCGGCACCTTCTGCTGCGTCAGCGGCGTCTCGGGCGGCGGCAAATCGACCCTGATCGTCGAGACGCTATACAAAGCGCTGGCCAAGCGGCTCAACAACGCGCGCGAGCAATCGGCGCCGTTCGAACGGCTCGAAGGCGTGGAGTACCTCGATAAGATCGTCGATATCGACCAATCGCCGATCGGGCGCACACCGCGTTCGAACCCGGCGACCTATACCGGCTGTTTCACCCCGATCCGCGACTGGTTCGCCGGGCTCCCCGAAGCAAAGGCGCGCGGCTATCAGCCCGGCCGCTTCTCGTTCAACGTCAAGGGCGGGCGCTGTGAGGCCTGCCAAGGCGACGGCGTCATCAAGATCGAGATGCACTTCCTGCCCGATGTCTACGTCCAGTGCGACGTCTGCAAGGGCAAGCGCTACAACCGCGAGACCTTGGAAGTGCTGTTCCGCGGCAAGTCGATCGCCGACGTGCTCGACATGACCGTCGACGAGGGCGCCGATTTCTTCCGCGCAGTGCCGTCGATCCGCGACAAGCTGTTGACGTTGCAGCGAGTCGGGCTCGGCTACATCCATGTCGGGCAGCCGGCGACGACCTTATCGGGCGGCGAGGCGCAGCGGGTCAAGCTGTCGAAGGAATTGTCGCGCCGCGCCACCGGCCGCACGCTCTACATCCTCGACGAGCCGACCACCGGCCTGCATTTCGAGGACGTGCGCAAGCTGTTGGAGGTGCTGCACGCGCTGGTTGAGACCGGCAACACGGTGCTGGTCATCGAGCACAACCTCGAGGTGATAAAGACCGCCGACTGGCTGATCGATCTCGGCCCCGAAGGCGGCGATGGCGGCGGCCGTATCGTCGCCACCGGCACGCCCGAGGATGTCGCCGCGGTCGCCGACAGCCATACCGGCACGTACCTGCGGCCCTACCTCGCGCGCCGACTCGCGGCACCGCGCCGGCTCGCCAGCAGCGCCGCCGAATAAGGATACCGGCGCGGTTGGTGAAGCCACCGGCCTGATCCCTCAGGACCTCGGCCATCCGATACTAAAAAGCGCGGATATACGTTTGCAATTTGTCGTCATACGCGCATAAAATTTTTCGTGCTCACGCGTGGGGCAAGAAGGCTGATGATGCGACAGCGCGAGCAACCCGACGCGCTTCGGCGGCGGCATTCCTTGGTCCCGATGCAGGGTGACGCGAAGAGCGAGCGCAAGTCGGCGGTCGCTGAAATAAAGGGGGCTGGTATGCTGATGACGGCCAGGCTTGTCGCCGCAGTCGCTATTTTCGGCACAACGCTGGCTCCCGCGCTGGCGCAGAAGGCCTACCAGGACAGGCCAACCAATACCTACGATCAACCGATACACGTGCCGGGCGGCCCGGTCCCGACCGTCTATGTGTCGTACCCCTTCCTGTTCTTCGATCAGGGAGGACTACGTACGGTGATTCAGAACGCGACGAATATCGCCGACGAAGGCCTCAAGCAATGCAACAAGCAGTGGTTCGACGACGCCATCAAATCCTTACGCTATTACATCAGCGTCTTGCAGGAGGCGCGGCAGCGCGTCGAGCAAACAATTGACGTCGGTCGGACCCGCTGGGAGTTAGGCGGCTTGGATCCGGCGTCGTATCAGCCTTATCAACCTTATCTTGATGAGATTCAGGAGCTGACCGACGACGCGAATACCGTCGCCAGCGTGATTAATTGGCTGCTGCTGCGGCAGGACTGGTCGCATTGCAAGCCGCCGGTCGAGCATGCCATGGCCCCGATGCCGCCGTCGAACGCGACCGCGATTGCGATGGCACCGCCGGCGGCGACGGGCACGACGCTGGTGGCGCTGTCGGCGCCGTTCGCCTTCAACGACTTCTATATCGGCGTGGCGGGCGGGGCGAGTTTTGTGCCGACCGTCATGGCCACCGAGTTCTTTTCGGATGGCAAGGACAGGTTTCCGTGGGGGTCGTCGATCGGCTCTTATTTCGGCGCACAGGCCGGTTTGCAATCGGGCAATTGGCGCTTCGAAGGGCAATACACCTGGAGCGTCAACCCGGCGGCCGCGACGATGCCGCTGGCGCCCGACGTCAAAATCGGCGGCAACACCGAAACCTTCGGGTTCTTTGCCAATGGGATCTACACCCCGCCCTTCGTGCTCGGAATCCCGGTGACCCCGCATATCGGGGTCGGCGTCGGCGCGCTTGACGTTTCGACGACGGTAAAGGTCAACGACATGAGGGTCTTTGACTCGAGCAACTGGGCGCCCGGAGCGCAGGCGATCGGCGGGGTGGCCTACACGATATCGCCGCAATGGAGCCTCGATCTCAACTACGTCTACCAGACGAGTTTGGGCGACGTCGACTACAAGAGCCTCACCGGCAACAACAAGGTGACGGCGCCCTACCACAGCAGCTACGTCACCCTGGGTCTGAACTTGCATTTCCCGCCACCGCCGCCACCGCCACCGCCGGCGGGAGCAATACCGCAGGCTCACCAGTTCGCTTCGTTGGCGCCGGTTGGAACGGAGGCAGCCGCGGCGTATCGCTTCACGCTGCGCTACGACGAAGCGAATGTGGCGCTGACCCCGAGCAGCGTGAAGGCGCTGCACGACGCGCTCGATGCAGTCGAGGCGGGGCAAGACGTGCGGATCGCGATCGCGGGATGTGAGGCCGCGGCCGATTTTGCCGACGGCTCGCCCTGCGCCCGCCACGCGCTCAGGCTCCGGCATCTGCTGGCCCGATACGGCGTCGAAAACCCGGGCCGTCTGCTCGCCGGAGGCTGACGGCCCAGGGCCATTTCGCCGCCGTCACGATCAGGTCCGCGAAGCCGCGAAAGCAGCAATCCGGCTATTTAGGGACGGCTATCATTTAGCCCTATACGCGTATAACATCATCGGTGTTTCACGGGTGAGGCTATAAGCACGATAAGCCTGCGAACCCCGTCAGCCGCGTTCTGGCGGCAGCAGCTTCCCGTGCGGGCCGAGGCCACGAAGGGCGGCAAGTCCGCGTTCGCCAGGGGGAAGAGATGCGCATAGCCACGACGGTTTTCGCTGCTATCACCCTCCTCGGCGCGACACTCGTCCCCGCACTCGCGCAAAACACGCCGCCGGCGCCCCCGCCTTGGAATCCGGCCGGCGGCACCGTCGACCCGAAAGATCCGAACCTTTGGCATAACCCAAAGGATGGACCGAGCGATTACGTCTGGAACCCGAAGATTTGCCGCTGGGTCTACAAGGGTGCCGGCAAGGACGCCCTCGGCAACCACAAGGACGGCGATCTCGCGAACCAGGGACCGCCGCAAGGGGTTCCGCCGGGAAGCGGTAAGATGCAGGGGGTGGGCGCGGCAAAGGACGGCAGCGGCAATACTTATACTTGGGACGCCGACACGACCGACGGCAAAGGCAATCCGGTACCGGGCAAAGGATGGGTTGACGACAAGACCGGCAAATCGCTTTGCACGCCTCCAGCGGCAGCGGCCGTGGCGCCGGGCGCAAACCCGGCACCGGCTCCGAAAACCGTTCCGGCTGAGGTAGCGCCGACACACACGAGCGTCACGCCGCCGCCGGGCACGACAACCGTGTCCACCGGGGTGCCGGCAGCAACAGTACCTGTAGCAACGACGCAGACACCGGGGCATTATTACAATACACCGTACTACAACTCCCCGCTAGAGGCGTGGTTTTACAATACGCCGTACAACACACCGTACAACACACCGTACTATAACTCCCCCTTTGAGGCGTGGTTTTACAACACTCCCTACAACACCCCGATTGGCGGAAACGTATGGGACGGCTTTTATATCGGCGTGGATGGCGGGCCGAGTTTTGTGCCGACCGTCATGGCCACCGAGTTCTTTTCGGATGGCAAGGATAGGTTCCCGTGGGGTTCGTCGATCGGCTCTTATTTCGGCGCGCAGGTCGGTTTGCAAAACGGCAACTGGCGGGCCGAAGGGCAATTCACCTGGAGCAACAACCCGGCGGCCGCGACGATGCCGCTGGCGCCCGACGTCAAAATCGGCGGCAACACCGAAACTTTCGGGTTCTTTGCCAATGGAATCTACACCCCGCCCTTCGTGCTCGGGATCCCGGTGACGCCGCATATCGGGGTCGGTGTCGGCGCGCTTGACGTTTCGACGACGATAAAGATCAACGACATGAAGGTCTTTGACTCGAGCAACTGGGCGCCCGCAGCGCAGGCGATCGGCGGGGTGACCTGGAATATATCGCCGCGATTGAGCCTCGATCTCAACTACGTCTACCAGACGAGTTTGGGCGACGTCGAGTACAAGAGCCTCGCCAACGGCAACAACCCCCGCAACAAAGCGGACGCGCCGTACCACAGCAGCTACGTCACGCTGGATCTGAACGTGCATTTCCCGGCCGCGAAGCCGTCGCCTGCATCGCCGACCCCGCCCGCGCCGCGGTCGGAGATGCCGCAGGCGCGTCAGGTCGCCTCGCTGGTGCCGGTTGAAGCGGCGGCAACGGCGGCGCACCGCTTCACGCTGCGCTACGACGAGGCGAATACGGTGCTGACGCCGTCCAGCGTCCGCGCCCTCCACGAAGCGCTCGATGCGATCGAGGCGGGGCAAGACGTGCGGATCGCGATCGCGGGATGCGAGACCGAGGCCGATTTTGCCGACGGCTCGCCCTGCGCCCGGCACGCGCTCAGGCTCCGGCATCTGCTGGCCCGATACGGCGTCGAAAACCCGGGCCGTCTGCTCGCCGGAGGCTGACGGCTACCCAGGCATCGATGGTCTCGACCTCAATCGTGCGCGGTTGGCTCGCCGCCACTTGCCTAGCGTTGCTGGTGTCGGGCTGTTCGGTCATCCCGGCGAGCCAATTCGTCGAGCGCTACGGCGACCCGACCCCGACCCCGCAGAACCTGACGCTATGCGAGGGATATTCGTGCCATTTCGGCACCCATGTCACGCTGTCTCCCGGCGAATGGGCGCAGGTGAAGGCAGTTTTCGAGCCACCTGCGCCCGACGCGGCGACCGAGCGGGACCGGGTCGCGCGCGCGGTCGAGACGCTCGATCTGCTAGCGGCCCAGCACACCGGCACGGCGGTTCAGCAACGCCGCGATTGGATCAATAAGGGCGACCCCAGCCAGATCGACTGCGTCGACCATACCGTCAACACCGTGACCTATCTCCGGCTGTTCGCTAATGCCGGGCTACTGCGGTGGAATCATCCCGGCGACCCGGCGCATCGCGGCTCGATCATCGGCTGGGACGTCGCCAACACCGCCGTGCTGGTCGAGAACGACGGCAACCGCGGATACTCGATCGATACCGCGTTGGGCGATGTCGGTCTGCCCCCTTACGTCGTCCCCGTCGAGCAGTGGATCGCGGGACCCATCCCCGCGTTCCGCAACAACGCGGCGCTGCCACAAACTTACCGGGGATAAGGATATCAAGGGGTTAGTGACTGTTTTCCCATCCTACCCATCCAGGCTCCCAACCATGGAAACTGCTCATTTAGGGGCTGGAAGGGTTCACCATACTAGGGTTTGCAATCGAGGGAAAGGCCGGACGCTGGCCTAGGCCGGGCGCAGAGCGACCCCGATTGTCTCGGTAAACGCTCGCAACAGAAGCGCCTTGTCGTCGGCCGTGATCTTGTCGAGCTGCGCCCGCTGCTTTTCGAGGTACCCGAGCCAGGAATAAATCTCGTCCAATAGCCCACCAGCGCCCTGTTTCGGCTCCGGTGCCACGCGAGCGGCCCGTGGCTTCTCTTTCGTGTCGCCGGCCGCGAGCGCCGCGCTCTGATCGGCCGGTGGCTTCTTGGCGATTTGCTGGGCTGCGTCAATCTTGATCCTGCCAGCATCAACGGCTGCAATCAGCTCCGGCGTGCCATGCTTGAGCACCGCACGAGCGCTATGTACCGAATGGGGATTCACCTTTAGAGCCGCGGCAGCGTCAGCGATTCCAACCTTCGGTGGCTCGCCCTTTTTCGCATTTCCCGAGCCGCGCGTTACGAGCCTTGCGGCCGTCATAGCCAGTTGTGCCGGGTCCATGTGCCGGCGATGAAGATTGACGCTGATCACATAGGCGAGCGGCGTATCGCCATCGTGGCGCGGCGCCCACTGCTCGTACAGGCAGCCGACGCCAGCCTCAGCGCATGCCCGGTTGCGATGCCAACCGTCGAGCACCTTGTCCTCGAATAAGATGACCGGCTCGCGCAGGCCATTGGCTTTGATGTCAGCCAAAAGCTCGGCGAACTGAGTGTCGGACATGGCCGGAAACAGCTTGGCCAAATCGTGAGCGGCGTAGCCCACCATTATATGACGTTCTGCGGCGGCAGAGGCGCGGTCGGCGGCGGCCTGGTCAGATCAGCACCCACCAGCGGGAAGTCATCCCCACCCTCGATCGGCGAGAAGCCTTCGAGGCCGCGAATTTCGTTGGGCGTCAGGATGCGATCCTTGACCGCGATATCGTAGGTGCTCCACCGCTGATTGGGATCGCCACGCGTCAGGCCGTTGAGGTCGAACATGATGCAGCTCGGCGACGACGGGCCGAAGATCACGCGGCTGAATTCAGCTTCGATCTTGACCAGCCATGGCGTCAGTGTGAATTGGGCGAACCATCGGCCGGCAGTCTCGGCATTCGTGAAGCTGCTGTGATCCCAAATGCCGACCAGCGGCGGCGGTACGCCATAGATGCGCGCCATTTCCTCGGTGCTGAATTTCCGGCTTGCCAGCAGCTCAGCATCCTCGGGGTTGATGGCAATCGCCTGCCATTTCCACCCGCCATCGAGGATCATGAATTTGGCCGCGTTTGACGAGCCGGTGAACTTTTCCCTGAGCGACTCTGCCAACCGCTTCCGGCCGTCAGGGTCGATCTTGCCGTCCGTCGAGAAGACACCGCTCGGGTTGGCGCCGTTGCGGAAAACATGGTTGTGAAAGTCCTGAACCTGCAACGCGCCGGTCACGGCGCCGGCCGCGCGGCTGAGTCGACTCCGGCCGATGATCCCGTTGTCCGTCCGATCCCTCAGCCACAGCGCCTCGTCGCCGAAGACACGGTGCATATTGCCGGGAATTCCATAGAGGCCCAGCGGATCGCTGATGTCCAAGCCGACACGGCCGCTCGGGAGAATGACCGGCAGGACATTGGCCCATGAGTGTGGCCGCAGCTCCGTCACGGCTCCCCGGCCGTCATAGATCGTTTCGATGACCCCGTTGCCCCGCAGCAAGGTGCTGGCCAGGAAGAATTCGATCAGCTCCGGCCAGCTCATATTCGAGGTAGGCCCGGCGCGGATCAGCCGTTGCAGCGGGTTGTCGAAGTCTTCCGTCTTCACGCCATTGTTGACCCTGTAGACGGTCACGGGTAGCGCGGCAATCGCCGAGGCAATCGACTGAACGCACGCATAGATCGTGGCCAAATTCTCGGCAAAGGGTGAGGCATAGGCGGCATAGCCGAACTGCCCGGCGATACTGCCGAGCGCCGTCCAGCTCGGGTCTTCGGGTGCGTCCCGCTTCTCGCGCTTGAACGGCCACATGGGTTAGAGACTTTCGAGATACAGCCGCGCCAGATGCAGCCTTGCCGGCATGAGGTAGCGCGCCGTGACGATGGTGTTGGGATACGCCGGCCAGCTCGACACGACGGAGATTTCCTTGAGGTCTACCGAGCGCAAGGTGCGCTTGTTGCCGGCCCAGCTATCGCCATCCTTCGGCGTGATGAAACCGAATGACATGCCGCCCAAATCGCCGCGCTTCGCAAGCGCCAACACGTCGTTGCCGACAGCGGTTTCCGGTACGTCGAGCGAGAAGGCCAGGCCAGTGTTGTCCTCGGATAGCCGTAGGCTGCCGCTGCGCGTGCGCCCCAGCAGCTTATCGGGTGCATGATCGGCCAGAGCCAGGATATCGCCACCCGCGCCCAGCGACGCGCGGAACGCGCCCGGCGCGATCGTCTCGGTGAAGTTGCCAATCCGAGCATCGGTGTTGAAGGTTGCGGCGTATCCCTCAAGCCGCCGGCCAACGGCCCGCAGCTCAAGGGATATGGCCCTACGTTCGATCGTCATGGTTACGCCGGATGGATGTTCCGGCAGGCAAAGCTGGCGATATGCCGAAGCTCTACGTCGCAGGTGAGCATCGCGCGGACCTGGACGTTGCCCTTGGTGAAAGCCGTCGTCTCGTAAGGGTTCACCAGCACGTCGAGCACCGACCAGTAGCCGATCAGCAGGCTTGAAAAGTCACCAAGGATCAGCGCGGCGTCGGCGCTTGATTCCGGCACGTTGGTGGTGGTCTGCAACGGATATCCGAGCAAGGTATTTGTGTCGTCCATGATCGTGATGGAGTCGGTGCTGCCCGAAAGCCGACGCGTGTTGCGGAAGGTGTTTTTGACCTGCGGCTTGGTGATCCAGCTCACGTTGCCCTGATCGATCGGCACGTTGGCGTTTTCAAGTTCCGTCACCATGTCGTTGACGCCTTGCCAGGACGCGACCTCGGTGGGGCAGGGACATTGGGTCAGGATGCCACTCGGCGCATTAGCACCGCCGCCCTCAATCGCGGCAGAGTCGACCGTGCGCGCCAGCACCGCGCCCATGTCGTTTCTCAACAGCATTTCGATCGCCGGCGTGCTCTGCAAGAGCATTTGCCGGCTGAATTCCGACAGCGATCCGGCGGTCTTCGGCGTCAGCTCGACCGAGTCGAACACCTGATCCGACAGGCTCAGCGCCGAGTTTTCAGCGACCCAGCCGGCGGTAACCGACGTGTCGAGACGGCCGATCAGCAGGTTACCAACGAGACCGTCAAGGATCGTCGCGCCCGCGTTCCTGATCACCAGCTTGGACCGAAGGATGTCAACGAACATGCCCGGTTCCAAGGTCGTGGCGATCAAGGCCGCGCCATCGGCACTGGCAAGCGCAACGCGGCGCTCGATATCCCGCTGAGTAGCGGGCCGGCGCAGCACGGACAAGGGAACCGCAATGCCTTCGAAGGGGCGCCCCTCGCGCCGAGCCAGCTCTTGGCTCAGCTCGCGCTCGCGGCTGGTATCCTCAGTATGGCCCGGCATCTGCGACAGGATCGCGCGCCGTAGCGAGAAGCCTTCCAACGCCGTGTCAAGGCGCTGATCGCCAGTGCCCTCGATCCAGTTGCCGGCGATGCGCCGCTCGGCTTCGTCAACGAGCGTCTGAACGGCCAAATTCTTCTCGACGGCAGCCAGCTCGGTTTTCAAAACGCCGAATCGCGTCTCTTGCTCTGCTGACAGATCGCCGCCTTCGCCCGCCGGTTTGTCGGCAATCGTGCGCATTTCGGCAGTAACGGCGGCGCGTTTTGCGAGAAGTTCACGGATCGACATGGGAATCCCCAAAATTATGCACGCCAAGCATAATACAAATTAGGGGATTCGCTAATTCCCTAAAAGCTGATCACCAAATCGCCCTCGCCGAAGGTAATGAGCTTGCTTGTTTCTCGAGACGCCAAACCAACCGCAAAGACGGCGCTAACCGCTGCATCGATCCGACCACGCGATCTCATCTTCGATATTTTGCGGTTCGCGCCGCTGTCCGTGTCGATCGTCGCGTTGGCCGCACACCACCGCAGCAATGGATTGCCGCCGTGGGCCAGCTTCCCGGTTAACACCAGCGCTTCGAAGGCTAATAGCGCCGGATTCATGCTCTGAAAGCCCGCGCCGATCGGCTCCAACGGCAAATCGATGTCAGCCTTGTCGAATTGCGACCGCAAATCGTCAATCATCCACCGATCGGTAGCAATTCCCTGTAGGTCGAGCGCGTCTACCTCGTGCTTGATCCAGCCCGCAAGCCAGCCGCGATCGACGGTGCGGCCGGGAACCGGAATGATGTGGCCCTGTGACGCCCAAAGCCGATAAGGCGCCTCGTCGGTGCGCTCCTTGGCGTCCAGTAGGTCCGCCGGGATGAAACCCTTCACCACAAGCCGCCCGGTGGCCGGCCAGTACAGCGAGAAGCATGTGAGGTCACTAGCACCGCCCGCGAGGTCCAACCCGCCCCACACTTCGCCGCGCGCTTCCGCGTCGCCCGCGCAGGCTTCCCAATCCGCCGGCCCAATCCATCGATCGTCCGTGCTGACCGGCTGGTTCAAGCAGTAGGCTCGAAACGCCGGTTCCATGCTCGGGATCGCCTGCGCTTGGTGCGCCTGCACCTCGATATCCTTGAGCGAGCGAAACTTGCCGAGCGCCGGGTTAGCGGCCTTCCAAGCGTCAAGCGACCATGGGTCGGATTCCGGTGGCGCGGAGTACACCCAAGCCTCAAAGGACGTGTCCTTGACCGCCCCAGCGTCAATCTTGGCCGCATAGGCGATCAGCTCTTCCAACGGATTGTTAGGATTTGGCGATCGGGTGCTGATTACGAGGCCCAACGGCTCCGAATGCGCGCCCATTCCGCTCTGAAGCGCCGAAAGCAGGTCGCGACCCCTCCATTGGCTAACTTCGTCGCCAATCCACAGGCTAGGCGACAGTCCGTGAGCCTTTTTGGCGTCTGAACTGAGCGCGGCATAGGTGGAACCGTTAACAATGTCCTCGGCCGTCTTATTGAAGGTCCGGAATGTGATTCTTTTGGCCAAATGCTCGTTGGCTAGAGCCATTTCCATCATCTGGCCGAACACAATCGCCGCTTGCGGCCGATCGGCAGCGGCCGACAACACCTGTCCGCCCTGAATCGCCTCCGGACCTGACAAATGTACTAACGCGATAGCACTGGCGAGCGAAGTTTTGCCGTTTTTCCTGCCCATTGACAGTAAACCAGTGCGCACCACACGCTTTCCGGCCTTATTTGTTCGATAAATCCGACGAATGATGCGCTTTTGCCACAGCATTAGCTTAAAAGTCCGCCCAGCATACACGCCACTCGGCACAATTAGGCGCTCGATCCACCGAATAACGCGCTCAGCTCGCGAAAGATTGTCAGAATTGGCAATGTCGGCATGTTGTGGCATACCAATCGGCACTTGCTTGTGCGCCATGATACGATGGTGCGGTTTCTTAGACTTAGCCATTACAAACCTCGAAAAGACTCATGTTTTAAACATCACCCTAAGCGCCACTGTGCACCTAGAAGACTCATGTTTTAAACATCACGTCTCAAACATCACCCCATTTTGGCCTAGGAAACCCTAGATTCTCTGTACATGATGCCTGAAGCATCAGCTCTGATATCTGAATTATGAAAAGTCATGTTTTAAACATTATCCATGATGTTTTAGATATACGTGCAACTTAACGTGGCCGTCTATGCGCAGTCATTAGCGCCGACTGTGAGAGATTTTCCGATCCATGTTTAAAACATGAATGTTGAGTCGCCTCACCCACCCGCACTTCCACCGCCCTCCCGGATCATGTTTTAAACATGAGTTTTGTCGCGATACCACCAGTGCTGACGATCCCGTGGCAACCCGTCAGCGGTGCATCCCGGTAGGTGCGGTTCATCGGTTCCACGTCGTCTGTTGTGGCAAACCAAGCATCTGGCGACGAGGTTATCGAGCACGTCGGCACCACCCCGCGAGCGCGGTAGGACATGATCGGCAACAATCGCACGATTGGTGCATCCTGCCGTTGCGCAGCGCCAGTGATCCCGCTTGAGGCATTGTAAACGCAGCGCGCGCCAAAACTCGGTTTGGTAAAAGCCGCGCATCCTACTTGCCTGTGATGTCGTGTTCTTCGTTGATGATGTCGAGCATGGCAATGAGCTGTTGCTTGAACCGCGCTAGCCTGTCCGTGCCATGCACCGGCAACAGCAACACCTCTGTCGTTGTGAAACGAAGATCACATGACAAACAAAATCGTCGCCGATGAATCGTGTTGCCGTCGTGTGGTCTCGTATTCGTGACGACGGTATCGCTACCGCAATCCGGACATTTGATCGGACTCGGCGTTTTCTTAATCCTGAGTTTCGGCGGTGCTGGTCTGTGACGCTGTTTAGGTCCGATGGTCTGAGCGGCGGTCATGTGCTGTCCTTCTTTTGCTTGGGTTTTGGTGGACGCCCTGTCGCCTCGTCCGCAATAAGCACACCCCCTTAAGGGGGTGCTTTGCGGACGGACATGCGGACAACCCGTCCGCAATGTAGTGTCCGCAGTGCGGACGTTATGCGGACGCCCACACGTATTCTCCATTAATTCCAATGAGTTGATCCGTCCGCAAACGTGTCCGCACTTCCCAAAACCGCTTGCGGACGTCGGGATCGGTGCTATCCAGTACGCCAACGCGGATTAGGTGCTCTTTCCAGCGCTCCAACGTCGTGCCACGGACGCCAAACGGGACGCCTTTCATCATCGGAATTGCCTCGCCGATATCGACAACGAGGTTGTGCAATTCCCGTAGCGCGAGCGCTTTTTGAGTGAGTTTCCTCAGCGACGAATTATTGGAAATATTTGGTGGCTGCCAGCGCTCGACGGTTTGCACCGTGTCGCCTGCAGGGTATTTCTCCGTGGCGTTGTCGAGCTCGACGCCGACCAGCCGAAACCACATCGTGTTATCGTCCGGCGCCGCGATGTTGACCTTTGCACGATCTAGGCGGACCAGATATTTCGCATCCTGAGGCAGCAAACCGAGCGTGTCGGCATCACCTTTCGACATGGGCACGAGCGAGTACATCAGCCGGCCGGCATCAACACGCGATGACGCGCCGCGATCGCGATCGGCCGCGTCTTCATGACGAGCTTTGTTTTCGTGATGCAATGAATCCATCACGCAGCCGCCGGTATTTTCCGAAACTGCTGAAAGCGTGTTCATCACGAAATCGATTTGCTGATTGTCGCCTTCCTTGACGCCGTGGGATTTCACAAACGGATCAAGACAAACAATTTCGATGTTGCGTTTTTTAATTTCTTGCACCAGCTCGCTATAAAGCGGCCCTTCCAGTAACCCGCCGGGAAAGTCTTTGCTCGGCAGCTCAAAACTGGCGATTTTGGCATTCGTGATCAGAATAAAGAATTTCCCGAGCAGCTCGGACGCCTTGACCTTGTGATGCCTCATGCACGCGCGGACCCGGCGCCGCAGCTCGTTACGGCCATCCTCGAAAGAAACGATCATCACGTTGGCCTGTCGCCATACATGTTCGCCCGTCAGGCTGCGGCCGAGCGCCACGGACATAAGCTGGGCGATGCGGAGCGCCGTCTTACCGCTGCCGCCGCGCCCACTGAGGCCACTCAGGAAGTGCTTGCAGAACGTGTTGCCCAGCAGCCATTCCCGGGGCGGTATCTGGTCGAGGTCGAGCCCGACGTCGAACGGCTCAGGGAAGGTTGGCCACTGGTCTAGCTGCGGCTGTTCGGCCATTGGCTGCCCTGCTGCTGGTTGTTGCGCGCGCGCCGGAGCCTGATACACGGGCGCGGGTGCTCCATCGCCCGGCTCCGGCGGACCATCGACATAGGCGACGCCGCCCTGCATCCAGACCATGTCGCCTTCGGGTTGCCACTCGTCGCGGCCGATCATGGCCGGGCCTTTTTGATGCAGACGCTGCCATTCACGCGCAGGGGCACGCCAACCGGGTAGTTGTCGAACCGCACCTTGTCGGTGGGGATGGCCGTCCACAGCGACGGCAGCGGGAAGCCGTAGAGGATTTCGTCGCGCATCTCGACGATCGCCCGTTCGAGCGCTTCAGCCAGCTCGCCATGCCGCACGCCCAGCGTTCGCTTGTCCCGCCGGGCCAGCAGCTTGTTGTAAACAAGCACCCAGGCCGCCACGGTATCGAAAGCTTCTTGTCCTAGCCCGTGGGCCTTGCGCATCTGCTCGACGTAGCGGGCCAGCGGGTTGGGTCGGCCGAATATTTTATAGCTCTCGACTGTTGCCTCGCGGTGCGCCTCGTCGAGTTCAAACCCTTTGCCCAGGTAGTGGTCAACGCGATCCTCGATCCAGCGAGCGCGCTCTAGCCATTCGGCTTCGATGTCAGGATTGACGGTGGGGGCCGTCGAACCATTCACGCGCTCTCCTTGATCAGCGACTTGCCCTCGCGGGCGACGAAATCGGCTGGCGGTTCAAGCCTTACGATCTTGGGAGCCAGCTTGACCGCGCGCACGCGGCCCTCTTGGACGTATTTCTTGATCGTGCGAGGAGTGATATCGAGCGCCTCGCCAAAGCTGGCGTAGGTGTCGCGGTAGATGAGAGTTTCGGTAGGCATTGGCGGGCGCTCCTGAAGAGACAAGGAGCCTTTGCGTCCGCCTGCACCCCAGCGCCTACCCTGATGAGGGTTTCGGTTGTGGATTTCTGAAGCCACGTTCCAAAAGCGTCACCCTGCTACATCTGCGCGCGCTTTAGGTCAACAACCACATTGCCTTGCGCTTCCGGCTCCATTACGAAGCGTGCCCATCCGTCCATAACCACGCGGCGGCGCTCGATTTCGTTGCCGCGCCGGTAGGCTTGCTCGACAGCACCGCCAGTCGAATGGCTGAGGCAGCGCTCGACAATATCTCGCGGGTGATTCGTGCGCTCGCCTGCCCATGTGCTGAAACACGTCCTGAAACCGTGAAGGGTGACGTCGCCCGCCGTCCTTCTGATCAGCCTCAGCACCGCGTCCCGGTGGGTGATCGGAAAAACGAGATCATCGTCAGCCCCGCGCGGCCTATCCTGTAGAATGGCCATTGCCGGAGCGCTGAGCGGGATGTGATGCTCCTTGCGCTTCCCCGGCTTGCCCTTCATGCGCGCCGCCGGGATGACCCAGGTACGGGCATCAAGATCGAATTCCGACCACACAGCATTGCTGCCTTCGGTCTTACGGATGGCGGTAAGGATCGTGAAGGCGAGTAGCTGGCGATCGACAACCGGGCACACCTTCCCGTTGTTCGATGCGGTTGTGGAGCCGAAGCTCTCATCCGAGAGATTCAAAACCTGCGCCACGAAGCTGGGAACCTTCATGTAGTCCATGGCGGCATGGTGTTCGACGGTCCGCATTTGCGAGTAAGGCGGAAGGATTGTTTCTAAAGCGCCCTTCCAGGTTGCCGGGTTCCGGCCGTCCTGGCGTTGGCCCAAGGCAACGGCGGTATCGATCACCCTCTCGATACGTTTCAGGTTTAGTGGCGCGCTGTGGACCTTGGCCTCCCAGCACGGCTTGATGGCCGCGAGCACCTCTTTCCTCGTCACCTTATCGATCGGGAGCTTTCCGAAGACGGGGAACACAAATCGGCTCATTTCGCCAAGCCATTTGCGCGCATGGTCCTTCGTCCAAACGGCCACGTGGGAATTGTAGTAGGCGATCGTCGCCTGCTCGAACGTTACCGACAGCCCCTTATCGATTTCGTTGGCCCGCCGGCCCTCGATAGGATCGTGCCCATCAAGCACCGCTAGGCGATGTCGTCGGACCGCCTCGGCAGCCTCATCACGGCCCAGGATGGTGGCCGACCCGAGGCCAAGATCGCGCCGCTTGCCGGTGGTAGGAGAGCGATACCGGAAGATCCATGACCGGCCGCCGTTAGCCCCAACGGCGAGGTACAGCGACGGGCTCACCGCATGCAGACCGGCCTTCAAAGCATCGATCTGACGGAGTGACATTGTGGCTATAAGCTTCGGCATCTTCTCACTCTCCTTACCATCAAACCGCAAATGATTGTGTCTGTTGGCCTTTCAGGAGTTTTACGCCGAAAACCCTTTATTTTCAATGATGTTGTGGGATGTCGGTGGGGATCGGTGGGGGGCGCTGAATGAGCCTATGCCAGTCTGCCACAAACTTCTGGCTGAGAGGTGAACGCGGCGGTTGCGCGATCGTCGTGCGCCCGGTCTAATCGCGCCGCCATCTTGGGGGACGCAATGGTTCCGGTTCGCCTGTTCGCTATCGCCGCCATCGCCGCTTGCGGCAGCCTTTTCGGCGCCGCTAGCGAAGCGCAGACGCCCGGGATCGACTCGGTCCGCGCCGACATCGTCGGCAAGAAGCTGGTCACCAGCGCGATCGACATTTCGCACGCGCAGGCGCAGCCGATGCCGATCCTAAAGATGCCGGTCGATGCCGATGCGTTTATGCAAGAGGCGCAGGCGAAGAAACCGCCGGCGAAGCCAACCGTCAATATTAAGGACACCGGCAACCCCACCGTCGCGCCGGTGAAGTGGGTCGGCCTGGTGATGACAAAGCTCCCTCAGAACGAGGTTGAATATTGCACCGGCCAGTTCATCGCGCCGCGGGTCGTCCTGACCGCCGGGCACTGCGTCAAGAACATCGACAAGAACACCTGGAACGACGTCAACAACATGACCTTCATCCTGCAGTTCCAGAACGGCGAAGGCTCGCATGTCTACAAGGTCGTGTGCACCGCCGCGCTCGACGCGTACACCCACCCGGCCAATTACGCGACCCTCAACGAGGATGAGCAGCAGACCGCCGATTTGGCGGCGCATCAGAACGACTACGCGATGATCCTCGTCGATAGCGACAGCCTCACCGGCACCATGGCCTGGCAGGCCGACTGGAAGGGGAAATGGCTTGGTGCGACCCGCATCGGCTATCCCGGCGACATCCTCAATGGTGAGATTGTCCAGCAGGCGCACGGCATCGTCTTTTTCGCCGACGCCATCCCGATCTTCACCAACAAGGGCACGGCCCAGTCGTTCCCCAACCTCGTCGTCCACTGGCAGCGCAACACCAAGATTACCCAGGGTTCGAGCGGCGGCGCCTGGATTGTGAACTTCGACCCTACCGAGGCACAGGGAAGCAACATCGCGATCAGCGTCAGCTCGTTCCTGATGACCGATCTCGCCGGCGCGATGTTCGGCCCCTATCTGACGGCGGCGAATATGAACGCGCTGCTTCAATTCACCCAGAACGGGTGCAAGAGCTGAGAAAAAGTCGCCAGTCGGGCGCACGAATGCCGTAAATCGGCCATTTTCGAGGATGATTTTCAATCGCAACGCGGACGGCTCGTCGTTGTTCCTGTCGCTGGAGATACCTTCCATGGCGTGGTTTCTCGCTCCCCTCGCCTTCGCCGCAACGATCGCGGCGACCGGCGCTCTCGCACAAACGCCGGCTCCGGCTTACAAAGCCACGGTCGGTGATGTGAAGGTCAGCGGCGCGATCGCGACCAATGCCAATACCGGCGCCGCGGCCGGTAGCCTCGACAGCGCTACCAACCTGCTCGATAAGTTCTCCGACGTCCGGCCGGCGATTCCGGCGCTGACCCCGCCGGGCAACTCGCCACAACCGGGCGCCAGCAAGGATTGCGTCGCGCCTAGCTGCTGAAGGCCGGTATGACCTCTTTGGCGAACAGCTCGGTCGAGCGCAGCGCATCCTCATGGCTGATCGTGCCGAAGGCAAAATCGCAGACATAGTAATTGATGCCGGTCTCGGCGATTTCGTGAGCGATGAACTTGCGCACGGTGTCCGGCGTTCCCGCGACCGCATCGCCGCGGTCGAGCACGGTCGCAAAATCGGGCGGCAACGCGGCTTCGAGCGGAAACGGTACGTTATATTCGTGCCACAGCGCGCCCATGTGATGGCGCCACGCCGGGTAGGCGCGGCAGGCGATATCGCGCGCTTGGCCATCCGTATCGGCGACGATGATGTGACGGTTCACCCCCATCAGCGGCAAATCGGCCTCCGAGCGGCCGAGCTTCTTCCACTCGGCGCGATAGGAATCGACGACCGCGCGCACCGCCGGGATCGGCCGGCGGGCAACGATGTGCGCGCCGCGCTCGGCCGCCCAGGGGATGCTCTCGGCCCGACCGATCCCGTACCACAGCTCAGGATAGGGCTTTTGCATTGGCTTCATCGGGACCGGCACATTGTCGAAATCATAGAACTTGCCGTGGAAGGTCAGCCGGTCCTCGGTGAAGCCGATGCGGGTGACCTCGAAACATTCACGGAACTGTTCGGCGCCGGTGGCGAAATCGATGCCGTAGAAACCGACCTCGATCGGCGAGATGCCGCGGCCGACACCGTAGAGGAAGCGGCCGTTCGACATCTGGTCGAGCATGCAGACTTCGTCGATCAGCCGCAGCGGATGATAGAGCGGCAGCAGGTACACCATCGGCCCGAACTTGAGTTTCTTGGTGCGCTGCGCCACCGCCGAGAGGAACACGCTCGGCGACGGCGCGTAGCCGAGCGGCGTGTTGTGATGCTCGGCCAGGTGATAGGCGTAGAACCCGGCGCGGTCATAGGCCTCGATCAACTGCAGACGCTGCTCGAAATGGCGGTTGAGCGGCTGCCCGCTATCGTCGAGATGATCAAAAATGCCAAAGCGCATGGGGTTCCTCCGCGTCTCGGGCAATCCTAACGGTCAACGAGACGAGGCGCAAAAGCGATAGAAGGCGAGCCGCAACGCAGGCAAGATCGCCGCGCTCACCGCGAGGCGATCTAACCATGTCGACCAAAGAGGTCCCGCGCCCGGCGCCGCCGGTCGGAGCCATCATCGTGCTGGTGGTCGCGGCGCTGTTCTACCTCGGCATGATGGTCACGCTTTCAAACGTCCAGAACGCCGATACCGATGCCGTGGGACGCGCGATGGCGGAAGCATTCGGCATCTTCTTCGGGATAGGGCTATGGATGGCGCTCGCGGCCCTGCTGCTGATCGGCGGCGTCAAAGGCGAGATGCCGGTCTGGTCGGCGGTCGTGGCCGCGCTTCTACTGCCGATCTCGGGTTTCGCCGCCGTCGTCGCGGTCGGCCTGCTCGATCGCGGCGCCAGCGCGCGCTATATCCTGGTGCCGGGGTTGATCGCCCCGCTGATCGCCGGCTACGCCATCTGGGCGCGCCTGCCGGGCTTGCATCGGATCATGCCGTCTCTACCGACGAGCCTCGCTGTCTGGGCGGCGATCGCGCTGCTGACGGCGGCGCCGCTGCCGCGTTTCATGGCGGACGAAGCGGTCAAGAACGCGGCGATCCAGCGGGAACAGGCTGAAGCGGCCGCGGCGGCCGCCAAAGCGCAAGAACAACATCGACAATGGGTCGAGCGCTTTCGGAATCTGACCGCTAGTTCGCCACTGTGGGACTGGGCGGCGTTTTTCGGCAAGGACAGCGAGTTCGACGAGAAGGCCATCGCCGGCGCCAACAAGCTGCCCCATCTTCAAGCCGACGCCGAGGAGGCGCTGCGCCGAGGCATGGGCTTTCCGCTCGTCGAATATCAGCGGCTCAATGTCGCCGCGACGCCGGCATACTGTGCCGCCGCCAGCGATTTCCTGATCAAGGACGCCGCCGCTCACCGAGCTCCCGACGGCGAAGCCGAGTACACCGACGAGGCCGCGCAACCCTATACCGAGCCCGATGATGTCGCCGTGATCGAATGGCTGACCGAGCACTGCGACATCGACGAGGCTGTCGCGCAAATCCGCGCCAGCGTCGGCAGCTACAAGCAATCGAGATCGCGCGATGCCTACCTTGGCGTCTTCGCCTGGCGGCGCGGCAATGGCTTCTTTCGCCGCGGCGACGACGACAGGGCGCTGGATGAATACAGCGAGGCGCTCCGCCTCTCGCCGGACAACGACCAATTCCACAACGACCGCGCGAGCCTCTACGCCGCCAAGGCCGACTATCCGCGCGCCTTCGCCGATTACGACGTGGCGATCCGCCTCAACAGCGGCTACAGCAGGGCGTTCAACGGCCGCGGTTTGGCTTATTATTTCAGCGGCGACGGCGCGCGCGCGCTGGACGACTTCAACGAGGCAATCCGCCTGAGCCCCGACTATGGCCAAGCCTTCAACAATCGCGGCAATGTCGAGATCCGCGAGGGCGCGATCGACCGCGCCATCGACGATTATGGCGAGGCCGCGCGGCTGCTGCCGAAATCCCATGTGCCGCTGGCCAATCGCGGCCAGGCGCGGCTCTACCAGGCAGCTAACAAACAGGCGGTGGACGATCTGGCCGCCGCGATGGCGATGAAGCCAAGCGATCCCTATCTGGCGCTTTGGCTCTACCTGGCGCGAGCGCGAAACGGTGAGGATGCTCGTGCGGCTCTGGCGGCCGACGCCGCCCGGTTCGACCGCGGCGGCTGGCCGTGGCCTCTCGTCGCCGTCTATCTCGGCCAAGGCGACACGAAGACGGTATTGGCCGATATCCGCCGCGACGCGAACCCCGACCGCAAGAGTCAGGAATGCGAAGCGAACTTCTATCTCGGCGCCAAAGCGGCGCTCGATAGCGAGACGGTGCTGGCTCGCGACCTGCTGCAGCAGGCAAGCACCGCGTGCCCGTACGATTACACCGAGAAGGACGGGGCGCGCTACGAGCTGGCGCGGCTGCCGTAGGGCCTAGGCCACCATCGCGTCGCTGATCTTCTCGGCGGTCATCAAGGTCGGGAAATTGGTGTTGGCGCAGGGCACCGCCGGGAACAGCGAGGCGTCGACCACGCGCAGCCCCGAGACGCCGCGCACCCGACCCTGATTGTCGGTGACTGCCATCGGATCCCCGTCGGCGCCCATGCGGCAGGTGCAAGTCGCGTGCCATACGCCGATCGTCGCCTTACGCACAAAAGCCTCAAGCGCATCATCGTCGGTCATCAGCTGATCGAAGCGGAAGCCCTCGACGATGAAGCGGTCGATCACCCAGCGCCGCAACCAGGCCGGGCCGTCGAGCAGTTTGGCGACGATGCTGGTGATCCGCCGGTTCTTGTCGTTGACGACGCCGATCTGGCGCACCTTGTCGCTGTAGGTGGCGGGGAACGGGTCGCTGGTCGCCTCTTTCAGCGCCGCGCTCATCTGCATCGCGCCCAGACGGCGAAACCCGTCCATCAGCCGCTCGAGGTCGCGCCGGTCGGAGAGGAGATTGAACTCGACCATCGGCTCGGCGCGCCAATCCCGCGAGACGAGCTTCACCTGCCCGGTTTCGGAATAGGTCTTGTAGACCGCGAGCAGCAGCGAGGCGATCTGCTCACCAACGGCGTGCCAGGCGGACTTGCTGACCCCGGCGACGAACATGTCGCCCAGCGGCGCGCCACCGATCTGTGACGAGTAGCGCAGCGCCAGGAGGATGTGGCGACGCGTCAAATTGTTGAGCCGCGCGTCGGGCTTGATGAACGAGGAGACCGAAACCGACGGGTGGTCCATCAGCCGCTGGCCAACCCCGGGCAGGTTGGCGCGCACCTCGATGCCGAGATCGCGCAACGCCCCGGCCGGACCGATACCGGCGCGCAGTAGGTGCGCGGGTGAATGGATCGCGCCCGAGGAGACGACGACCTCTTTCGCGCGGAATTCGGTTTCCTGACCTTTGACCAGCGCCTTCACCCCGACGCATTTCGTGCCCTCAAACAGCAGCGCCATGACCTGCGTCTCGGCTGAGATCGTCAGGTTCTTGCGCAGCCGCGTGCCGTTATCGAGATAACCGATCGCCGCCGAGACGCGCCGGTCGTAGAGGTTCGAGATGGTGATCGGAAAATACCCGTCCGGCTTGAACTCGCCGTTTTGGTCGTCGACGTAGGGATATCCGGCGGCCTCGAACGCGGCGGCGACCGCCTTGGCGTGGCCGTTCCACATATTGGGGAAGATCCGCCGGACAGGGATGCGGCCCTCCTTACCGTGGAAGGGCCCGTCAAAATCCATGTCGCGCTCGACCTTCTTGAAATAAGGCAGCACGTCCTTCCAGCTCCAGCCGGCAGCGCCTTTTTCCGCCCATTCTTCGTAATCCGACGGCGCGCCGCGATTGGCGAGCTGGCCGTTAATCGACGAGCCGCCGCCCAGCACCCGCGCCTGCTCGTATTTTCTCAGCGGCGGCCGCTCCTCTGGCCGGTTGTGCGAGACGATCTCGGTATGGACCTTGAGATCCTGCCAATGAAAGCGCGGGTCGAAATAGGCGGTGCCGGGATAGGAATCGAGGATTTCGGGCGGCACTTGGCCGTCGGGTGTGTCTTGCCCGGCCTCGCACAGCAGCACGTTGTTGCTGCTCTTCGCCGATAGCCGGTTGGCCATGACCGATCCGGCCGAGCCGCCGCCGACAATGATGTAGTCGTATTCCATCCCCTGCCCCATTTCTTCGCGTTCAAGCCCGAGCGATGTTATCGGCTCATTCTCGGACGGGGCAAGACGGAGGCGCCCCGCGGCACGCCAAATCAAGGGAGCATTTCGCGTCGGCGTGTGGGAAAAGGCGCGACGCGGCCCCCGCGATCGGAGTTCCGCCGATGCGATGCCTCTTCTGCGCTCTGTGCCTGGTTGCTGCGTCAGCCTTGCCGGTGCGAGGCGACCAAAACTCGCCTCCTGGTCTGCTCTACAATCAGACGTTCGTATCGATCGCCTTGCCCGACGGCGGCCAAGCGAAGCTGGAGGCGCTGGTCGTCCGCCCGAACGTTTCCGGCCGGTTCCCGCTGGTGATTCTGGTTCACGGCACGCCGCGCGGTACCGGAGCCGAGTTCCGCACCAGGATCGCCCGATGTCGCCGGCGTTCTTCGTCGGGCCGGCCGAGGCCTTCGCCGCGCGCGGCTATGCCGCGGTGGTGATCATGCGCCGCGGCTTCGGCCATTCTAACGGTCCTTACGCCGAGGACTCTTCGGGCGAGTGCAACAATCGCGACTATCTCCGGATCGGCTGGATTTCGGCCGAAGACGTGCTCGGCGCAGCCGTCGCCTTGCGCGCCGAGCCGTGGGCCGCCCCCGACCGGGTCGTGCTGCTCGGGCAATCGACCGGCGGACTGGCGGTCACCGCCGCCGCTGCGACAAACCCGCCCGGCGTCGTCGGCATCCTCAACTTTGCCGGCGGCCGCGGCTCGGACGCGCCCGACCATGTGTGCAGCGACGATCGGCTGGTCGAAGCGTTCGGGACGTTCGGCCAGACCGCTCGCATCCCCGCGCTGTGGGTGTTTTCCAAGAACGACCACTTCTTTGGCCCGGCCCTGGCGCGGCGCATGTTCGAGGCCTACACGGCAGGTGGCGCGCCGGCTCAGTTGGAGATGTTGCCGCCGGTCGGTACCGACGGTCACACGGCGCTCGAGCTGGCGCCGCGCGAACTGATCTGGGGCCCCGTCGATGCGTTCCTGGCCTCGCTCAATCTGCCGACGCAGCTCGTCATAGGACGCTAGAAGGCCGCCGCCATTAGCCGAGGCATCAGCCGCCGCCGACAATGATGTAGTCGTATTCCATCCCCTGCCCCGCTCTTCGCGTTCAAGCCCGAGCGATGTTATCGGCTCGCTCGTCGCGGGGGCAAGGATGCGGAGCCGTTCGGCGCGGCTATTCGACCGCGATCGTCACCACGTCGTGGACATCACGCGCGCCGTGCTTGTCGCCGGGCACGACGATGCGGAAATTGTCGAGCGGCTTGCCGTCCCGCTCATAGGCGACGAGCGCGCGATCGTTCCCCAAATCTGGCGAAATCTCGCCGGTGGAGAGGATGACGACATAATTGTCGGTGGCGGTGATGCGGATCGTGTGGCGCGCAACCGCATTCCGTGTCGTGTCGTCGATTCCACCGGCCTGCTCGATCAACGACCACAGCAAGATTCCGGTATAGCTCGCGGTCACTGGCCCGCGCTCGGTCTGGTACGAGACATCGGCGTGCTCGGCCTGCATCTTCTTGAGATCGTCGAGCGACCAATGCTGCGGCTGCTTGACCTTGCCTTCGAGCGACAAGGCCGGGGCCGGCGATTGCGCCGCCGCCGGCGCGATCAACAGCAAGCCGGTCAGGATCGCCGCGGCGGCTCGCGGAAGAATCGCCATCGCGCTACTTCGCGACCATCACGTCCGAGGCTTTGATCACCGCGATCGCCTCGTCGCCGATCTTGAGGGCGAGGTCGTCGACCGCCTCGTTGGTGATCGACGAGGTGATAATGACGCCATTGCCGATATCGATCCGCACATGCGCCGTCGTCTGGCCCTTTTGCACCGCGACGATCTTGCCCTTCAGCTGGTTGCGCGCGCTCAGCTTTATCATCGGTTCCACCCGCTAGTTCTGGCCAAACATAGCGATTGAACGTCGCGGCGAGAAGCCTGGCTCTTGAGCGCCCGCTAAAATTGGTTTCGGTCAGCCGCCGCCGATTTTCGGGATCAGCACGATCTCGCTGTCGGGCTTCAGTTCTTCGAGATAGGCGTCCTGGAAAATCTCGCCGTCGATCGCAACCGCCATGCCTTCGTCGATCTGCTTGCCGAGGCCGGGGTAGCGCTGGTCGAGCTCGGCGATCATCCGGCGCACCGTGTTCGCCTCGATGTCGAACTCGGTCTGCCCGCCGGTGAGCCGGCGGGCAGCGATCCCGGTCATGATGACGTGCGGCACCGCCGCCCGCCGAGTGCTACTCGGCGGCCATCCGCGGCGGGTCCTGCTCGTCGAGCATCGCGCGCAGCTTGGGTGGCGACATCGGAAGGTCGCGCATGCGTGCGCCGACGGCATCGGCGATCGCGTTGGCGACCGCCGCCATCGGCGGCACGATCGGCACCTCGCCCACGCCACGCGCACCGAACGGATGGCGCGGGTTCGGCACCTCGACCATCACCGCGTCGATCATCGGCATGTCGGAGGCGACCGGGATGCGATAATCGAGGAAGCCCGGGTTCTCGAGGCAACCATTCTTGTCGTAGATGTATTCCTCGTTGAGCGCCCAGCCGACGCCCTGGGTCACGCCGCCCTGGATCTGGCCCTCGACATACGAGGGATGGATCGCGCGGCCGACATCCTGCACCGCCGTATAGCGCAGGATTTTCACGTGGCCGGTCTCGGGGTCGACCTCGACATCGCACACATGGGTCGCGAAGCCGGGGCCAGCCCCCTGCGCGTTGATCGACACCTCGGCGCTGATCGGCCCGCCGGTGCGGCCCGATTTGATCGCGATATCGGCGAGCGACAGCGGCTCGAAGCTGCCGGCATTGGCGCCGGCCGGGAAGGCCTTGCCGTCCTTCCACTCGACCGCCTCGGCGCTGATGTCCCAGATCGCCGCGGCGCGCGATTTCAGCTGCTCGACGACCTTTTCCGCCGCCTGCGTCACCGCCATCCCGGTGGCGAAGGTGACGCGGCTGCCGCCGGTGAGGAAGGTGAAGCCGATCGAGCCGGTATCGGCGACGATCGCGCGGACCCGGTCATAGGGGATGCCGAGCACCTCGGCCGCCATCATCGCCATCGAGGCGCGCGAACCGCCGATATCCGGGTTGCCCTCAATGACACTGGCGGTGCCGTCTTCGTTGATGTGCACGGCCGCGCTCGACTCGCCGCCGATATTGAACCAGAAGCCCGAGGCGACGCCCCGGCCCTGGTTCTTGCCGAGCTTGATCTTGAGGTTCGGGTGGTTACGCGCGGCCTCGAGGGTCGGAATATAGCCGACATTGACCAAGGTCGGTCCATACGGGGTCTTGGTGCCCTCGCGCGCCGCGTTCATCTCGCGCAGCGCCAGCGGGTCGATCTTGAGCTCGCGGGCCAGCTCGTCGACGCAGCTTTCGACCCCGAACGACGAGATCGGCGCGCCCGGCGCCCGATAGGCGGCCACTTTCGGCCGGTTCGACACGACGTCGTAGCCGGTGATGTGGACGTTATCGAGGTCATACATCGCGAACGCGCACATGCACCCCGGGCCGACCGGCGAGCCGGCGAAAGCGCCGGCCTGGTACTTCAGCACCAGCTCGGCGGCGACGATGCGCCCCGACTTCTTGGCGCCGAGCTTGACCTCGATCGTCCCGCCCGAAGTCGGGCCGGTGCCGCGGAACACTTCCTCGCGGTTCATTACGATCTTGACCGGGCGCCCGGTCTTCTTCGACAGAGCCAGCGCCACCGGCTCGAGGTAAACGAGCGTCTTGCCGCCGAAGCCGCCGCCGATCTCCGCCGGCACCGCGCGGATATTGGCGATATCGATGTTCAAGAGCTTGGCGCAATAGGCGCGGACCATGAACTGGCCCTGGCTCGAGCTCCAGATCGTCGCCTGCCCGTCGGCGCCGATGGCGACGACGCAGGCATGCGGCTCGATATAGGCCTGATGCACTGGCTTCGTGGTGTATTTGCGCTCGATCACCACTTCGGCTTCGGCGAAGCCCTTGGCGATATCGCCCTTGGTGAAGGTGATCTTCTTGGCGATGTTCGAGGGCTTGGTCGGCTTCGGCTCAACGCCCTGCGTAAACATATCATCGTGGAGGATCGGCGCGTTCGGCGCCATCGCCGCCTCGACGTCGATCACGTGCGGAAGCACCTCGTATTCGACCTCGATGAGGTCGATCGCTTCTTCCGCCGCCGCCTGGCTGGTCGCGGCGACCGCGGCCACGGCATGTCCGTCATAGAGTGCCTTGTCGCGTGCCATGCAGTTACGCGACAAGTCGCGGAAGTTCATCGGGCCTTCGCCGACAAAGGCTTCCTCATTCGGGATATCGGGGAAATCAGCCGCAGTGACGATGGCGTGAACGCCCGGCACCTTCAGCGCCTTGTCGATATTGATCTTCTTGATCCGCGCGTGCGCGTGCGGGCTGCGCTTGACCTTACCCCACAGCATTCCAGGCATGGTGTGGTCGGCGCCGAACGTGGCGCGACCGATGACCTTGTCGACGCCGTCGGGGCGGATCGGACGGGTGCCGACAACCTTCAGAGTTGCCTTGTCGAGATAAGACATCTGCTACTCCATCAGAGGGATTTCGGGGCGCGCAAGCTCACTCGGCAGCAAGCCGAAGCGCCTGTTCGTCAAGCGCTGCGCGCAATTTCGGCGGCGACATGGGCAGATCGCGCAGGCGGATGCCGGTCGCGGCACAGATCGCATTGGCGACCGCCGCCATCGGCGGTACGAGCGGCACCTCGCCAACCCCGCGCGCCCCAAACGGATGGCGCGGGTTCGGCACCTCGACCATGACCGTATCGATCATCGGCATGTCGGAGGCGACCGGGATGCGGTAATCGAGAAAGCCGGGGTTTTCCATGCGCCCGTCCTTGTCGTAGATGTATTCTTCACTAAGCGCCCAGCCGATGCCTTGGGTCACGCCGCCCTGCATCTGGCCTTCAACATAGCTTGGGTGGATCGCCCGCCCGACATCCTGGATCGCGGTGTAGCGCAGGATCTTGACATGGCCGGTTTCGCGGTCGACCTCGACATCACAGATATGCGTAGCGAAACCCGGCCCTTGGCCTTGCGCGTTGACCTGCACCTCGGCGCTGATCGGCCCACCGGTGCGCGCGGACCGGTTGCCGATCGTCGCCAGATCGAGCGGCTCGAAGCTGCCGGCGTTGGCGCCGGCAGGAAAGGCCTTGCCGTCCCGCCACTCGACTGCGTCCGGACTGATGTCCCAGATCACCGCCGCACGCTGCTTCAACACCTCGACAACTTTCTGGGCCGCCTGGGTGACCGCGATGCCGCCAGCGAAGGTGACCCGGCTGCCACCGGTCGAGGCGCTAAAGCCGATCGAGGCCGTGTCGCCGACCACCGGCCGGACGTTCTCGAAGGGTACGCCCAGCACTTCAGCCACCATCATCGCCATCGAGGCGCGCGAGCCGCCGATATCGGGATGACCCTCGGTGACCGTGACCGTACCATCCTCGTTGACATGCACAGCAGCACTCGACTCGCCGCCGGCGTTGTGCCAATAGCCCGAGGCGATGCCGCGCCCCTGATTGGGGCCGAGCGGCGCCTTGAGGTGCGCGGTCGCCCTAGCGGCCTCCAGGGTCTTTTGATACCCGATGTTGACCCAGGTCACGCCGTGCGCCGCCTTGGTGCCGTCTTTCGCGCCGTTAATCTCGCGCAGCTTCAGTGGCTCGATGTTCAGCGCGTCGGCGAGTTCATCCATGCAGCTTTCGACGCCAAACGAACCGATCGGTGCGCCCGGCGCGCGGTATGCGGCAACCTTGGGACGGTTGCACAGGACGTCATAGCCAATGGTCAGCGCGTTCGGAAAATCGTAAACGGCGAGGCCGCAGATGCAGCCCTGCTGGACCGGCGAGCCCTGGAACGCCCCCGCTTGGTATTTAAGTATGCTTTGCGCGGCGGTGATATGACCGTCCTTCTTGGCGCCGAGCTTGACTTCGACGATCGCGCCGGGCGCCGGGCCAGTGGCGCGGAACACCTCCTCGCGGGTCATCACCATCTTGACCGGTCGGCCCGATTTCTTTGACAGCATGTAGGCGAGCGGCTCGAGATAGACGATCGTCTTGCCGCCGAACCCGCCTCCGATCTCGGCCGGAATCGCCCGGATATTGGCGATATCGGCGCCAACGATGCGCGAGGTGTAAGCGCGTACCATGAACTGGCCCTGGCTCGAGCTCCAGATCGTGCATTGCCCGTCGGCCGAGACCGAAACCAGGCAGGCATGCGGCTCGATATAGCCCTGATGCACGGGCTTGGTCGTGTAGCGTCGCTCGATGACGATGTCCGCCTCTCGGAACCCCGCCTCGATGTCGCCCTTGGCGAAGCGCACCACCTTCGAGACGTTTGACGGCTTGGTCGGCCTCGGCTCGATGCCGGTAGTGAAGATGTCGTCGTGCAAGAGCGGCGCCCCGTCCGCCATCGCCGCCTCGATCTCCATCACATGCGGCAGCACCTGGTACTCGACCTCGATCAGGTCGAGCGCCTGTTCTGCGACTGCTTGCGAGGTGGCCGCGACCGCCGCCACCGCGTGGCCCTCATAGAGCGCCTTGTCCCTGGCGATGACGTTGCGCGACAGATCGCGCAGATTGGCCGGCGCCGCACCGACATGAGCGTGCTCGGCCGTCACGATCGGGAAGTCGGCGCCAGTGATCACCGCCCTCACCCCGGGAAGGGCCAGCGCCTTCGCGGTATTGATGCCGAGAACGCGGGCATGAGCATGCGGGCTGCGCTTGATCTTGCCCCACAGCATACCGGGCATCACCGTGTCGGCGCCGAAATTGGCGCGCCCGGTGACCTTGTCGACGCCGTCCGGACGGATCGGGCGGGTGCCGACTACCTTGAGAGCAGCCTTGTCTAGATAACTCATCGACCCGCCGCTGCGCGCATCACCGCGGCGGCGTCCATCACCGCGCGCAGCACCTTGTCGTACCCCGTGCAGCGGCAGAGGTTGCCGGCGAGCCAATAACGCGCCTCTTCCTCGGTCGGGTTGAGGTTGTTGTCAAGCAGCGCCTTCGCCGCGACGATGAGGCCCGGCGTGCAGAAGCCGCATTGCAGCGCCGCGTGCTCGAGGAATTTCTGCTGCACCGGATGCAGAGTGTCGCCGTTGGCGATGCCTTCGATGCTGGTGATCGTGCGCCCTTCGGCCTCGACCCCAAGCATCAGGCACGAACAGACGATATTGCCATCGACGATGATCGTGCAGGCGCCGCAATCGCCTGAGCTGCAGCCTTCCTTGCTGCCAGTGAGGCCCAGTTCGTCGCGTAGTACGTCGAGCATCGTCTGCTGGCCTTCGCAGAGATACTCCATCGGCTCGCCGTTGATGGTGGTGGTGACGTGATGCTTACTCATCTTGGGGGTTCTCCTAATCAGCGCGCCGCGGCGCGCTCGAATGCGATGGCGGCCGTGCGGCGCGCGAGGACGCCGGCGATTTTGGTGCGGTATTCGATCGTGCCGCGCTTGTCGGTGATCGGCTTGCAGGCCTTCTGCGCCGCGGCGTCGAGCGCGGCGAGGGTCGGCGCGTCGAGCTTATGACCGATCAGCGCCTTGGCCGCATCCTCGACGATGACCGTCGTCGGTGCGACCGCGCCGAGCACGACCCGCGCGTCGGTGCAGGTGCCGCCGGCGTCGAGCGTGACGTTGACGCCGCAGCCGACGACCGCGATGTCCATCTCGGTGCGCGGGATGAAGCGCAGATAGGCATCGCACTGGTGCGGCTTTGGTTTCGGGATCTTGAACTCGACGATGAACTCGCCCTTGGCGAGCGAGGTGCGGCCCGGCCCGGTGCAGATGCTTTCGGCCAGCGCCTCGCGCCGCCCGGCGGGGCCGGCGATGACGACCGTGGTCCGCGCCGCGATTACCGCTGGGACGCTGTCCGCGGCAGGCGACGCGTTGCACAGATTGCCGGCCAGCGAGGCGCGGCCCTGGATCTGGGTCGAGCCGATCAAATCGGCGCCCTCGACGATGCCCGGCCAGGCATGCTCGAGCGCCACGTTGCTGCTCAGCATCACGCCGGGCGTCGCCGCGCCGACGATGAAGAAGCCGCCTTCCTCGCGAATGCCGATAAGACCGGGGATCCGCTTGGTATCGACGATCAGGTCGGGCTTGATCCGGCCGCTGCGCAGTTGCACAAGAAGATCGGTTCCCCCCGACAGCACCTTCGCCAAGCCACTGGCTCCCGCCAGAACCTTGACCGCCTCATCGACGCTGGTCGGCGCCTCGTAATTGACCCTCGGCATGTTCGCTCCTCGAAATGCGCTCGCGCCTCCGCCCGCCTTGGCCAAGCGGAGGGCTCACCTTGGCTTACACTACCAGAACCAGCCCCGTGAAGTGGTATTCTCGGATGGCGGGGCGGCTCCTATGCGTACTCTAACCATCTATTCCCGAGAGCGCCAAAAATGATCGCGATCAATGACCATTTGGCGCTCGACGAACGGGAAATCTCCGAAACCTTCATCCGCGCCTCAGGTCCGGGCGGGCAGAACGTCAACAAAGTAGCCAGCGCGGTTCAGCTGCGCTTCGACATCGGCGCATCGCCGTCCTTGCCGGAGCCGTTGAAGCCGCGGCTTGCGCGGCTCGCCGGCAAGCGGCTGACCCAGGACGGGGTCATCGTCATCACCGCGCAGCGCTTCCGCTCGCAGGAGCGCAATCGCGACGACGCCCGCGAGCGGCTGGTCACGCTGATCCGCCGCGCCGCCGAACCGCCCAAACCACGTCGCAAGACGCGGCCCAGCGCCAGGCAGCGCGAGAACCGGCTCGTCGCCAAGGCACGCCGCTCAACGGTCAAGCGCCGCCGTCGGACACCGCCAGATGATGCACCGTGAACCCGTGCCGCTCGGCGAGGATGTCGGCGATGCGGCTGCGGTGACAAATATGCCAATCGGCCTCGTAGCATAGGAGACAGCTCGGGCTTCCGGCGGCGATCGTTTCGGCTTCGTGCAGCGCATGCTCGGCCTCGGCGGTGGCGAGCTTGTCGTCGACGATCCGCCAGAAGCGCTCCCAATCGCGCTTGTGATTGGCCTCGCGGCCTTCGGGCGGCGTGCCGAGCGCTTTCAGGCCGACATAGCGGATGCCGGCCGCTTCCAACCCGGCTGCGAGCTGGTTCTTGGAGAACCCGGGCCGCCGCGAAATCGGCCGGTCGCGCACGTCGATCAGAGTTTCGACACCCGCAGCTTTCAGCGTCGCGACAACATCGGCCAGCCGTGCCTTCTCGTAGCCGATGGAGAAGAGGGCTTTCGCCACTACCCCACCCGGTAACGGTCGAGCGCGCCGCGGTCGAGTTCGATACCAAGGCCGGGTCGCTCCGGTAATTTCACAGTGCTGTCGCTCTCGAGCTTCCAGTCGTGCTTCAAGAGCTCGGTGCGCAGGCCGTTGGGGTTCTGGTCCCATTCCAGCACCAGCCCGTTGGGGATCGACGCGGCGTAGTGCAGCGACGCCATCAACAGCACGCCGCTGCCGAACGCGTGCGGCGCGACCATCCGATGATGCGCCTGGGCGAAGGCGGCGATGCGCTTGCCCTCGGAGAACCCGCCGGTCCAGGCGATGTCGGGCTGGACGATGTCGACCGCGCCCCGCGCGATCAGCTCGCGAAAGCCGGCGAGGCTCAATTCGGTCTCGTAGCCGGCGATCGCGGTGTCGAGCGCATCGGCCACCCGCGCGCTGCCGTCAATGTCGTCGGTGTGCACCGGCTCCTCGATCCAATAGAGTTTATAGGGCGCCATCTCGCGGCCCATCTCGATCGCGAAAGCCGGGCTCCAGGCACAATTGACATCGACCATCAGCTTGGCCTGCGGCCCCAGCGCCTTGCGCGCCGCGGCGATGCGAGCGAGGTCTTCCGACGGATCGACCTCGCAGAACTCCGCCTGGCCGGTCACCTGGCGCAGATGCGTGCCGGTCGAGGGGTTACGACCGATCTTCATCTTCATGCCCTTGAAGCCGCGCGCGCGATAGCCCTCGGCCTCGGCGGCGATACCGTCGACGCCCTTCCCGTCCTGGTAGAACCCGCCGCTGGCATAGGCCTCGACCCGGTCGCGGCAGGCGCCGAGCAGCTTGTAGACCGGCAGCTTGGCGACCTTGCCGGCGATGTCCCAGAGCGCGATATCGATGCCGCTGATCGCGTTCATGACGATGCCGCGCCGCCCATACTGCCGGGTACGCACTGCCATTTTCTGCCACAGTCCCTCGATCATCAGCGGGTCTTCGCCGAGGAGCAGCGGCTTCAAATCCTTCTCGATGCAGGTCGCGGTGACGCCGCCGCCGGGCCCGGCCTCGCCGATGCCGACAATGCCGTCATCGGTCTCGACCTCGACCAGCAGCGCGCCGCGCCGCGCCTGCACCCCCGAGGCGCTGGCATAAGGCGGCTCGCATTTGTAGGCGAGCGCGATGGTGCGGACGTCTTTGATACGCATTGAAACCTCTCCCTCAATCGGGCTCGACCGCTATTCGATAGGGAAGATTCACTGGCGCGCTTAATTTGGCACCCGAAACCCTCTCCACACAAATCTCGTTTGCGGATCACATACGAGCCGATCCGGATCCGTCCAATGCAAAATTGGCTGCATCCCTTCGGCTCTAACTACTGATATATTTTTGGCCAGACGGGCAATGAGGTATGGGTTATGCCCACAAAACATCAATGTATCCACAGGGACTCCGGTATTTGTTCTATTATATTCAGCTTTATATGGATTCCATGGCTTGTTGTACCTTGCGCTGGCAAGATGATCATCGACATCATATCGGAGCAATGCATAAAGGAACTCAACATGGTCCTTCATTTTTCTCCCACTGTTTCTGGCCGATAAAATTGCAATCACCTCTGTTGGATGACGCGTTCCCTCTTGCGTGATGATCCACGCGCTACCCATTTTTGTGGGTCTTTGCCTTAACAAGATAATTAGTCTCCCATCACCGCCATCAGGTCGCACTGGATCTGCATCGGCGGGGCGAAGTCACCGCTGGCGATCGTGTGACGCGCCGGGCGCGAGTGCGGGTCGGGGAACATCTCGACCCAATGCTTGTTCATGATCGGCCGCAGCGCCCGATCGGTGATCCACACATTCATCTTGATAATGTCATCGGGCGTGCCGCCGGCGGCTTCGATGACCCGGCGCACATTGGCGAACATCGCCGCGCATTGCGCGTCGAGGTCTTCCGGCACTGCGCCGGTCGCCGGATCGGCGCCGGAAATCGCGCCCGAGACGACAAAGGGCCCGCGCCGGCTGGCGCTCGGGATCGGGTTGACGTGCCGCGCCCCGGCGACATCGATGCTGCGCCGCTTTTCCATCATCGCCTCCTCCCGGCCAACTCGCCGGGATGATAAGGACGCGGCACCAGGCGGGCAACTCAGGGAGGGCAAAGCTACGGCGTAATCGTGATGTCGCCGACCATCCCGGCCCAATCGTGGTCCGAACAGATGAGCTTGTACGTGCCCGGCTGTTGCGCGATGAAATAGAGGTCTTTCTGCTCGCCCGGCTGAATGACGATCTCGGTCAGGTCGGCGTTGATAACTTTCGGATCGCGGATGCCGATCGCCTTGAAGAACTCAGGCGCGGTGAACTCGTGCATCTTCTTGCCCTGATTATCGATGTGCAGGCGGTAGGCGACGCCCCTCTTAAAGCTGAGGCTGCTCGGCTCGAAGGTGTATTCGGCGGCAACGACGGTGACCGTCTGAGCTTCCGACCAGTCGTCGGCATGGGTAACGGCCGGCGCGAGCGCGACGAGCAAAACCGCGGCGATCGCCGCCCGCAGATACACCGCCAATCCCGATCTGCCCATATCCGGGCAGATACAAGAAAGGGCGGCGCGCACCAAGTACCGATTGCGTGAATAGAAACAGCGCGGCCCGAGGGCCGCCCTGTCTGGTTTGGACTACGAGATATCGCTTACGGCTTGACGATCTCGACGCGGCGGTTCTGCGGCTCGCGCACGCCGTCCGCCGTCGGCACCCGGTTGTCGTTCTCGCCGCGGCCGGTGACCACCATCGAGGCCGGCGGCACGCCCAAAGCCGCCAGGGCCTTGGCGACCCGG
>Ga0209517_10001241_pt1 | contig 39451 bp, 28 predicted proteins | sample PeaSoiMetSII2010_FD_187695 | JGI IMG/M metagenome (GOLD analysis project Ga0209517, IMG submission 187695) | Peat soil microbial communities from Weissenstadt, Germany - SII-2010 (SPAdes) (version 2) | ecosystem: Environmental > Terrestrial > Soil > Wetlands > Peat | place: Germany...
AAGCCGGCAGGCTGAGGTGCCGTCTGCTTGCAGCCTGTATTCGGCTTCGCACTTCCAGAGTGCGGCGCAATCGAATACCCCCTGCTGCGGAGTTGCTGACCCCCACTGACGTCCGCTTGACTTGTCCGGACGGCTCAGGTTATGTTTGTAGTTTGGCCCTGAGGCCAGAAATCTATTAGGGAGTGTGGCGGTTTGAAAAGGACCTTTCAACCTAATCGTCGGCGCCGAGCCAAGACACATGGATTCCGCGTGCGCATGAGGACTCCGGGAGGCCGCAACGTGATAAAGCGTCGGCGTCTAAAGGGTCGTCACAGCCTGACTCCGTAAGAAGCACGGTTGGCGTCTCAAACTTTTCCCAAGAGTTTCCGGTTGCTGCATCGAGGTGAATTTCGGCGAGTTTATGACGAAGGGCGTCGCCGCAGCGCCTCGCTGTGCACGGTCTTTGTGCGGCCCAACGGGCTGCCTCAATCGCGCTTGGGAGTCACCACGCCCGCGCGGCTGGGGAACGCCGTGCTGCGCAACCGGCTACGGCGCCGTTTGCGAGAGGTTTTCCGGCGTCACCGCGCACGACTGCCGGGCGGCTGGGACATACTGGTGAATCCGCGCGAGCCGGTGGCGACAGTCCCGTTTCGGAGCTTGGAAGGAGAGTTGTTGCGGCTCTTCCCCAGCCAGCCTCCTCCGGGAATGTCCGAGGAGTTGCGTGCGAAGTGAAGCTCATTACGCTAGCTTTGATCAGGTTTTACCAGGCTTGCCTATCTCCGGCCTTTCCGTCGGCTTGCCGTTTCTACCCCTCCTGCTCAACCTACGCGTATGAAGCGGTCGAAAAGTGGGGAGCCTGGCGCGGGGTTTGTTTGGCGCTTGGCAGGCTCCTGCGCTGCCGGCCGTATGGGGGGCACGGCATTGACCCGGTGCCGTGAACCTTGAGAGGCGGCGGCACGTAACTTGTGGTAGGGGCTGTTCGCGAACCGCCCCTAGTTCGAGAGGACTTAGGTGGACCAAGAAAAGCGGGTGCTGGCGGCATTCGCGCTCTCGTTTTTGATGCTCATGCTTTGGCGCGTGTTCTTTGTCAAAGAACCGCCCCCAAAGCCATCGACAAAGCCCAACACCGCTGTGGCCACTCAGCCGGCTTCACAGAAGCCCGCCGCTGCTGCTGTTCCAAGCCCTCCCCTTCCTCCCACGCTGCCGGTTGTGGAAGGCAGCAAGACGGAGGATATTGTCGTTGAAAACGATCTCTATAAGGTGACCTTCTCCACGCGAGGGGCGGTAGTGGAGAACTGGATCCTGAAGAGGTATCGCGACGCCAAGGAAGCTCCCCTGGATCTCGTCGACGACGAGGCGTGCGGAAAGCTCGGCTTCCCCATGAGCCTGAAAATCGCCGATGAAGCACTGTCGAACAAGCTGAACTCCGCGCTCTATGTGGGCACGCCCACCGGCACGGCGCTCGAGCCGCCCGTTAAGCTCGAGTTCAGCTACAGCGACGGCACGGTGCAAGTGCGCAAGGTTTTCACGTTCGAGAAGGGATATGACCTGAACGCCGAGGTGAGCGTCGTTGAAGGAGGCCATTACCGTCCTGTCGAGGTGACGTGGCCGGGTGGGTTCGGCGACCACTCCCTGGCGCCCGCAATTATTAATACCTATGCGATGGGTGTTTACGGCGCCATCGGGAATTTGACCACGGTAGCGCAACGGAAACTGAGCGCCGACCGGTCCGTTCCCGCCCCGCTTCAGCTTGCGGGCCTCGAGGACCGCTATTTCGCAGGAATTTTCGTGCCCGACTCCCCGGATGAAACGTTCAAGCTTGGCCGGCAGACCTGGACGCCTACGGACTGGAGCGGGAAAGATTCCGACAAACCCAGCCCCATTATCGCGCAGTTAGGAGAGGAGGGGGAAAAGCCCTTGGCATTTCGGATGTTCGTGGGGCCCAAGAACCTCGACGTGCTGCGCGCGCAGCACCCGCCGCTGGACTCCCTGGTGGACTTCGGATGGTTTGCCTTGGTCGCCAAGCCTCTATTTCTTGGGCTGGTCTACATCTATGACCATTGGGTGCACAACTACGGCTGGGCGATCGTGATCCTAACCTTATTAATCAACTTCGCCATGTTTCCGCTGAAATTGAAGAGCATTCGTTCGGCGCAGGAAATGCAGCGCATTGCACCGTTGATTAAGAGCATTCAAGATAAATACAAGAATGTAAAGTTCAATGACCCCAAAAAGGGGCGCATGAACGAGGAGATGATGAACCTCTACAAGGAGCACGGGGTCAATCCGTTGGGCGGGTGTCTGCCGATGGCGCTCCAACTGCCGTTTCTTTACGGCTTTTACCGGGTACTCGAGCTTCCCATCGAACTCCGCCATGCCCCCTGGATCTGGTGGATCAAAGATCTTTCGGCGCCGGATAAATTCCACCCGTTTGGCTTTCCGCTTCCTATTCTCCCCACCGTGATGGTCATCAGCATGTTCCTCATGCAGAAAATGACTCCCATGACCACCGCGGATCCTTCCCAGCAACGCATGATGATGTTCATGCCGGTTATTTTCGGCATCATGTTTTATAATTTCGCCAGCGGCTTGGTCCTCTATTTTCTGACTGCCAATATGGTGGGGATCGCACAGCAACTTTTGATTAACAAATTCATGCCCATGCCCCAGGCAGTTCCGGCCCCCGCGGCGCGCTCGAAGTGAAAGGCTGGTCTTCGATGGACTCGCAGAATAGTGCAAAGATTCCAGAGCATCCCCTGGAGAGCTATGTCGAACCGATTAACGCGCTGCTGAGAAACATCATTCAGCAGAGCGGCTTCGCGCTCTCCTTCGCAGTCGGCCGCCTGCCACAGGACACAGCCGAGGAAGACTCGCCCGAGTTCGTGATTGAGTTTAAAGGCGCGGATGCCGACCTCCTCTTGGAGCGGAACGCAGCCCTTCTCGATGCCTTCGAGCACGTTGTTCTAAAAGCCGCGCGCTTGCGGGAAGAACATCTGCGCAAATTCGCCTTCGATTGCCACGACTGGCGGCGGATGCGTATCGAGGAATTAAGACTCACGGCGCAGGTCGCTGCAGAGCGCGTCCTGGAGAGCGGCGACCCCTTTCCCCTGAGCCCCATGTCCCCACGCGAAAGAAGAATCATCCACCTGGCGCTGCGAGACCGGCCGAACCTCCGCACCGCCAGTGAAGGCGTGGGCCCCGAACGCCATATCGTAATCATGCCTGTCCGATGATCGGGAGACAGGAAGATCGGGTGATCCGGTGATCCGGTGATCCGGTGATCGGGTGAACGGGTGATCCGGTGATCGGGTGACCAGAATGCAACCCCGCGTTTCGCTCTGTCGAAAGTCACGTCATTCCCGCGAAAGCGGGAATCCATCGGCTCTTGGAATGGCAATGGCCCCTCGCCTCCGCGGGGATGACGAATGCTGACTTTCGTTTCTGTGGCTAGGCCGCTTGCCTATCACCACGCAGGATGAGTTCGAATTCTTTCGTTCACCCGATCACCGGATCACCCGATCACCCGATCTCTTGATCACCCGATCTCCCGATGAACCACTCACCCGATTCCATGTCCCACGACGACACCATCGTGGCCGTTGCCACGCCGCCGGGCCGCGGCGGCCTGGGGGTGGTGCGCTTGTCGGGGAGCGAGGCGGTCGATGTCGCGACGGGCCTCATTCGCCTCCCCAAGTTGCCGCTTGAAATCCAGCGAGCCACCCTGGGCGAATTCTGCGATCCGCAGGGCGGTAGAGTTCTCGACCAAGTCGTGGTCACTTACTTCCGGTGTCCTCATTCCTACACCGCGGAAGATGTCGTCGAAATCTCCTGCCACGGTGCACCAGTGATCCTTCGCTATCTGGTGGAATGCTGCCTTGGCCGCGGAGCGCGTCTGGCCGAACCGGGTGAGTTCACCCTGCGAGCATTTCTCAACGGGCGTATCGACCTGACACAGGCGGAAGCTGTGCGTGACCTCATTGAGTCGCGCACGCTCTACCAAGCCCGAGTGGCCGCGCAACAGCTCGGGGGCTCGGTCTCCGCTAGCCTTAAGCCGCACAAGCAGGTTCTCGTCGAACTCATCGCCAGGCTGGAGGCCGGCATCGACTTCGCCGAAGACGATGTGGCCGTCATGGAGTCGCAGGAAGTACTCTCCCGCCTCGACCGGCTCCGCGGCCAACTCGAGGCGCTGGTCGAAGGCTACGAATTTGGCAGAATCGTTCGTGAAGGCGTGAGCCTGGCCATCGTGGGCCGCCCCAATGTCGGCAAATCAAGCCTCTTTAACCGCCTGCTCAATGAAGAACGCGCCATCGTGACTTCAACGCCCGGAACCACCCGCGATCTGGTGTCTGAAACGGCCAGCATCGGGGGCATCCCGTTGCGCTTCGTGGATACGGCGGGCATCCGCCACACCGAGGATGAGGTGGAGAAGATCGGCGTGGAAAGGTCCTTTCAAGCCATCGTCGATTCCGATTTGCGGCTCCTGGTGGTTGACGCTTCTGAAGCATGGACTCATGCGGATTCCAATCTGCTGAATAAAGTGCGGCCACTGGGGGCGCTGCTGGTGGCATTTAACAAATCTGATCTGCCACGCAGAATCTCGAGCCAGAGCGAGATTCCTCGTCCTGCGGCCCAAAGCCTTCAGGCGACGGGTCGCTCCGCTCGGGATGACAAGCCGGGGGATTCAAACGCAACCCCGGTTGTCTGGACTTCCGCCTTGACCGGCGAAGGCATTCACGAGCTCAAAGAGAAAATCCTGGAGATCGCCGCGCCTGCGCGTGACCTGGGCCGAGAGGGCGAGTTCATCACCAACTTGCGTCATCAGCAGCTTTTGAAGGATTCACTTCAGGCGCTCGCCAAGGCGCGCCAGGCGGCGGAGCAACTCGTCCCCCACGAGATGCTTCTGCTCGACCTGTACGAAGCCCTTCGCCCCCTCGATGACATCACCGGCGCGACCTACGCGGACGACGTGCTGGATATCATCTTCTCGACGTTTTGCGTGGGGAAGTGACACTGCGATCGCATGCTGAGAGCACGCCCGCTGCGCCCGTCATTCCCGCGAAAGCGGGAATCCACCTCTGGAAAGTAGGGGCGGTTCGCGAACCGCCCCTACATCCACCGCTTTCGCCGGGGTGACGACTACCGCGTCTCAAGTCGGCTGAGTCGCGGAATGGCTCGCTCGGCAATCTTGAAGAAGACCGGATCGATTTCAATCCCCACGCTATCGTATCCGACAGCCGTCGCGGCAGCTATCGTAGCGCCTCCGCCCATGAACGGGTCAAGCACCACCCCCTCTCCCAGCGGAAGCGCGGCGCGAACGATCTGGCGCATGAAGGCTTGCGGCTTGAGAGAAGGATGCGGCGCAATGGCGCGCTCTTCGCGCCGTGTGGGCGCGGAGGGGATGACATCTTCGAACGGCCGCTCCTGTGATCTGCGTCGAAGCCCGCCCGTTTTCCATTTGCGCAAGTTGTCCTGGACGCACCCCTCACAGGGTTTTCGAAATACTCCCCACGGCTCCCAGCCGGATCGCGGCATCACCGTTACGCCGGCGAACTCGTCCTGGGCGTTCTTGGGCCTGTCCCCGCCGCGAAGGGTTTTCACCAAGCGAATTATCTCACCGCGCTTCTCGAAGCCGGCGTCTATTAGAGGTTGGTAAACAAGGTGCGAGAGGAGTGGATTTGCGGCAATCAGCAAGTGCCCGCCCGGCACGAGAATCCGAACGGCCCGCTGGGCAAATTTCAGGAAGAAGCAGCGCAGCTTGTCGCGCTCCTGCCAGGTCAAGACTGTGAATCGCGGCACCGGGCTGCGCCTGCACCCATCGAGAGATGGCGGGATCCGCCACACGCCGCCCCTGCCTTGTCGCAGCTTTTGTTTCTCGATCCGAGTGTATTCTTTCAGGCCGTAAGGGGGATCCGTCACGATCGCGTGGAAGGAATGCTCCGGATGCCGCTCCATCCAGGCGAGACAATCGTCGTTGAAAATGCGGTAGCGTGCCACAGGCCATCCCAAGGTCAGGCCTGAATCGTAGCACGTTTGCGGCGCCTGCCTAAACAAACTGTAAAGGGGTTTTTGAACGCTGTCATTCTGAGCGAAGCGAAGAATCTCCGCAGTTGCAATTCCAAGGAACTGCGGAGATCCTTCCTTCGCTTCACTCAGGACCGCCCGCGGCTCCTCAGGATGGCAGTTAACGAAGATCTTCCGCGGCCTGCAAAAGACGAGGTCACGGGGTCAGCATCGGCAATTCCGACATGCTATTTCACGGCGCCGAATCGCTTCTCGATTTCAGCCCAATTCACCACGTTCCACCAGGCGGTGATGTATTCGACGCGGCGGTTCTGGTACTTGAGGTAGTAGGCGTGCTCCCATACATCGAGACCCAACACGGGATGCTTGCCTTCCATCACGGGGCTGTCCTGGTTGGCGGTGGAATAGATATCGAGCTTCCCACCCTGCGCGGTCAGCCACGCCCAGCCTGAACCGAAGCGTCCCAGGGCTGCGGCAGTGAATTTCTCCTTGAACTGATCGAAGCTGCCGAAGGTGCTCTGAATAGCCTCTCCCACGTGGCCGCTGGGTTGTCCACCAGCCTTGGGAGCCATAATCTGCCAGAACATGGAATGGTTGATATGGCCGCCACCATTGTTGCGTACGGCCGTGCGGATATTCTCCGGAACGATGGCGCAGCCATTGGCCAGCAGGTCCTCAACACTCTTACCGGCCAGGTTCGGCGCCGACTCGAGTGCCTTATTCAAATTCGTAACGTAAGTTCCATGGTGCTTGCCATGGTGAATCTCCATGGTCATCTTATCGATCGAGGGTTCCAGCGCGTCAGAAGCGTAGGGCAGCGGCGGAAGAGTAAACGGCATAGAAGCTCCTTTTTCTGAGTTTAGTTGTAATACCTTGTCCCCAGTGGATTTGATGCATGCGGGCGGGCGAAGGACTCAGGAATAGGAGTCAGGATTCAGGCGTCAAAAGAAAACAGTCACGCGCCAGACGCTGTCGCACTGCGATACTGTTGGCCGCACAAAATATGCCGTACAAATGCCAGAGAGCAAACGGAAACACGGGGAGCCGCAATTCTGACTCCTGACTCCTGAATCCCGAATCCTGAATCCTGGCTTTTGACTTCTGACTCCTGACTCCTGCTTTTGTGGCATAATTCCAAGTTTCTTAGGAGGCGTTCATGCCCACGCTCGACATTGATTGGGTCCGAAGTCAGTTTCCCGCCCTGGCCGTTCAGGTGAATGGCAAGCCGGCGGTTTACTTCGACGGCCCGGGCGGCACCCAAGTCCCTCAGCGTGTCATCGATGCGATGCGTGATTACTTGACGAACTCCAACGCCAACACCCACGGCGCATTCTTGACCAGCATAAGAAGCGACGAGGTTATCGCGCAGGCACACGCCGCAGTGGCCGATTTGCTGGGCTGCGACGCTGAGGAAGTGGTTTTCGGCCCGAACATGACGACGTTGACTTTCAGCCTCAGCCGCGCCTTGGGACGTGAATTCGGGGCGGGCGACGAAATAGTAGTCACGCGTCTCGACCATGACGGTAATGTGGCGCCCTGGTGCGCGCTCGAAGAGCGTGGCTGTCGCGTCCGTTCCGTGGATATCAATCCCACCGACTGTACTTTGGACATGGCCGACCTCGAACGGAAAGTCAACCCGCGCACCCGGGTGGTGGCGGTGGGCTACGCTTCCAATGCGGTGGGAACCATCAACAATGTGCAGGAAATCACTCGCCTGGCGCATTCCGCGGGCGCACTGGTTTACATCGACGCGGTCCACTATGCGCCCCACGGCCCTATCGACGTGCGCCGCCTCGAGTGCGATTTCCTGGTCTGCTCGCCGTATAAATTCTTTGGCCCACATTCCGGAGCGCTCTACGGCAAGCACGAGCACCTTGCCCACTTACAGCCCTACAAAGTTCGTCCCGCAACGGAGGAAAACCCCTTCCGCTGGGAAACCGGCACGCAGAACCACGAAGGGCAGGCAGGCATTCTTGCTGCGGTCGACTACCTTGCTGAACTTGGCCGCCGCGCTTCACCCACCGTCACTTCGCGGCGAGCTGCACTCCTGGCCGCTTACGACGCGATTCGCCCCTACGAACGCGGCTTGGCGGAAAGGCTCATTAAAGGGCTGCTGGCAATACCCGGTCTCACGTTTTACGGAATCAAGGACCCTGCGCGAGGCGCTGAGCGGGTGCCGACGGTGGCGATCCGCATCGCAGGCCACACTCCTCGCGAACTGGCGCGCTGCCTCGGTGAGCGTGGGATATTCACCTGGGATGGAAACTACTACGCGCTTAATCTGAGCGAGCGGTTGGGAGTCGAACCTACCGGCGGCATGTTGCGCCTCGGCCTGGTGCACTACAACACGTCGGAAGAGGTTGACAGGGTTCTCGAAGTGCTGGACCAACTGGGCAGGTAGGCAAGTGGGCAGATGGGCAGTAGGCAGGTAGGCAGATCGGGGATGAGCGTCAGAACAATCGCACGGGACGGGGATCGACTGGTGAAGGATGGAAGACTTCCCCATCTGCCGACCTGCCCACCTGCCTATCTGCCCACTTAAGAGGTGGCTATGAATCGACAACGCATTACCCTTTTTGTGATTACCGCAATTGGTGTTATTTCAACTGCGGCTCTTGCCGCAGAGCACTACGACGTCCTGCTTCAACGGAGCGTCGAGGCTAAGATGCGGGATGGTGTCGTCCTGCGCGCAGACGTTTACCGGCCCAAAGCCGACGGGAAGTTCCCGGTTCTACTGCAACGGACGCCCTACGACAAGCGGGAAGAAGTGGAGTTTGGTCTTCGCGGCGCATCTGTGGGGTACGTCGTGATCATTCAGGACGTGCGGGGGCGTTACAGTTCGGATGGCGAATGGGATCCGTTCAGGCACGAGTCGGCGGACGGTTACGACACCGTGGAGTGGGCTGCTTCGCTCCCCTGGTCAAACGGCAAAGTGGGGATGTATGGCGGTTCGTACGTGGGCGCCACGCAGATGCTGGCCGCGATGGCTTCACCGCCGCACCTCGCGGGGATTCACCCTTTTGTCACGGCCTCGAACTACCATGAAGGTTGGACGTACCAGGGCGGGGCTTTTGAGCAGTGGTTTAATGAATCGTGGACGTCCGGCCTTGCCCAGGATACGCTCAACCGCCGCGCACGGACGCGATCCAACGCCATGCACCGCGTCTTGAAGCTGCCACTGGCCTCCTATCCACTCTTTGATCCGGACGTGGCGGGCGAATCCACGAAATCTCCCGGCGCATTGGCCTCTTATTTCGTCGATTGGCTGGACCATCCAAGCTTCGACGATTACTGGAAACAAATGTCGATTGAAGACCATTTCTCACAGATTAACGTGCCCATATTTCATGTCGGGGCCTGGTACGACATCTTTCTGGGCGGGACTCTCGGGAATTACCTCGGAATCAAGGCGCGAGGCGGCAGCAAGGAAGCGCGGCGGGGACAGCGCCTGATGGTGATTACCGGCGGACACGCGGGGGATGGCCCACAGATCGGCGATGTGAATTTCGGGCCCGACTCGGTGGTCAACGATGACGACCTAACGCTTCGTTGGTATGACTATCTGCTGAAGGGCGAAAAGAATGGCCTTGAGAGCGAAAAGCCTGTGAGACTTTTCGTTTTGGGAAGGAACCTTTGGCGGGCAGAAGACGATTGGCCGCTCGAGCGCGCCCGCAGCACGCGCTACTATCTTCATTCTCAGGGCAAGGCAAACTCGCTCACCGGCGACGGGACGCTTAGCACCGCGGCGCCGGCCGGCGAGCACTCCGATCAGTACGATTACGACCCTGAAAACCCAGCGCCCACTCGCGGCGGCCCGCTCTGCTGCGACGCCACGCACTTGGCCCCTGGTGCGATTGACCAGCGCGTGGTTGAGTCCCGCGGTGATGTCCTGGTTTATTCTACGCTGCCGTTCAACGCAGATTTCGAGGTCACCGGCCCTGTCAGTGTTGAACTCTACGCCAGCTCCTCCGCCGTGGATACCGATTTCACCGGCAAGCTGGTGGACGTTTGGCCGAATGGCTTTGCGCAGAATCTCACCGAAGGAATTCTGCGCTGTCGTTACCGCAACTCCCCTGAGAAAGTCGAGTTCATGAATCCGGGTGAGGTCTACAAGCTCACCCTCGACCTCTGGGCCACCTCGAATGTCTTTCTCAAGGGGCACAGACTGCGTGTGGAAATCTCCAGCAGCAATTTTCCGCGCTTTGACCGCAACCTCAACACGGGCGAAGATCAGGGCAGCAGCAATCACTGGGTGAAGGCTACGAACACGATTTTCCATGACCACGAGCATCCCTCGGCGCTTGTGCTGCCCGTGATTCCGTAGGCAGAGAGGTAGGTGGGCAGGTCAGGAGTCGGGCGAGACTTAGGAACTTTGGAAAGAACGAATCGACCGGTGAAACAACGTTGTTCAGTCAGCACTAGCGTCGTGTCCCAGAAGTTCGTTGAATATGTCAGCCCGCGGAGCGGGCGTAAGCGAATAGCCCACGGCGTAAGCCGTGGGTTCGTGAGGCCCTCCCTCACCCCCGACCCCTCTCCCGCTCGGGCGGGAGAGGGGTGCCGAAGGCAGGGTGAGGGCCGTCCAACCCAGGGCTCACGCCCTGGGCTACTTTATGCCGCCCCTAACGGGGCTGCTGACGCGTGGCCGAATCGTCTCAACTTATATTGCGAATTATTGAGACGCGACACTAGCTTTTCCCTACCTCCCCACCTGCCCATCTTGAACTTGACGGCAATTCCAGGGCTCGTCCATAATTTTCCTTTCCACAGGTGCTATCATTCCTTAAGGGGGGCTTCTCCATGCCGGATGTCTATCGCAATTACGTGGCGGGTCAATGGGTCGAATGCAAGGCAGGCAAGACCTTTCCGAATATCAACCCTGCGAATACAAGTGAGACGGTCGGGCTGTTTCAAGCCTCGGGTCCGGAGGACATTCAGGAAGCGTGCGAGGCCGCCGCGAAGGCGCAACCGGCCTGGGCGGCCATGCCTGCCCCTCTGCGAGGAGAATTCCTTTACAAGGCCGCGGAAATCATGGAAAGCCGTCTTCAGAAACTCTCCGAGGAGATGACACGCGAAGAAGGCAAAACGCTGCCTGAAGCGAAAGGCGAAGTGAAGCGGGCCATCAACATTATGCGCTATTTCGGAGGCGAGGGACCGCGCCAGTTCAGTTACCAGATTCCCTCGGAGCGCGAGAGCGTTTTTTGTTACACCTTGCGCAAACCGCTAGGAGTCGTAGCCCTCGTCACTCCCTGGAATTTTCCCAGCGCTATTCCGGCCTGGAAAATGGCTCCGGCGCTCGTGGCGGGAAACACGGTGGTGATTAAGCCTGCTTCGCTTGCGCCGCTCAGCGCCTATTGCATTGTGGAGGCGCTTCACGAAGCCGGTGTTCCTGCCGGGGTTCTTAATTACGTAACGGGAAGCGGCGGCTCGGTGGGCAACGCGCTTGTCGAACACCCTGCCATCCGCGCCGTTTCGTTCACAGGGTCCTGCGACGTAGGCAACGCCTTGTACGATAAGGTGACCAAGCGGAAGATTCGCGTTCAACTCGAAATGGGCGGCAAGAATCCGACCATTGTGCTCAAGGATGCGGATTTGGATTATGCCGCCGGGGTCCTGGTTAACGGAGCGTTTTTCTCCACCGGCCAGAAGTGCACAGCTTGCAGCCGCGCCATTATCGAGAAACCCATTTACGAGGCTCTGATCGAGAAGCTCGTGACCCGGACGAAGAAGCTCAAGGTGGGAAACGGCCTCGAGCCCGGCATCGAGATCGGGCCTGCGGTGGACGCTAATCAGCTCGAGACAGACTTGAAGTATATCGAAATCGCCAAGCGCGAAGGGGCGCAATTGCTATGCGGTGGGAATCGCCTTACGGGCGGAGCATTCGATTCGGGTTATTTTGTGGAGCCCACTATTTTCGCCGGCGTCACGACGGACATGCGCATCGCCCAGGAAGAGGTCTTCGGCCCTGTGCTGGCGCTGATGGTGGCAAGCGATTTCGAAGATGCGATGCGGCTCTCCAACGGCGTTCGCTTCGGCCTCTCGGCTTCCATCGTTTCGCGCGACATCACGCGCGTTCACCAATTCATCAATCGCATTGAAGCCGGTTTGATTACCGTCAACCTGCCCACCGCGGGCGTCGAGTATCAGCTTCCCTTCGGCGGCACCAAGGAATCCAGTTTCGGCATGAGGGAGCAGGGCCCGGCAGCCCTGGATTTTTACACTGAAACGCGAACCGTGTATTTGAAGTATACGCAGTAGAGACGTCCGTGGTCCGTTGTCCGTGGTCCGTTGCTGGCGGTTTGGCCTTGCTCCCCGAAGGGGCGTACCTTCAGTAGCCGTGGGTGAAACCGCCGCCAAAGCCGCAGAACTTAGCTCTGAGCCAGCCACGGACAACGGACAACTGACCACGGACGAAGGAGCTTGCCATGAAACAGACCCAACAATTCCTTGCCAAACTCAATCTGCCTGCGGAAGACAATCACCCGCTGTCACCAAGCGGCAAAAAATTCAAGAACGGTGGAGACTACCGCATCGAGATTCCTAGCGTGGAAGGGCCGCGCGTTTTTAACGAAGTGCTTGCGGCGGCGAAGGAACTGAACGTGCCCATCCATCGCATCAGCCAAGGAAGCGGCATCATGCTGCTGACCAAGGACGAGATTCGCGAGATGGCGCGCATCGGCGCCGGCGAACACATCGAAGTTTGCTTGTTCGTCGGCCCGCGCGCGCCGTTCGAGACCGGCGCCCAGGCAGTTTCCGCCGCAGGCAAGGTGATCGGCCTGCAACATCGCGGCGCGGACCAACTCGTGTACGCCATCGAAGATGTGCGCAAAGCATGCGACCTCGGTATCCGCAGCGTGTTACCGGCGGATTTGGGCCTGATCTATGTGCTCAACGAGATGAAGGCAGCCGGCGAACTCCCCAGGAATCTTGTCATCAAGAGTTCCGTCACGCTTCCTGCCGCCAATCCCGCCACCGCGCTGGTGTTTCAAGCCCACGGTGTCACCACGCTGAATATACCCACCGACCTGACCCCCGCCCAGATGGGCTCCATCCGGCAGGCCGTCGATATTCCGATTGACCTCTACATCGAAGTCCCAGACAACTTCGGAGGCTTCATCCGCTATTACGAAATGCCCCAAATCCTGCGCGTCGCCGCGCCCGTCTACCTCAAGTTCGGACTCCGCAACGCGCCGGACATTTACCCCTCCGGCAAGCATCTCGAAGACTTGGCTGCGAAAATGGGCCGCGAGCGTGTGCACCGGGCACGCATTGCCCTGGAAATAATCAAGGAATACGCCCCAGAGGCAACCATGTCGCCGCTGGGCAGCGCCGATCTGGGCATCCCGGAAGTGTGAGACCCGAATCCCCGAAGGGGATAAATGAAGTAGCCGGGGGCAACACCCCCGTAAACCAACCGCGCCACAACGGCCCGACCCTGAAAGGGTCGAGGGAGGGTGGTGTCGCGACGACTCACGGGGCGCCTGCCCGGCTCTATACGACCCTTTCAGAGTCGCCCTATTTACCCGCTGCTGTTCCGGGGGCGTTGCCCCCGGCTACTATATTCTGCCTTTGCAGGGCACGGTTTTCTTTCCGCGCCACCCCCGAAATTTTGCATTCTGTTGTCCTGGATTTGCGTAATTATCTAGTGAGCAGGCAAGAACCGGAGGCGGAACGGCAGCGTGGCCACGTCGACACTTGACCGTTGCGGAGAGGCACTGGGCCGGCTGGCCAAGGGAGATGTGTCTGCCTTTGAGGACATCGTCAAGGAACATCAATCGATGGTGTTCAGCGTCGCCTATCACTTTCTGCATGACCGGAGCCTGGCGGACGAGGCCGCGCAGGACGTTTTCCTGCGGCTGTACCAAAACGCGGCTTCCATCGTGTCGCCGCAACATCTGGTGTTCTGGTTGCGCAAGGTGGCTTGCCGCCGCGCGCTTGACATGGCGAGGAAGCTGCCCAAGACGCCACCGGTCAGCCTTCAGGATATTGCCGAGCCGTCAGCGGAGTCGCCCGATGCCGATCCATTGCTCTCCGAGGGGTTGCGCCGGATGGTGGCGTCGCTTCCGAAGGACGCGCGGGCGGTGATTATTCTCCGCTACCAGGAAGAACTTGAACTGGCCGAGATCGCCCGAATTCTCGATGTGCCGGTTAACACCGTAAAGAGCCGGCTCGAGAGAGCGCTAGGGGTCCTGCGGGAGAAACTGAGCCGCTGGACAGGGGGAGTTACACGATGAATCCGTGGGAAGAAAGTCTGCGCGAGGCACTCCGTCGCAAGGATGCCCCACCGGGGTTCTCGGACCGAGTGCTGGCCCGGGTCCGCGATTTGCCGGCGCGAGAGAAGCGACCCTGGTTCCGGGCTTTCTTCGCCAGGCCTGCCCTCCGCTGGGCCGCAGCCGTGCTGTGCCTGGCGATTGCGGTCAGCGTGGCTTACCGGGGACGGCAGGAACGCCAGCGCCGGCAAGGCGAATTGGCCAGGGTGCAGGTGAAGCAAGCTTTGCGTATTGCCAGCGTAAAACTTAACGCGGCCCGAAGAATGGTCCAGGAAGTGAATCAGGGGACCGGTCAGAGCCGTCTATGAGAAATCAAGCAAGCAAAAAATCGGGAGCTAATCCTATGAACGCGAGGAATAAGAAAATCCGTAGCGGCGCCTTGGCAGCATTTTTCGTGGCGATGCTGCTCGGCACGTTAAGCATGCCGGCCTTCGGGCAGAACCCCAGGCTGGATATCAAGAACCTTGAGGCGTTGTCGAAAAAGGCCTCTGAAGTAGTAGACGTCAACCTGGACGGGTCGCTGCTGAAGCTCGCCTCCAAGTTCATGACCGATGAGGACGACCGGGAGGCATTGGGGATCATCAAGAACCTCAAGGGGGTTTACGTAAAGAGCTTCACGTTCGAGAAGCCGGACGATTACTCCCCGGCCGATGTGGAGGCGATCCGCAGTCAATTGCAGGCGCCCGCATGGTCGCGCATCGTTTCGGCGCGCAGCAAGCACGAAGGCGAGAACGCTGAAATTTACCTGATGACGGCGCCGGACGGGGGAAGTGTCCTGGGAATGGCCATCATCTGCGCCGAGCCCACGGAGCTTACCGTGGTAAACATTGTGGGACCTGTTGATATTAACAAACTGAGTCAACTCGAGGGCAAGATGGGTATTCCGCGCCTCGGAGAGCAAACCGACGAGTCACCTCAGAAGCCGGAGGGTCACCGTGCGAAACCATAGGCCGTTATTAGCCCCGGCCATCTTGAGCGTGGCGCTGTTGCAAACGCTGCCGACCGGGGCGCGAGCCGGGGACTCGGAGTTTCACTCACTCGTGGAACGGATGTCCGACTACTACCAGAAGGGCCCGGTGCGTCACATGGGTTGGTTGAACTTCTTCGCCAACCCATTCACGGCCGGCGGCGTCAGCCACTTCCAGATGGCGATTTTCGACGACGTCGATGCCTCCCGCACGCATGCGGGCGAGGACCTCGAGTCTTCCCTGGCGAGCCTCGTCGGACCGCCGTACCAGCCCTTCGTAAGCGTTCATGATGCCCGCAGCGGGGAATGGACCTGCATCTACACACGCGAGTCCGGGAATGAGCGCACCGAAATGCTGATTATTTCAATCGACTCGAGCGATGCGGTGCTCATGCAGATGCAGCTCAAACCTGAGGCAATGCGAAAGTGGGTGGAGGATCCCCTGGAAAGAAGTCGCGACGCCCGGCGTGGGGCTCAGGACGCGCAACGTGGCCAGCCGTAGATTCCACCACGTTGGCCGAGGCGGGAACTTCCGCGACGGAAGGCGCTACGATTTCTTCGGCATATGCACGTAAACGTAGATACCGCCCACTATCGTGAGCAGCCCTCCCCACCACAGGGCAGGATGCAAATTGGCGAGCACGGTTGCCGGAGGGTTTGAGAGTTCATAGATTCCTGTGGCCAGTACGATCACGCCGTAAATCAGCAGAATTATCCCAACAAAAAACCAGACGGGAATCATGCGGGGACCTTCGCTCATCGATGACCTCACGAAGCTGTCAGCTTTCAGGCGTCAGCTTTCAGCAAAACTCTTCTTCCAGTGTCATTCCGAGCAAAGGATTCATGAACCCTTCAGCTTACCACCCATGTCGGAATGACAATCTAACCACACGGGCCTTGTCCCAAGCCGAAAATCCAAAACTACCAGAAGATCCACTGGAGCACCAGAAACACCACCAGGGAGGCCACGGCCCAAAAGATCGGACGCTTCCAGATGGGCAGATCCCCCTCGCTGGGTAGCACCGTGCAGCCGTAAACCAAGCCGGTTAACTCTTCCACGGGCTTGGGGCGCGTCAGCAGGCTGACGACAATGGTGACGGTGGCGCACACAATCCACGACCACAGCGCCCGGTACATGTTTTCCGCCATGGGTTTAGCATTACTGGAAAGAGCAATATACGAAAGCATATGAGGGTTCGCTCTGACCAATCCCCACATCGCGACGGAAGAGACTGTGCCGCAAAGAAGTCCCCAGAAACCTCCGGCGGGGCTCGCCCGCTTCCACAACATGCCAAGCACCACGGTGCCGAATAGCGGCGCAATGAAGAAACTGAAAAGCGCCTGCACGTAGTCCATGATGCTGGCAAACTGCATGACCAGATAGGCCGTGCCAATGCTGATGAGCACGCCGAGGATGGTGCACCAGCGGCCCATCTTCACGTAGTGATCGTCGCTGGCGGTCTTGTTGAAGAAGCTGCGATAGAGGTCGTAGGTCCAGACCGTGGAGAATGCACTCACGTTCCCGGCCATGCCCGACATAAAGCCGGCGATGAGCGCGGTGATGCCCAACCCCAACAGGCCCGGGCCACAGTAGCGCGCCAGCATGAGGGGAAGAACTTCGTTGTAGGTAGGAGCTCCATTCTTGGCGGCATCGGACGAGGCCGCAACCAGGCGGAGCAGGTGCCCGGAGTGATCCGTTAGAACAGCCAAGCCCAGCAGTCCCGGCACAATCACGATAAAGGGCACTGCCATTTTGAAAAACGAACCGATGATGGGAGCCAGTTTGGCCGCGCGGAGGTCCTTGGCCGCCAGGATTCTCTGCACCACCAGAAAATCCGTGGTCCAGTAGCCGAAGGAAATCACAAAACCGAGGCCGAAAACGATTCCTGTCCAATGGATGCCCATAGGATTGTTGGCGGCGCTGCCCATGGTGCTCCAGAGGTGGGTGTAATCGCCTTGGGGGAAATTCTGGTGAATGCGCGCCACCAGGCCGGACCAGCCACCGGTCTCGATCAAGCCCAGAATCGGAATCAACAAGGCGCCCAACCAGATCAGGAAGAACTGAAGGACCTCGTTAAAGATCGCGGCGAACAGCCCCCCGAGGGCCACATAGACCGCCACCGTGATTGACGAGACCCAGATGCTGAAGTGGATGTCCCAGCCTAGCACCACCTTCAACACCAGCGCCATGGCGTACATGTCGATGCCGGCCATGAAGAGGGTCATGAAGGTGAACATGGTGGCGGCGAGCGCCCGGGCGGATTCCCCGTAACGCAGTTGCAAGAAGCCGGGAACGGAGTGGGTCTTCGAGATGTAATAGAAGGGCATCATGACGATGCCCAGGAAGAGCATGGCGGGAATCGCCCCGATCCAATACCAGTGCGCGGCCAGGATGCCGTACTGATACGTGGCCGCGGCCCACCCCATCAACTCCAGCGCGCCGAGATTGGCGGAGACAAAGCTGAGCCCCGCCACCCAGGCGGTCATTTCCCGGCCGGCAAGGAAGAAGTCTTCGCCCCGCTTGGTAAATCGGCGAAGGTAGAAGCCGATTCCCAGCACCATGGCGAAATAGATGGCGATGATAGCGATGTCCGGTGAGTGAAGCGAAATGAGGCGGCTGGCGCTCTGTGGTACTACAGCCGGCAGTGCGAGCCGGCAAGCAGAGAACGTTAAGCTCATGAGGGTACCTCGTTTGGCCCGGCGTCCCGAATCGGACGTTTCTAGTGAACCCTAAGACTTATGAAATCTAGGGTCCTGCGTGAAAAGTTGGTTCAAGAATTCAGCCCGCGGAGCGGGCGGCAGAGTGTAGCCCACGGCGTAAGCCGTGGGTCGCGAGAGCCGACCCTCACCCCCGTCCCCTCTCCCGCCTGGCGGGAGTGGGGTGCCGAAGGCCGGGTGAGGGCCGCCTAACCCAGGGCTCACGCCCTGGGCTACTCTATGCCGCCCCTGACGGGGCTCTGATAAACAGTCGCGCATGAGAAAGACTCTCTTGACGAACTTCTGACTCAGGTTACTAGGTTCCAAGCAGCGTTATCAATTCTCCCTGCCCTTCCCCGGTTGTCCGTAAGTGGTGTGATAGCGATCCCACCACTTCTTGATTTCACGCGTTGGCAAGGGTTTCGGCCTGCCCAGCAGCAAGGCCAGATGACACGTCTTGGCAACGTCTTCGACCATCACGGCGGCTTTCAGGGCGGCGCGTGGAGTCGCCCCAAACGCAAACACTCCGTGGTGCGCCAAAAGCACGGCGGGGGCTTTCTTGCCCATGTATTTAACAATAGCTTTGCCAATATGATCCGCGCGATTATCCACGTAAGGAAGACAGGGTATCTCTTCGCCGAACTCATCCGCGATGGCGGTGAGATAAACGGGAAGGGGTTTCCCCAGCAGCGCGAAGCTCGTGGCATAGTTCGAGTGCGTGTGGATGACGCCCCCAATCTGCGGGCAGTGCTTGTAAATGTAAAGATGGTCGGGGAGGTCGACCGAAGGGTTCCACTTGCCCTTGAGTTTGCGGCCCTCAAGGTCCGTCAGGACCATATCCTGAGGCCGCATGCGGTCGTAATCCATGCCGCTGGGCTTGATCAGCACCAAGCCCCGCTCGCGATCGATGCCGCTCGCGTTGCCGCTATGCATGGTGACAAGGCCGGCACGGTAGACTCCGAGGTTTGCTTTCCAGACTTCCTCGCGTAATTGTTCGATCTTTGACATAGTCCCTGTTTTCGCTGAACTGCAGAATCTCGGGACCAACCCCTCACCCGCATAGGTGTTAAACTAAGCGTTTCTGGCGGGTCCCGAAGGGACCCAAGATCATTAGCCGTAGGTGAAACCTACGGAAAGTGCCGGCTACGAGATTCAGCCAACCCCGCAGGGGTTGAATTCGACCCCCCTCCGGGGTCGGGACAAGCACAAGGAAAGGGTCATTTCTCCGTAGGTTTCACCTACGGCTAATGATGTTAATGCCCTTCGGGCATTCAAGCTGCAGAGCCTCCGCTTAGTTTAATGCGTGTCGAACCAACCCCTCACCCGTCCCGCTCCGGCTGATGAAAGCGCAGGCAGCGGGACACCCTCTCCCCAAGGGAGAGGGCTGTACTTTGGATCTGCTTCTCCTTACCCGGCCGAAGCTACGATCTCTCGCCGGAGGGCTTTGAGCCGCTTCATCACGTCATTCGCTCCCCGACCGAAATAATCGTGCAGGGTCCGAAATTCCTGGAAAAGGCGATTATAAATCTTCTGGCTTGCGGGGCGCGGCCGATATGTTTCGCTCTGCAAATGCGCCATATGCGTGGCAGCTTCAGGAATCGAATCGTAGCCTCCAGCGCGTCGGCCCGCCGCCGCGGCGGCGTGAATGGCGGCGCCCAGCGCGGAGCAGGTCTGAGGATGTTTTGCCACCTTAATCTCACGCCCCAGAACGTCGGCGTAGATTTGCATCAAGAGCTTGTTCTTTGCGGGCAGCCCCCCGCAAGCCACAACCTCGCTGGTATGCAGACCCTCGGCATCGAAGGCTTCGATGATCTGCCGGGTGCCGAAGGCCGCTGATTCCATCAAAGCGCGAAAAATCGCTTCCGGCGGCGTGGCCAGTGTTGCACCGAGCAACAGGCCGGTGAGGTCAGCATCCACTAGTACGCAGCGATTGCCATTCCACCAATCGAGCGCCACGAGGCCCGATTCGCCCGGCTGGTACGCAGCGGCTTGCTTTTCGAGCCACGCTGTGAAGGGAAGCTTGAGTTTCTTGGCCTGGCTCTTGGCGTAAGCCGGCACAGCGTGATCGAAGAACCAGGCGAACATGTCTCCGCCAGCATATTGGCCCGCTTCGTATCCCCAGTATCCCGGCACAATACCATCCTCGACGACTCCACAGATTCCCTCCACGATCCGTCGCTCGCGGCCCATCAGCATTTGGACGAACGACGTACCCATGACCATGGAGAGGGAACCAGGTTTGGTGACAGTGGTCGCAGGAATAGACGCATGGCCGTCAGCGACACCCATTGATACGGGAGTCCCCTCGCGCAACCCCATGGCTCGAGCCCAGCGCGCCGTCAGTCCGCCGGCCCGCGCGCCGAGAGAATAGAACTCCGTCCCTACCTTTTCCTCGATCACGTTCTCGAGGCGGGGGTGAACGGCCCGGAAAAAATCGTGGCTCGGAAATCCCACTCCCTTCACCCACATGGCCTTGTAACCGGCGGTGGAGTTGTTCCGTTTTTCCTGTCCCGTCAACTGCCAGACGATCCAGTCCGTACCCTCAATCAATCTGTCTGCGGCTTCGTAGACCTCCGGACTGTCATTGAGTATCTGCAAGACCTTGGCAAAGAACCATTCCGAGGAGTATTTGCCGCCATACATCCGAATGAACTCTTCGTCTCGTTCTCGACCGATTTCATTGATGCGGTCAGCTTCCGGTTGTGCAGCGTGATGTTTCCAGAGGATTGCCCAAGCCAGCGGCGCGCGGCGGTACTTGGGCAGGAGACAAAGCGGCGTTCCATCCTGGGTGGTTGAGAACACCGTGCAGGAAGTGAAGTCCGTGCCGACGGCGACTACGTCATTCGCCTTAACGCCGGCTTCTTTGAGCGCCTTGGGGACACCTTTCTCAAGGACCAAGAAATAGTCGCGAGGATTTTGCAGCGCGGAATCCGGCTCGAGCTGCCCGCCGCCCGGCAGTTTTTCGTCGAGCACTCCGTCCGGATAAGGCACAACCGCCGCCGCCATTTCCTCGCCGTCGCGAACTCGCACCACCACCACACGGCCTGATTCCGTGCCAAAATCGATTCCGATGACGTACTTATCTGTAGGCATTGGTTATTCGAGGCTCTCAGCCTTCAGCTTTCAGCAGTAAGTTCGGTCAGTTGTCCGTTGTCAGTCGTCCGTTGCTGTGCTCCCCGGAGGGGAGCAAATTGAGTAGCCGGGGGTGAAACCCCCGGACCGAGGCCCCACACCCCGCCTTCGGCACCCCTCTCCCCGCGGGCGGGGAGAGGGGACAGGGGGTGAGGGGGCCGACGTTTCCGGGGGCGTTGCCCCCGGCTACTCATGTCCGGCCCCTGCGGGGCCGAGCCCTCGAACACCGGCTATGCATCATGGGCGGCATTCAATAATCTCCTCTGCCAGTTGGTCTTGAAACAGCTTCTCGTCACTCACCGCTCTTCCACGATTTCCCGCTTGAGCGCCTTCAATCGCTTCATCACGTCGTTGCCGCCGCGGCCGAAATAATCGTGCAGCGTCTGGTACTCCTTAAAGAGCCGATTGTAGACGGCGTGGTTCTGGGTGTTCGGCCGGTACGTCAGTTTCTGCACGTGCGCCATACGTTTTGCGGCTTCCGCGATGGTATCGTAACCGCCGCCTGCACGCCCGGCAGCGACCGCACCGTGCATGGCGGCGCCCAGAGCCGAGCAGGTCTGAAGCCGCTCGGCAAGCTTGATCTCGCGTCCGGTCACATCAGCGTAGATCTGCATCAGCAGTTTGTTTTTTTCCGGCAAGCCCCCGCAGGCCACCAGGTTTTTAACTTCCACACCCTTCGACTCAAAGGCCTCGATGATCGTCCGCGTGCCGAAGGCGGTGGCTTCGATCAAGGTGCGGTAGATTTCCTCAGCCTTGGTGGCCAGCGTCATTCCGACCAGGACCCCGGTCAGGTCAACGTCCACCAGCACGGACCGATTGCCATTCCACCAGTCGAGCGCCAGCAACCCCGACTCCCCTGGCCTTAGGGCGGCGGCGCGCCTCTCAAGCACGGCGGCGAAGGGGATCTTCAGCTTGCGCGCTTCCTGGTGGATATAATCGGGCACGCCGCGCTCGAAGAACCAGGCGAAGATATCGCCCACAGCCGATTGTCCGGCTTCGAATCCCCACAGGCTGGGAACGATTCCGTCTTCTACCGTGCCGCACATACCCTCCACCATCTGCCGTCCCGTGCCCAGTACCATATGGCAGATGGAGGTCCCCATGATCATTACCAGAGAGCCGGGCTGGGTCACCGTGCACGCGGGCACGGCGACATGCGCATCGACGTTGCCGACCGAGACGGGAGTACCCTCCCTGAGCCCTGTCTTGCGCGCCCAGAACGCGGTAAGCCCACCCGCCTTCTGACCGAGTGGGTAGAAGTCCGTCCCGATCTTCTCGATGACGTTTTCGAGTCGCGGGTGTAGAGCGCTGAAGAACTCGTCGGGCGGAAATCCCTTGCCGTTGATCCACATGCCCTTATAACCGGCCGTGCAGGTGCTCCTCTTCTCTTCTCCCGTCAACTGCCAGACAATCCAGTCGGCGCCTTCGATAAACCGGTCCGCGGCGTCGTAAATCTCTTCATCCTCATTGAGGACTTGCAAGACCTTGGAGAAAAACCATTCGGAAGAATACTTCCCGCCATAGATTTGGATGAAGTCCTCGTTTCGTTCCCGGCCCACTTCGTTAATCTGGTTCGCCTCCGGTTGCGCGGCGTGATGCTTCCACAGTTTCACCCAGGCGTGGGGCCGTTTGCGGTACTCTCGAAGAAAGCTCAGGGGCGTCCCGTCGCGTTTCGTGGGCAGTGGGGTCGACGCGGTGAAGTCCGTGCCGATACCGATCACGTCCTCGCCCTTGACTGCCGCCGCCTTCAGGGCCTTAGGAACTCCCTTCTCGATCACCAGAAGGTAATCCTTGGGATTCTGCAAAGCCCAATCGGGCCCCAGACGCGGTCCCCCCGGCAGCTTTTCGTCGATCACTCCGTCGGGATAGGGAATCACCGCCGAGGCGACCTCCTCCCCATTGCGGACCCGAATCACCACTACCCGACCCGATTCTGTTCCGTAGTCGATTCCCAGCGCGAATTTCTCATTGGACATAGGAGCCTCGCTTTGAAACCTCATTGGTCGAGCCACCGGGAACGTGCCCCGGGGCCTCGGCAGGAAGGACCACTTGAATGTAAGCGCTTACCGTAAGGGATTCTTTAGTCTCTGTCAAGTGCGGCAAGTTGGTTGTGGGTGGGGTTTCAATCTCGCACTGCTTTGAAAATGTCCGGGAGCGCGGGCATCCTGCCCGCCTTTCGCGCCGCAATTGCACGCACGCTGCGGGCAGGATGCCCGCGCTCCCGGGTACTTCATAGTTTCCCGGTGCGCGTCAGCCCCGCGCGGGTGTGAGGCCCAGTTGATCCGCGATGCTGCGCATGGCTTCAATGCAGAAGGCGATGTGTTCGTCAAGAGGCACGCCCAATTCCTCGGCGCTCTTGATAATATCCTCACGGCTCACGGAGCGGGCAAAGGCTTTGTCTTTCATCCGCTTGCGGACCGATTTGGCCTCGAGGGTGGCGATCCTGTCGGGCCGCACCAGGGAGCAGGCGGTAATGAACCCGGCAAGTTCGTCGCACGCGAAAAGGACTTTGGCCAGAAGAGTGTCGCGAGGTACGCCGGTATATTCGGCGTGGCCGAGAATGGCGCGCCTGATTTCCTCCGAGACGCCTTTTTCTTTCAGGATCTCGCTTCCCATCAGCGGGTGGTCCGGCGCGTTCGGATAGACCTCGTAATCGAAGTCGTGGATCAAGCCCACAACGCTCCACTTTTCGTCGTCCTCGCCGAACTTCCGGGAATAGGCGCGAACGCACGCCTCGACGGCCAGCGCATGCTTCCGCAAGTTCTCGTTCTTGGTGTACTCACAGAGAAGGTTCCAGGCTTGTTGGCGATCCATCTGGTATCACTCCCGTTGCAGGCAGAGGTTATTCCTTATCGGATTTATCTCAAATCGGCGTAGCGCCGACCTTTAGGTCGGCAGGTGCTGACCTAAAGGTCAGCGCTACACGTAAACGCAATTATGGGCCTTCGGCCCATGAACACTTGGAATGACGTCCGACCGGAGGGGCGTATGCAATTAAACCAATGCACACGCCACCTGCTTCGCTCTTACTGTGAACTGTGAAGTGTCGACTGTTAAGTTCCTAGAAAATATACTTCAGTCCCAACTGAATCTGCCTGGGCGGCTTGTTGCCGTATTCATTTGCCGACTGCACGATGCCCAGCGCCGACGTGTCGAAGGTCCGGCCGGGAATATCAAAGTGCGGAATATTCAAGAGGTTAAAGAACTCGAAGCGGATTTCGAGTCGTCGGCCCTCGTGCCGGAATGGGATTTCCTTCAGCATCGAAAAGTCCAGATTGTTGAGTCCCGGCCCTATCAAGTCGTCCCTACCCTCGGTCCCGAGAAGAGGGTTTAGCGGGCTCGAAAACGCACAGGGATTGAACCAATCGTTGGGCGTGTGAACTTGAGCCGGGGCCGAGCATCCCGGGTTGGCCGCCACGGAGCCGCCTTTATTGGGATCGCCCACCAGGTCAGGCCGGTAAGGGACTCCGAAAGTGGTAATCGAGGTTGCCCCCACTTGCGATTCCGGCATGTTGACCGTATACGGGCTGCCGGTTTGCATGGTGGCAATTCCCGCGGTTTGCCAGGAACCAAAGACATGGTTGAAAAAGCCGGGATTACTCAGCCACTTTCGCCCCGGCCCAAACGGCAGGTCGTAGAGGTAGCTCAGGACAAAGCGCTGTTCGACCTGGAAGTCCGAAAGCCCACGGTCAAGACGGAAGTCATACGAATCCTGCGGCACGCCCGAACCGACGCTTCCGCTGAAGACGGCGGAATCGTCGTCGATGGATCGCGACCAGGTGTAGGCGGCGAGGAACGCCATGCCCTGCCTCACGCGCTTCTCGGACCGGAACTGTAAGGCATTGTAGATGCTGTTGGCGCGGGGTTCGACCGCCAGGATGGAATTGAATGACGGGTAAGGGGTAGCCTGGGTGAGGGGGTTCTCCTCATTCATGTCGCGAGTGGCGGGAAGATGCGTTCCCTTGGTGCCCACGTAAGCCAAGTCGATCATCCAATTCGGCTGAAGTTCGTACTGAAGGTCGACGTTCCAGTCGAGCATCGAGGCGTCGCGGAACTTTGGGGAAACGAAATTAGCCTGTGGCTCGGACAGTCCGGATTGGTCCAAGATATCTTGAATAACCAGGCCGCCAGTCGAGTTCTGGAGTAGGGCGGAAATATCCACAAACGGAGGGTTGAAGCGCGGCAGTATGTTGAGATTGAGGATGTTCTCATCGTAGAAAATGCCGAACGCGGAGCGCACCACAAAGCGTTCCGTCTTCAAAGGTCGCCACGCAAATCCGATGCGTGGGGCGAAATCGTGCAGATTCTTTCCGTAGGTAGCCCGCGGAATCCCGTCCGTACCGGCCTGAATGAAGGCGCAGTTGGGGTAACCTGGAGCCAGGGCGTTGCAGGTTTCCGGATTAACGGTCAAATCCGGGACGCTGAAGCGATTGTGGATTTCGACGGGCGGGCTGTTGAATTCCCACCTCAGGCCGACGTTCAAGGTGAATCGGGGTAGAACGCGGATGTCGTCCTGCGCGTAGACGCCGAGGCCGGTGGTGCGCAAACCGTTGTTGGTATTTCCCGATTCGGTCACGACGTAATCGGGAACTCCAGCCATGAGTTGCGCCAAGGCTCCGACTTGCGGCGCGCAGTTAGTGATTCCGCCGGGGCAGATATCCGCTGCTTGCGGCGGCAACACGGGCGCCAAAGCCTGCGCCAGGCCCATCGCGGTTTGCCCCTCGAAGAACCAGTCCCCGCGTGAAATGAAGTCCAGGTAGGAATTCAACTCGAAACGGCGAATATCGGTTCCAAACTTGAATTGGTGGCGCCCGGTGTTCCAGGCAAGATTGTCGGCAAATTCGTAGGTATTGTCATGCCGGTCCTGGGGGTAGTTGACGGGCTCGCCGATGCCGTCGTAGCCGTAGATATTCACGTTCGGGTATCCCCAGTCCACTGGGTTCGAGGACGTGGTCGGAAATCCCTTCTGCTGGCTCACATTGATGCCGGAGTCCTGCTGAAAGTCGGCTGCCCGCAGGCGGTTGAAACCCAGCCGGGCTTCGTTGATCCAATGCGGGTTGAAGACGTGGGTCCAGGTAAAGCCGGCGTTCTGTCCCCGGTTAATGGCAGTGACGCCGTATCCAGGCAGATTGGTAAAGGAGTTGACGGGATCGAACGGATTGAAATTGTTCTCGTTAAACAGCGAGTAATGCGCAGAGAAGGTGTTGTGCGCCCCCGCCTGGCGGTCGAGTTTGATTGTCGCCAGGTCGAAGGTGTTCTGGATCACCGGCGCAGAAACGAAGGTGTTGGAGTCGGCCAGGTCCGGCACGGCGACGTTGGCGGGAGGTAGGAGGTTGAGTACAGCCATGCCCGCGGGGTTAGCCTGGTAGCCGACGCTCTGCATGATGCCGAAAAAGGCCTGGGCCTCCGCCAGATCAACGGCTTGCGAGGGTACCGTGGCTTCCCGCGTGGTAGCCTGGCGCAGCCGCAGCCCTTCGTAAGAAAGGAAAAAGAAGGTCTTATCCTTTTGGATGGGGCCGCCCAAGGTGCCGCCAAACTGGTTGCGATCGAGGCGCGGTATGGGCGCGCAGGTCCCCTGAACGGAATCGGCTGTGCAATCGGGCTGATCGAAGAAATTCTTGGCGTCCAGGTGGCGGTTACGAACAAAATCAAACCCGCTTCCGTGGAACTGATTTGTGCCGCTCTTCAAAATCACATTGATCTGGGCGCCGCTGCTGCGCCCGAATTCAGCCGAGTAATCGCTGGATTGCACCTTAAATTCCTGGATGGCGTCAACGGAGGGGAGCACACTGTATTGGTTGATGTACAAGTCGTTGTTGTCCACACCGTCGAGCAGGAAGTCGTTCGACTGCTCGCGGGCACCGTTGACGCTGATGGCGCCACCCTGGGTAGAATTCTGCGAGCCTTGCACGGGCATTTGGCCGCCCGGGACAAGCAGGGCAAAAGTGAGGAAATTCCTTTCGTTCAGGGGCAACTCGCTCACCTGTTTGCGCTCGATGACCTGACCCAGCGTCGAGGTGTCGGTCTGAACCAGCGGTACGGACTCGCTGACCACGACTTGTTCGCTTGGATGGCCTATTTGCAGCACAAAGTCGGCGCGCACGGTCTGGTCAACGTCCAGGTTGATGTCGCTATGGACACTGAGCCGGAAAGCGGCTTTTTCGGCTGTGACCTCATACATTCCGGGGGGCAAGAGCGGGACGCTGTAGTCTCCAGCCTCGTTGGTCAGTACTACACGCGTAGCGTTTGTCCCTTGGTTGCGAACTGTGACTTGCGCTTTCGGAATTACAGCGTCGCTGGGGTCGCTGACTGTCCCAACGATTGTTCCTGTAGGCCCAACGCCGAACGCCGACCCCGATACCAGGCACGACAGGCAAAGGGCAAGGACCAGACGTCTAAGATCCATGATTCCGCTCCTGATGATTAATTCGCAATGCGAACAGCCTCCTACCCGTAATTCGATTGGATGCTCCGGGCCTATTCGCCCGTTGTAATAAGTTAACATGGTTGGTCATTTTTGTAACCTCCCATGTAGACCCATATCGCTCGGACTTGTTGTCTGCCCGCTCCCGGGCGTGAGATATCTAGGCTAGCTTACGTCAATCGACAGTACTAGGAAGGGCGTGTGCGGGGCGTTCCTGCTAAAGGAGAGCAGTCGCTCATGCCCGTCGGCTGACCGGCGCCCGGAAACCATGAAGTGCCCGGGAGCGCGGGCATCCTGCCCGCAGCGTGCGTGCAATTGCGGCGCGAAAGGCGGGCAGGATGCCCGCGCTCCCAGATATCTTCAAAGCAGCTTAGAAGTCTTTGCTGGCGGGGCTTAGGCGTAGCGGATCTGGACTTTGGCATGCAGGGGGATAAGGGTGTAATCAAATTCCGTCAATCCTTCATCTTTCTCGGTAATCACTAGAAGGTATTTCCCAATTTTGGCAATAAGGCCGGTGGAAGTAATCTTCGAACCGATGTACTGGCCACCCTGCCGCATCGCGTCAAAGTCAGGCAGTTTGTCGCGACTGGCCCCGTGCGCGTCCTCCCAGTCGACTTCTCCGTGCCGGAATCGTACCCCGTTGATCACAACGCCCTTCGGCTTTGGCATATTTGTCTCCCTGAATTAGCTGCCGCAAGGCGGCAAGGCCCCTCAAAGGTCCAGAATGCAAGGCTACAAGGCATTGGCAAAGCTTGCAAGCCCTTTGTAGTGTCCCCAATCCGTCGATAACCGGCCCGCCGTAGGGGGGCGGCTTGCCGTCCCCGCGTTTCTGCAGCTCCTGACGAGGGTAGGGCAAGCCCTACCCCTACACCGCCCGGGTCCAGCCGCCTGCGGCATAGAGGCGCGAGGCCATAGGCCCTACCGCCCTCGACCTCCCTTATCGACGGATTGGGGAGTGTCCGAATTTCGACGTAGCGCTGGCCTTTAGGCCAGCATCTGCCGACCCTTCGCTTTACTCAGGGCAGGCTCTAAAGGTCGGCGCTACCAGTCACATTACGACACTACCAAGTCCTTTGCTTTCGGCATTTGTTAACTAAAACACCTCAACATCCAATTCTCGGCCAAATACCTGGCGGAAATAAGCCTTTTCCTTGCTCAGCATCCAGACTTCCAGGTCGGAGTTATCCTTGGCGGTGAGTTTAATCATGACGCGCTCGCGATACACCTCCGCAGCGACATCGACAATGCTGCCGGGGCTGCCATGGCTCATCGCATTGGCGAGGCGCAGGAGCGCCACGGCCTGGGGAACAAGTTCCTCGTCTTCTTTATCGAGGGCCTTCATCGGGCCATCGGCCGGAGTGGGGCGGGTCTTTCCAAGATAGCGCGCCATGGCGGCGATGCTCAGCCGTTGTTGGGGGGTAAAGCCGAAGATCTCCGAGTTGGCGATCAAGTAGTAGGTGTGCCGGTGTCGGCCGCTCCTGTTAATGAACGTGCCCACCTCATGCAGCATCGCAGCCGCGGAGAGCCAGCCTGCATAGTCGGGCGGCAGCGCGTGCACATGGCGTAGTTGATGGAAGAGTTGCTCTGCCAGGCGGCGGACTTCTTCCGCCCTCTTGAGGTCCACTCCGTACTGCTTGCACATGGCAAGCAGGGCGTCGCGACGTTCTGCCTCGACTTGCTTGCGCGGAATCGTGGCTCGATCGTGGTCCGCGAGCATTTGGGCTAGCAGCCCATCCCGAAGCCCCAAGGGCGAATATCGAAATCCGGGCAGACTGCAGCGCTCCATTAGCCCGGCGAAGACGTACGCTCCCGCCACAATGATCTCCGCGCGGCGGGGTCCAATTCCGGGCACTTTACTGCGGCCCTTCGCGTCCAGCCTCGCCAGCCGCTGCGCAAGGCTCAAGATGGCGGCGCGCGAGACGTGCCCGGCCCTGGCCCTGAAGTCTCGGGGGGTGGCCGCCCGGACCGCGTCTGAAAGCGCCGCAGCGGTACCCGAAGTGGCTACCACGTTTCGCAGCTTGGCGCGGGCAAGTTGCTTGCGAATCCGTTCCAACTCCTCCCCAATGCTTCTTCTGAGCCGCTGAACCTCCACCGGACGGGGAGGATCGTGGGGAAGGAATTCCCCGGTCAGTCGCACCGCCCCCAAAGGCAGGCTGACCATCTCGCGAATGTGCCCTTTGTCCGAGAGCGTCAGCTCACAACTGCCGCCCCCGAGGTCGATGAGCAGGGCGCGGGAGCCGCCAAGCGCACTGTTTGCCAGAACTCCCAGGTGGATCAGACGCCCCTCTTCGAGGCCGGAGATCGTTTCCACTCTCCAACCGGTTGCCGAATGAACCCAGGCAATAAACGCCGCCGAGTTGGGTGCATCGCGGAGAGCGCTAGTGGCCACTACGCGCACCTGGTCGACACCGAAGTCCTGGGCTTGGCGGTAAAAGCGCCGCAGCACTTTCACCGTGTCCTCCATAGCTTCCGGTGAAAGGGTTCCGAAACGGAACGCCGATTCGCCCAGGCGCGTCACCACGCGGTCTTCGTGAATCGTCTCAAGGCGGTGGCGAATAACCCGCGCGATCTTGATGCGCACGGAGTTGGAGCCAATGTCAACCGCAGCAAATATCCGCATGTTGGAATCGTCGGGACCCGAGCGGGTGCCCAAAAGGGCCACGCCATGGCGCAAGCTTGTCGATACTGCGTTCGGCAACGTAAGCGACGACTTGCGGCTGCGCCGCCTGACTTGCGGAAAGGCTCTGCCTTTCCGAAGCACCGCCGCATTGAACAACGTCCTCCTCCCTGGCTGGGAGGCTCAGCCTCCCAGTCAGGGAGGAGGAGAGCAAACGGTCCGCACTGGTCCGGAAAGCCGCAGGCTTTCCGCATGGCAGAGCGGCAAAGCCGCTCCGAACGGCCAACAGATCGGCTATTTTGGACAAGCGTGCGCCATGGCCGCCCCTACAACTCCCGTGGCACGATCCCCAGCTTCCGCATCTTGGATTGCAGGGTGGTTCGCTTCAAGCCAAGACGGGTGGCGGCGCCACGCGGGCCGCCCACAACCCAATTCGTCTCCCGCAGCACCCGGACGATGTGCTCGCGCTCCGCCGACTGCAAACTGAGACTCGAAGGAGCTTCGGAGGGCTGTTTCAGTTCCGCCACGGGCACGCGGAGTTCGGGCCCGGGTGAAAGAATCACCGCTCGCTCGATCAGGTTTTCGAGTTCGCGCACATTGCCTGGCCAGTGGTAGCGCGCCAAGGCTTCCATTTCCTCGGTCGAAATGGTTTCAATGCGGCGGTCCATCTGCCGGGCGTATTTCTGCACAAAATAGCGCACCAGCAAGGGGATATCCCCGCTGCGCTCGCGCAGGGGCGGAATCTGGATGGGAAAAACGTTCAGGCGATAGTAAAGGTCGCTGCGAAACAGCCCCTCTTCAACCATTTGAGCCAGGTTGCGGTTGGTCGCGCCCACCACTCGAACGTCGACTCGGATGGTGCGGTTTCCGCCCAACCGTTCAAACTCCTTTTCCTGCAACACGCGCAGGAGCTTGGGCTGAAGCTCAAGAGGAATATCACCGACTTCGTCGAGAAACAGGGTACCGCGATGCCCCAGCTCAAAGCGGCCGAGCTTCTGCGCGATGGCGCCGGTGAAGGCGCCCTTCTCGTGCCCGAATAGCTCGCTCTCCAGCAGGCCCGTGGGGATGGCCGCGCAATTGATCTTCACGAACGTGCCTTCCCGCCGCCGGCTGAGGTCGTGGATGGCGCGCGCGATAACCTCCTTGCCGGTACCTGTTTCCCCCAAAACCAGGACCGTCGAGTCGGTGGGCGCAACGGTCTCCGCCTGGCTCAGTGCCCGCTTGAGCGCCATGCTTTCGCCCACCACTTCCTCGAAGTTGTGATCCGTGCGGATCTCTTCTTCCAGGTAGAGTTTTTCCTCCGCCAACTTGTTCTTCAGCTCTGCGATCTCGCGGTAAGCCAGAGCGTTTTCCACCGCAATGGCAATCTGGTTAGCTGCCTGCCCAAGGAGACTGATGTCGTCCGGTTGGAACGCATCCTCGGTGAGGGCGCTCACGGCCAGGACCCCGACGTCGCGAGTGGAAGTGAAAAGCGGGAGCACGCACGTGCATTTCAAGCCTTCGGCCGCGGCCAGGCGTGCAATCGGGGACTTGAAGCGGTCCACGTTTGACGCGTCGACCAGCAAGGGCTTGCGCGTGGCGAACACCTCGCCGCCGGCTGAACCCTCGAGCGGAACAGCCATTTCTTCCTGGATGAGTCCTTTGCCCTCCGGGAAATCCAGAGCGGTCAGGCGCATCTCATTTCTGGCCGGATCGTAGAGAGCCAGAGCGGTGTAGTCGTGGCGTATCACTCGGCGCAAGCAAGCTGCGATCTGCTTGAGGAGTTCGCGCAGGTCGAGATTGGAGACCAGGGCGTTCGTGACTTCCAGGAGCAAGCGCAAACGGTCACGTTCACGCGAGAGCTGCTCCTGATAAGCCCGGGCGTCCTGAAAATTCAGGGCGTTGTCGACGGCCACGGCCACCTGCGCCGCCACCTGGCGCAGGAACTCGAGGTCAGCCTCGTCGTAAGCCCCCTTCTTCACTGACCCGAAGGCCAACGCACCCACGCGCCGCTGAGCCGTGGTGAGCGGCAGCAGACACAGCGATTTCATGCCTTGCTTGCGCAGCAACTCCGCGTTGCGAGGGAAGCGCATCTCAAATTCCAGGTCGCTGACCACCAGCGCCGTCTGCTGTTTCCAGACTAGCTCGTGCGTGGCCTCTTCGATGGGGAATTCGAAACCTTCCTTCACCTCCGTGGGAAGCGAGCTCTCCAAAACGTGGATGCGCACCGTGTTGCGATCGGAGTCCGGCAGGGTCAACCCGATGAAGTCGAACGCAACCAGCCGATGAAGCCGTTCAGCGATGGCATGGAAGAGCGCCGGCAGCTCCCGATGCGTAGCAATAGACTCCGAAATCTCGAGCAAGGCGCGATACTGTTCAACGGCGGAAACCCTCTCGAATTGGGGTCCGGCTGCTTGGTCCATGGATTGGAGCTTAGCATTGTGCTGTGCATTGGCTCAAGTGGCGGACGGCAAACCCCAATCCGCCGGTAACAGCAGACGTTGTAGGGGGACGGCTTGCCGTCCCCTTTCGCCGGGCCGCCAGCAAGCGGGTAGGGAAAGCCCCACCCCTACACCGCCCGGGTGTTGCGGGGGAGTTCGGGGAACTCGGCCGCAGCCGGGCGCGTATCACCTTTCATGAGCACACCCAATCTGCGGATCGAAACTCCAACTTGGCTGATTCTGCTCGGAGGGTGTGGCTTCATTCTGATGCTGGGCATTTCAGCCTTCTGGGAGGCTGACATCCGCTGGCTGCACTTCTTTCAGGCGTGGATGTACATTGCCGCAATCGCGTTGGGCTGCCGCCGAAATCGGTGGGGATACTTTATCGGGATCTCTGCCGCGGGCCTCTGGGACTACACCAATATATTTGCAACGACATTCTTTCTAAACGGCCCCGAGCAGCTTCAACTGTGGATTCACACCGGGCGCCTGGCACGGCCCGACCTCATCATCGCGGTGCCCGCGTGGTTTTCAAATCTGGCGGTCATAATCGGTTGCGTTTGGGGGTACTTCCGGCTGCCGGAAAGAAGAGCGGGCGACGCGGGTAGGCTCGTGGCGACCTTCGCACTGACCACTGCATTTTTCGCTTTAGACATGGCCTTGTTTCAGCCTCGATATCTCGGCATTTTTCCTCGCCTGTTGCACCCCCATCTGCTCTGAAAATGACTCCCCTCCTCATGTGGGTGGCGCCGACATTGCTTTCTATGTCGGCGACACAGGGCGCAGACATACAAGGCAATGCGCCACCCCGGAAGGGAATCGTTTTCATGGTTTCTGGGTGCCCGTCAGCGGACGGGCATGAGCGACTGCTTTGAAAATCGACCGGTTAGGTAGCGCGGACCTCCGGTGTTGGGGTCCGCGGCTTGTCTGTGGCCTCACGCAAGAACCGCGGACCCCAAAACCTGGGGGTCCGCGCTACCAGACGCAGGCAGCGATGACTTCATTTTCGTGGTTTCCGGGTGCCGATCAGCCGACGGGCGTGAGCGACTGGCCTGACACTGCGACTTTTTCCACAGTCGCCTGGCCGCCGGGTGGCGCCGGTCGCCACTGCGCTTTCCGCAATCGCGGCTCGCGCGGATGGCTAACAACCGCCTTTCCATCCTGTTGCCGGGGGAAACTTGTTCAGGCTTGCGTTTTTGGCCGACGGCGTGCTCCACTTGTAATCATATTATGGCTGGTGCCTCAGAAGCCCTATTTCAGCCCACAGAGGTCCGAACCCGCAAGGGGCGGAAACTCGATGTGCGGGCGTACGCTTGCCAGGACTTCCCGGCACTCGTCGAAATGTATGCGGGCTTCGAACCCAAACGCGTGGCCCAAGGCCTGCCTCCGCCGGACCTTCCGCGCATTACCCGCTGGCTCGAGCAGCTTCAAAAGAAGTCTTACCAACTGCTGGCATTTGACGGCCAGAAGATTGTCGCCCACGCCATCCTTTGCCCCATCCGCCAACCTGAGATTGAGTTCACCATCTTTGTCCATCAGGACTATCGAGAGGAAACGTTGGGAACCGCGATGAGCGAGCAGTCGCTGGCCTGGTCGCTCGAGATGGGGTTCAGCAAGGTTCTTCTTACCACAGAGTTTTCCAATTACCGCGCCATCGGCCTCTTCCGTAAACTCGGCTTCCACACCTCGAGCAGTTACGGCGACGAGTGCGAGATGGTCGTCGATCTGTCCGCCGAATCTAAAGCCCAAGCTGCCTGATTCCCCGCGAATCACACCTGCCACTCACTTCCTCGAAAGCAGGAATCCGATTGTAGATCCCCACTCTTGCCTCAGTGACAAAACATCAACACTAACAGAGCTACGCCCCGGCCCGACGATCTTGCCCTGCTCGCGAAGCGGCGCATGCTGGAACTTTTTCCCGCTTCACGGTGTCGATTGTCTATAGTACGCGAAGCCGAGGTGAATCATGTTCAAGGACTTATCTTACTCGTTACGGAGTATGGCGCGGATTCCGAGCGTCCTCGTCATTGTGGTCTTAACGCTGGGGCTCGGCATCGGCGCCAATACTGCCATGTTCAGCGTCGTCAGCGCCGTGCTGCTTCATCCCCTGCCGTACAAGGACCCCGACCGGCTGGTAACAATTCGAGCCCAGATCCCCAGCATGAATATTTACGGGGCCTTCGTGGAGTACAACACTTTCACCGATTATTGGCGAGCTCAGAACCATTCCTTTTCCCAGATGATGTCCTACGAGCCGGGCACGGCGAATCTGACCTCCGGCGACGAACCGGAGCGGCTTTTGAAAGTGCGCGTGAACGCCGGGTTCCTTTCCATGCTCGGCCTCAAGCCGGCCCTTGGACGCGAGTTTTTGCCGGAGGAAGATCAGCCGGGAGCGCTTCGCGTGGTGATGGTGAGTTACCGATTGTGGCAGCGGCGCTTCGGCGGGGACAATGCTCTGATGGGCCGCTCCATTGTTTTCGACCAAAATAACTACACCGTGGTGGGCGTGCTGCCGGCGAGATTCGAATTCTACGACCGTGAGACAGATCTTTACGTGCCCCTTGCCGCAAGCTCGGCGCGGGTTGATGGCCAACCGTCCGTGGGGGTAGAGGCGCGGCTGAAACCCGGGGTCTCCGTTGCGGCCGCACAATTGGAGCTCAACGCACTCTGCGGCCGGTGGCTGGCGAATACTCATTACCCCCGGGACTGGGGCGCGCGCCTCTGGACCTTGCACGACTATGCGGTGCGGGACGTGCGGACAAACGTCGTGGTGCTGGCCATTGCCGTGGGGTTGGTGCTGCTGATCGCCTGCGCGAACGTGGCCAACCTGCTGCTGGCGCACTCCACCACCCGCCGACGGGAGATCGCCATCCGCAGCGCCCTGGGCGCCGGACCCGGCCGCATCATCCGCCAACTACTCACCGAATACTCGCTGATGGCAGTGGCCGCCGCGGCGCTGGGGTTGCTGGTCGCCTGGGGGGCGGTGCGTGTGCTCCTCGCAGGTTACGGGTACCTGCCCTTCCAGGAGAACGTCTCTATCGACGGAACCGTGCTTTGCTTCACGCTCGGCGCCACCTTGGTGACGACCTTGCTCTTTGGGATGGCGCCCGCCTTGGCCGCTGTCCGCACCAACCTGGTGGAGAACCTTCAGGAAGGCGGCAACGCCGGCGAAGGAGCCCGGCGCAACAGCCTACGCTCCGGCCTGGTCATCGTGGAAGTTGCTTTGGCGTTACTGCTTGCTATCGGCGCCTCGCTCACCGCGCGCAGCCTGATGCACTTGCAAGGCGTCAATCCCGGGTTCAATCCCCAAAGCGTGCTGACGGCGTCGTTGACTCTCCCCCCGGAGGGCTACCCCAAACCCTCGCAGCGGATCAATTTCTTTAGAGCGCTGCTCCGAAAGCTCGATGCCGCGCCGGGGGTGAAATCTGCGAGCATGGTCTCGCACCTCCCTTTCAGCTTTTCCAAGAGCGCCGAGTCGATGATCATCGAGGGCGCACCTCCGCCCCCGCCGGGCCAGAAACCGATCATCTTCCTGCGGAGAATTGACCCGAGGTATTTCGAGACGCTTCAGGTGCCGCTGCTTAAAGGCCGCTTCTTCGACGACCACGACCCCAGGGGTTTCCCGGTCGCCATCATCAACGAGACCATGGCTCGGCGTTGCTGGCCGGGCCAGGATCCCGTCGGAAAGCGCTTTGGTGGGGACCCGAAGAATTGGATAACAGTCGTGGGGGTCGTCGGCGACATGCGCCAGTTCTCGCTCGCCGAGACCCCGGACATGGAAGCTTACCTCCCGCATGCGGAGTTGCCGGATGCCTCCATGGCGATTGTGGTCCGCACGGAAATGGATCCGCTTCGCCTCGGGCCCAATCTGCGCGCCGCCGTGAACGAACTGGACAAGCAACTCCCGGTTTCGGATATCGGCACGATTGCCGGTAGCATCGCGCACTCGACGCGTGAGCAGCGTTTTACGGTCACGCTGCTGGGCGCCTTTGCTTTGCTGGCGCTGGCAGCCGTCGGCGTCTACGGGGTAATTTCGTACACGGTGACTTGCCGCACGCGCGAAATCGGCGTGCGCATGACCCTGGGCGCCGGGCGCCCACGCATCATTGGGATGGTGGTCCGGCGCGCCATGCTCTTGGGGAGCATGGGGGTGGCGGTGGGAATCGCGGCAGGCCTCGCCCTTACTCGGTTCCTGCACTCAATACTCTTCGGAGTGAGCCCTACGGACCCGGTCGTGTTTGCGGGCACCGCACTCTTCCTGTTTGCCGTGACAGCTCTGGCGGGATATCTGCCCGCGCGCCGCGCCGCGCGAGTGGATCCCTTGATTGCTTTGCGGCATGAATAAGCACAACGGCGATGCTCCGGGGCGGCAGCGGCACCGGAGAAACAATATCACCCACGATTTCCAGCTTCTTCAATGCCCGCGAGTTCGCCATCGTTTATCGCCGCACCGAACGGTGTTCTTTGCGAGCCGGGACAGGCGCGGTGCGGCGTGAGCGCGCGGGACGCGGCTTCGGCATGGCTGGGGGGTTCAGGAAGTCGCATGAACTTTTCAGGACACAATAAGCTGGCTACCGAGATGTCCTCGTCGATGGCCTCCCAGGGTGGGGATGGCACGCGTTCAGGAGAGGCTTGGCGACCAAATCTTTACCGGCTTGGCGTCCCGGATAAGACCATTCAGGCGATTCTACGTCACTCCAAACTCTCCACCACTATGCACAGCTATGTCAAATCAGTGCCCCAGGATGCCGTAGCCGCAATGAGGTTATTTGAAACAGCGTGCCGGAAATATGCACCCCGGTCCGGCAGGCGGAAGCCTCGAGCACCGTCAGAGAGGACCGAAAATGCACCTCTGATGCACCCCGACGCAAGGTAGGTTGATTGAGATGACCCCTAAGTCGCAGAAAACAAGTGAGAAACTGGTAGGCCTGGAGGGATTCGAACCCCCGACCCACGGTTTAGGAATCTGACTAAATAAGGGTATCTCGTTGACTTTGCGGCACGGTTGGCAATGCCAAGTCATTGAAAAGCACGTTCAGAACGCCCAAGTTGTACCCATTTTGTACTCGAGTGATTGTCACCTGCGAACAGGTGTTCCCTACGGAGATATCGTACCTACTCCAAGCAGAATTCTGCTTCCATTCACGCCAGTCCTCCGAGAGTGACTGCCACTGATTCGCGCATCAGTGGTCACGAAACCGCTGATGTCGTGGTTTGATGCGTTTACAACGCAACACATCAAGGATTGTGTGCGTATCGTGTGCGCGCGGCCAGACGAACCGCCCCTCGCCAGCCAGGGCGTGCAACCCCTGCCGCAACTCGGGATCGTCGCGTCGTCGCGTGTGATAGCGGCAACTCGACCGTGAGAGACACCGCCCAGTCTATATCTCGCCGCGAAGGCTCGGAGAAATCAGCGCAGATTCTCGGCGTCGTGTCGTAATCAATTGCCCGGTACTGAGAAAGTCAGCCCTGTCTTGCCGGTTTCAAGCGAAGTTTACACGGACTTTGCACCACCGTTCAGGCGGTGCGGTACAGCCTCAGCTCGTGGAAATGGAGGGGGGCCATGCAAGCCCGTGGAGCCCGGAAGTGCGCGAACGGTAGCTGCCCATCGAAGAGCTGCGTCCCGAACGATTGGGAGGGCAGCGCCGCACGCGAACAATAAGCTCCGGCAACCAAGGTCAACCCGATGCACGTGATGTATTCGAGGATGACATACATCGGCTCCTCGTGACTACAGAGGGCACGGCTTCACGGAGTTCCAACTGCCGGGTTATCGAGGCCCGGGGAGCCGGGGCGCAAAGGGCGAAACTTTGCCCGGTCAGAGCACGTTAAAGTGGTCATGCGGTTTCTCGGATGAATAGACCAGGCTCTTGAGACCGGCAACTACACCACCCACTAGGACAAGTCCACTAAATACTGCGATGATAACCATGGCTTCCTCCTCAACCTACGATTCGAGCAGCTCCAGCCGCTCGGGCCCTACCCTTTAGTTCCTCTACGATGTGTTGGCTATAAATGCCCTTAGCAACCAGTTTTGTACCCTGGCCGATCATGTTCGTGAGAACCGCTTTCCCGTTCGAGTCGATGAACGTGATCCCGCTGAGGTCAACCGCGATCTTCTTTCCAGAAGCTGTTTGCTGAGCCCTTTCCCAGGCCGGTTCGAGTTCCGATGCCCAAGGCGAGAACAACGTACCCACGACCGTAATCCTGCATTCTGCCCCTCCGCTGAAAACCGTGACCTTAAGCATCTGGCACATGCCAACGACAAATAGTGAAGGCAACCGCGTGGCCAAAGCCGCTTCCACTGCTGGTTCCATGCAACCTATTGAGGCAATTTGGAGATTCGCAAAATGTCAACTCGAAGGAACTCACCAAAACGTCGCAAATTCGCGAAAATCGCGAAATGACCAGGCGTGAGTTCGCGTGTTTTCAGTAGCTTATGAATGGACATTGTCTTGCACCGTGCAGAGTCGCGAAAGAATGTAGTGAGCTGAGTGCAATGATTTTCTGGCCAACATCTCGAAAAGGACCGGGCGCAAGCGGTGCTTCTCGAACCGTTGGCATCCGAGTTTCTGTAGCACTGATCCTTTTTTCACTCGCCTTCGTTCCCGCCGTGGCGACCCATGCGGAAAAGTGGCAGCAACTCGATGCGCATGGATACATCAACGATTTTGGCGGTGCGCTCGACGCGGCAACCGTGGAACAACTGACGCGGCTCTGCGGGGAAGTTGATCAGAAAGCCAAGGCCCAGATCGGCGTTGTCACGATCAAAACCTTGGAGGGCGATTCTGGAGAAGACTTCGCGAACCACCTTTTCCAGAAGTGGGGCGTGGGCTACAAGGGAACAGACCGAGGCGTGATGGTGCTGCTTGCGGTCGACGATCACAAATATTGGACAGAAGTTGGATACGGACTCGAGCCTATTCT
>Ga0209517_10001245_pt1 | contig 39420 bp, 30 predicted proteins | sample PeaSoiMetSII2010_FD_187695 | JGI IMG/M metagenome (GOLD analysis project Ga0209517, IMG submission 187695) | Peat soil microbial communities from Weissenstadt, Germany - SII-2010 (SPAdes) (version 2) | ecosystem: Environmental > Terrestrial > Soil > Wetlands > Peat | place: Germany...
CTGATGCGCCTCCAACAACTTCCGTCGTAGATCGTCAGAATAGGCCTTCGCCATCTCTTGCTTGCAGCCGGATCGCCAGAGCTGGTCTATATTATCTCAGAAAATGGTCTAACCGCGGTCGCTTTGCTGTTCCCGATCGGTACGCGGGCGCAGGGAGGGCTCACTAACCCCCCGCCGCCGGTAGACTCTGCGTCGTTTGCCGCCGGATTACCGCTTGGCGGGGCGCTCGGCACGATTTTCGTATCCGGCCTAACTGGAAAGCCAGGTCTTGTCGTCGCGGCGTCCTTGTCACCGTTGTCTTTTGAACTGGCTGGAGTTCGCGTAACGGTGAACGGCGCACCCGCTCCCATCCTCGCTGTTGCCATTCCTACAGCCGGATCGTCCGCGCCTGGCCAAATCAACTTCCAAGTGCCATTGGAACGGAACACCACAGCCGGCGAAACGTACACCATGAGCGTTTCCCAAACCGGCAATGGTCAAGTCCGGGTTCCGGGTGCTGTCTTTGATGTCAGCTATTTGATTGGCGGCTTCTTCGCCGACGCGAACCAGTACGTTATCGCCCAACATGCTTCGGACTACAGCACGGTGACCGTTCAGAACCCCGCGCACGCAGGCGAGACCATCATCGCTTACGCGAATAACTTCTTCCAGGTGTGGCCTCCGCCGCCGATCGGCATCCCTGTCCCTTCGCAGCCGCTGTTTCAACTCAACACGGGCGTATACCCTGGCCTTAATCACCTTGTTTTGGTCGGCCCTATGGGTTTGCAGATGGCCAGCCGGTCCCCCGACCTACAGATCCTCTTCGCAGGCCTGGCGCCCGGCCTCGTCGGAGTCGAGCAGTTGAACATCGTAATCCCGGCCAATCAGGGCCCGGGAGACTGGGCGTTGATCTTTTCAAATGTGCCCCCTGTCGGATCCTGCAACCCCTTGAAGGATTGTAAGGAAACGGATAGTCGGCCGGTGTATCTGCCCGTGAGGTGACTGCCATGCTCAAAATTCTCACAACACCTTCCTTTTTGTCTTGGCGATCATCGCCGCTGCCGGAAACCTCGGCGGAACGCTGGTCGCGAATGACACGGGAAGTCCCATCCCGTAGCCACGGTCCTCGCGATCCAACAGGGCATCCCGCCCTCGCAACGGCCTCTCATTTATGAATCCCGGACGGACCCGACGGGCAGGTATGAGCTGACAGCTCAGTCGGGCCAATACCGGCTCTGTATTCAGGAAACTGGATTTTTAGACCCTTGCCTTTGGGGCGGGGCACAGACTGCAACCGTCGCCAGCACGTCGGCACTGGTCATCGGCCTACGAGCGCAAAGAGGAGGCCGGTTCTTCCTGAGAATTCACGACGGGCTCGGCCTTCTGAAGAGGCGGAAGCGCTGCCAGGCCAAGCCGTCTCCGCTTTTGTCACCCCGCCATCCGGAGTGAAGATTCTACTTCCGGTGGCCTACGATGACGGGCAGCTTCGCGATTACGGCCTGCTGACGCCTCTGAATGTGGCGATGACGCTCGTCGTGGCGAACAGCCGGGTGAGGCTCACCGATGTGTCGGGCGTGGCGCTGAATCCGCAGGGCATCGCGTTTCAAGTGACACCGCCTCCGCCTCCCGCAACAGATCCGATTCAAGTCACGCTTGCGCGCAAATTTCCGCCGCCGGATGCGACATTCGTTCACGCGTACACCGTTAGCGCTCCCCTGCATTAGGCGGTTCGCGACTCGGGCTGCGCGCCACCAGGCGCTTTCCAAACCCGTGCGGCTCCTACCCTTGAGGCGGCTGCCCTGTGACGCCCGCCGCAGGTTGGAGTAAAATCGGTAGCCAATGGCAAAGATCAAGCAGACTTCTCCTGGCAAGAACGCGGTAGGGCGGCGCGGTTTTCTGAAAGGTGCGGCGAGCGCCGCTGCCGGCACCGCGGCTCTGGCCGCCGCTCCGCAACTGGTGTCGGCGCAAGAACGGCGCGGTGGCGCACAGCCCAGCGCACCACAGCCCAGCGACGCAACGCTGGCGCGTGATGCCCGCAACGTCCGGCCCGGCGCGGTCACCGGCGTCACCGAGCGCCCCAATTCCGATTACATGGTGGACGTGCTCAAAGCCCTGGGCTTCGAGTACGTGGCGGCGAATCCCGGCACCAGCACCGGCGGCATTCACGAATCGCTCATCAATTACGGCCGCAACAGCGCGCCCGAGTGGCTCACCTGCCTGCACGAGGAATCCGCCGTGGCCATGGCGCACGGATACGCAAAGATCGAAAACAAGCCCATGCTGGTGGTGCTGCACGGCACGGTCGGCATTCAGCACGCGGCCATGGCGATTTATAACGCCTACGGCGATCGCGTGCCGCTCTACATGCTGACCGGCAACAGCGATGCCGCGGTGCCCTCGCATGCCGCGGTGGACATGGCCGCCATGGTCCGCGACTTCCTGAAGTGGGACCATCAGCCGAAGAACCTGGCGCAATTCGCGCAGTCCGCGATCCGCGCCTACCATCAGACCATCCTGCCGCCGATGGCTCCGGTGATGCTGGTGCTGGATTCGCCGTTGCAGACGGCTCCGCTGCAGCAGCCCATGGCGGTTCCGAAAATCACCGCGCCGGCGCCGCCCAGCGCGGATCTGGCTTCGCTGCGCGAGATCGCCAAAGCCCTGGTGAACGCCGAGAATCCGCGCATCAGCGCCGGCCGTTCGGCGCGCACTTCCGCCGGAATCACGCTGCTGGTGGAATTGGCGGACCTGCTGCAGCCCTCGGTGAACGGCAACGGGGATCAGACGCGCATCGCGTTCCCCAACCGGCATCCGCTAGCGGGCGCGGGCGCAGGACAGCCCGATGTGATCCTGAATCTAGAAGGCGGCGGATTCGGCGGAGGGCGCGCCAAGACTTACTCCATCACGTCAGCCGAGTTTCTGGCCACCAAGAACTACAACGTCAACGGCAACGCACCCGGCGGCGACGTGGTGATCGCGGCCGACGCCGAAGCCTCGCTCCCCGCGCTGATCGAAGAACTGCGCAAGCTGATCACGCCCGATCGCCGCCGCGCCTTCGACGAACGCGGCAAGAAGCACGCCGAGGCCAACGCCCAAACCCGCGCGCAGATTCTGGAGACCGCCCGCAACGGCTGGGACGCGAGCCCCATCAGCCTCGCGCGCATTACTGCCGAGCTGTGGCCACTGATCAAGGACGAAGACTGGTCCTTCGTTTCGCCGGGTTCGTTCATGGGCGACTGGCCCAATCGCATGTGGAACATGAGCAAGCTGCATCACTACATCGGCGCGCAAGGCGCGGGCGGCATGGGCTACGGAGCGCCGGCGGCGGTGGGCGCAGCGCTGGCGAACCGCAAATACGGACGTCTGACCATCAATATTCAAACCGACGGCGACCTCAACTACGCGCCCGGCGTGCTGTGGACCGCGGTGCATCACAAGATTCCGCTGCTGACCATCATGCATAACAATCGCGGCTATCAGCAGGAAGTGATGTTCATGGCGCGCGAAACCACGGCCCGCAATCGCGGTGCCGACAACGCGCATATCGGCACCACACTGATCGAACCCAACATCGACTACGCCACCATGGCCAAGTGTTACGGCATGTACGGCGAGGGACCCATCACCGATCCCAAGGAGCTCGCGCCGGCATTCAAGCGCGCCATCGCGATGGTGAAGAAGGGCCAGCCCGTACTGCTCGACACGGTCACCCAGGTCCGGGGTTAGCGTATGCGCACGGTGACGCGAATCGTACTACTGGCAGCCGCGCTAGCCGCTGCCGCCCAAGCCCAAGAACTCACCGGCAACGCAGCCAAAGGCAAGGAGTGGTTCTTCAATTACAACTGTTATTCCTGCCACGGGTTCTCCGGCCAAAACGGCCCGGGCAACCGGCTGGTGCCGATGAAGATGTCGCAAGCCGAGTTCATGGCCTACGTGCGCAAGCCCGCCCGCATGCCGATCTACTCGGCGAAGGTGATCTCGGACCAGCAACTGGCCGACATCTGGGCGCACATCAGATCGCTGCCCGACGCTCCCGCGGCCGCGGATATTCCGTTGCTGCAGGACATCATCAAGAGCAGCAAGTAAGGTTCTTCATTTCCCCAAATCGCCACTGAAAATCTGAACGGACGCGCCGCGGCTCTGCTGAAACGACGCCGAATCCGCGGGCCCGGTCTTTCCTTCAGGTGTCGCGAATGCCTTCACCGAGGCCTCTTTGTCCACCCAATGCAAATACGCCCATTCGAAATCCTCACCGGCGTATACGACGTAGCCGTCCAGGCCGTGCGGCTCGAACAACTGGGTGACCAGCCTGACACGGCGCTTCAGACGAGGCACGTAATCTTGGGCGGGGAGAGCATCGTTCTTCGTCGTCATGACCAGCGACATGTAGCCGGTGGCCCAATCCGCCGCCTTATCGACGGCCGCATACGGCGTGTGCAGTTGCATTGCGTCGGCGCCGCCGGAGGGCAAAGGCTGAACGCGCTTACAGTGGGCCTTCGCTAGATTTCCGGTTTGAGGCAAGCTCGTGATAAGCACGATCCTCGCGAGTTCCGGCGGCGGGTCTGCCTTTAGCTCCCAGCCGATCACGAATGGCCGCTGGCGGTCTTTAGCCGCTGCGTCATACGCGGCTGGGATGATGCTCGCATCGGGAATCGCACAGAACATCAACGGGCGGGTCTTTGAAGCGGACCCGATCGTGCGAGGCAAATCCTTTACCGGAGCCAATTCCTGCGCCCGTAGCGAGGCACCGCACGAAACGGCCAGTCCAATCTGCAGCGCCCAACGAGTTACGCCAAGGTAACGCATTCAGCGTAGATTCTACCCGATCTCATCCAGATGAGCGGGGGCAGATGAGCGGGGCAGATGAGCATGAGCGGGGGATGACGTTAGCTCCTTGCGTCGCCTCTACCGCTAAAGTACATTGAGACCCAGAGGTTTCTTGACGTGATGAGAAAACTGATCGTCGTCCTCGCGGCGCTGGCTCTGCCGGGGTGGCGGGCGAACCCGCAGCCTCAGGCTTCGGCGGCCGCGTCCCATCCTCTGGTAACCCAGGCCGAGTACCTGCGCTGGCAAACCGAACTTTCCAACTGGGGACGCTGGGGCAAAGACGACGAACTGGGAACTTTGAATCTGATCACTCCGGCCAAGCGCAAGCAAGCGGTGGCGCTGGCCAAGGAGGGCTTCACCGTTTCGCTCGCCCGCGACGCGAGCGTCGCCAAGGAAGTCGATAACCCTTGCCCCATCGAATGGGAGCTGACCACCGACCGGCCGGAGACGGTAACGGACCGGATCGCCTACCCGTGCATCCACGGGCCCGGCACCACGCACCTGGATTCGTTCGCGCACATGTTCTTCGACGGCAAAATGTGGAATGGGTACTCGCGGAGCCTGGTCACCAAGCAGGGCGGCGCGGCCAAGGTCTCGATTCTGACGATGAAGAACGGCATCGTGACGCGGGGCGTTCTGTACGACATCCCCAAACTCAAGGGCGTGCCGTATCTCGAACCGGGCACGCGGATCTTCCCGGAAGATCTGGAAGCTTGGGAAAAAATGGCCGGCGTGAAAGTAACCGCGGGAGACGCGCTGGTCCTGCGCTGGGGCAAATGGGCCCGCCGCGCGAAGGTAGGCGCGCAGCCCGGCGATCAGGCCGCGGGGCTCGATAATTCTGTCATCCCGTGGCTCAAGAAGCGCGACATCGGACTGCTGGTGTGGGAAACCGCGGGTTACCTGCCGCAACCTCCTGGCGATTTACCGAGAGTCGCGTTGCACAACTTCGTGCTGGAGATTCTGGGCGTCCACATCCTGGATCGCGCCGACCTGGAAGCGCTGAGCGAAGCCGCGGCGGCCCGCAAGCGCTGGGATTTCATGCTGACCGTGGCGCCGTTGCCGATTCCGAACGGAACCGGGTCGCCGGTGAATCCGCTGGCGATGTTCTAGTGGGGAGGGAGACCTGATGATCACCAAGGTTGTCGGCGCTGCCGCGGTGCTGCTGTCCTTAGCGACGGCGGGACTCTTCGCGCAGTGGCCCGAGTATAAGACAGCGGGAGTTCCCCGGACCGCCGATGGCAAGCCGGACCTGACCGCGCCCGCGCCGAAGACCGCCGATGGCAAGCCCGATCTGTCCGGGGTCTGGTTGTACGCGCGACCCGCGCCGGCGCCTGGCGCGGCTTCGCCAGGCGCACCGGCGGCAACCGCTCCGGCTCCAGCGCCCGCGCCAGCGGTGCCGGGAAGTTCCAATATCATCCCGCTCTCGGTTCGTCAGAGCCAGTTTTGGAACCTCGGGGCCTCCTTCAAAGACGGCCTTCCCTTCACACCCTGGGCCTCCGAATTGCACCGCCAGCGCGTCGCCGAAAACAGCAAGGACAATCCCGATGCGCACTGCCTACCGCTGGGCCTGATGCAGCTCCACACCCACGGTCAGCCGCGCAAGATGATCCAGACGCCCGGGCTGATCGTGATCGTGTACGAAGCCAACAGCGGCCTGCGGCAGATCTTCACCGACGGCCGCCCGCTGCCCACAGACCCGGAGCCCTGGTGGTACGGATACTCGGTGGGCAAGTGGGAGGGCGATACGCTGGTGGTCGAAACCACCGGCTTCCGCGATCTCGGATGGCTGGACGTGGAGGGCAGCCCGCTGACCACGGAGGGCAAGCTGATCGAGCGCTTCCACCGCACCGATTACGGGCACTTGGAAACTGAAATCACGATCAACGACCCGAAGGCGTACACCAAACCGTGGACGGTCACGGTACACCATCGCCTGATGCCGGATCAGGAATTGATCGAATTCGTGTGCCAGGAAAACGAAAAGGACGCCCCGCATTTGGCGGGCAAGTGAGTCACTCCCGTGGCTTGATGCCCGCAAGCTTGTTCGGTCCGTCGCGATGCCGCTCCAGGCGGGGCCCTCAGGGCGTTGATGGGATGGGCTCGACCTTCGCGCCCTCGCGCACGGCGTCGCCCGGGTTGACGATGATGGTGTCGCCTTCCTCCAGGCCGCGGGCGACTTCCAAACGGTCTCCGTAGTCGCGGCCGATTTCGATCTTCTGCAGATGCACGGTGTGGTCGGCACGGAGGATCGCGACCTGGGTTCCGTCGGCCCGCACGATGAGCGTGTCGGCGGGAACCAACATCGGCGCGGTGGCGCGGGAGCTATTGAAATCCACCTGGGCGTACATGCCCGGCAGCAAGACGCCGTCGGCATTAGGAACGTCGACTTCGACCAGCAGCGTGCGGCTGTTGGGATCGAGCGCGTTGGCGGTGCGCGCCACCGTACCGGCGAAGGATCGCGAGGGAAACGTGGACACCGTCAACCGCGCCGGCTGGCCGGCGTGTACCGAAGCGGCGTTGCTTTGCGGCACGTTGACGTAAGCGCGTAGCGTACTGGTTTGCGCGATCCGGTAGAGCAGCGTGCTTCCGGTGGTGACCAGCGCGCCGGAGTCCACATTGCGCAGGGTGATGACGCCGTCGAAGGGCGCGCGCACCGCCGTGTAACTTTGCATTTGTTCCAGACGTTTGACGTTGGCTTCGGCCGCGGCGATGTTGGCGCGCTGTGCGGCGATCGCTTTTTCGAGCGCCTGGACGTTGGCCGTCTGCGCCAGATACTGGGCCTGGTACGTATCGTTGTCCTGTTGCGAGACCACGCCCTGCGCCGCGAGATCCTTCCAGCGGCTCGCGGTGACGCGGGCCAGGTTCATGTTGGCGACGCCTTGATCGCGATTGGCCTGCGCCTGATCGAGGGCGGCCTCCGCCTGCTGCGCCGCGGCCTTGGCTTGCAGCACTTGCTGGTCCAGTTCGGGAGCTTCGATTTCGGCCACCACTTGGCCGGCGCTGACGCGGTCGCCGATATCCACCATGCGGCGCTTGATATAACCGTCGGCGCGGGCCAGGATGGGAGCTTCGGTGATGGCCTGGATGCTGCCGGGAAGCTCCAGTTGATTCTGACCGGAGGAACGGCGAACCTGAATCACCTCCACGCGCGGCAGCGCTTGCTCCTGTTGCAGGGACTCGGCGAGAATCAGCGTCTGGCGCTTTTGCAGAGGAATGTAGCCAGCGAAGAATGCCACCACCAACAGGACCGCGACACCCAGGAACAAGGCCCATAGAGTGATCGCAGACGGACGCCATAGCTTCGTAGGGGCATCGGAGTGCCGGGCCGAGTGGCCGCGCTCTTTGAGCTGGCGCTCGAGATCTTCTACGCGCTTGCGCAACTGCTGCTCAGTTGTTTCGGCGGGGGTCTCTTGACTGGGTTCGGAATATCGCATCAGACCAGGCCGCCCTCCTGCTCTTCTTCTGCCAGGAGGTGTTCGGGATCGAACGGAGCCTTGGTTCTCAGGTAACTGTAAATGATCGGCACTACGAACAATGTGGTCACAGTGGCGGCCATCAATCCGCCGATCACGGCGCGGCCCAAAGGAGCGTTCTGTTCGCCGTTTTCGCCGAGCCCCAGGGCCATCGGCAGCATACCCAGCACCATCGCGGTCGCGGTCATCAGCACTGGGCGGATGCGGGCGTTCCCGGCGGCCAGCATGGCCTCGCGCGCGGAGGGCAACGTGTCGCGCTGATCGTTGGCAAACGTGACTAAGAGAATACTGTTCGCGGTGGCCACGCCCACGCACATGATCGCGCCCATCAGTGAAGGAACATTCAGCGAAGTTCCGGTCACAAACAGCATCCACAAGATGCCGGCCATCGCTCCCGGAAGAGCGGTGAGAATAATAAACGGATCCAGCCACGATTGGAAGTTCACCGTCATCAGCAGGTATACCAGGATCACGGCGAAGATCATCCCTAGACCTAGTCTGTAGAATGACGACTGCATGGTGTCGAACTGGCCGCGCAGAGCGAAGGTTACGCCGCGTGGCAGGCGGGGTTCTTCCTGGCTCACGATCTGCTGCACGGCTGCGCCGAAACTCCCCAGATCGCGGCGGTCGACGTTGGCGTAGACATCGAAGACCGGGGTCACGTTGTAATGGTTGATGATCACGGGCGTCAAGCCGCGATGGACGCTGGTCAGGTTCGAAAGCAACTGCGTGCTGCCGGCCATCGCGCCCGGGTTTCCGTAGGCCAAGCTCGACCCACTGGGCGGCGCGCCGACCGACGCGTTGGTGGCCATGGCGGTTCCCGCGAGCGAATCGGCGGTGGTGCTGGCGACGGTGTTCGAAGCGACCGTGACCGGCGTACTGAGCAAGGTGTCCATGGAGTCGATGCGGTACTGCGGAGTTTGCACGCCGACGTTATAGTTAACGCCGTTAGCCGGATTGACCCAAAAGTTGGGAGCCACCTGGACGTTGCCGGAAAGAGAAATCAGCATGCTGCTGGTAACGTCGCGCTGGGTGAGTCCCAGTTGCCCGGCCTTGACCCGATCGATGTCCAGCAGAAGTTCGGGCTGATCCACCACTTGGTGAACGTGCACGTCGGCCGCGCCGGGTATGCGGGCGATCCGGGCGGCCAGGCGCTGGGCGATTCTGTAGTCTTCGCCGGTGTCGCGGCCCATCACTTGTAAATCGATGGGAGCGGGAAGGCCGAAATTCAGAATCTGGTTGGTGATGTTGGCGGGCTCGAAGAAGAACGTGACGTCGGGGAATTTTTCGTTCAAGCGCTTGCGGAGCAGGGTTTCGTAATCGTGCGTACTGCCGCGGCGTTCCTTCTTAAGCGCGATGAAAATTTCGCCGTCGGCGCTGGAGATGTTGGGCACATCGCCTTGCGCGAGGCTGGTCCAACTGCTGGGGATTCCGATGTTGTCGATGATCGATTCCACTTCGCCCGACGGAAGAGCGCCGCGGACTTCCCGGTCGATGTCGGCGAACCGCACTTCACTTTCCTCGATGCGCATTCCCGCGGGACCGCGAGCGTGCAGGCGCAACTGACCAGAATCGACAGTGGGAAAAAAATCTTGGCCCACCAGCCGCGCCAAGCCGAGCGAAGCGACCGTCACCAGCATGAAGCCGGAGAGAACCACAGCGCGATGGCGTAGCGACCAGTCCAGCAATCCGACATAACGGAAACGGAGCATCTCGAAGAGATGATGGAAGACGTAGTGCATGCGCCAGAGGGGGCCCTTGGCGCCGGCGGCTTCTCCATGTTCACCGTGCTGGTACAGTTCCACTTCCTGCTTGAGCAGATAGTGCACCATGGTCGGGATCAACGTACGCGACAGGAGATACGACGCCGCCATCGCGAACACCACGGCCATGGCCATGGGAGTGAACAGGTAACGCGCGGTTCCGGTGAGCAGCAGCACGGGAACGAAAACAATACAGATGGAAAGCGTGGAGACGAACGTCGGAACCGCAATCTGCGACGCGCCGTCGAGCACCGCGCGGACCAGCGGTTTCCGCAGGGCCATGTTGCGGTGCGTGTTCTCGATTTCAACGGTGGCGTCGTCCACCAGGATGCCGACCGAGAGAGCCAGCCCGCCCAGCGTCATCACGTTGATGGTTTGTCCCAGCAGGCTGAGGATGCAGATGGAAGCCAGGATGGAGAGCGGAATCGAAATGCACACGATCAGCGTGCTGCGCCAGCTTCCCAGAAACAGCAGGATCATCAGGCCAGTGAGGCCCGCGGCGATCAAGGCCTCGCGCATCACGCCTTGAATCGCGGCGCGCACGAAGATGGTTTGATCGGCCAGCGTGATCACCTTTAACTCCGGCGGAAGCGTGGCCAGAATCTTGGGCAGCGCGCCTTTGACGGCGTCGACGACGCTCAGGGTGGATGCTTTGCCGATTCGCGTGATGGTCATCAGTACGCCGCGCGCGCCGTCGGTGCGTACCAGGCTGGTTTGCGGCACGAAGCCGTCGTGAACCTGCGCCACGTCTTTCATGTACACGGTCGCGCCGTTGACCGTCTTGATCGGGAGGTTGTTGAACTCGGCGAGCAGGTCGGGACTGCTGTTGACCTTGACCTGATACTCGGTTTCGGCCATCTTGGCGGTCCCGGCGGGCAGGATCAGGTTTTGCAGATTGAGAGCGTTCGAGACATCGATGGGCGAAAGCTGCTTGGCGTAGAGTTCCTGCAGGTTCAAGTCCACCTGCACCTGGCGGTTCTTGCCGCCGAAGGGGTAGGACACGGATGCTCCTTGCACCGTTCCGAGCGGAGTGCGGATGAAATTCTGGCCCAGGTCGAACAGTTCCTGCTCCTTGAGGGTCTTGCTGGACAGGCCGAGTTGCAGCACGGGAACGCTGGCAGCGTCGTACCTGAGAATCTGGGGCGGAAACATTCCCGGGGGCAAGCCGCGCAGGACCACTTGGGATTGCGAAACCACTTGTGCCACCGCCAAGTCGACTTGCGCGTTGGGATGGAAGTAAATTCGAACCACGGCGATGCCGTTGTAGGACTGCGACTCGAGGTGTTCGATGTCGCTGACGTTGGAAGTGAGATTGCGCTCGAAGTTGGTGACGACGCGCTTCTCCATTTCGTCAGGCGAGAGACCGTTGTAAGACCACACCACGCTGACGATGGGGATGTCGATGTACGGAAAGATATCGACCGGCATCGTCGCAATCGCGGTTCCGCCCAGGATGGCGATGAGAACCGCCATCACGACAAAGGTATAGGGGCGGCGGAGCGCTAAACGGACAATCCACATGGGGCTTATATTTGATTATGCCGCAGGCGCCGTGGGGCGGGGAACTGGCACGCCAGTTTCTTCTGGCAAGTTCTTGTCAGGTCGACGTTCACTGGCGGGGCGGAGGGGCGAGCACGGCCATCACCACCAACCGCTCCGGGCCAGGATTGCGAATCGAATGCACAACGCCGGCGGGCGCGAAAGCCGCATCGCCGGCCGACAAGACATCACGCTGCTCGCCAACTTGAACCTCGCCCGAGCCTTCCATTACGACGTACAGCTTGTCCTGCCCGGCATGCGCGTGGAGCGCGTGCTCCTGTCCCGCCTCGAAACAGTTCAGGCCGGCGAAGAGGAATTCGCCTTGGACCAGGGTGACCTTGCCCATTTTCTCCGAACCAAACCGGGCGAAACTGGAGATCCGTTTAACGAACATAGGAACATTTTACTAGCGCGGCTAGGGCGATTTTCGTAGCGTAAGGCGGCTCAAAACCCTCCTTTTGAATTTCTATGGCCCCATGCGGCGAACCACAGCGTTGTCACTTGGCCAGGCTGGGAAGGCGCAGATCCCCGTCGAGACCCATCGCGACCCGCACCGGGATTTCCGCAAGCTCAATCGCGACGAGCAGCAAGAATATTGGAAGTGGCGGCATGATCGCCCCGATCGCCGCTGATCTTCAAGAACAAGCAGCCACAGATGCCACACCGATCCGACCCCACCCGAGCATCAACGTCTGTGGGGAACCTGGTGACATCTGTGGCGCAAGTCCACGGTCTATTGAATGCGCGTGATCGTCCCGCGCGCGGCCGCAACTCCGTCCACCGATAGAGTAACTGGACCGCCGATCAAAGGCTCACCCACCAGGTCCTCGCCGCAACCCCCATTGCCCGTCGAGGGGTTAACCGCGCACTGGAGCAGTTCGTTGCCCACCGTGGTCTGGATCACCAGCCACGCCGTCCGTCCCGAGATTCCGCTCGGCGCCGCATACACGTGGAAGCGCCTCCCGTAAGATTGCATCTGTACCGTCGCCTTGGACGTACCGCTGCCGACGGACGCCAGGGTCGCGCTGGCCGTCGTCACCGTGGCCTGCGTCAAAGGCGACGAATCCCAAAACACCATCACCCCGTTCACACCCGTGGTGCCAGAGGTCGGATCCGCCGGATACTGCGTAACCGGAACGTAAACGAAGTTCGTGATGGGGTCGACTCCCACAATGTGGCCGCCGCCGATGCACGCCGCCCCGTCCAGCCGGACCGGGCCGCTCGCCGGCCCCGAGGCGTCCACCACGCCCAAGATGGGCGTAAATGGACCGGTGCCCTTCGGGCAGCCGCTGGTGGTGGCGGTGCCCAGTGCGCCGGAGGCGTAAAACCGCCGCAGGTTGGGATTGAACACCACGGCGTCGGTGCCGCCCACGTCGGTGAACGTGGTTACCAGCGCGCCTGTGGTCAAATTGACCGCTACGTCGCCCTTGTCACCGGTCCCCCCAAAACACCCCATCACGGCGATATTGGAGATCGGATCGATATCGATGCCATGGCCCGGGCAGGCCGGACCTACTTTGGACACCAGCGAGATGGTGCCTGCCACTGGGTCGAACGAATAGACGCCAGCGTTGGCGTTGGTGTTGGGGGGAGCCGGGTCGCCGTCTTCCGTGGAGATGTAGATCTTCCCATCCACGGGATTAAATGCGATCAGATCCGCGCTCACCGGTATCGCCGTTTGGCTCACGATTTTCTTCTGCGGCAGATTAATGCCGATCAGGTATTCGGGCGGATTGTCCGTGACCACGTACACCGTCTGGTTGACGGGGTTGTAAGCGATTCCGTCAGTGTTCGTACCCAAGCTGGTCGGAATCGTGTATACATCCGGCTGCGCTTGCGGCGCCCGGAGGTCCCACACGTACACCGAATCCAGCCCGTCGGTCACCACCAGTTGCTGGAGATCGATGGCCACTAGAACTCCATTGGGGCAACCCGCGGAGGGAGGGATCGGGCAGGGTGGGATTCCCGGCACCTTGATCAACCCCACCACCTGGTTGGTGTGGGTATCGATCACATCCACCCCGGCGTTGGTCCGGTCCGCCAGATACATCATTCGCGTGACCGGGTTGTAGCCCATCAAATCCACGTTGCCGTTGCCGGTCGTTCCGGTCGGTTTCCATCCCGGAATCGGAATGGTCTGCATGTAGATCAACCCCGAATTGGGAAGCGACCCCTGGCCCCAGCCCGCGGGCATCAGGGCGACGGGCAGAATTCCAAGCGCAATCAAACGCGCAATCCAAGCGTATCGCATAGCTCTCCTTAAGCAATCGTGGGAAAGGATCAAACTTGCGCACCAGGAATGCGCGACACCGTATCCCCGAGCGTCAAGTCCCCGGTATGCAAGCCTATACCTATCGCTGGAGTACACGGTATAGGATTTTTCCTAGGTGGTAAACCTCCGCCCCAGTGTCTCGTCGTTGCGCCCGACAATCATGAGACGCCGGAGATACACGGAGGCAGTTTCCCTGACGAGGGGGTTTCCAGTTACTCGCGGGGGATGATATATTCTCTCTCGCGGCCAGGAGAAACTAAGAATGGAATCCGTCTTCCAGTCGTCGGCAACATGCTGCATCGTGGGCGGCGGCCCAGCGGGGATGATGCTGGGGTACCTATTGGCACGGGCCGGAATCGAGGCCCTGGTTCTTGAGAAGCACGCCGACTTTCTGCGCGACTTTCGTGGCGACACAGTTCATCCCTCGACCCTCCAAGTGATGCACGAGCTGGGCCTGCTGGAGGAGTTTTTGAAGCGGCCGCATCAACAGCAGGTTCGCCAGATCCGCGCTCGGATCGGGCGGGACGAAATCGTATTGGGCGATCTTTCCCTCCTCTCGACACACTGCCGCTTCATGGTGATGATGCCACAGTGGGAATTTCTTGATTTCCTTGCCGAACAAGCGCGACGCTATCCCACGTTCCACCTCAGAATGGAGACCGAGGTCACTGGACTGATCGAAGAAAATGGGCGGATCGTGGGCATCCGGGGGAACGCTCCCGCCGGTCCGGTGGAAGTGCGCGCGGACCTGGTGGTGGGCGCCGATGGGCGCAATTCCGTGGTCCGAGACTGCTCCGGCTTGCCGGTTGAGGACTTGGGCGCTCCCACCAACGTGCTGTGGATGCGGTTGTCCAAGCACGCGAACGACCCGGAGTTGTTCTTCTACGCCGATCGTGGCAAGGCCTTGTTCCTGACCGACCGCGGGGACTATTGGCAGTGCGGTGTGCCGGCTCCAAAAGCGGCCGTGGCGGAGATGCAGGCAAAAGGCATCGAAGCCTTTCGCGCGGCCATTGTCGAACTCGCGCCCTTCCTTCAAGACCGCGTGGTGGAGCTCCGCGATTGGAGCGATTTGAAACTATTGACGGTCCGAGTGGATCGCGTGCGGCAGTGGCATCGCCCCGGCTTGGTGTGCATCGGCGATGCGGCTCATGCCATGTCTCCCGTAGGCGGTGTCGGGATCAATCTTGCCATTCAGGACGCCGTCGCGGCGGCCAATATCCTGGCGGGACCCTTGCGCGAAGGCAGTGTCAGCGCCGACGATCTTGCGAAGATCCAGCGCCGCCGTGCGCTCCCCACCCGGATCACGCAGCGGGTGCAGGCGCTGATCCAGAAACGAATCGCCGGGCGCGGCCTCGGCAACCCGGGACCAACACGGCTTCCATGGCTTGTCCGGCTCCTGGAACGGACCACACTTCCGTGCCGAGCCCGCAACCGCGTGATTGCGGTTGGCATTCGCCCGGAGCACGTGAAGACACCCGACGTCTCGAAGGCTCGCTCCGCCGCCGTGTAACGCGCAATCCCGTGTAACGCGCAATCCGAAGATGTGAGTCACAGGCCGCCAGGCGACCGGCCGGACGCCGGTCTACTCCTTTACTTCGGCGGCAGCAGCGGCTTGCGGTCGGGCGGAAGCTGCTGGTCGACGGCGGTGAGCACGATGCCCGCCATGGCGTAATCGCCCATGGTGATGGCGACCTCGATCAAGCCTTGCTTGCCGAACTGCTCCACCACTTTCGCGTATAGAGCGGAGTCCACTTTGTGCTGCTCAAACAGCGCCCGCCCGAAGCGGATCAGCGTGGCGTCTTTTTCCGGCAATCCCTCCAGCGCCTGATGGAATTTAATGGCGTCAATGACGGTCTGTTCCACGCCCGCGCGCCGGGCGGCGAGCTCATGCCCGCTCCATTCGTACTGCTGGTCGAACGCGCGCGCGCCGATCAAGGCGCTGAGTTCGAAATAGCGCGGACCCACCGAGATCTTCCGCGCCGCCTGGTTCAAAAGCTCGAACGGTTCGCCCACCGCGGGGGCGTAGAGAACTGCCGCGCCGGGCGCAGTCCGGGGCGTGGTGGCGTCTTTGCCGTTCATCTCCTCGAAGACGCGGAGACCGTTGGCGTCCAGATCGGCGCGGGTCGGCCAGGGAAGCCGCGACAGCGACTTGGCGTCGATATCGGCGGGAAGCTTGGGAGAAGTTTCTGCCGCGGCGGCCGCGGCGCAAAGGAGTCCGCAACAGAGAATGGTACGCATAATATGGGCGAGTATATCAAAGGCCCGCGCGTTGCGGCCTCTACCAGCCGTTAACTACCGGCCGTCAGGAAAATCCTCGTCACGGGTTTCCGGCCCGCCGTGGGCTCGCGCCCCCTGAAGTCCGGACCACCCCATCTGTTGAGAGCCATGTTGATCTCACGATACTGAAATTCGTCATCCGCCAGCCGAACCCCTAGCGAATCGTCAGCGTCCGCGAGCTTTCCCATGAATTCCCTTACCTTGGCATTCATGCGCCCGACGGCGCCCTGATCCGCCGCGCCGCATCCCGAATCGGGAAATACGATGAAACTGAGGGTTTGATCGTTATTTCCCGCGCCGATGGTCTTATACACGCATCCGGAGCATTCTCCCAGCTTAAGGCTGCCTCCGGCCCCGCCGGTATCGCCGAATAAGAATGGCGTTTCTCCGCCGTGCTGTTGCAGATTGCCAGGCCATAGTCGCCGAGGCGAACGCCGTGCAGGCGCGGAACAACCGCATAGGGTACTTCCGCCGCGTGTGGGCGTTCGACTAGGACACCTAGTCTCGGAATCGTCAAATGCCCTGACTAATCTCTGTTGCGCAGCCTTGCCGAAAAGGCCGAACGACACCTCCGCCACCCCGATGTCGGACCTGTTCAGGGGCGGAATCCCTTAGGACTTCGCTTTCTTCGAAGGTTTCGACTTGCCAGAACTGTTGAGGGCGACCGCTTGGCGAACGAGCGCCTTGAAGGCGGACTCGTCAACTTCTTCTCTTTCGTGGATGTCGATCGCGCGGCGTGCGTTTCCGTCGAGACTCGAGTTGAAGAGACGGGCCGGATCCTTCAGAGACGCGCCCTTGGCGAAGGTAAGCTTCACGACATTCTTGTAGGATTCGCCCGTGCAGACGATGCCGTCGTGCGACCAAATCGGAGTGCCCATCCACTTCCACTCCTCGACGACGTCCGGGTCTGCTTCCTGGATGAGCTTGCGCATTCTGCCGAGGGTTTCCCCGCGCCAGTCCCCGAGTTCGGCGATTCTTTTCGAGATGAGCTCCGATGCCGGCTGGCCTTGGCTCGCGCCCGACTTCTTCATGTTTTTCATCCTAGCAGGGGGCAAGCGCTACGGCAGCGCAAACACCATCAGCGCGTCCTTACCCGGAGGCCCAGGATCGTCCAGCGCGCTCGCGCCCGCTGCGGTAATCGCCACGTACTGCTTTCCGTTTTTGCCAAGGAACGTGATCGGCACCGCATGCGCGCTATAGTCCAGCCGGGTTTCCCAAAGCTGCTTGCCGGTGCGCGAATCGAATGCCCGGAAGCGGTGATCGTTGCTCGCGCCGATGAACACCAGCCTTCCGGCGGTCGCCATGGGACCACCCATGTTCAGCCGCCCGGTGTTGCGCCTGCCTTCAGGCAGTTCGTCGGTCACCCCAAGCGAAATTTTCCAGGCGAATTCGCCGGTCTTCAGATTCACGGCCATCAATTGTCCCCACGGCGGCTTCTGGCACGGCCAGGCATGCTCGCCCGCGCGGCTGATGTTGCCCGAGCGCGGATCGCCCTCGCTCCACTGAAACCGCGACGTCGGCCCCACGATGCTGTTGCGGTCGAACAGCACCCGCGCGCCGTCGGCTTTCTTCTCGACCCACCCGATGCTGGCCTCGTCCATCGAGTTCACGAACGTGTACCCCAGCGCCGGGTCGGACGCCGTGCCTCCCCAGTTGACGCCGCCCACCGACCCCGGAAACAAAATCGTCGAAGGTGTCGCCGCAGATGGCTTGTCACTTTGATTCACCCCGGCCTCGCGAAACACGTACGGCGTGTACGGGCCGTCGTTATAAAACCCGCCGCTGCGCGCCATCAGATCGCGGCAGAACTTGGCGTGCTCCGCGTTGGTGTCCTCGGCGGTGACGATGTCTTCCGGCTTGAAGCTGACCCGAGCCAGAGGCCCCGGCTTCACCGGGATGGGCTGCGTGGGCCAGCTCTGCTCGCCGGGGACTTTGCTGGCGGGTACCGGCCGCTCCTCGATTCCGAACACCGGCTTGCCGGTGGTCCTATCTAATATGTACATCCACCCCGTCTTGGCCGTCTGGACCAACAACGGCGTCTTCTTGCCGCGAACCGTCACGTCCAGCAGCGCCGGAGCCGGAGGCAGATCGTAATCCCATAAATCGTGATGGACGGCTTGAAAGTACCACTTCAACTTCCCCGTCCCAGCATCAATCGCTACAACGGAATTCGCGAACAGATTCTGGCCCTTCCGGTCGCCGCCCCAGTAATTCGTGTTGGGTCCGCCAAACACGGTGTACACGATCCCGCGCGCGGCGTCGACGGTCATCGAGAACCCCCAATTGTTGACTCCCGACCGGCCCCTCCAGCTATCGCCATCCCAAGTCCCGTGCCCCATCTCGCCCGGCTGCGGCACCGAGTGGAACTCCCACACTTTGGCCCCCGTCCGCGCATCGTATGCCCGAGTATTCCCAGCCGGTCCAACAGCCGGCGCTTCAGGTGTATTCGCGCCCACAAACAGCATGTTTTTGAACACAATGGGAGCAGAATCGTAAGGAACGCCTAAATCCACTTCGCCTTCCTTGCCGAATCCCGGGTCGATTTTCCCCGTCCGAGCGTTCAGGGCGAACATACTCCGGCCGCTGGTAAAAATTACGCGCGGCGGGTTAGTGCCGTCCCCAACCCAGTAAGCCAACCCGCGCCGGGATGGCGATCCCGTCTTCAAGTCATAACGCCACAGAATCTTACCTGCCTCAGGTTCAAGTGCCGCGACATGCTTGAATGCCGCCACGTACATCACGCCTTGGATCACAATCGGCGTGAACTCGCTGCCGCCGGTGATCCCGCCGACAGTGGCATCCTGCCCCAGCGAGTACGACCACGCCCGCACCAGTCGACCGACGTTCGAGGTATTGATCTGCGCCAGCGGAGAATACCGGGTGCCCGCCAGATCGCGGTTGTACATGGGCCAGTCGCCGGAACTTTGGCCCCGAGCCACCCCAGGAGCAACCAGACTCGCGAAACCAGCCAGCATCGACACCGGGACCGAGGCGCGCTTGAACATGGGCGCTATCTTACTCCGAGCCACCCTGCCGCGCAATCGTTTTGGCGTCTTTACATCGATTTCGATAAATCTTTACAACCTATTCACACCAGCGGAATCCGTTCCGGTATCTACTCGGTAAGGCGATTCGCTTGAACAGGAGGTAAGTACCATGAACCGTTCCAGTTTTTCTTGGATCTCGGGGGCGTTGCTTGTATGCGGCAGCTCCGCTTTCGCCGCCGACCTCGAGCACCAGCCGCTAATTCCCAATCTTCCTGCCGTCCCGCTGCAGAGCGTCTCCACTGTCCCCGGAAACGGTGATATCAACCCGTACGGCGTCGCCTTCGTCCCGCCCGGGTTCCCGGGGGGCGGCTCGCTCGCGCCCGGCGACATTCTGGTTTCTAACTTCAACAACAGCGCCAATGCGCAAGGCACTGGGACCACCATAGTGAGGATCCCGCCCGGCGGCGTGCAATTGCCCTTTTTCCACGGCGGTAAGGGGCTGGGGCTGACCACAGCTTTGGCTGTGCTGAAAGCGGGTTTCGTCCTGGTAGGCAATCTGCCGTCGCCCACCGGCATGTGCACCGACCCAGTCCATCAGGGCGTGGGCCAGGGATCGCTGCTGATCATCGACAAGCACGGCAAGCAAGTGGCAACCTTGATCAATTCCGCGTTGCTCGACGGACCGTGGGACTTGGCGGTGCTGGACCGCGGCGACGAGGCTCTAGTTTTCGTATCAAGCGTACTGAACGGAGTGGTGACGCGGCTGGATTTGATTCTGCCCGACAACGACTACGGCTCCCAGACACCGTACGTGCGAAGCGCCACCCAGATCGGCTCGACCTACACGCATCGCTGCGACCCGGCTGCGCTGGTCGTCGGGCCTACTGGCCTCGCTCTGGACACCGACCATGACCTACTGTACGTCGCCTCGACTGCTGACAACGCGATCTATGCGATCGACAACGCCGCCACCATCGGGATGCATTCCGGTCGGGGCCGCGTGGTCTACCGGGACAATGAGCACCTCCGCGGCCCGGTGGGCTTGATGCTCGCGCCCAATGGCGACCTGGTCGCCACCAACGGCGACGCCGTCAATGCCGATCCCACCCAGCCCAGCGAGATGGTCGAGTTCACCGCATCCGGACACTTTGTGGCGCAGCGTTCGGTCAATGCGTCGGCGACCGGAGGAGCGTTCGGCTTAACCGTGAACGTCAGCGGAGGCGCGACGCGCTTCGCGGCCGTGGACGACGTTCTGAACGTTCTGGACATCTGGACGATCCACTAAACGCGAAACGATCGGCCGCTCTACTTCGTTACGACGATCACGGAAAACGAATCCGTCACCATCGGGCCTCGTCCTGGAGCTTTTCCGGCGGGCGGCGTGGGAGCCGCACCATAATCCGCGCCGATCAGCAGGATGCGTCCGGTTTTATTATCCCAGGCCATCTGTTTCGCGCTTTCCTTGGTCTGCACCGTCTGCTCGACCACGAAACTGGTAGGGCTCTTTTCCTTGATAATCGTGAGCGTGCCGTCGACCTGCGCGCTGTACGTTTCCATCGTGCCCGGGTTGAAAATGCAGGAATCGACACCGGAGCCGATGGGCAGCGCATCCAGGACCCTTCCATCCGTGGCCCTGAGCATCACCATCGTTTGCGGTTCGCGGCAGCCCGCGAAGAGAATCTGGTTCTTCACGTCAATGGCCAGCCCGGAGCATCGTCCCCCTTTACCTTCGAGCCCGTATTGGGCTGCTACCGTGAGCGTCTTCGCATCGATGACCGCGACCTTGTCCGTGTCTCTGATATCGACATACACATGGCCTTTGCCATCGGTGACGGCCTGCTCCGGCATGCCCCCGAGATCGAGCGTGCCCACCACCGAGCCATCCACCGCATTGATCGCCGTCGCGTGCGGCGCGGTGTGACTGAAGATGTACACGCGATCGTTAAACGGGTCGAACAGAATGGCGTCCGGACCGCCCTGCACATCGATGGTCTTGATAGTCTTCAGCGTCTTGGTGTCCCACATCACCACCGGTTTGCTGCTGGCGAAGCCGTGCCCTGACTTGGGATCGACCACCGCTCCATTAGCGGCGGCATCGGGAATTTCGCCGGCCGGCTCAAGCGTATCCAGATTGAAGACCGTGATGCGGCCGGGGTTCTTGCGAGGAATGTACAACCGGCGTCCGACGTTGTCCGCAAGCACGGTGTCGAAGGTTCCCGCGCCACCCACTTTGACGATCTTAGAAACCTTGTAGGGCCCACCACCGGGCGCTTGCTGAGCTAATCCGGCCACCGCCAGGATCGCGATCAAGGCTGCGCATAACAGATAAAATCGTCGCATAAACACCTCGGCAGCCATTCTACTCGCAGTGGGCGGCGAAAGATACTGAGGATCGGCGTAGGCTGCGGGAGGGGGTGCTGATTGTCACTCTCCGGCTTGCCGACGAACTAACCAAGTGCTTTCCGTGAGCTGTGTTTCCCGGGAGCTATGCGTCTGACTTCCCTTTAAGACAACCACACCACAGCGGTCGAAATCCGATGGCAGTGTGCCGAAATCTCTTCATCGTTACGCTATCATTAGTCTGAACTCCGATGGCGAAGATCCATGCAGGCTTTAGTGAGCTTAAGGCCTCTCACCTCCGCTTAGTTGCTTCCGCGAAGAGCAACGAGGGTCCGCCAGCCCACCTGTTGCTTTTCTACGCGGCCGAATGTGGACTGAAATACGTTCACCTGCGCAGGAATAATTTCCGGACCACTGAGCAGCTCAGAGATGCCAATCACGATCTGAATTTGCTCATAAAAGATCTGAACCTGTCGGCATCGGCGATCGGGGGTGCTCCGGCGCTTCGCCTTTCTCGTGGCGAAGACGAATCCTGTCCACCAGCAAGCGCGCATCAAGCATGGCGATATGGGGTTCGGATCGATGCGACTGACGAAGCCAGATTTGTCGCGTGGCTCCAAAGAATCTGTGAAGTCGTCGTGCGGGAGTACCTATGATTCCCTCGGGTGTCCGCTTGTTTACTTGGCTGGACGTTCAAGAGGTGATTGAGAGGGCTGCCGCCGAACGAACTTCGCCTCCGTGGCTGGTGAGGGCAAGCGCGTACTGGAACGAACTGACGATCAGCGTTAGGAGTGGCAACAGCGAGAGCGCTCGACAATGGATTCGAGAGCTATTCGAGCCGCGGATCGCGAGCCTCCAAAATGACGCTAAATTGGGTCTCGCCCTCGAAGCCATGAACGGCCAGGAGCGAGCCCTTCCTGTTGTTTTTGAAGAGGTCGACGAGGCACTTCATCCACCGCCGCTTCCCCCGACGTTCTCTCGTCCATCCGCGATTGAACCGGGCAGGACGTTCGCGCGTCCTCACCAAACGCTCGGCTCACCCCCGATTGCGGCGTTCCACAGCTTCAAAGGCGGAGTTGGTCGAACGACACAGGCGATCAGCTTGGCTATAGCGGCTTCCGAGCGGCATAGAGTTCTGCTGATCGATGGGGACGTTGAAGCTCCGGGTGTTAGCTGGTTGATGCGGGCCCGACTTCCGAATCCTCCGGTTGCATTCGCCGACTTGATTGCGTTGGCTCACGGTGACTCATCACCGGGATGCCAGCAGACAGTGGCCCTCGTTGTCGACCGTTTGCGGAATGCGCTGATCGACATGGCCTCGCCTCCTCCACCTTGGGGATGTTTCGTGCTGCCGGCATTCCGGGACCTCAAACGTTTGCCGTTTCTGGAAATTCGTCCCGAACACCTGGTCAAGGGGCAAAACGACCCCTTTATTTTGACCACGATCATCAGCGCCGTCGGGCGCGCGCTTGGGGTGGGCCTTGTGGTAGTAGATCTGCGGGCGGGCTACTCGGAGCTGGCGGCCGGACTGCTACTTGATCCGAGAGTCTACAGGATTTTCGTGACAACGCTAGGCGGACAACCCCTGGAAGGAACACTTGAGCTGCTGAACGTGCTGGGCGAGCGCGCGCCTTCGGCAGAGGAGTACGAGCCTTATCCAGCAATTATCGCGAGTCAGATTCCTGAGAGCCTCCGGAGAGAAGATTGGAAGACGGAATACGCCAGACTGATCGAGGGCCGATCCCGCTTCTTGCCTCCAGATGCGGATGTCACCGATGACCCCCTGATCCTCGAGAGCGGTTTCGACCAAACCTTACAAATGCTGGCTGCGGATTGGGAAGACAGTACGAGGGTCATCAGGCGGTCCGCCGCGATCGGTGGCGCGACCAAAGCACTACTTGAGTGGCTGCCGGTTAGCCAGACTATCCGGCCCGGGCCCGCCAACCTAACGTCCGACGAGAACGCTCCGACTGCCATTATTAACGGCCCGGTTGACATCGCCCGGCCGCAAGAAGATGCGAACAAGCGCTTCGACGTCATTTCGCGACGCAGGGACCAGTTAAAGAAATCGGCACAGGATCGAATCTTCGCGGAGAAGCGGGTCGGCGATGAATTTCTTGATACGAATCCCCTCCGCGCTCTTGCCGGGGACAACATATCTCAGTTGCCGATCGCCGTCATCGTAGGAGCGAAAGGTGCCGGTAAAACGTTCACCTTCCTTCAGCAAGCCCGGATCGGCTTTTGGAAGAAGTTTGTGGAAGCTGCCGTCAAAAGGACGCCGGAAATCGACGCACCGATGAGTCCAGTGTTGTTCTCCGTCAATCTCGAAGACGACGCTCTGAAGCTTGTCTCCGAAGCAGGCCGCCAAGCAAGTCGTATGCTCGGCTTCGAAGAACCGATGAGTGCATCGAACATTCGCGACGCGATTCGTGCGGATGTTCCGATGAACCGGACCGAAACTGGGTGGCGGGAGATTTGGCTCGATTGTATCGCTTGGGCAACTGGATATAAACCCCACATCACTGGCGCTGGCCGCCTGCTTGCCGATCAGCTTGACCAGAGCGGCCAACGTCTCATCGCTCTTTTCGATGGACTAGAAGATCTATTCCAAGACATCGCAACCAGCGCGTCACAACAAGTGGCTTTGCGGGTACTGTTACAAGACGTTCCGCTGTGGCTAACACAGAGGCCGTCCCGCAGTCTAGGTCTTCTCCTTTACATCCGTCGCGATCTTATTAGCTTGGCAGTCCGGCAGAACTATGCTCAGTTGATGGATAGATACGCACCGTACCGTCTCCAATGGGATCGCGTCGAGGCCCTGCGCCTCGCGTACTGGATAAGGAGCATAGCACTCGCGACTCCTGGGGAGCGATCCGATTGGGAAGAGGAAGAATTGAAAGAGCGCCTTGTTCCGTTATGGGGCCGGAAGCTCGGTTCCGACGAATCGAGGGAGGCCAGGTCCACCGATTGGGTCCTAAATGCCTTATCTGACTACAATAACCAAATTCAGGCTCGTGATTTGGTCAGATTCATTTCTGTTGCGGCTGGTAAGTCCATTTCCGACAGAAAGTGGGAGGATCGCGATCTGACTCCCCAGGCGATCCGCGATGCCTTGCCAGAGTGCAGCCGGGAAAAAATTTCGGAGATCAAGAAAGAGAACGAAGCCCTCCGGAAGGTCTTTGAAAAAATCGAAAACGTACCTCAAGCCCAGAGACTGCTCCCTCTCGAGGCGTCGTTCGCAAGCCTCGATAAGGATGACCTTCGGACTCTTGAGGAGAATGGCGCTATCTTTAACGACGGTGGGTCCTACTACCTGCCGGAAATCTATCTCCACGGGCTTGGGTTCAGCTATTCAAAGCCCGGTCGCCGACGTGTGCTATCGAACCGACGCAAATAGATGCCGCGAGCAGTGATTCGGCCAAGAATGGTCGCTCTAGATCCGAGGGTCCGATTACTCCCGTGAAGTCGGCGTCACGTCAACTTGGCAGCGTAACGCCCAACCACCTCTGTGGCCCTCCCCTGAAAGACGACCAAAATCCCCGAGAATCCTTCACAGTCACAGCGCGTCAGCTAAGCACTCCCCGCCGACCACACCAGGGCGAATCCCTGGCGAAATTCCACATCATCCGCATATGTGGCCCACATGATGCGCATACCCACATGCCCAACGCCAAGCGCCACCTTCCGCACCCTGCGTTCTCTTATGTAAGCATCTGATTCTTCTTCGGCTGGACCGGCGGCAAAACGAACCCAAGCGAGCACGCTCACCGCCCCCGGAGGCTTCTCAATCCGCCCCCGCTCTGCCCAGCCCTCCAAAACCACAAAACGACCCCGACGCCCTAAACCGGCCGCACCGGTCCTGATTCGAGGAACTCGTCGCCCGGATTCCTGGGAGTGCAGTGCTACCATTGGGGCGTCTGAAAAGGTCGCACAGCTCGAAGCGCCCAACCGAAAATGCCCCTCGCCCGGGAATCCGCGGGAGTATGATAATCGAGTGGCACGCCCACGCTTAGAAAGGGAGAATCCAGTGCGACAACCACTTGTGAGTCGAATTCTGCTCGGCGGCGTTGTAACGTTGATGTGCGGTTCATTGGCCTTCGCCCATATCCGCATTGCTCCAACCGAGTCCGTAGCCGGCGCGCGCGAAAAGTACACCATGCGCGTGCCCAACGAAAAGAAAGTCACCTGCTCCAGGATCGAAGGCGAGTTCCCGGCGGGTCTCGACGTCTACGACTTCGAATTCAAGCCGGGTTGGAAGATTGAATTCAAGAAGAACGACAAGGGCAAGATCGTCGGAGCCACCTGGACCGGGACGATGCAGCAGTACGAATTCGTCGAGTTCGGAATGCTCGCGATCAACCCAAAGGAAGCCACGGACCTGGTGTGGAAGTTCGTTCAGTATTACGATGACGGAACCAAAGAAGAGTTCACGGGCCCGGTGGGATCGCGGTTACCGTCTCCGGTGGTCACGCTGAAACCGGCGCCCGGGAAATAGAGAGCCGGCCTCTCGCCTCCCATTTACCTTCCGGCTTTACTTTCCGACAAGGTGCTCCACGTCCAAGTTGTTCTCGCACACCTGTTCCAGAAGCTCGGTGTCGGGCAGCAGGTGCAACTCCTCGTGAACCGTCCACGGCTTGGCGTACATGTTGCGATCTTCGATCGTGATGTCGTAACTCAGCCGTCCGAAATCCTTGCGGTGGTAGCGCTCTGTGAGATGCAGCGCCTCGGTGACCGGGTGCCCGTTGATGTCGAGCCACTCCTTACCGTTGAAGCCGATCGATTCCACCACCAGATCGTCCCCTTCCCAGCGGCCGATCGAATAACCATCCCAGGACGCCGCAGGGTCCGCGGGAAGCGGCCGGCCGTCGGTGAAGATCTGGCGCGGGCGCTGGCCTTCAAACAGCAGCAGGATTTCGCCGAACCCGTCGGCGTTGACAATCTTAAACGGCGACGTGATGGTGTTCTTTTCCGGTAGCGAGAGCGGCAGACAGCGGGCGCTTGGGTCGTCCTTGCTTTCCGTGTCCCTGCGGCGCTTGTACTCGGCCGCGCCGGCGGGCGTGAACGGAACGTCGCCCTCCTTGAAGTCCGCGGCGATGTTGATCATGTACTTGGTCACGCCCATCCAGATCCCCGACAAGTCCGGCTTGCCGTCGGACCTCCTGGGAGCCGGAGCCGAAAGATTCGCCTTACCGTCCGCGGTGCGCGGCGTCTTGGGATCGGGATAATGCAGCCACTGCGCCGGAGCGGGGACCACGAGAAGCCCGAGCCCAACTCCAGCCAGCATCAGCGCGGGTTTGACCATGCGGGTATCTTACTCTGGGCCGCGCACCCGTGCAAGATGCCGCCGCAACAAATGCCGCCGCAGCTCTTCCACCATCCGGGCGGGTCCGCTCACCCGAACCACCTCGAATCCCGCCGCCTGCCCCGATGCGACCCCCGCATCCGAATCTTCGATCACCAGTGGCCTCTTCGCGCCCAACATCTCCGCAGCCTTAAGGTACGGATCGGGAGCCGGTTTCAAGCGCGTGACATCGTCGCCGCACAGAATCGCCGCAAAGTAGCGATCCAGTTCCGCCCGCTGCAGCGGCGGCGTCACCTCGGTGCGAAAGCTGGAGGACACCACGGCCATTCGGTACAAGGCTGAAAGCTCCCGGATCAGAGCGGCGGTCTCCGGCAGGAACGGCGGCGCGAGGGCCAGGGCGTCTCGAAAGCGTTGTTGTTTGTCGGCCACCAGCGCCTGCGCATCGCCTACGCCAAAACACGGCGCCAGCACGTGATCCGCGATGCCCACGCAGTTGGCCTGATACCAGGGCCACTCGATCTCCATGCCAAAGGGCGCGAGCGCAGCGCGCCAGCAGGTGTAGTGCACCAGCTCGGTATCGGCCAGGACGCCGTCGAAATCGAACAACAACGCGTCGTACACGGAAGCGGTCACGCGCGCGAGACCACAGGCGGGAATAACGGCATGCGATAATTTTCTCATGGCGCACAGGCGTGAGTCCGTTGTGCGCATGAGGGCACAATGATCACAGGCGTGAGTCCGTTGTGCGCATGAGGACACTATGATCAAAGCCACCGAGAAAATCTGGCACAACGGGAAATTCATCAACTGGGCCGACGCCAAGTTGCATGTACTCGCACACGTCACCAGTTACGGAAGCTCGGTGTTTGAGGGGCTGCGCTGTTACGCCACGCCCTCGGGTCCGGCGGTCTTCCGCCCGCGCGAGCACTTCCGCCGGCTGCACGATTCGGCCAAGATCTACCGCATGCAGATCCCCTTCTCCGTCGACGATCTGGTCGCCGCCATGATGGAGCTGATCCGCATCAACAAGATCGATTCCTGTTACGTCCGCCCGCTGGTCCTGCGCGGCTATGGTGATCTCGGTGTCATGCCCACCAAGGACACGCCTATCGAAACGTACATGGCCTGCTGGGAGTGGGGCAAGTACCTGGGCGCCGAGGCCATGGAGGAGGGCGTCGACGTGTGCATCTCCAGTTGGACGCGCCTGGCGCCCAACACTCTGCCGACGCTTTCGAAAGCCGGCGCGAATTACATGAACTCGCAGTTGATCCGCATGGAGGCGGCTACCAACGGCTACTCCGAGGGTATCGCGCTGGATGCTTCCGGCATGGTGAGCGAAGGGTCCGGCGAAAACATTTTCGTGGTGCGCGACGGCCAGATCTTGACGCCGCCGCTGGGATCGAGCGTGCTCCCCGGCATCACCCGCGATTCCGTGATGCAACTGGCGCGCGAACTCGGCTACAGCCTGACTGAGACGTTGATTCCGCGCGAGCTGCTATACATCGCCGACGAAGTGTTCTTCACCGGCACCGCCGCCGAGGTGACGCCGGTGCGTTCGGTGGACCGCATTCCGGTGGGAGCGGGCAAGCGCGGTCCGGTGACCGAACGCCTGCAACGAGAATTCTTCGATCTGGTAGAAGGCCGCGCGCATGACCGGCACGGCTGGTTGGCGCCGGTGGGCCAGCCTGTCGCGGCCCACTGAGTAGCACAAGCTTTAGTCGTCGATGCGAAAAAGCGACGAGCCCGTGGAAGAACACGCGTACCACGAAGGCGCCTGCTCGAGGCGGGAATCCGAACAGGCGCCTGTGCGGCGGAGAAGAAACGCTGAAGGTCGATTTCGCGGTGGCCGAGCCCCTGGCCACCTCCCCCGAGACTGACACATGAACCCGGCTACCGCGAAAATCTGTTATCAGTTGTAACAAGGCCCGCGGGCTTTACCTAGCGCTAAATGCCGGTTTTCAACAGCTCTTTCCTCCGCTATTTCGCGGAGTTAGCGACCGGCGCGTGTGAGTAAGCTGTGAAAAAACCAATTCGCTTATGAAATGCTACGGCCGTTACGTGTCTACCGGCGAAGTAATCCTGGTGGAAGGCTCCAGCTCCCTTCAATATGTGGACGCTGTGGTGGCGCCGGACCCGGATGACGGCGGAGTCTGGCTCGCTCCTGGGTTCATCGATCTGCAGGTCAACGGTTTTGCCGGCGTCGACTTCAACTCGCTCCATGCGTCGCACGAAGAAGTCGCTGGCGCTGAAATCGCACGCGCTCTTCGCGCCATGTTCTCTACCGGTGTCACGCGGTGCTTTCCGACTCTGATCACCGCCGCGCCCGAACACCTTCTGGCCGCTCTCCGGAATCTGGCCCGCGCGCGCGACACTGTGCCCGAAGGCGCGGCGATCGAAGGCTTCCACATGGAAGGCCCGCACATCTCCCCGGAGGATGGACCCCGCGGCGCACATCCTCAACGTTGGGTGCGTCCGCCGGACTTCGCCGAGTTCCAACGGTGGCAGGAGGCCTCGCGAGGAGCGATCCGCCTAGTGACGGTCGCCCCCGAGTGGCCCGGTATGCCGCGGTACATCGAGCGCGTGGTGAGCGAAGGAACCGCGGTCGCTATCGGCCACACCCGTGCCACCCGCGAACAGATCCAGGACGCGGTCGGCGCCGGCGCGACGCTCTCCACGCACCTGGGCAACGGCGCCGACCCCGCGCCCCCCAAGTTCAATTACATCTTCGATCAGCTCGCCGAAGATCGTCTGGCCGCCAGTTTCATCGTGGACGGCCACCACCTGTCCGCGTCCTTCCTGCGTGCAGCGCTCCGAGCCAAAGGCGTCGACCGCAGCATCCTGATCACCGATGCGGTAGCCCCGGCTATGAGCCTGCCGGGGCCATATCGATTAGGCGAAGTCGAAGTGGAACTCCGGGAAGATCGACGGGTCGTATTGAAAGGCGGAGACCGGCTGGCCGGTTCCAGCCTGCGCATGGACGCGGCCATATCGAAGGTGATGCGAACGGCCGGTCTCAGCCTGACGGAAGCGTGTGCGATGGCCACCATCAACCCCGCCCGTGTGGGCCGTATCGCCGGGCGCCAGCGCGGCCTCCGCCCGGGCGAGCGCTCCGATCTGGTCCGCTTCCGCGTCGCCGAAGACGACCTGCCGGGGAAGCCCGGCCGCCTTCAGGTCATCGAGACTTATCTGAATGGCGAACGCGTGTTCGCCGCATCCCTCTAGACTCCCGCTCCAGTGGTTCGTGAAAGAAGTGGGGCCAGCCCTTCCGGGCTGCCGCCGCGCTTCCGCGCGGCGTCGTAACCTTGCAGGGCCGGGTGCGGCGCGCCGCCTCAAAAGGCGGCGGCAGGCTGAAAGCCTGGCCCCACAAGATCAGGGGACGCTCACGACCGGTGTGGGGCGATCCTCGAGGCTGGATTTCTCGCAGTATTTCTCGAGAAGGTTTAACAGGGCGCGAGCATTGATCGGTTTGGAAATGTACTCATCCGTGCCGGCTTCGAGGCACCGTTCCCGGTCGCCACTCATGGCATGCGCGGTCAAAGCGATGATGGGGACGTGAGTGGAGGTGAGCTGCTCGTGTCGCCGAATGGCTCTGGTGGCTTCCAAGCCGTCCATTTCCGGCATTTGAACATCCATTAACACCACGTCGAAGGTCTGAGCGCACACCGTCTCCAAGGCTTCCCTGCCGTTTTCGACCATGACGACATCGTGACCTTCTTTTTCCAGGATGCGGAGGGCCAAACGCCGGTTCACCGCGTTGTCCTCGGCCACCAGAATGCGCAGCTTGGCTCCGCTCCTGGCTGCGCGCGCTGTGATCACCGGCCGGGTCGCGTTTCCAGCGGCGGAAACCCCGGCCTTTCGCTCGGGCCGGCTCGCGAGAACCTTAAGGATGGCGGCACTCAGCTCGGCCCGCCGGATGGGTTTTACCAGGTACGCCGCCACGCCCAACTCGCGGCACCTGGCCGCGTCCCCGCGCTGTTCTCCGGACGTCAGCATCAGGATCAGAGGCTCGGCGAGGGTTGGATCCCCCATAATTTGCCGGGCCAGGCTGAATCCGTCCGTCCCGGGCATGTGCACGTCCGTGAGGACCAAACTAAATGGATTCCGTTCCAGCGCCGCGCGCCGCAACAGGACCAGGGCTTCCTCCGCGGACGCCGCGGCGGTGGGCTGCATACGCCAGCGCCACAATAACTCGGTCAAGATACGCCGGTTGGTGAGATTGTCATCGACCACTAAGACCTGCTTCCCGGCCAGGATCACATCCAGGGCCGGGAGGGCTTCCGCCGGCACTTCGGCGATGCCAAAATGGGCCGTGAAGTGGAACCGGCTGCCTTCGCCGGGACTGCTCTCCACCCAAATCGTTCCGCCCATGGCGTGGACCAGCCGCAAGGAGATGGTCAGCCCCAACCCGGTCCCGCCGTACTTCCGGGTCATGGAACCGTCGGCCTGCGAGAACGCCTCGAAGATGGCCGCTTGGGCGGCGATCGGAATGCCGATGCCGGTGTCCCGCACCACGAAATGCAGGAGCAGCCCATCGCCATCCTGAGATTCCAGCCGGGCTTGCAGTTCCACTTCTCCGTGTTTCGTGAACTTGATGGCGTTCCCTACCAGGTTCAGGAGGACCTGTCGAACGCGCAGTGCGTCTCCCACGACGTACTCGGGCACGTCGGGCGCGACATCGCAGATCAGCTCCAAGCCCTTCTCATGCGCGCGCAGCGCGAGGGTCCGGACGGCTTCTTCGAGACTGTCCTCCACGTTGAAGCAGACCGGGTCCAGTTCCAGCTTCCCGGCCTCGATCTTGGAAAAGTCCAGGACATCGTTGATCACCGCCAGCAGCGAATCGGCCGACATTTTAGCGGTTTCCAGGTAGTCGCGCTGTTCGGCGCTGAGCTCGGTGTCGAGCACCAGCTCGGTCATGCCGACTACGCCGTTCAGAGGCGTGCGAATCTCGTGGCTGATGTTGGCCAGGAATTCGCTCTTGGCCCGGCTGCCCGCCTCGGCCCGGTTCTTGGCCTCCACCAGCTCCACCGTGCGCTTGGCGACTTCGTCTTCCAGGCGGCCCTGGTGATCCAGCAGCACCGCATCCCGGGACTCGATTTCCGACAGCATCTGGTTGAAGGTGTCCACCAGACGCCCCAACTCGTCGTCCGCATGTTTAATGGCTCGCACGGAATAGTTCTTCTCATGCGAGACAAGATTCGTGGCGCGGGACAAGGCGTCGATGGGTTTCGAGATGACTCGCTGCAGCCAGGAAGAGAGCCCCAGGGCAAACAGGGACGCGACCAGCAGAAAGGCCAGGACCACCCAGCCGAAGCGCCGGAGCCGGTCGGCCAGCTCCCCCAGGTCGGAAGCCAGGTAGACCGTCCCGATCGGTTGTCCGCGCAGCAGGACTTGTTTGAACAGCACCAGCTGGCCGTTCTCAAACCAGCTGCCGTCGCGCCGCAGCGGAGGTATACTGCCGCCCATTCCAGGATCGCGGCGATAGTTCGCGAACATGGCGCCGTTCGCCGAATACAGGATAGCCGCTGTGATGTGCCGCTTGGCCCGGAATCCGGAGAGCAATTCCCCGGCGGTCTGCGGGTCGTCGAAGATGAGAGCGGCGGTGCTGTTGGACCCGAACATCTCCGCTAAAATTCCCAGATCGTTGCGCATGTCCGCCCGGAATGTAATCTGCTCGTAGGCCAGCCCGATTCCGCAGGCAAGCGCCATGGCGAAACCTACCGAGAGCATGACCGCCAGCCGGAGCTTATCGCGAATGGGGAGCTTAAGATACCAGGCCAAGACCCTCATTTGCCCGCCCTCCGGACCACTTTCGCGAGGCCCAGCAGCTTGGCACTGACGCGCAGCTTAGCGTCATCCGCCGCGTCCAAGTTGAACTCCAGCCGCACTCTGCCCGCGTCCATCACAAACCTGACGATGCCGCCTTCGGCGGTGAAATCCTCCCGTTCTCCCACCGTCAGAACATGGAACGATTTGACCTCGTCCAGAGTCTGGCGCAAGCGGCTCTTGTCGGGGAAGCCGATAAACAGGACTTGGCATTTCGCCGCCTGGCTGGAGTCGGTAAGCGGGCGGTATACCAGCGGCCTCCGGTCCAACATCTTTCCCGCCAGGGTTTCCCCCAAGACCCGGCTCAACGGCGTCGGACCCAGCACGCAGAACACCAGGGGTTGCGCCGGGCTGTCGAAGACCTCGGCCGGCCAGTCGACGAACTTGGCGAAGTTATACATGTAAGCGGCTTTCACCTGGTACTCGTCGGCCGTTTGTCCGGGCATGACGCCGGCCAGCATCCCTCCCAGGGCGACGATCAGAGCCAGACGAGTTTCCTTGACCGCATTCAGAACCGCCACGTCACCTTTCCCACCACGCTCCGCTGGACCTCCGTCGGCTGGACCTGGTATCCACTAAGAAACTCGAAGTGATGCGGGCTGAGAAGGTTCTGCCCGCCCACGCTGAAATACACCGACTCGCCCAGCGTCCACCCCAGGCGAGTATCCAAACGCGTATACGCCGGTACCGGACCGTTGCTCAAGCCGCCCACGAAATAGGCTGAGGTGTCCCATTCCAGACGATGGCTCAGTTTCACTGACGAGCGCAATTGGGCCTGATGCACGGGCGAGTTACCCCAAGTTGCGGCGGCTACGCTGAGGGCCACCGGCACCGGGTTGATGCTCATATGGATAAAGCTAAAACCGGGACTGATGCGCCACCGGCTGGTGATGTCCCAGGATCCCGACAGCTCGACGCCGTAGGTCTGCGCCCGCGCCGAATTCCCCCACACCTGGGGGATCACCAGGTGCGGAGGGCTGGGATTCAACGTGAAGAAAGGCACGCCGCTCTCCGTGCTCCGGAGGTCCGTGTAGTTGCTCAGGAATGTGGTGACATCCAGGGACGTCCTGCGGTTTACCTGATTCCGGTACCCCAGCTCGTAGTTGAGCAGTTTCTCCGCGTTCTCCTGCGGGTTTCCCGAAATCTCGACCACGCCGAAGTTGCCCGGACTCAAGGGCACCACGGCCGCGGCGATATGGACGTTCACGTCCAGAGCCGAGGGTTGCCGGATCGCCCGGGCGGCGGAAAACCACACACTCTGCCGGTCCTTCGGAGTCCATACCAATTGGGCGCTAGGCTCGAATTCAAAGCCGGTAAAGGCGTTGTGCTCGACTTTGATTCCCAAGGTAAACGCCAGGTTGTGGGTGAGCTCGACTTCATCCTGCACAAACACGCTGAACAGGCTGTCGAGGCGGTGGTTCGGCACGAAGAACGTGTCGTACAACCCGATGTACCTGTCGCTGGTAAGGCGATATCCAGTTCCAGCCACCAGATCCTGCCGGGAACCGATCCGGAAGTGATACTGCAGCTCGGCGTCGAGATCCTGGATGCTGTTGTCCGCCTCGTCGTGGCGCTGGAAACGGTCGAAGTAGCCCAGGAAGTTCAGTTCGGAGCCATTCGAAAAGGTGTGGTTGTATTGGCCCTGTATGTCGCCCGCGCCCACCGTCACGTTGTCGTTGAAGGTTCGTGTGAGCGGCAGTTGACTCACGATAACGGAGGTCAACGTCTGACCCTCCCCGGTTTGCATCAGGTTCGCTTGGACCGTCAGAGTATCCCGGTCCGAAAGAACCCAGTCGGATCGGAAGCCGCCGCTCGATCCACGCCATCCATCCGCGCCCGTCACTCCGGCGCCCAGTAGACCCGGCTGGACATTGAAATAGTTCCCATAGGCGCGATAGGTACCGTTACTGCCGATCTTGCCTCCATATTGGGCCAAGCCTCCCAGGTTTTCCGCGGACCCCGTCGAAGCGGTCACCAGACCGCCTTGGGTATCCTTGGAGCTCTTGGTAATGATGTTGATGACGCCGTTCACGGCATTGGCGCCCCATACCGTACCGCCCGGTCCGCGGATGACCTCGATGCGATCGATGTCTTCCAGAGGAACGTTCTGCTGATCCCAGAACACGCCCGAAAAATTTTCGCTGTACACCGAACGTCCACGATCAGCACCAAGAGCTTGTTCGAATAGCGGTCGTTGAACCCGCGGATGCTGATGGCCCAAGTATTGGCGTCGATGCGCGCCACATCCACGCCCGGCGCCATGCGCAACAGGTCGGGGATGTTCTGCATGCCGGACCGGCGAATGTCTTCCTGCGTGATCACAAACACCGCGGCCCCGGCCTTGGAGAGCGACTGTTCCTTCTTGGAAACTGAAGTGACCTGCAGATCCGCCAGTTCCTCCAGGCTGGCCTGGGTCAGATCGGCGGGAGGGCGGTTTTGACCCCACGCGGGTGCGCCCGCGCCGGCGGCCAACCACAGCGCCGTCAGCAGCGTCGGCGTAAACCAAAAACCGTACAGATGGGTCGGTTTCACGACCAGCCCTCCGGATAACTCATGTGCCATCCTCCCTTTTTGGTGCTCGTGTCACTTATCGGAAGATGTCCGCTGGCCTTGACCAAGCCAATGCCGCTGCCGGTGCCGTCCACCCACCCTGGCGGAAGAGTCTTATGGCCCAGACTCTGGCTGGAGCCGCGTCCACAGGGAACCGCCGCCGCACGCTGCCCTGATGCACTGCAAAGCTGGCAATGGCGCCTTCGGCGGTGGAGTCCTCCGTTCTGTCCCGGTACGACGCAGGGAGCCACCGCTCTCCGGGCGACGATCAGACCCAGAGGAGTCTCCACAGCCGCATTCAGAAGCGCCACGTGATCTTTCCCACCACGCTCCGCTCGACCTCCGTCGGTTGGACCAGATTCCCGCTTAGAAACTCGAAGTGCCGCGGCGCAAGAAGGTTCTGCCCGCTCACACTGAAATACACGGACTCGCCCATGGCCCAGCCCAAGGTGGTATCCAGGCGCGTATAGGCCGGTATGGGACCGTGGGTCAATACCCCGCCATTGGTCAAAGACCCGACGAAATACACCGAGGTGTCCCATTCCAGGCGATGGCTTAGTTTCACCGACGAGCGCAATTGGGCCTGATGCTGGGGCGAGCTACCGGCACTCGCGGCGACGCCGGTATCGCCGCTCGCCGGGTCGGTCTTGATATTCATGTGGAGCATGCTAAAACCGGGACTGAGCCGCCAGCGGCTGGTGACGTCCCAGGTTCCCGACAGCTCCGCGCCATAATCTTGCGCCCGCGCTAAATTCCCCCAGGTCAAGGGGATCACCACGTGCGGAGGACCGGGACTCAACGAGAAGAAGGGCGCTCCTGGTTCCGTGGTCCTAAGGTTCGTGTAGTTACTCCAGAAGGTGGTGACATCAAAGGACATTCTCCGGTTCACCTGATTCCGGTACCCCAGCTCGTAGTCCAGCACGGTTTCCGCTTTCAAGGCCGGGTTTCCCGAAAGCTCCACCAGGCCGAAGTTGCCACCACCCATGGGGACAATGGAGGAAGCGATGTGGGCATCCGAGTCCAGCAGCGAAGGCTGCCGGATCGCCCGAGCGGCGGAAAACCACAGACTCTGCCGGACCACCGGAGTCCAGACCAAGCGTGCGCTTGGCTCGTATTCGAAGCCGGTAAAGGCGTTGTGCTCCACTTTCGTTCCCAACGTGAGCGCCAAGTTGTGGGTCAGGTCGATTTCGTCTTGCAGAAACGCGCTGAATAAGCTGTCACGGCGGTGGTCGGGAGCGAAGAAGCCGTCCACTAACCCCGTGACGCGGTCGTCCGTAAGGCGATAACCGGCTCCGGCCACAAGATCTTGCCGTGAACCGATCGCAAAGTGATACTGCAGCTCGGTGTCCGTCTTCTGTTCGGTATAGTCCCCCACATCGTTCCGATGGACATAGTCGAAGTAGGCCATCAAGGTGAGCTCAGAACCATTCGAGAACGCGTGGTTGTATTGGCCGAGCACGTCCCCCGAGCCCACCGTCACCCGGTCGTTAAACGTCTGCGAGAGGGGCAATTGATTGGCGATGACGGCGGTCAGCGTCTGACCCTCGGCGGTTTGGGACAGGTCCCCTTGTACGGTCAACGTATCGTTGGCCGAGAGAGTCCAGTCCGAGCGGAAGCCGCCGTGGGATCCGTGCCAGCCGTCGGCAGCTTCCACGCCGCCGGCCAGAAGGGCCGGCTCGATATTGAAATAGTTGCCAAATGCACGGTAGGTGCCCTTGCCGCCGATCTTGCCTCCATATTGAACCAGGCTTTCCAGGTTCTCCTTGGAACCCGTTTCCGCGGTAATCAGACCGCCTTGCGTCTCCTTGGAGCTCTTGGTGATGATATTGATTACGCCGTTGACGGCATTCGCGCCCCACACCGTGCCGCCGGGTCCGCGGATGACCTCGATGCGATCGATATCTTCCAGAGGAACGTTCAATTGATCCCACAGCACGCCCGAAAAAGCTTCGCTGTACACCGAACGCCCGTCGATGAGCACCAGGACTTTGTTCGAATAGCGGTCGTTGAATCCCCGTATGCTGATGGCCCAGGCATTCGCATCCAGCCGGGCCACGTCCACGCCCGGCGCCATGCGCAACAGGTCGGGGATGTTCTGCATCCCGGACCGGCGAATGTCCTCCTGGGTGATCACAAACACCGCCGCCCCGGCCTTGGACAGTGACTGTTCCTTCTTGGACACAGAAGTGACTTGAAGGTTGGCCAGTTCTTCCAGGGTGGCTTGGGTCAGATCGGCGGGAGGGCGGTTTTGCCCCCACGCCGGCGCGCCTCCGCACGCGGCCATCCACACCGCCATCAGCAACTTCGGCGTAAACCGAAAGCCGCGCAGACAGCTCTGCTTCACCGCCCGCCCCTCGGATAACCCATGCGCCGTCCTCCCTTTTGGTGCCTCGTGTCACATATCGGAAGATGTCCCCTGGCCTTGACAAGGCAATGCCGCTTGGTCCCTACTACCCACCCCTCGACCTTGCGAAGGAGTACAAGCCTCCCGGATGTCCGGTAAAGATGTCCGGTTAAAGATGTCCGATAAGAACGACCAGAGCGACGGCGCGGCCGAGGGGGTTTCGCCGGAGCCGCGGCGTCAAGTGTTTCGGCAATACCGGCGGAGATCCTCCGCGTGGCGCGACGACAGGCTGCGCTAGGATTCGACGCGAGCGTCCTTCGCTCGGATGGTAGAATCAGTCTGGAGTTCCCATGAAAAAGCTCACTCTCCTTGTCTTCGCTTACGTCCTCGCTTTCGCCGCCAGCGGATGGGCGCAAGCCCTTCAGCCCGTCGTCGCTTCCAACCCCTCCGTTGCCGGAAGCATCCAGCCCAACTGGGCCGTGGCCGCCGACGGAAGCATCCTTCTCAGTTGGGTGGAGCCGGTGAAGTCGGGTTCCTACAACCTGCGCTACGCCGTGCGCAAGGGAGGCGCGTGGTCGGAGGCCCGCACGATCGCCAGCGATCGCAACTTCTGGCGGCATCCGTCCGAGATCCCTGAACTCCTGGCGTTAAGCGATGGCACGCTGCTCGCCCATTGGGTGGAAAAACCCAAAGGCGAGAAGGAAAGCGACGCCGAGTTCATCATGGTCTCCAGCTCGAAAGATGGCATCAAATGGTCCCCGCCGCTGATGGCGCATAAAGACAAAAGCGCGGAGCAGCACGGCCTCGCGTCCATCGTCGCCAGCGGACCCTCAGAGGCTTCGATTCTGTGGCTTCAGGCTCTGAAGGGCGACGACGGCCCGGTCTCGCTGATGCGCACCATCGTCGGCGCGGATGGCAAGGAGATCCGGGAAGAGGAAATCGACAAGGACGTGTGCCAGTGCTGCCCTACCTCCGTGGTCAAGACAGCCAACGGCATCCTCGTCGCGTATCGCGGCCACAACTCGAAAGACATCCGCGATATCTTCGTGCGGCGCTTCGAGAATGGCAAGTGGTCCACCGCGAAAATCGTGAACGCCGACAACTGGGAGATCAACGCCTGCCCGGTTAACGCCGCCGCGGCCGCCGCCAAGGACAACCGCGTCGCGATTTCGTGGTACACCGAAGCCCAGGACAAGCCGCGCGTTCAACTGGTCTTCTCCTCCGATGGCGGGACGACGTTCACCAAGCCCGTCATGATCAGCACCACGGATACTCTCGGGTACGCGTCCACGGCGCTCAACAGCGACGGCGGCGCGTTCGTTTCCTGGATCGAAGAGGGTGAGAAATCTTCGGCCGCGATGGTGCGCCTGGTTTCGCCCGCTGGTGTCGCGGGCCCGCCGCTCAAGGTCGCCGAAGGGTCCCGCGCGAGCCTGGGATATCCCCGGCTCATCCACGCCGGAACCGAGACCTGGATCGCCTGGGGCGACGCGAAGACCGGCGTCAAGACCGCTCAACTGAAGTAGCCGGCTCCGTAGTTACCGCGAACCATCAAGCCCCACCAAGGCCGGTTGTGGGCACGTCCGCGCCCGCGTGCAAGCTCCCGCGTTTGCGAATGCTCTGGCGACCCAAATCAAGAACGCCGCGGGCCAGAATACGGCCGGTTTCGGCTGGCTCGACACCAGCTACGGTAACGCCGGCGCGGTAGGCGCGATCCAGTATCCGCGCACCGGCACCATCGTGGGCCGGCTAGACCATTTTCTGAGTATTTATAGACCATAGCCGCAGTGGCGAAAATGGGCTGTTGCGTGTTCTGAATTCACCGCAGTAAGGGCCGCGGCCACGGCATGCTCCAGCAATTCCAGTTGGCGGATCTTCCAAGCTCGCAACCTTTGCTTGACCTGGAACCAACACTTTTCGATGGGGTTGAAGTCCGGGGAATACGGCGGC
>Ga0209517_10001250_pt1 | contig 39334 bp, 35 predicted proteins | sample PeaSoiMetSII2010_FD_187695 | JGI IMG/M metagenome (GOLD analysis project Ga0209517, IMG submission 187695) | Peat soil microbial communities from Weissenstadt, Germany - SII-2010 (SPAdes) (version 2) | ecosystem: Environmental > Terrestrial > Soil > Wetlands > Peat | place: Germany...
TGCCCTTTCGACTGGCGCCGACAAGCGCGAGGCGTGGGAGCGGCTGCTCCGCGAGCAGAAGCTGGGCGCTCTCGCACTGCTCCGCAACCTGCGCAACATGCGCGAGGTCGGAGTCGACGAGTCGCTCGTGCTCGCCGCGCTCGGTTCCATGAGCACGGCGCGTGTGCTCCCGTTCCGCTTCCTGGCTGCAGCGCGTTACGCTCCGCAGTGGGAAGAGGCTCTGGAGCAGGCCATGCTGAAGTGCGTCGGCTCGCCGGATAAGACGCAGGAGAAGCTGCCGGGCAAGACGGTCGTGCTGGTCGACGTTTCCGGCTCGATGACCGCTCCGCTGTCTCACCGTTCCGAGATGCAGCGCACTGACGCAGCTTACGGGCTCGCAGTGTTGCTGCGCGAGATCGGCGAAAAGGTGGCAGTGTTCAGCTTCTCCAACTCGCTGGTCGAAGTGCCGGCGCGTCGCGGCTTCGCTCTGCGCGACGCGATCGACAAGTCGCAGCCGCACAGCGCAACGTACCTCGGGAAGGCTGTGACCGAGCTGAACGAAGCTGCGATGAACGAGAAGCACGGCTACGATCGCCTGATCGTCATCACCGACGAGCAGGCGCACGACACCGTGCCCGCGCCTCGCGGCAAGGGCTATGTGATCAACGTGGCCAGCTACAAGAACGGCGTCGGCTACGGCAAGTGGACGCACATCGACGGCTGGAGCGAGTCGGTTGTCGAGTACATCCGCACGCTGGAGCAAACGCAATAACACCAACGGCTCATGTGGGGACGGGCGCCCTCGCCCGTCCAGCGGCCCGGGTGTATCGGGCCGCGGAGCCGTCGGCGCACAATGTAGGCGTAGCGCGCGAGTTTTGTTTCACCATTGTGCGTGGACCTTCTCGCCGGATGCGGTTACAGGAGACTGGTCTGACTTGGGACGCTTACGAAAAAATCCCCACCTTCGCCGCAAAGAACGCAGCAAAGATGGGGCACCCGGTTTGGGTCCGGGGTGCATCAACTTTACGAGGGGTTATTTGCTGTCGCCGTCGTGGTCGACGTCGCCGGTGCTCTTCAGAGAAACGGTGTCCTGCGCTGGGGCTTTGCTCTGCTGGGGTTGAGGCTGACGAACAGCCGGTTGCGAGACTTGGCTGGCGTGGGCGGCGGAACTGCTGCTGACTGGATTGATCATAGGACATTAGCATCGGCACTTGAGTCGCAGAACGTTAGCGAATCGTGGCCGGGATGGGGCAACGTTAGAAAGAGCTAATCTGGCTCGACGCGTAGCCTACTTGCCGTCGCTGTCGTGGTCGACCTGGCCGGCGCTCTTCAGCGTGACCTGGTCGTTGGAGAGCGCGCCACTCTTTGGCACCGGCGGAGTCTCGGCCCGTGGATCGGGCTTCGGCTCTGCGGGTGGCTGCGCGACTTGGTGGACATCGGCCGGGTGAACACTGCTGATTGGAGTGATCATGGTTGGTCTCCTAAGGGATAGGATCGGCGGGAGATGGACAAACATTAGGGATTGAAAGACCCTGCAGGGAACGCAAGTAATGGTTACTTGCTGGGAATCGTCCGCAATATCGGCCGTTAACTCACCTGTTCTTTCGCAACTGAACAGTTTGACCTTTGAGAGCTTTGCCACCCGCATCTGACGGCACTTCGAACCCGATGCGCGTGCGGGTTGGTTCTGCAGGGCTCATGAGCTCGCGGATTGCGTCCATCAGGTCCTGGATATCGGCGTCATGACTCTTCAGGCGGCGTTCCAGTTCCGCCAGCTTCGTCAGGATATGACGGTTCCCGGCGATGGCGCGACGCATGCGCACAAAGGCAAGAACGACAAACACGCTCATTTCGATGGCGCGTTCGGAGTTCAGCACGGTGGCCGCCATGATCGCGCCGTGTTCGGTAAAGGCGTAGGGAAGATAACGCGAGCCGCCGTGCCCTTCACTTGAGATCACATTTTGTGATCTCAAGAGTTTCAATTCGTGCGGGGAGAGTTGAAATAGAAAGGCGAGAGGAAATCGTTTCGCATTGCGCTTGACTTGCTGGTTCAGGTGCCGGACTTTTACTCCGTACAGTTCGGCGAGATCGGTATCAAGTATGACTCTCTGCCCACGCAGAACCAGGATTTTCGAATCCACTTTCTTTCTTGCGACCGCAATCGCTGACTTGGCCATAGCTAGAGCTCGTTTCAAACTTGAGATCACAAATTGTGATCTCAAGTTTTCCGGAAGATAACAGCAGAATAGCAGCCGGCAGTGGGGGGGAGCACCGCGAAAGTTCATTCGAGTGCCTGCGAGTACCAATTAAGGAAGGACGTTGGCCGAACAGAACTACAGCGTAATCAAACCCGAGACCGGCGTGCCCCTCAAGGCTTGGACCAAGTCAAAATCCCCGCCCTGTCGCCAACAGCGCGACAAGGGTGGGGCACCCTCTGTCAGATTCCGTTTACGCGCCGGTTACGAAGAAGCTTTCGTCGGGCTTGGTGTTTATTTTTTCGGGGGCTACGCTGGCGGTTACGTCCTGCACGAACTCGCGGCGGCGTTCGGGGCCTTTGCGCTCGAGGACGCGCACCCGGCGGGCGGGCATGTTGCTGGGCTCGAGGCTGACGATGCGGCCGTCGCGTACCACAATCTGCGAGCGGAACCAGTCGGTGCGAAACATGCGTCCGGCGGCGTAGAACGTCATCGAAGCCGCGATGGGGCCTTCGAATTCGTGTCCCGTGCAGGCGATGATGCGCTTGCCCATCTCGGATGTCCAAGTCATGCCGCCGACCAGGGGGTCGTTCAGGCGGCAGCGCTCGAACGGAGTGGCATGCGAAATCTTGCGCAATTGCAGGAGCTGCAGCAGGACAGAAGTCTTGGCCAGATTGGTGACGATGATCTTGGCTTCGGTCGCCGAGACGCGTTCCATCTTAATGTGCAAGTCGGGCGACCACTCGCGCTCGAATTCTTCGCGGGCCAGGGCCAGTCCCTTGTCGGTGGCCTCCACGTAGCGCAGCGTGGCGCGGGCCAGAATCACGCTGAAAAATGTGGTCACGACCGTAGCAATGATCGGGATGTAGCTCATCAGCGTGCTGAACGGGATGCGGTACGAGTCGATTAACTGCATGTGCATAGAGACGAGTGGCTCCTGCGGACGCGGTTTCGAGATCGAGAGCGATCTGGATCAGAATAGCGGGAGGCGGGCATCGGCCAAAGATACGTATGGTGCGGGGGCGGTAACCGGCGCGGGACAGGGACTTTGGTAACCTGACGTCGTACTTCAGACGCCAGACGTCGGCGCACTCTCGCTCTTTAACGCGGCTTCGCGATCAGAGGCTTGAGCTATGCCGTGCGGTCGGGCCGAGGTCTGAAGTCTGACGCCTGACGCTTGCTCTACTCCAGTACGCTGTCGTCGAGCTTCTTCTTGCCCCAGTCGTTAGCGGCCTGCACGAACGCCAGGACGATGGGGTGCGGCTTCTTTTCCGTGGAGGACAGTTGCGGCTGGAACAGCGTGGCCAGGTAGAACCGGTGCGTGGGAGATTCGATGGCGCGGATCTCCCTTTGGGCGCCGCGGGCAACTACGGGGAACCCGGCTTCCATGGCGGCCCATTCGAAGTCGGGATTGATTTCGAAGTTGCAGAGGAATTCCTCGGTGGCCGTATCTTTGTCTTTTCCGTAGAAAGACTGCAGGTACGACCCGGGGCGCAGGCGAATCTCCGGAACCGCGCCCGATAGTTTGGGCGCGTCCCCCTTGCGGTTGGGGACGGCGCAGGCCACGGGATAAATGACGATGTTCTTCGAGCCGGAATTGTTCTCGGCGCTGTCGGCGTCTTTGATGTTAAGGACGTTGCGGGCGAATTCGAGGAAGGCGTACTGGAATCCGCCACAGGTGCCGAGGAAAGGCCAATCGCGGCGGCGGGCGAACTCGATGCCTTTGAGCATGCCGTCGAAACTCTTGTAAGGACTGCCGGGCGAAGCCCACAGGCCATCGAAACTCTCCAGCGTCTTTTCGGCGGTGGCGGCGGTGAGAGACGGCGTGGGCAGCCACTCCGATTCGACCTTCAGGTCGAGCTTGCGGGCGGCGTGCTGCAGGGCGTCGTTGGTGGCATGGTGCGAGCGGAAATCGGCATTAAAGTCGCCCAGGATTCCGATGCGGACTGCGTCGCTCACGGGTTGATTGTACTAGAGGCGGCGTTGAGGACCAGCGCCAGGCGGGAAGTGCAGGGTTAGAAGCGTGGTGCCGGAGTGCGGGCGGCGGTCCTTTGACTATGCGCAGGGCAGTTCCGAGGCACATTCGAGTGTTATACGACTGGGGTTACACAACTTAGAACAGACTCTTAATTCCCAGAAAGAAGTAGAGGCTGAGCAGCGCGAGCGCCGGGCCGCCCCAGATCATCAACGCGCATTTCCAGCCCAGCGAGCGGGCGACTTCCTGCTGGCTGCGCCAGGAAATCAGGAAGGTCTTATTATTCGTGCCCTTCATCAACACTACCGGCGGATGCGGATCGAAACCGTTCGCTTGGGCTGAGGAACTGGTATTCGAAGGGGAACTGTTGCCTACGGTGCCGGGCGTGGCTGCGGCCGGGTCGGTGAGAACCTGCACGCCGCTCGCGGTTTGCACTCCCACCGCCGCCCAGGCTGCGGGATTCGAAATTCCTGCCTTCAGCAGTGCGGCGCTGACCTTTTGTTGCTGAGTCATGTCCGAAGGCTTCGCGGGCCCGGACTCGGGCGAGAGGCGAATTACTTCAACGCGAGTGTCGTATGGTATCGCGAGCCGCTCGGCGATGGAACCGAGATGGAAGTCCGCGTCGCTAGTGCCCGTGGAAAACGAAAGCGAATTGAGCGACAGCGAAAATCCATGAGTTGAGATGGCGTTGATCGGTTCCGGGTCCTGGACCGGCTGCGGGCTGACCTCGAGGCCGGGATTTTCCCCCAGGGTCCCCAGAATGAACAGCGAGTTCTTGGGCTTGATGCAGTACTCTTCCACCTTGATTTTGTTGTAGGTGGCAATGCCGTGGCGCGAAAGAAAGCTGCGCACGTTTCCGGGCACCGGTTCCTTCGTAGTAAAGAACGAGTCGCAAAATTCCTGTTCGAAGTCGCGATGCAGGTCGAGGTCGGCGCCGCGCGGATCGACCAGCAGGCGTCCGGTATTGTCGTCAACGAAGAAAGGCAGGTGCATGCACTCGCCAGCCACCTTGACCCAGGTTTTATTCCTACCGCTCTGTTTCCATTCCCACACCAGGGTGCGGTAGTAGTAGCAGGGGCGCGCCGTGACGGGCGCGACCATGGTGTAAGGGCCGACAGCCTGGCCGCTGACTTCCACCATGCCCATGGAGGCGCTGCGAATCTTCGAGAACGGTGTGTCCAGAATCAAGCGGCGGCGCTGCAGCAGGCGGAATCCATAGAAGAACAGACCGATGCCGGCGCAGAAGCCGATCCCGCAGAAGATCAGCAGCGTGCTGGGGTCCGACGCGCGATGGATCAGAGTGGAAACAATCACCGATAGAGTCCGTGGGGCGGGCGAATACACACCTCCCCGGAACTAGGCTAACGAACGGGAAAAGGAGTGGGCAGCAAGAAACGGCAGTATGCTCTTACGTCGGTAACGAAGAGGAATGGCAGCTGAGAACTGAGAACTGAGAACTGCTCCCCTACCCGCCGGCCTTCAGTTCCGTCAGCACCTGCTTGGCGATTTCCTTCAAGGTCTCGAAAACGCCGACGCCCTGGAAGGCGACCGCTTCGACAATGGCTTCATTTTTCTTGCGCAGTTCGGTGGCCAGCAGATCGACGGGCAGAATGTTGGGCAGGTCGCGCTTGTTTAACTGCAGCACATAGGGAATTTTGTTGAAGTCGTAGCCGTGCTCTTTCAGATTTGACATCAGGTTTTCAAGCGCTTCGACGTTGGCGTCCATGCGCTGTTCCTGGGAATCGGCGACGAAGACGATGCCGTCCACGCCGCGCAGGATCAGCTTGCGGCTGGCATCGTAAAAGACCTGGCCAGGGACGGTATAGAGGTGGATGCGCGTCTTGAAGCCGCGCACCGAGCCCAGATCGAGCGGCAGAAAGTCGAAGAACAACGTACGCTCGGTTTCAGTGGCCAGCGAGATCATCTTGCCCTTCTGCTGGTCCGCAGTTTTCTGGTAGATCACCTGCAGGTTCGTGGTCTTGCCGCCTAATCCGGCGCCATAGTACACGATCTTGCAATTGATCTCTCGGGCTGCGAAGTTGATGAAACTCAAGGCTTTCCTCAAATGCGGGCACACCCTTAAGGTTTGCCGCGCACACCTTTGTCCTTATGGAGGCTCGCGGTCTTTATATCATACGGGACGTACCGCCCGCAGGTTACTCACGTGACCCCCCGGACCCCACGGAAGTGGGATGATCCCAAAGACGCGGAATGCCCGAGCCATCAGTGCGCCGTCGGGATGGCGTAGTATCCATCCTTGGCGGCGACCTTTAGACCCTTTTTGTCCACCAACACCTCGACGGTGCGGTAGGCCGAGGCTCCGGTGACGGGCTTGGGCGAATATCCCAGGGTGTATTGATTCCGGGCCTCAGAGGTGATCTGAGCATACGCATCTTCGATCGAATTCCGCGACAGCCGGTCGAGGTCCCGCTCCCCGCAGGTCGCATAAACGTACTTCGGAAGAAGGTTGCTGTAGCCCTGTCTTGGCATATGGAGCTTTTCGACCTGGCGGAAGATGGGTAACGCCCCGCTGTCGACGACAACCGCTCGTACCTGGATGTCGCGGGTCTCAAGCACGCGCAGCACATCGCGATAACTGGCCTTGCTGCCCAACTCCCGGCCATCACTGATGACAAAAATTACTTTTCGGCGAGTGCGCTCGCGCCTGCTCAGGTCGAGTGCCGCGCGCAGTATGGCGTCATTCAACACGTGCGCTTCCCTGGGAGGAGTATTGACCGGCTGCACCGGGGGTCCCCCCACTGGCAGCCCGTTCACTGTAGGTCCCTGAGGCCCGAGGGGCCCGCCCAGCACCGGCGGGCCGTTGGCGTGCCCGCGAACCAACTTCATTTCGTTCAACACAGCTGTGAGCTTCTCTGGCCTTCCGGTGAAGTCTGCCGCCTGGCTGACTGTGGTGCTGTAGGTGTAGAGCGCAACCTCGTCGTAGGGGCTAAACGCGCCGACGAGGGCAGAGTAAGTCTGATTCACCTTTTGCAGGGCGACGTCCGCCATGCCGGTGTCGAGCACGACTGCCACCGAGAGCTCGAAGGGATCGCTGGTGAAGTAGGTCAGGGTCTGCGGCTTGCCGTTTTCGCGAACCGTGAAATCTTTGGCCAGCAGGCCATCCACCGGGCGCCCGTCGGAGTACTTCACCATCACAGGAACTTGCACGAAGTTGACGTTCACCCTCAACTTGTAGAGATCGTCCGCGGGGCTGATCTGATTTCTCGGGGTGCTGCCTGCGGGAACGGTTTCCACCGGCGGCATGGGAGGCGGAGCCTGCTTGTCCTGATCTTGTTTGTCTTGATCTTGTTTATTCTGGTCGGGTTGTTGCGGGTTGTCGCCCGGGAACGGGATTGGCTCCGCCCCTCTCTGTGCCCCGGGCGGCACGTCGGGAAAGGCCGGTTTGGGCGGGGGCTGCACCGCCGAGGGTGCGTCAGGGATATCCTGCCCCGGTTGGGGCTTGGCTGGCGGTTGCTGAGACTGCGCCTGCAATGCGGGGACAGCCAGAGCCATCGTCGCCAGCGCCAGCAGAATCCTTCCCCACAGGCTCCGCCTTGTCTTATTTACGGTCAACGGCACCATTGCTTTCCCCTGCGCAAAAAACACACTTCTTCACTGTTGAGATGCCCGAATTGCCCTATTTGGTGCATCTAAACCTGCAGGATTAGACTAACACTAACCAGGAATCCCGAGAGAGTCTCCGAATGCCTAAGCTTTTTGTTCCTAAGCGTCGAATGCTGGCCGTAGTGGTCTTGGCTGCCCTGTCCGTTGGAATTCCATTGACCATGGCGCAGCAGCCGGCCAGCCCGCCCTCGACTTCCCAACCGCCCACCGCTCAGCCTTCGGCCCCGAGCCAGAAGCCAGCCGCCCCGGGCCAGAAATCGGAAGCCCAGAAATCCGACGACTCGCAACAGTCCACCGAGACCCTGAAGATCAACGTCAATGTGGTGCAGCTTTTCTTCAACGTCAAAGACAAGCACGGCGCTCTTATCCCCAACCTCACCAAAGATGACTTCGATATCTATGAAGACGGCCAGAAACAGACCCCAAAGTATTTCACCCCTGAGACCAACCTGCCGTTGACGCTCGGTATGCTGATCGATTCCAGCGGCAGTCAGCTGCGAGTCCTCGACATGGAAAAGGAAGTCGGTGGGGCGTTTCTAAAGCAGGTCTTGACCGACAAAGACCTGGCTTATGTCCTGGACTTCAATGTCGATGCCAGCCTGGTGCAGGACTTTACCCGCGATGTTCAACGTCTGCAGAAAGCCCTCAATTCGGTGAAAATCAATTCCGGCGTCACCATGCCTACGCTCCCTGGCGCGGGTGGCGGTCCGGTCCCCACCGCAGCCTCTCCGGGTACCGTGCTGTTCGACGCCGTTTATCTGTCTGCTCACGACATGCTGGCGAAAGAGGTGGGCCGGAAGGCGATGATTCTGCTCACCGATGGCCAGGACGAAGGCAGCAGGCTTAAGATTCGGGATGCGATCGAAGCAGCGCAGAAAGCCGACGCCATTGTTTACGTGCTGCTCTGCGCCGATCGCGGCTCGTATTTGTCGGCGGGGATGGGTTACTACGGCGAAGGTGATATGCGCAAACTCACTGAGCAAACCGGCGGCCGGGTGATCAATGTGGGCAACAAGTTCGACAAACTCCGGGAAGCCTTTGACCAGATCGCGGCCGAACTGCGCAGCCAGTACAACATCGGCTATACCCCGTCCAATACCAAGCTCGACGGCGGCTACCGCAAGCTGGAGATCAAGAACAAGCAGGGCTATAAGATCCAAGCCCGGGCGGGTTATTACGCCGGACGCAAAGAGGACTAGCGAACCAGCAAAGGCTTAAAACCTCGACACATGGACACGGGGGACACAGAGGTTGTTATTCCTCAGTGTCCCCCGTGTCCTCTGTGGTTAAGATTTCTGCTTCGCTACGACAATTGATACACTCCCTTGCGGAGGGTCCCATGCCCCGTTTCTCCCGGCGTTCATTTCTGCACCTGTCGGCTGCCGCTTCCGCGGCGGCTGCCTTTCGAGGGATGACCGAGCCCATGCTGGCCGCCGCGGCTCGCCGCCGGCCGCACTCGAAGGACGCCGTGCTGATCGATGCGAACGAAAATCCACTGGGCCCCTGCCCGGCGGCGCGCGACGCCCTCTCCGCCATCATCCCCCTCGGCGGCCGCTACTCTGACAATCTCACCGACGAACTGGTCAGCACTTTTGCCCAGCAGGAAGGCCTGAATCCCGACCGGATCTACTGCACGGCCGGTTCCACGCCTCCGCTCTTTATGAGCGTGCTGGCTTTTACCTCGCCGCAGAAAAGCTACGTCACCGCCGATCCCTGCTTCGAGTCGGGCATGATGATGGCGTCCACTTCCGGTGCGCGCGTGGTTAAGGTTCCGCTGACGAAGACCCACGCGCATGACGTCAAGGCCATGCTGGCAGCCGGTCCCGACGCCGGGGTCTTCTACGTTTGCAATCCGAACAACCCCACCGGCACGCTCACTCCGCACTCCGACATCGAGTATCTTGCCGCCAACAAACCCAAGGACTCGATCGTTCTGGTCGACGAAGCCTATATCCATCTGACCGAAACGCCGTCCGCGCTCGATCTGGTCAAAGCTGGCAAGGATGTCATCCTCCTGCGAACTTTCTCCAAGGTTTATGGAATGGCCGGCCTGCGTTGCGGATTCGTAATCGCGCGGCCCGACCTGCTCGAAAAAGTCCTGGCGCGCGGCGGGCAGAACTTTATGCCCGTTACCGCAATCGTCGCAGCAACTGCCAGCCTGAAGGATCCGCAACTTGTGTCCGAACGCCGGCGCATCAACGCCACGGTTCGGCAGCAGACGTTTCAATGGCTGGATCGTAACGGCTACGCCTACATTCCATCGGAGTCGAACTGTTTCCTGCTCGATACCAAGCGGCCGGGGAAAGAAGTGCGAGACGCCATGGCGAAGGAGAACGTGCTGATCGGTCGCGTCTGGCCAATCATGCCCACCTATGTCCGCATTACGGTCGGCACGCAGGACGAGATGGGACGCTTTCAGGCCGCATTCCAGAAGGTGATGAAAGGGTAAATGTGGCGCGGGCGCCCCCGCCCGCGAATGCCCGTGCCGGTATAGGTCACGAGAGTGCAGCGAGGACGTTCACTCCGGCGCTTCCGTCCACCGGACTCTCCGTCCTTCCCGGCTGCTCTTGTGTGCCAGCAGCAGCGCGCGCATGGTGCGCAGTGCCTGCTCCGGCGTCACATCCAGCGGAGCTCCTTTCTCGATTGCATCTCGCACGTTGGCGTAGAACCCGCGATAGTCTCCACGTTCGGTCTCCACCTTGCGAGTCTCCCCATTCACCCGGCTCAAAGTCCCCCAGCGTTCCTCCGGTTCCAGTCCCCAATTCGAGCCCCAGTCCAGCCCGTCCGGACAATTTGGGCCGCGCAGGATTTCTTCTTGTGGATCCATTCCGTACTTGATGAACGATCCTTCCGTCCCATGAAGCAGCAGGTGATGACCCGGCGCGTAGGCGATAATCCGCGCGCGCAACGTCGCGCGCGTCCGGGGATACTGCATGATTACGTCGAACGCATCGTCGATCTTCGAAGCCGCACGCTGACAGAGTGCCGAAGCACAAATCGTCTCGGGCTCGCCGAACAACACCAGCGCTCCGTCGATCAGGTGTGGACCGAGATCCCAGAGAACGCCGGCCGCAGGAAATTCCGCCTGCTCCCGCCAGGCGCTCGGCTTCGTCTCCAGTCGAAACCGGTCGAAGCGTGCCTCGTACTCCGCGACCGTGCCCAGTGTGCCCGAAGCCACGAGTTTCTTTACCGTCAGGAAAGCTCCGTCCCAGCGGCGGTCTTGATATACGGTGATCAGGCGGCCGCGATCGGCGGCCAGCCGCACCAATTCCTCGGCTTCCGCCATCGTCGGCGTGAATGGCTTGTCCACGACCACATCGCGGCCCGCTTCGAGGCAGGCCTTTGTGTAGGAATAGTGCGAGTCGTTGGGCGTGGCCACCACGCACAAATTGATGGTCTTGTCGGAGAGCATTTCGTCAAGCGTCCGCGCCACGCGAACTTCGGGATACTTTGCTTTCGCGTTCGACCCGTGCCGCTCGAGAATGCAGGCCAGTTCCATACCCGGGACGCCCCGAATGACGGGTGCATGAAACGCCTGCCCAGCCAGACCAAATCCCATCAAGCCCACTCGCACCATGTTTTTCGTCTCCCCGCCGAAACCCTTTCAGCGGTCGTTTCTTAGCGATCTTTCACGCGCCGCACAAATTTCAATCCTGACCAGATCTCAGTGACCGCGCAGACCTTCACATCGACCAGTCCCGCCGCCAGCCCAATTTCTCGGATGACATTTTCATCCAGGTCGGTGTCCACACCGGAGCTTTTTTTCGGCCAGCTGACCCAAAGCATTCCCGCCGGCGCAAGCACCTTGCTGATTCGCTTGAATTGCGTTGTAAGCGCCGGCTTCGACTTCGTGAACACCATCGCAAAGTCGAGCGGCTTCTTCCCGTCGTCAACGATCTCGCATTCCGCCAGTTCAGTGCTCAACTCTTCACACACCTCGCGCGGCGCATCCACGAGGCGCACGCGGAATCCGGTTTTGATGCCCAGCTTTTTCGGAAGTGGTGTCCCTGAATATCCCGGCATAATCTAGTGGTAGCCAGAACCCGTTAACCGCAAAGGGCACGAAGTTCCACGAAGGTAGCAAGTCCTAAGGAGTTCCTTTGTGAACCTTCGTGCCCTTCGTGGTTGATGCCCTTGAGGTTGGAGCCCGCCTCCTACTGCACCGGCGCGTACCACCCGCGCCGCGACCGCACCCGGAAATTTTTCCGGTCGTTGGCCTCAATCTCGATTGTCCGGTAGTGTCCGTCAGTTTTGAGATCCGCAGGCTTGTAGGAGATTGCGTACTGGCTGCGGAGTTCGTCCTGAATCTCGGCAAAAGCGTTGGCCACATCGCGAATCTGGAACGGGTGGAACGGGCGTCCGCCGGTGGCATCGGCAATGCGATCGAGCACCTTGTCCCCCGGCCCTGCGCTCCCGCTCACGTTGGTGCTGATGGTGTAGACGACAGCCTCGGCCCGCTGTGCCATCTCGATCGCCTCTTCGCGGGTGACATGGCTCTGGTTGTCGTCGCCGTCGCTGAGCAAAATGATGGCGCGGCGCACGGTGATCGACTTCGGGGCTTTCAGCAACTTGTCGCGGCAGGCAAAATAAAGCGCATCGTAGAGCGCCGTACCACCGCCCGGGCGCAGTTCGTGCACTCCATGCGCCAGCAATTCGGTGTTGTCGGTGAAATCCTGCGTGACCTCCGGGGTTACGTCAAAACCAACCACAAACGCCTGATCGTAGCGCGGATGAATCGTCTGGTTCAGAAACTCGACGGCGGATTCCTGCTCGAACTTGAAGCGGTCGCGCACGGAATTGCTGGCATCGATCAGCAGGCCGACTTGGAGCGGGAGGTTGGTTTCGGCGTGGAAGCTGCGAATTAGTTCTGGCGCCTTGTTGTCGTCCAGGACGCGGAAATCGGTCTGCTTCATGTCGGTGATGCGCCGTCCGTGTTTGTCGGTCACCGTGAACACCACGTTCACTTCGTTGGTTCTGGTGCGGATCGTCGTGACCGAGTCGTCCGCAGTCGGATCAGCGGCCGTTTGCCCCTGCCCCGCCGGCGTGCCCGGCGAAGCATTCGTAGGCTGCGCCTGCTGCGGAGCGGCGGCGGTTGTCGGAGCCGATGCAGTCGGAGCCGGAGCAGCCGATGCGGGAGCGGCCGAAGTTGTTGGCGCCGGTGTTGGAGCCGCCGACTGTGCCATCGCGCTCGCCGCCAAAGCAAGCAGCAGAGCCAATCCCGAGCGGGTAATCAGTTTCGTCCCCAGAGTTTCCATCTGATTTGACATTATATCCGCCTACCCGGCATGGTCCTCAACCCTGAAAAAATCAGCCCTTCGGAGAGACATTGCTTGCAACGTCTTTCTCGACCGTCGCCAGAAATGCTTGCAGTTCCGCCGGCAGCGGGCTCTTCAGAGCGATCCGTTCCCCCGTTCGTGGATGTGCCACTTCCAGCTGCGCCGCATGCAGAAAATTCCGCGACAGCGAAATCGCAGCACCCTCGTCGGTCGCGTGGCCTCGCCTCGCCCGCATCTCGCGCGGCGCTCCATAGAGCGCGTCACCCACAACCGCGTGACCGAGCGACGCCATGTGGACGCGAATCTGATGAGTCCGGCCCGTATCAATCTTCACTTCGACCAGCGCGAACTTGCCAAACGCCGTATCCAGTCGCCGGATGACGCTGTAGTGCGAGACCGCGTCGCGCCCGCCTGTTCCACGCGTGGTCATCCGCACGCGCCGCACCCGGTCGCGACTGATACTGGCTGCGATGGTTCCACGATCTTTTTTCGGCCACCCGTGCACCAGCGCGATGTAAGTCTTCTTTACTTCGCGGCGGGCAAACTGCGCCGCCAGTTTGCGATGCGCGTCATCGTTTTTCGCCACTATGATTAGCCCGCTGGTTTCTTTGTCCAGGCGATGCACGATGCCGGGCCGCATCTCCCCGCCCACGGCCGACAGGGTCGCGAAATGATGCAGCAGCGCATTCACCAGGGTACCGCGATTGCGCTGGTCTTCCGTGGCACCCGCACCCGCGTGCACCATCATCCCGGCGGGCTTATTGATGATGGCTAGATCGTCGTCTTCGTACACGATGTCCAGCGGAATTTCCTCGGCCATGGCGCGTAACGCGGGCCGCTCGGCCGAGCCCAGTACGCTGATGTGCTCACCGCCCCGCAGCTTCAGAGATGCCTTTGCGGGTGCGTCCTTCACCAGAACCTTTTGCTCCGAGATAAGCTGCTGCACCCGCGCCCGGCTCACGTCGAGACGGGCGACCAGAAACTGGTCAAGGCGCTTGCCGCCGTCTTCCGCTGCGACGGAGATAAGAATTGGAAATGCTTCCGCCATTCGAAGGGAAGAATACTACAGGCTATCGGGTGATCGGGTTTCGAGTGCCCGCTAGGGCTGTGGAATGGCCGCCACAGTAGCCGGTTGCGGTTCCATGCGCTGCCGCACCATGGTTTCGCGCACCAGGGTTTCCACCTGCGTCCACAGCCGGGGATCGCATTGGCTCTGCAGGTGGCTGGGCGTGAAGACATGCTGGAACCATGAGCCTCCCTGGCAGGCCACCGGCGTTTTCTGATAATCGAAACGGTAGTTGCCGAGAATCTGCGTCTTGGAATCGTCGGAGGCTGTGATCTGCGAGCGGCCGTGAACCAGACCATGCGGCTGGTAAAAGTTGACCGCCGCCGCCACGTTTTCTGGAATGACTCCGTCGCTTTGCCAGGGCTTGGCGACGCTGTCGACCTGCACGGTGAGCAGCACGGGAACTCCCTCGCGCTCCAGTTCACGAGCCAGCATCACCACAGCCGATGCTCCCCAACTGTGGCCGAATAGGATGATGCGCGCCTGCGCCTTTTCCTGCTCACTCAACACGCCGTCATGATTAGTATCGAGCAGGCGCAGGATGCTCTTGTATGCGGCTCTCCGGTGGCGGTTCTCGAAGACCTGGATCGACGCACCCTTCGGAAGGTCCTGCCGGATTCTCTCGGCGAGTTGTACCGGCCCGTGGTGTGGATCGTCGTGGCGCACAAAGCCACCGGCAAATCCGACGAGAATGTAAGAGCTTGTGATTGGCCGGCTGGACACGGCTCCGTCGGCAGCTATAAGCAACGGCGCCGCCGAGGCGAACGTTGCGAAGACCGCAGCAAGAATCCGAAATCGCGCCAGGCGAAGCACGCGCGCTCCTAGGGGATGAGATGCTTAAGCGGGGCAAGGGTTGCGGCAGAATCGTTGCGCCACCAAGGCAAGCGAAAAGCCCGTTCCAGCAAGGCTTTTGGCTTACTGGAACCCGGAGCCAAGTCTACACCCGTCTGTCAAGTTGCGCGCCCAGAGGGGTTAGTGTGGGACTTTATTGTGGGACCGGGTCTCGGACCCGGTCGCGGCCTGCAGGCCGCTGGTTTCCCATGCAGAGAACAAAAAGCCGCAATCCGTAAATCCGTCACTTGCTGATTTTCTTTGAAACGAAGGGGTTTCCGTCCAGGATGTAGCGCAGAGGTTTGTCCACGGCTTTGGTAATGCCAATGCGGGGAGTAGTTCGTATGCCTCGGGCGCGATATCCGTCTTCGCCGATCCACAAAACGCTGTCCGGGGATGTCAAATCACATCCGTTGTCGTACGCGCGGGTGATGCCAAAGGCCTCACACAACCGTCCGGGACCGCTGGTAAGTCTCACCAGGTCTTTGTGCCCGAGATCGTCGTGACCATGGATTTCGACGCCGCGGGCGCGGGCCATTTCTTCCACACCCAAGAGCGGTTCCAGAGCACGGAAAAGGACGCCGCCCGCCCGGCCTTCGGGTTCGCAGGAGACGTTCAGGCAGTAGTAACTGCCGTAGATGAAGTAGACATACGCGTGCCCGGGCGATCCGAACAGCACAGAAGTGCGGGCGGTGTTGCCCGCAGCGGCATGGGAAGCGGGATCCTTTTCTCCGAGGTAGGCTTCGACTTCCACGATGCGGGCCGTAAGACTCTGCCTTCCGCGCTCCCGGACGAGCACCTTGCCCAGGAGTTCGCGCGCCACGCGGCGCGGATCGCGGCTGAAGAACGCCCGCTCGAGCGGACGGATATCGATATCGACGGTCCGCGCTGACGTTTGCGACTCAGGCATTAGGGAAATTTTAGATGCAATGGGTGCGAGTTGTCCGCCGCCAGGCCCGCAGCGGCTGAAGCCGAAATTCGAAACGCGGCAGAACTCGCAGCGCTTAAAGCGCTGCGCACCCAAAACACACCGAGATCGGCAGCCTGTTAGATCGGTTTGACCTGCGTGTTTCTTGCCTCGGTGACGTTGGACGGCTGGTCGTCGAACGACTTGCCCGGTTCGAAGGCACGTTTCTCATGCGTCGTTCCCACCTTCCGGATCGCATCGTGCCAGCCATCGTCCCAAGTGATTCGAGCTTCGCCGTCTACCAGGGTCCAAGTCCCGTGGGCTGCGCCGAGCGTCTTCCTTGCCCCTCCGTCGGCATCGAGGGTGATGAAGAAATGGCCGCCGTTGCCTTCACCGACCTCCCACTTGCCCACAAAGTGAGATCGTCCGGGCATCATGGCGACTTCCGGCGGGCCGAATTCAATGCGGTCGATTTCGGCGGCCAACTTTTCCTTGTGGCCGTCCTTATAGACGATCACGGCCGGAGCTTTCAGCTCGATGCGCGCGATCTCGGCGCTGGCGAGGCTTTGGCGGTGCCCATCTTTGAAGACGATCACAACCGAGTCACGATCGTCCGCGGGCGAAGGAGCCGTTTTCGCAAACGCACCGGCAAGAGCGAGCAGCAGAATTCCAGAAACTCCAACGGCTGTTATGAGACCGCGCATGATTCCCTCCCAAACGCCGGAGCGCGCAAAGGCGCAACTCCAGCTAATGATTGATACGAACCAATGATTGATACGCAGCGGGAGCCGGAATAGTTCCTTCGTCCGCTATTCCTGCCCCTAAGCAGCTCCCTTGCCCGATTCCTTCAGATAGGCCAGCACTTCCTCGGCATGGCCCTCGGGCCTCACTTTCTCGAAGATATGCTGGATCCTGCCGTCGGGGGCGATGATGAACGTAGTCCGCGCCACTCCCCAGACCTTCTTGCCATACATGTTTTTCTCTTTCGTCACGCCGAAAGCGCCGGCAACTTTCTTATCGGCGTCGGCAAGCAAGGTGAACGGTAGGTCGAACTTCTCCTGGAATTTCTTTTGTGCTTTCGGAGTATCCGGGGAGATGCCGAGCAGCACCGCGCCCGTCTTCTGCATCTTCTTGTATGAGTCGCGGAACCCGCGAGCTTCGATGGTTCAACCCGGAGTATCGGCGCGGGGATAGAAGTAGAGAACGACCGTTTTTCCGCGCAGGTCTTTGAGCGCGACTTCTTTCCCGTTCTCGTCCTGCAAAGTAAAGTCGGGAGCCTTATCATTGACATTCATGGGAATTTCTCCAGCAGAATCGAAGTCCAACGCCGGGAGCACCGCGAAACCGGCACCCGGCCCGCCAGCCTTCGTCAAGATTTTACACCGCACGACTTTATACCGCGGATCGCTTCTAGTCGCGCTGTTGGCCTGCCTCATATCGTGTTCCGTCGTCAGCGTGGCGCAGGAGGAACTGCCCCAGATTACGCCCGGCGAGCGGAAGGTTCCGAGAAAGAAAGACGCGGGTCCGCGAGCGTTGGGCGTGCTGCAGATGGGAGCGAACGGCAAAACGTCGCTGGTACCGGTAGCGATTCTGGTCGACGGCAAGTTCTGGGATGCGAGCGCGTACAAGGCCGATCCCGTCCCCATGGCCCTGGAGACCGGCACGGTATACGAGGCGGAGCGTGCCGGCAGTTCCCTAGGCCTGTTCACGGTCAGCAGCGCGCTGCACAGCCGGGCCGTCAACGTGCCGAGTCCGTGGATCTGCACCGGCAAGTGGGTTCCCGCCGGAAGCCAGGAGGCGAACAAACCGTTGAAGGCGGAGACCGCGCCGGCGGGGATCGACAATAGCGACGCACCTCCGCGGCTCACCCGGGATCCCACGAAGGTGTCGCAGCCTGCCAGCCCGCCAGCGTCCACGAGCGCGTCGGCCTCTACCGCGCCCCAGTCCACAGCGCCGTCGGATTCCGGCGACGAACCGCCGCGCCTGACGAAGGGTGTTTCTCCCCCCTCGTCGGCCCCGCCAGCAAATTCAACGCCGGCGGGCCAAAGTCAGCCTGCGTCAGGGTCCACAGCGCCGGGCGACACGAAGCCTTCCGACGCCAAGCCGAATGACGCCAAGCCAAGCGACGCCAAGCCGGATGATCGCCCGAACCTGCCAGCATCCGACAGCGGAGCCAGTGCCGCCAACCGGCCTACCCTGCGGCGGGGCAAGCCCGTCGAGCCCCTGCCGGAAGATGAAGTTCCTGGTTACAGCAAGCCCGGAGCCGAGGCTTCCACTACTCCACCGGCGGATGCAAGCAAATCTGCTCCGGCCCCGGCCGACAAAGGGTTGGTCGATATCGTTCCCGCAATCTCTGACGCCGCGGGACCCGATCCTAAGCCGTTCGCGTTTTCGTGGCTCAAGGACGAAGAGGGAGAACGCCGTCAGCAGATGACGGCCCTCGCCAAGGAACAGGTGCGTGCCTACGTGGAAGCGCGGGCCAAGGCAAGGATCTCGCCCGCTCCAAAGCCGGCGGGTTCGCAAGCTGCTCGGCACACTCCGGTTGCGAAAGCGAAAGATCCAATTCTCGACCACGTGCAGATGAAGGCCTACGACTTGTGGGCCAACAACGTCCCCATCATGGTGTTCAGCGCCCAGGCGCACATGCCGCCGCCGCCCGCGGGGGTTCCCTCTTCGACGGTCGATTCCGAGTTGCAGTATTCCGTCGTGCTGGTGGCCTATCCCGACATCTACAACAACCTGCATAAGATCTATGTGGGAGTCACCGACAAGTACCATCTCGACCTGACGCCGCGTCTCGAACTAATCGACGCAGTCGACGCCGACGGCGATCGCCGCGGCGAACTGCTCTTCCGCGAGATTTCTGACGGCGGCAGCGGCTGGGTGATCTATCGCGCCTCGGCGGATAAACTCTGGAAGATGTTTGACAGTCTGCATCCGGAATAACAAGTGTGGGACCGGGTCTCTGACCCGGTCAGGCCGCGCCAGCGGCCCTGCCGCGGCTACTTCTGCTGCATCACCAGTTCGCCGTTCTGAACTTTCATCGCGCCCACGTTGTCCGGCAGCTTCAGGCGGTCCCGCTGTTCGGCCAGTTTCTTCTGCAGAGCCGGATTTACCAGCGAGACCGGAACGCTCAGATCGCCGACCTTGAACTCGGTCGGATCGAACGTCGCGTAGCCATCCTTCTCGCCAATGTGGCCCGAGACCGTGATCCAAACGTCCTTCCCCGCCACTTCCGTGAGGAACTGACCGTGCACCAGGTCGCCGTCGAAACTGACTTGCTGGTCCTTAATGGTGGGAGCACTGCCGCCAACGTTGGAGTCGGGAGTAAGGCCGGACGCCCCGCCCGCAGTGCCCAACGACTGCGCCAGCACCGCGCTGATCTCGTCGGAATTGATGTGCACCTCAGCCTTGGGGCTCTGCGACGCGGCCTGTCCGGCGTCCGGGCTCGAAGTCTCGGACGTTCCGCTCGGGTTCGACTGCTGCGTGGCCTGCTGGAACTCGGCCATTTTCTGATCGAATGACTGCGCATGTTCCGTAATAGCCGCGGGAGCCTGCGGCCGCGCCACCGGCGCAGGTCTCTTCAGCACCAGAAAAATAGCCACCAGCGCCGCCACCAGGGTCGCAATGCTGATGATGCGATCGAACTTGAGTTTCATGCCAGCGCTCCGCGGTCAGCCCAACCCAGGCCTGCCCAGCATCATAACGGGGAAATGAAGGGAAAATTAGGTGACCAAAGTGATGGCTCGGTGGGTGCCTATGTGGGAACGGGTTGTATGTGGGACCGGGTCTTTGACTCGGTCGGGCGGCCTGAAAGGCCGCTGGCATTCCTTGCCACGACCTCAGAGGACAGGAATCCTGCCTCTGAAAATCCAGCGATATTCAGCTTCGGTTCTCACCAACCCCGCCCGCACCGGATTCTGGCAGACATACTCCACCCGATCCACCAAGCTATCATTCGATCGTAAAACATGATCAAAAAACTCCTCCTGCCAAACCGGGCCGGTGCGCTTGAGAGCCAGGTTGATGTACCGCGCCGACCGACCTTTGATGGTCTTCATGATCTCGGGCAGAGTATAGCTCCATTCATCCTCGCGTCGGAGCGCCGAGTAGATCAGATGAACGTGATCGGGCATCACGACAGCAGCATGCAGATCAAACTTGCGCCCGTCCTCTCTAAGGCAGCATTCGAGAACAATATCTCGGGCTTCCGGCGGGAACTGCCAGCGCCGGTCCGTGGTAAACGTCACGAAGAGCGGGTGATCGTCCTTTTGATAGTGCGGTAGACGACGGCGGTATTCATACTTCGGCAGCATAGTGCCCTCGGCCCGCCGGGCCGACCGACCGGGTCAAAGACCCGGTCCCACAAAAGTCTAAAACATCCGCGCCAGCGACGCCAAGTTCGTGTGGGACCGGGTCTTTGACCCGGTCAGGCGGCCTGAAAGGCCGCTGGCTCTCCTTGCCACCATTACAAACGAGGTCAGCTCAGCTTCTTCGCCAGCAGTTCATTCACAATCTGCGGGCTGGCCTGCCCCTTGGATGCTTTCATGACCTGGCCAACGAAGAACCCCAGCATGGTCGTTTTACCGGCATGGTACTGCTCCAGTTGTTTGGGATTGGCGGCGAGCACCTCGTCGATCATCTTGTCCAGCGCCGAGGTGTCGGTGGACTGCTGCGGGCGACCTTCTTCTTCATAGACCACGGGGAAATCTTTGCCGCGCTCAAACGAGAGATCGTAAAGCTCCTTCAGCATCTTGCCAGAGATCGTTCCCGCCTCGACCAGATCGGCCGAGGCTGCGACTCCCTTCATCGAAATCGGTGACCGCTCAATCTGGACGCCCTTGGCCTTAAGCCGCCCCATCAACTCGCTCTGCACCAGGTTGGCCACGCGCTTGGGATTCTTCGCCGCCTTCGCCGCCTCTTCGAACTGATCAGCCAGCGATTTCGGGGACGTCAGCACTTGCGCGTCGTATTCGGTGATGCCGTAGTCTTTCACCATGCGCGCGCGGCGCGCCTCGGGCAGTTCGGGCAGAGCGCGGGCAATCTCGGCCTTCCAGTTTTCGTCCACCACCAGCGGAAGCAGGTCGGGCTCGGGGAAGTAGCGGTAATCGTGTGCCTGCTCTTTCGAGCGCATGCTGTAAGTCTTGCCTTCGTTCGCGTTGTAGAGACGCGTCTCCTGCGTAATCTTGCCGCCCGATTCGAGGACGTCAATCTGACGGCCAATTTCATATTCCAGCGCTTCGCGAATGAAGCGAAACGAATTCACGTTCTTGATTTCGGCCTTCGTGCCGAATTCCTTCTGCCCGCGCGGCCGCACGCTGACGTTGGCATCGCAGCGCAGCGAGCCTTCCTCCATGTTGCAATCGCTGACGCCGGTGTAGAGGATGATTTCCTTCAGCCGCGTTAGATATTCGTAGGCCTCGTCGGGCGAGGCTAGGTCGGGCTCACTGACAATTTCGATCAAAGGAACACCGGTGCGATTAAGATCGATGGCGGTCTTCTCGCCGGAGTCGGGAAAGCCTTCGTGCAGGCTCTTGCCCGCATCTTCTTCGAGATGCACGCGGGTGATGCCGATCTTCTTCTTGCCCTTGCCAGCGGGAATCTCGATGAAGCCAAACTCGGCCAGCGGCTTGTCGTACTGCGAAATCTGGTATCCCTTGGGCAGGTCGGGATAGAAATAATTCTTGCGCGCAAAAATCGAAGTCTCGTTGATGCGGCACTCGAGCGCCATCGCCGCCAGCGTGGCAAACTCCACGACTTTCCTGTTGAGCACCGGCAGAGCGCCGGGCATCCCCAAACACACTGGACAGACGTTGGTATTCGGCGGCGCTCCGAATCGCGTCGAGCACGAACAAAAAATCTTGGTCGCCGTCAGCAGCTGAACGTGCACTTCCAGTCCAATGACCGGCTCATACGTAGCGTGGGCGGCAATGGAATCGGCTGGCCTGGTGACCATAGGCTGTGATTATAAAGCCGCGCAAGGGAGCAAATTTGGTGAGCTACGTGGTATCTTTCCTTGGCTGGCGGAGCTCCGACTGTCATCAGGGGTCTCAGCTCATCAGGGGGCAAGGATGATGTCCAATCTAGATCGATACAAGAAGGACCTTGACTCCTTAATTGCCGACGGCGATCATCTGCATCTCGCGATGCAGGCAGAAAGCGTTCCCGAAGCGTTCCAAAAAGAACTGAAGAAGCGCGCTGACACGGAGGTTGTGAAGGAGTTTCTCAAGCGACTTCCCTCGTTCAAAGAGGCCTATCAGCGCTGGTACTCGGAGGCGAAGGTCCTCGTTAAGCAACTCTTGCCCGATCGTCTTACAGACTTCGCAAGCCACTACGAAAAACCGAAATCGCGAAAAGACATCACTTACTCGAATTATACGATCGAGGATTACCTTCAAGACCTCCGCGTGACCCGAACCTATGGAGAGCAAACAACGAAACTCGTGGGTCCTGAAGCCGCGATCCCGCAATTCCGCCAGCAGTTGGCCATACTAAAGTCGGTGAAGGCGCGCTTTGAGAGCTCCCTCTTCGACATTCGCCAGCTGGTCCAAGCGGACCTCTTCGACTCGGAACTGGGCGCAGCAAAGGAACTCGTCAAGCACAAATTCACGAGGGCTGCCGGTGCCGTGGCCGGAGTGGTTTTAGAGCGACATCTAGGGCAGGTGTGTGACAACCACTCGATCAAGATCGTGAAGAAAACACCCACCATCTCTGATTTCAACGACGCCCTGAAAGACGCGAGCGTCGTCGACGTCCCCACTTGGCGTTTCATCCAGCACCTGGGAGACATCCGCAACTTGTGCGACCACAATAAGAAGACAGAGCCGACCCCCGAGCAAGTTGACGACCTCATTGCCGGGGTGATGAAGATGACCAAGACGTTGTTCTAGCCCCGTTACGCCCGCTCATAAAACCGAAAGAACAGCGACTGCTTCGCCACCGGCTCGGCCTTCTCGGTGAGCCCGGCCATCTGCTGCTGGTTGAGCGGAGTGAACTCGCGCGCCAGTTGCACGTTTTGTTCGAGCTGCGGAATCGAATCGCAGCCAATGATGACTGTGCTGACCGGCAGCGACAGCGAATAGTACATCGCCTGTCGCATATCCAGCGTTCCTGCGGTCGGCGCCAGCACCATGCCTTCCCACATATGCTTCTGCTGCTCGATCGGCGGAGGCGTCCACGACGAAAGAATGCGTCCCCGCGCCGGCACCTTCATTCCAATAATGCCCATCTGCTTTTCCACCGCCAGCGGCAGCAGTTGCTCACTGAAGCTGAAATGATGCGGATCGGCCGCATTCACCGCCATCAGGATCGTATCGAACGGATGCCTGTGGATCGCCTCGATCAGCGCGTCCGGCCGATAGTGCCCCGTGATACCGAGATAGCGCACGATCTTCTGGTCGCGCGCCTCGAGCAGAGCTTCCATGGCGCCGCCCTTGGCGAAAATCTCGTTGATATCGGTCATCGTGCCAATGTCGTGCAGTTGCCACAGGTCGACATGATCGGTCTGCAGCAAGTTGAGCGACTTCTCGATCATGCGCATCGACCCGTCGCGCGTGCGCTCTTTCGTCTTGGTCGCGAGAAACGCGTCGCCGCGCCGGTGCTTCATCACCTTGCCCACGTACTGCTCGCTCCAGCGCTCCGGCCCGCCGTAGATCGAAGATGTGTCGATGTAATTCACGCCCAGATCGAGCGCGCGTTCGATGATGGGCACGGCGACGGCCTCGTTGTTCGGCTTCTCCAGAGAAGCTTGGCCTCCCAGGCTGAAGATGCCGACTTTGTATCCGGTCTTTCCCAGATTCCGCGTCGGCATGGCGTTGGTGGTCGCCGCATTGAAAGGCAGAGCCGCGGAAGCCGGACCCGATTGTCCCCGCGCGACATCGGGCAGCGCCGCCGAACCAAGCGCGGCCGCAGTCATGATGCCGCTGGCCTTAAGAAAGGACCGTCGATTGCTGGATGACTTGTGCGAGGTAGGTTTGCTCATGAGGACCTCCGGCCGGCGTCGAACCCATCTACATTAACGCCGATAGCGATCCGAATCCAACAAGTTAATTCGGTAATGTGCAGTGTGGATCGTCGCACTCTTTATGTGGCGTCATCCCGATCCCGGCGCAGTTCAGCCGGGAGAGGGATCTCGCGTGGGAGCGACCCAAACCCGCCCGTCTCCGCGCGAGATCCTTCCCTCCGCCTGAAAAACGGCTCCAGTCAGGATGACGCCGTCGAGCGGCGACTGTCGAAACTCTCAAAACTGTACGACCACGTCAGTTCGGGTTCTGCGGTGCGTTCAGATACTGGTCCACCGAGATTTCGAAGTACAGCAGTTCGCTCCCCTTCGCGTCGGCGACCCCGGTGATGTCGATGGTCGCGCCTGCCAGCGGCGACGAGATTCCTCCCACGTCGAAAAACAGAAATCCTGACTGCGTGGTATGCGGCTCGACCGCCCGGGCCGCGAATTGTGACGACTCGATCTCATCCATTTCTTTCTTGCTGATCCCGCTCTTGGCTTTGTGCGGCAGAGGAATCGGGCTGGGCCGTGTGCTGGCCTGCGGATTGGACAGTCGCCGGTACAGGTCGTCCGTTGTAATAGGCGTGAGCTTCGAATGATGTGCCGTGATCACCGTTATTTGCATGTTGGCAATGGAGATGGGCTGGTCGCCGTCATTGGTCACCACGAAGAAAACTGGCAGAAAGCCGTGCACCGCAAAGTCCGTGGAAAAGATTTTGGCCTTTTCCGGCGTGTCGTAGGGGTCGGCGGCGATGGCGGCTTTCTCGTCGCGATGGAAATCGTGTGCGGGATAGTTGATCGCGGCCTTCGCCACCGGCTTCACAAAATTCTTGGCCGCCAGCACGCCCGGCACAGACCATCCCACGCAGAGCGCCACTACCACCGCGCCACGGACAAACCGTAACGATGTTGATGTTGAGGAAAAAGCCCGCATGTCCCCAATTATAGAAGGCGGACGCGCCCGCCGCCGGTGAGTCGGTTTAGAATGGCTCCAGCTTGAGCTATTTTCTCTATAGTCTGGTCCTGGCGCTGGGAATGCTGCTAAGCCTGCCCTATTGGCTCTACCAGCTTCTGCGCCACGGCAAATATCGCAGCGGATTTGTCGAACGCCTGGGACGGGTCCCGGCCCGTCTGATGACGGCGGGCGCAAACTCTTCCGCGGAGCCGCAGCCCAATCGTAGCGCCGGCATCCTGCCGGCTGTCGCGAGGGCGACTCGCCCTCGCTGCGATCGCGTGATCTGGGTTCATGCCGTTTCCGTCGGCGAGGTGCTCGCGGTCAGCGGATTGGTGGAGCAGATGCGGCGCAACCTTCCGCAGCATCGGGTGATGGTATCGACCACAACCGACACCGGCCAGGAACTCGCCCGCAATCGCTTTGGCGACGAGAACGTCTTCTACTTCCCGATGGACTTTGCGTTCGCGATCCGGCCGTATCTGCAGGCCTTGCAACCTGAGTTGGTGGTGCTGGCGGAAACCGAATTCTGGCCCAACTTCCTGCGGCAGGCGCATGCCAGCGGTGCGCGGATCGCGGTGGTCAACGCGCGCATCTCCGACCGGTCATGGCCGCGCTACCGCCGTTTTCGCTGGGCTCTGCGGAGAATGCTGGTGCACGTCGATCTGTTTCTGGCACAGACGTCGGAGGACAGCGCGAGGCTGCAGTCAATTGGCGCCGACGCGAAGCGCGTACAGATCACGGGAAATCTTAAGTTCGACGTGAGTTTGCCCGCGCCGCCTCCAATTGTGGAGAGCCTGCGCCGGTCGCTGGCCGCAGAAGGCGCCGGGCCGGTACTGGTCTGCGGCAGCACGGTGGAGGATGAGGAACCGCCGCTGTTGAAGGCTTTTGAGAATCTGCGGGTAGGGCATCCGCGCGCGGTCATGATTCTGGCGCCCCGGCATCCCGAGCGTTTCGACGACGTCGCGATCCTGCTGCAGCAGTTGGGCATTCCGTCGTTCCGCCGCTCGCAATGGAACGGAGAAGCGCTGGCGGGCGGGGTGCTTCTGGTCGATACCATTGGAGAACTGGCCGCGCTCTACGCTCTGGCCGACGTTGCCTTCGTGGGCGGAAGCCTGGTGCCACGGGGCGGGCACAATATTATCGAGCCGGCGCAGCACGGTGTGGCCATTGTGACCGGAAACCATACGGAAAATTTTCGTGACATTGTTGCCCTGTTTCAAAGCCGGGACGCCGTGCGCATCGTGGGCTTGGCGGAGTTGCCTCTGACCCTGATGCAACTGCTGGCGGACGATGCCGAGCGCCAGGCTCTCGGCCAGCGCGCCGAAGAGACCATGCGGTCCCAGATGGGCGCGACCTCGCGGACGCTGGAAGCGCTGCAGGGCTTGCTGGTCACGGATCGCGATCCTCTCCCGGTTTCGGCACAAGCCGACCACACAGATTGAATCCCCTCTCAGCCATCTACGGCGGCGCAGTTCGAGCGCGCAACGCGCTCTACGACGGCGGAGTCCTGCGGGTCCGACGCCTGCAAGGAGCGGTCGTCAGTGTGGGCAATCTTTCCGCGGGCGGGTCGGGCAAGACTCCGTTCGTGCTGCTGCTAGGCGAGTTGCTCAAGGCGCGTGGCGTCAAGTTTGATGTGCTGTCGCGCGGTTATGGGCGCGAGTCCAAGGGCGTCCTCTTGGTCGATCCCGCCGGCCTGCCGCGCGAGTTCGGAGACGAGCCGCTGCTGATTGCGCGCAAGCTGCAAGTGCCGGTCATCGTCGGCGAGGATCGCTACCAGGCAGGATGCTTCGCCGAATCAAAATTTGGGCCGCAGCTTCACTTGCTAGACGACGGTTTCCAGCACCGGGCGCTCACCCGTGACTTCGACATTGTTCTGGTCACGCCGCAGGACGCGAGCGACCAGTTGCTTCCCTCAGGACGATTGCGCGAGCCGCTGTCGTCGCTGCGGCGCGCCGACGCTGTCGTGCTGGCGAGTGGTGCTTCGGCGGAGGCGTTCCCCGTCGAAGGGAAACTGGTGTGGCGCGTGCGGCGCGGAATTGCCCCGAAGAATGTTCCGCCGCGGCCGGTAGTTTTCTGCGGCATTGCGCGTCCCCAGAATTTCGTGTTGCAATTGCGTGCGGCAAACATTGAGCCCGTCGCCGAGGCTTTTTACCGCGATCACCATGCCTACAGCGACAAGGACATCCGCGAGTTGCTGGCGCTCCAGCAGCGCAGCGAAGCTGGAGGCTTCGTGACCACGGAAAAAGATGCCGTGAACCTGGGAGGCTATCTCTCCGCGCTCGCCCCGCTCGCGGTTGTGCCTGTGAAAATGGAACTGTCGGACGCTGCTAACGCCGTCGATACCATGCTGCACAAGATCGACGAACGGAAGCACGGCGCATGAGAGAATCGGTTTCGTAGCGCCGCCGTCCCGGCGGCTGTCGCGGGAGCCTGCCCTGAACTTGCCGAAGGGGCGTCTCGCCCGCGCACACCGACGAGCAACGGCGCCAACAGGTTCGAACGCTTTGCCATGACCAAGCATCCCAAAGAAGCCGACCGTCTCAAGAAAATTGTCGAGGCCTTTCCCAACATCACCGTCACGGTGCTGGGAGACCTGGTCGCAGACGAGTTCGTCTTCGGCGAGATATCGCGGGTGTCGCGCGAGGCTCCAGTCCTGATCCTGAAGCATCGCGAGCGCACGGTAGTCCCGGGCGGCGCCGCCAACGCCGCGAATAACCTGTCGGACCTGGGAGTGAATGTCCTCCCCGTCGGCATTGTGGGCGATGATGAGCCGGGGCGGATGCTGCTGAAATACTTCCGCCACAAACGAATCGCCGTCAGCGGCGTGCTCAAGGACAGGACTTACACCACTGTCACGAAAACGCGCATCCTGGCGGGCATGACCCACACCGCACGCCAGCAGGTAGTGCGCGTGGACCGCGAACCGCAAGAAGCGCCGAACGCTCATCTGACGCGGGAACTGTATCTGGCCGCGCGGAATTACGCGCATGCGTCCGACGCGCTTCTGGTTTCCGACTACGGATACGGCGCGGCTACTCCGGCGATCGTGACCACCCTGCAGGAAAAGGGCAAGCTGGGCGCGATGCCGATCGTCGTCGATTCGCGTTACCGCCTGGTGCAATATTCTGGCGTGACCGCAGCCACTCCCAACGAACCCGAAGTGGAAGAGGCTCTCGGGGTTCGCATCGGACAGGACTGGAACAAGGTGGTCGCGGCCGGGGAGCAGGTGATGGCGCACATGAAGCTGCAGTCGCTGGTCATCACGCGCGGGCGCGATGGCATGGTCGCGTTCGATCACAAGCACAAACCGGTGGACATTCCGATCTTCGGCTCCGACCAGGTGGCCGACGTCACCGGCGCGGGTGACACTGTGATTGCGGCGTTCACGGCCGCACTGGCTGCGGGAGCGACGACGGAAGAGGCGGCACAACTGGCCAACTACGCCGGAGGAATTGTTGTAATGAAACGCGGCACGGCAACGGTTTCGCGGGACGAACTGCTGCACGCGATCGAGCAGGCACCGCCGGCAACTCGCTCTCATTGAACGTTGATAGTTGAACTCAGACAATTGAGCGCACAAAACAAAATCCTGAGCCGCAAAGAACTCCGCGATCGCGTGGACGAGTGGCGGCGCGGCGGCGAACGCATCACCCTGGCCAACGGCGGCTTCGATCTGCTGCACGTGGGACATGTGCGCTACCTGCGCGGAGCCAAAGCGCTGGGCGGCAAGTTGGTGGTCGCCATCAATTCCGACGAATCGGTGCGGGCGCTCAAGGGCGAAGGACGGCCAGTCATGCCTGCTGAAGAGCGAGCCGAGATTGTGGCGGCACTCGCCGACGTCGATGCGGTAGTGATCTTCCCAGAACTCGACGTTCGCTCGATCATCCGCGAGATTCGTCCCGACATTCAGGCCAAGGGCACCGATTACACTGCCGACTCCGTTCCGGAGCGTGACGCAGTTGCGGAGTATGGCGGGCGCGTCGAAATCGTGGGCGATGCCAAGGATCACTCCACCAGCGAGATCATCCGCTCGCGGCTGTTGCCGAGGAAATCTTGAGCGGCAAGTCTGCAGGCCTGCCGAACATCACGCCGAATATCGACCGGCTGCTGATCGTTCGTTTGAGTGCGATGGGCGACGTGATCCACACCCTGCCTGCCGCCCAGGCTCTGCGCGAGGTGTTTCCCAACGCAACGATTGGCTGGGTGATCGAAGAGCGCTGGGCCGAACTTCTGTGCGCGCCCGGAACGCCGCGCCGGGGGCCACGATCGCCGCAGCGGCCATTGGTGGACTGGGTGCATCCCGTCCGTCTCACCGGATGGCGAGGGTCGCTGTTCACGGTTTCGACGCTGCAGCAAATCGCCAAAGTCTGGAATGATGTTCGCGCCGCACGCTACGACGTTGCGGTCGATCTGCAGGGAGCGATGCGGTCGGCGCTGCTGGCGCGCTGGTCGGGCGCGCGCGTCGTGTATGGCGCCGCGGAACCCCGCGAGTCTCCTGCCAGTTTGTGGTACACGCGGCAGGCGATGACGCACGGAACGCATGTAGTCGAGCAGTATCTGTCGGTCGCAGAGGCGGTCGCGCAGAAAAAGATGAAGGTGCCGCGTGTGGAGTTCCCTCATGATGTCGACGTCGAGCGGCGGATGGATCTGCGGCTGGCCGATGAGGGAGTTCGCGAGTTCGCGATTCTGAACCCGGGAGCAGGTTGGGGGGCGAAGCGCTGGCCGGCGGAACGCTACGGTCGCGTGGCCCAAGCTCTCGCCGCGGATGGAGTGCATGCAATTCTCAACTATGGTCCAGGGGAAGAGGATCTGGCGCGCGCGGCCGAGGCCGCGAGCGAAGGTACCGCCAGGCCGATGAAGCATTCGATCACCGAGTTGATCGCGCTCACGCGACGGGCGCGGTTGTTCATTGGAGGCGACACGGGTCCAATGCATCTGGCCGCGGCCTTGCAGGTTCCGGTGGTGGCGATCTTCGGGCCGACGGACCCCGCGCGCAACGGGCCTTATCGAACGGGCAACGCCCCGCGCAGTATTGTGTTGCGAAATCCCGCGAGCCCGACTACCCACGCGCGGCGGGCGCAGCCAGACGAGGGACTGCTGGAGATCAGCGTCGACGCAGTCGTGAACGCAGCCCGCCGGTTGCTCGACGAATCGCCCGCGGAGAAAGGTTTTGGGAAGGGCACGGCTTAAGCCGTTGCGGAAAAACTACAAATGCCTGCACGACCGTGGAAGAGCGGCCCTTCTAGGGCCGCGTGAGGCGCGTGAAATGAACGCGGGCTTCAGCCCCTGAGGGTTGCCTTGCTTTTTTCTTTGCTCCAAGATGAAATGACATCCGACGAAATCTCCCGGATAGCGGAAGCTTCCCATGGCTGAATACTCGCGCATTGCGCGTCGCATCCGGGTGCCGCTGGGCTTCCTGTTCGCCGTGCTCTACTTCTGGCTGGCGCGGCCCACGTGGCGCTTCCTCGCCTGCGGTGCGATCCTGATCGCACCGGGCCTTCTGATTCGTGCCCTCGCCTCCGGACACGTGCGCAAGAACGAGGCGCTGGCAACCTCCGGCCCTTATGCCTACACGCGGAATCCGCTGTACCTCGGGTCGTTGCTGATCGGCATCGGCTTCGCCGTGGCGGCGCGCAGTTGGTGGGTGGGCGTGGTTCTAGTGGCAATGTTCTTCGCCATCTATCTGCCGGTGATCCGCGATGAAGAGGTGTTCCTGCGGCGCACGTTCCCCGAGTTCGAGGAGTATGCGCGGCATGTGCCGAGGATGCTCCCACGAATCACGCCGCGCCGGGACGGAGAGTCCGGAGGATTCTCGTTCGATCTCTATCTCAAGCATCGTGAGTACAACGCGCTTCTCGGCAGTGTGCTCCTGACTGCCGCACTCATCATCAAAATGCGCCTGCTGTCGTGAAACGCTGAGTTGCGGCACTGGGTAGGGATCCTTCGGCTGCGTGACCGCTCGGCTTTGCCGACCGATCACTCCGCTCAGGATGACAAAGCAATCGGTCATTTCTTCGCCAGCAATTCCCTAGCCCGCCCCAACTCCGGACGCGTGGAGTTTCCTCCCTCACACACTTTCAGCAGCATCGCGTAATATTCATTCGCTTCGCTCTGCTTGCCGGCCGCCTCGGCGGCGCGGGCGGCGCCCGCCAGGGCGTTGAAGCGGTTGGGATTGAATTTCAAGTCCGTCTGATATTCCGCCAGCGCTTGCTGCGGACGTTTCGCCTCCAGCAGCATCTCGGCAATCATCTCGCGGGTGGGGATGCCCTGGGGCTCGTCACCGACGGCGTCCTCTTTGTCGGCGATGGGACGCAGGGCCTCGACTGCGTCGTCGTACTTGCCTTCGGCAAAAGCCAGCCACGCCTGGGCCTGTTTCAGATCGTTCTCGGTCGCTTCCGCGAAGTCCTTCTTCTTGTCGTCCACAAACTTCTGATGGATGGCTGCGATCGCGGCGACATCTTTGCCCACTTCCTCCGTCTGGTGAAGGTGCGCCGCGCCGATCGCTTTGGCCCAATATCCCGCCGACTCTTCGGCGGTGTTCGGCACCGCGACGGGCGTGAGTGCTGCCGCGGTTGCCCAGTCCCGCATTTCGAGCGGATACAAAGCTTCCAGGTGCGCCTCCATGGCCAGGTGCGGATCGAAGCCCAGGCCGTACATGTCATGCATCGCAGGCATGGCTTTGATCTCACTCATCAGCGCGCGGGCATCGGCGTCACGCCCGCTTTGCAGATAGGCATAGAAAAGGAAATCCATGGCGTGGAACTGGTGGCCTTCGCCGCCCATGTGCATGGCGGCGGTCTTGCGGGTGGCGGCGATGGAGGCGAGGTTGGAGTTGATGTCGTCCTGCCATAGCCCGACGCGGGCGAAGATGTGCGAGGGCATGTGCAGCGCGTGCGGCGCGGCGGGTGCGACCTGAGCGTAGCGGCGCGCCGCGGGAATGCCCAGTTGCGCCAGTTGCGGCTTGTCGTAGGCGTGGATCAGGTAATGCGCGACTCCGGGATGGTCGGGCTCGGTGGCGAACAGCTTCTCGAGAATCGCGGCGGCCGCTTTGCGGTTGGCAAAGCTCGCGTCATCGTGCGGCTCGGAATCCAGCAGCGAGAGCGCGTAGAACGTGGCCGCTTCGTGATCGTCGGGATACGCCTCGTAAACCTTCTTCATCGCGTCGGAGTAGGCCTTGGCGCGGGCGTCGTGGTCGGACTTATCAGAATCGCTGTAGAAAGCGACGATGGCGGCGATGTAGCCCTGCTCGCGCGGCGTGGCTTTGATGGCCAGCTTCCGGGCGGTGTTGGCCTCGTCCAAGCCGCGAGCGATCACTTTGGTGTCGGGCTCGTTCCACAGTTGATGCCAGATGCTCATGGCGATGCCCCAATGGGCCATGGCGCATTTCGGGTCGTCCTTGGCGATCTCCAGGAATTCCTTTTCGGCCTCTTCGTACCAGAACGAGTGCAGCAGAGCGACTCCGCGGGCGAACGGCTTTTCGACCGACGCGGCGCAGGAGACGGGGAAATGCACGGTGCCGAGTTGCGTCTCGGTGAGGTCTTCGTGGTGGTGATGTTCTTTGTCCTTATCGTCGTCGGCGAACGCGCTGAGGGTGACGAGGACGGAGAATGTCACAGAGAAGATCAGCAACCAGGCAAGACGTTTCATGAAGGACCCCGATGATCGTTGTGACGGAATTCTAGTCAGGCGGGGCGGGAGGGTCAAACTTGTGGCGAGGGGATGAAGTTCCCCCTCCGCGAGCACAATCGGCGGCGCCAGGCCATTTCCGCCCGCGCATCGCCCCCTCCCCCCGGTTTTGCCTAAAGTGTCACAAATGCATGTATCACCGTGGAAGAGCGGCCCTTTCAGGGCCGCGTACCGTGCCCCGAATCAAACGGGCTTCAGCCCCCTGAAGTTCCTCCGGGAGGCAGCGCCTCCGCTTTTCCACAGCCTTCCACAGACAAAAATCGAAAACGTGTGACATACAACCTTGACCGAGGATACAGAAAGCCCAAACTGGGAACGTGAGCCAAGACTCCAGCAGGAAATCAGGCAACCCAGCGGTCACAGCACTCGCCTCCTCAAATCGCCCCGCTAACTCCTTGTTCCGGAATATTTTGCGTTTAAGTTATTACGAATCAATATCTTGCGGTCAGGATCGAGATCCATTCCTCCTAACTTCGAGAAAGCAAGGAATTTATCAAAATCGACTAGAAAAAAAATAACGACGATATCTAGACGGGCGCAAGCTCCGGAGGTTCGCTGGCAGGGCGCGTCCTGGCCTCGCCACCGTGGACAAGCCACCAGCAGATTCCTCCCTTCGGTCGGAATGACAAAGCTGTGATTGGGTCAGAGCCAGAGCAGTGGGACTAGGCCGGCGGCGGCCAGCGCTACCAGGAGCGACAGGCTTTGGATGCCGGTTTTGCGGTCGGCCAGGCTGTAGGAGTAGATGCCTTTTGCCAGGTTGTTGCTGGCGGCGGCGATGAGGACACCGCTGGCGGCGACATTCACTGGCGTGAGTGTGCCGGCGGCCTGGGTCATGCCCATAATGAAGGGATCGACGTCAGCGACACCCATGACGGCGCCGAGGATGCGGATGCCAGCGCCTCCGAGATAGGTGGCGACCAGCTGGGTGGCGATGAGCATAGCGAGGAAGAGAAAGGCGAAGAGGAAGGCGGCCATCAGTTCGAGGGGGTTGCCGGGTTCGAATTCGCGTTTGATCTGCGAGCTAACGGGATCGGGGCGGTGGGACCAGAACCATCCCGTGGTGATGGCGGCTGCGGAGAGGACCAGAAACGCCGGAGCCAGCGTTGCGGCCAGAGGGCGACTGAACAACGTCAGGAGAGCGGCCAGGCGAAGGTACATCATGCCCGAGGCGATGAGGATGCCACCGGAGAAAAGATGCGGCTGCTGCTCACGGGCGGCGCGGCGCGACATCGCCACCGTGGTTACGGTGGAAGAGTAAGCTCCGCCGAGAAGGGCGGCGAGTATGACTCCGCCATGCTCTTTGGTGACTTTCTGCAGCACGTAGCTGCCGTAAGAGACGGCGCTGACGGCGACCACGACCAGCCAGGTCTTGAAAGGGTTGATGTGGAAGCGGGTGAATTCCTCGTGAGGGAGAGCGGGAAGAATGACGGCCGTGAGCAACAGGAACTTGGCGAAGGTGAGAATTTCCTGCGGTGCGGTGCGGTTGGCGAGGGTTTCGAGGCCTTCCTTGAGCTCAAGCAGCAGGAGACTGGCGACGCTGAGCGCGGTGGCGATCCAGAAGTGGTCGTAGTAGACGAGGGCTCCGACCAGGTAGGTAGTGAGGCCGGACATTTCGGAGGTGACGCCCGCGGCTTCGGCGTGCGTGATTTTGTGCCAGTAGGAGAGCAGCAGGAATCCGCCGACCACCAGGAAACCTAGCGTGACGGGGAGGAGCTGGGCGCCGGAGAGAAGAGCGATGGAGTAACCAATGAATCCGATCAGGGGAAACGTGCGAACTCCGCCGAAGGAGTAGGAACTGCCAGAGGCCTTGTGTTCTTCGCGCTCGAGTCCGATGAGAAAGGACAGGAAGAGAACGAGGATGATCTTAACGGCATCGGGTGGAAGCCAGCGGTAGAGTTCCACGTGCGGTTTGGGCTCCGTGCTGGGAGCAGTATAGACCGGAGCGCGAGGTCGGAGGATGTCCCGCGCGAGATTCCTCCCGAACGTCTGAAAAGCGGCTCCGTTTCGGGAATGACGCCGTTCGGGGCAAACGCGAAAAAGCCCCTCGCTTGCGCGAGAGGCTTTTTCTGGGGGAGGGACTTATGGGCGAGGCGCCCGTTGGTCCCAAGCTTCTGAGTCAAAAACCGGGCCGAGCTGCGCTCGGCGGACGGGTCAGAGACCCGTCCCCACACGAGCATTGCTTACACGAGCACTTGCTTACTTCGGTTGCTGCGCTTGATCGGCGCTGGTGACCGGGGCTCCGGAGTTGGCGGAGAGCTGTTCCAGGTCGTTCTTCAGGAGGCTGATTTCGACGCGGCCTCCGCTGATGCGCTTGGTCTTCGCAGCGTCATCGGTCGGGACGGGAGCGTTGCCCATGCCTACGAGGTAGATGCGATAGACGGGAATCTCGTGGTTGAGGACGAGGTAGCGTACCACCGACTCGGCCATCTTCTGCGAGCTCGTAATGGCTCCCTGGCCCTTGCCAGAGGAGAATCCCTGAACTTCGATGATGTAGCCGTGCTGGCCTTTCACGCTGCTGGCCATGGTGTCGAGAGCGTCCTTGGCGTTCTTGCTGAGAACAGTCTGGCCGGGACGGAAGCGGATCTCAGTCTGGTTCGAGGCCTTGTACTGGTCGATGTTGCCCACCACGGTCTCAACGGTCTGGACGCGGGTGGTGACCTGCTGGGCGGTTTGCTGCGCCATGGTGGCCTTGTTTCCGGCGTCGACGGCGTGCTGATCGGCGGCGTCAGCCTTGTCGGAGGCGAGCTTGATGCCAGCCTGGGCGCGAGCGTCGGTGTCTTTGATCGCCTTGCCGTTGCCAGCGGTCAGTTCATCGAGTTCGTTGACGCGGTCGCGGATGGGCTCGGTCTGGCGCTTGACGTAGTTCTTGCGGGCGAAGGGATTGATGCGTCCCCAGAAGCCTTCGCGGGACGGGGGCGCCAGAGGAGCTTTGCCGGTGGCGGCAGCATCGGTCGAGGTGGACTGAGTCTGCTGGGTGGCGGCAGGCGCGCTCTGATCAGAGGTTGACGAGGTGGTCTGCGCGACGGCCGGGAAAGCGAGTATGGCGGCCAAGGGCAGGGCGAACAGTAGGCGGTTGTTCATGATGACTTCCTCCAAGTTTGGGGCAGAGCGTTTGGCTGAGCTTTTTTGCACTAGCTTTTTGCGTCACCCCGGCACGCCTGGGGCGTGCATGAAATTTTGATTGCGTCCCTTTGAACGACACAGAAAGCCAGCGGTTTCGCTGAGTCGGCCCGCGCTGACGCATCGCTTGGCCTTGAACTCTGGGTACCCCAGTTACGGTGGCACCTGTCATTCCTATTACATGTGGGATGCCAAATCGAACCCCAAGGTTGAGAGAGCTAAATGCTTGATATCTATAGACATTGTAGTAGTCTTCGGTCGGGAAAGATAGGCTGGGTGCGCAACCCGAGGGTAATTTTGGGAAACCTGATATAAAAACTGCGTGGAAATCGGCTTGTCCGGGGAGGACCGTTTGGGAGCTAACTGGGTCGGGCATGGGGGATGGGGTGTGGGCCGGTTTGGGGTATGGCTGGTGGTCACGGCGTTGGCATTGTGTGGGGTGATCTGGGGGGAGGGTCCGGAGACGACATCGTCCCGAATTCCGGCGGACCATATGCAGCAGTATTCCGATCTGGCCGTGACGTGGATGCAGGAATATCTACGAATTGACACGACGAATCCCCCCGGGCACGAGATGAAGGCGGTGGAGTTCTACAAGAAGATTCTGGATCAGGAAGGGATTGAGAATCGGGCGTTTGAGTATGCGCCGGGGCGCGGGGATCTGTGGGCGCGGCTGCCGCGGAATTCTGGTTCGAGTGATGGAGATCAAAATCCCCACCCCTTCGACAAGGTCAGGGCAGGCTCTGTCGCACAAGACGCGACAAGGGTGGGGCACCCGCGGCCGATTGTTTTGCTGAATCACATGGATGTGGTAACTAGCGACGCGGCGCATTGGAAAGTTCCCCCGTTCAGCGGGGAGATTCGCGACGGGTACCTGTGGGGACGCGGGGCGCAGGACATGAAGGATGAGGGGCTGGCGCAGCTGGTGGTGATGGTGATGCTCAAGCGCGAGAAGGTCGCGCTGGATCGCGACGTGATTTTTCTTGCGGTCGCGGATGAGGAGGTCGACGACACCGGGACCGACTGGTTCATCGAGCATCAGCGCGATCTGCTGGGGAATGCAGAGTTCCTGATCAACGAAGGCGGAGAGAACCTGCTGGAGAATGGCTTTGTGAAGTACGTGGGCGTCGATGTGGGCGAGAAGACGACCTACTGGCTGCACGTGGTGGCGTATGGCAGGCCGGGGCATGGGTCGCGGCCGAATCCGGAGTCGGCCCCGAACCGGTTGGTGCGAGCGCTGAACAAGATTATTGCTTACCGAACGCCGCTGCGCGTTTTGCCGGTGGTGGATGAGTTTCTCCGCGACATGGCGCCGTATGAACCGCCGGAGCGGGCAGCGCAGTATCGCAACATAAGGAAGGCGATCGAGGATAAGAAGTTTCAGGAGGACGTTGAGCACGACGAGTCGCTGGAGTTTCTTTTGCGCGACACGATTGCGCTGACCATGATGGGAGGATCGGAGCAGACCAATGTGATTCCTCCGGAGGCGTGGGCGAATCTGGATGTGCGGATTCTGCCGGGAGGCGACCCGAAGGCATTGCTGGCGGCAGTGCGGCGAGTGGTGAATGATCCGGATGTCACCGTCGAGCCGTGGAAGGGGGAGTTTCGCGAGGCGAATTATTCAGGGACGGACAATGCGCTGTATGCGGCGATCCGGGAGGTGTCGGGGAAATATTTTCCGGGGGCGCCGGTGGTGCCGCACATTACCAGCGGATACACGGAGAATCAGCGGTATCGGCCTCTGGGGATTGCTTCGTATGGGTTCAATCCTTACACGGCGACGGATGAGGAGGGGAATACCGAGCACGGGAACGATGAGCGGATTCGGGTGGAGGAAGTGCGGCGGGGGCCGAGGATTTTGTTTGACGTGGTGGCGGCGGTCGCGGCCGCTCGGTGAACTCTGTTGGCCACGGATTTGCACGGATTTCCACGGATACAGCTGGGATTCAGAGAACCGTCGAGTTGCGCTCGATGGACAGCCGGGGGCGGGTGCCCCCACAGGAGCACGAACCGCACGCCAGGTCAGTGGACGAAGTTGATGGCGATGGCGGGGGTGATGGAGTCGGTCGTATTTTTCCCGGCGGGGAATAAGCGGGCACCGAGGATCACGCCCACTTTGCTGTTGAAGTTGTATTCGAAGGCGGGAGCGAAGCCGAAGGCCTGGCTGGAGCCGGAGTTGAACGCGACGGTAGCGGCGGGATTCGAGATGTTGTATCCGGTGACGGGCGTGTTGTACTGGTGGCGATAGGTGGCATCGCAGGCCAGAACCCAGTGGCGCGTAAGGCTGTATTCCGCCGCGACGTCGATCAAGAAGACGCTGCCGGGGTTGGCGTGGCCGCGGAATCCCTGGGCTGTGCCGTAGACGCTGACGTCCTCGAGGTTCACGGCCCGGGAGAACGCCTGCGACAGGTTGAAGCGCGCGCGCAGGACACGGCCATTGGGCATCCAGAAGAATGTTTGCGTGTAAAGGGCGAGCGTGGTCGAGTAGGCTCCGCTGCCGAGGCCGTCGCTGGGGCGGTCGCCCAGTTGATCGTACTTGCCAGTAGGAAAAGTTTCCTGCACGTTGATCGAGGTGGTGGGAATCCATCCGCCTTCATGAAACAAGTGCAGGCGATACTGCGCCTGCGCGGTGAGATCACCCACGCCGATGCCGGAGCTGTTGAGGCCCTCGCTCACCTCGGTGTAGTCGAACGTGGGGAGGAGACCCACGGTGAAGCGGTTGGCAAGGCCGTAGTTGATGTAAGTGAGCGAGCCGAATTCGTTGGCGTGAGGAACGCTGTGGCGAGTGCCGCTGGAGTCGTAAAAACCTTGCGTAGTTACGTCGTAGAGATAGGGCTCGATCAGGATATGCCCGCGTGGCAGAGTGCTGGCATTCGGGGCCAGTAAAGGGCCTGTCCACCAGGCATCGTCGAGGGACTGGCGGGCGGACGTCGGGGACGCTTGTGCGCGCGCGCGGCCGGCCGCCAGGACGGCCATCAGGACGAGCACGGCCAGGATTTTAAGAATCAGACTTCGGAAAATCATTTCTGGTCCTCAAAATCCCCACTTCTCGCGCAAAGGGCGCACGAGAAATGGGGCACCCGCTTTGAAATAGGGCAGAGCTTTTCCAAACATCGTTTAACCGTCATTGCTTAACCCGCGCAGTGTTTTTCGTATTGCTCGAAGATGAAGTTGTCGGTCATGCCAGCGATGTAGTCGCAGATGACGCGCGGGAGGGAATCTTGTTTCTTCTCTACCCTGTCGCGGTAGTTGTGCGGGAGGGCGTCGAGGTGGTGCATCCAGAAGGTGAATAGCTCCTTGACGACCCGTTCCGCATCGTCTTTCTCTCTGGCCAGCGAGGGGCTGTAGTAGAGATTTTCGTAGAGGAAATCTTTGCTTTGTTTGCGTTCGTCTTCGACCGCGGGGCTGAAGGCGGCGAGGCGTTCGGTGTGGCAGCGGATGTCGTCGAGCGTTTTGATTCCGGCTTGCTGCAGACGCGCCTGGGTGTTGGTGATGAGGTCGCTGACGAAGCGGTTCAGGACGCGCTTGAGGGCTTCGTTGAATTGCAGCTTGTCGGGGGCGTCTGGGTAGACCTGTTCAACTTCGCGGTAGAAGCGTTCGAAGGCGGGGATGCCTTCGCGGATTTGGTCAAGCGAGAGGAGATGAGCTTCAAAGCCGTCGTCGAGGTCGGCGGTGTTGTAGGCGATTTCGTCGGTCAGGTCGATCAGCTGGGCTTCGG
>Ga0209517_10001251_pt1 | contig 39332 bp, 28 predicted proteins | sample PeaSoiMetSII2010_FD_187695 | JGI IMG/M metagenome (GOLD analysis project Ga0209517, IMG submission 187695) | Peat soil microbial communities from Weissenstadt, Germany - SII-2010 (SPAdes) (version 2) | ecosystem: Environmental > Terrestrial > Soil > Wetlands > Peat | place: Germany...
CGGCGTTGTTGCGGTTGCACGCCACCTGGCCGGATCGCGCCATTCCTTTTCTTGCCTCGATAGAAACCACGCCGGAGCGGTTTGCAGCCATGCGGTTGCTGCACGGCTCGCTGATGGTCTTTTTTGTGCTGACGGCCGCGCCGCAGTTGGGCTTCGGCAATTTCCTTCTGCCACTGCAGATTGGCGCGGCAGAGATGGCGTTTCCGTCGCTGAATCGACTCTCGTTCTGGATGACGGCGGGCTCCTTGGTGGGAATGACCGCGTCATTTTTCTTGTCCCTGGCGAACGGGATCAACTTGTGGCTTGCCAGCGCCTCTGTTTTTTCGCTGGCCGCATTATTCAGCGCACTGAACTTCACCACCACCACAATAGAGTTGCGCACGAAGGGCATGACCTTGCCACGCATGCCAGTCACCGTGTGGGCCTGGTTCGTCAACGCGATCTTGAGCATGTTGATCTTCAGCGTCTTGCTGGCAGGGTGCGCCGCTGTTCTGTCGGACCGGCTACTGGGATCTAATTTTTTCAGCACCGCTTCGTTCCTGGCAGCGCAGCCTCAGAATCTGGTGCGGCAAGGGAGTCTGCCCATCCTCTGGCAGCGGCTCTTTTGGTATTTTGCGCAAGCGGAAGTGTATGTGGCGATGCTGCCGTGCTTTGGCATCGTGACGCACCTGGTGGCGACGTTTTCGCGCAAGCCTGTGTGGAAGGAACGTCTGGTTGTGCTGGCCCTGTGCGGCGTAGGGCTGGTGGGGTTTTGCGTGTGGGGGTACCACATGTTCGCGACCGGCATGAATCCCTACGCGCCGCTGGTTTTTTCGGTGCTGGCGTCTTCGCTGGGGATTCCGGCGGCGTTTCTGCTGGCCAGTTGGCTGGGGACGCTGTGGAATGGGCGCGTGCAGCTCAACACCGCGATGCTGTTCGCAATTGGATTTATTTCGCTCTTCATCGCTGGCGGGCTTTCGGGAATGTTTCTGGCGCGGCACGATCTGGCGCGCGCCGCGGTCAGCGAGGAGTTTGTCATCGGGCACTTTCACCTGGTCATGGGCGTTGCCGCGACTTTCGCCATTCTCGCGGCGCTGTTCTTTTGGTTCCCGAAACTCTTCGGCACGCGATTGAACGAAGGGCTGGGCAATATCCATTTCTGGATGACGTTTGCAGGAGTATATGCCATTTTCATGCCGCTGCATTGGGTGGGGCTACTCACGCAATCGCACGTGTTGGGAGAAGCGCAGCGAGCGGCGATTGCGTCGGCGGGGTCTTCGATTCGCACATTTGTGACGCTGGCGACCGTTTGGACCGTTTCCGCGCAGACTCTCTTCGTCATCAATTTTCTCTACAGCCTGCTAAGCCGCAAACAGGCGGAAGAAAATAACCCCTGGCGAGCCACCACGCTCGAATGGAGCATCGCTTCGCCGGCCCCGGAGGAAAATTTCGGGAAAACGCCGCCGGTGGTTTACCGCGGCGCGTATGAATTTCACGTAGATTCTGAGCTGGACTTTGTGCCGCAGCACCTCGCGCCCGAGTTGCCGGCTGAGAAGGCGCACTGACGGAAGGGAAGGAAGAGCATGCCGGGCACGACGACAGGGCAGGACCTCGAACTGGTCATCGGCAAAGGGAACGGCGGCGGAGGCGGCACCAAGCCGCCTGCGGGAGGAAATGGCGGCGGCGATGACGGGAAGCCCGGCCGCAAAGGGCAGCCTTCTGCTTCGAAGTATTACACCGGCGTGGCCATCGGCATTGTCTCCATCCTGATGTTTTTCATGGCGCTGGCCAGCGCGTTTCTGATTCGCAAGGGAACGGGTGAATGGGTGCCAGTGCACATCCCAGGACTACTGTGGGTGAACACTGCGATTTTATTAACGAGCAGCGCGACGCTGGAAATGGCGCGCAAACGCCTGTCAAATTCAGACGCGAATGGTTTTAGAAGACTTTGGCAAGTGACGACGGTGCTCGGCGTGCTGTTTCTGGTAGGGCAGTTGGTGGCGTGGCGAATCCTGGCCGGGCAGGGCATTTATCTGGCCACGAACCCCGCCAGCAGTTTCTTTTACATTTTCACGGGAGCACACGCCTTACACCTGCTTGGCGGCGTCTGCGCATTGCTGTACGTGGCGTGGCGGAATTTTGATCCGGCCAAAGTGAGCCGGGTAGTGGCTGCGGAAGTGGTGTCTTACTACTGGCATTTCATGGACGCGCTGTGGTTGTTCCTGCTGGCGCTGCTGTATCTGGGAAAGTAGCCCGCCGCAACGGATCACAAAAATTCAATCGGCAAATGATAATCGGCTGAAGCCTGGCCGACTGGGGCGCAGCATGCTGCGCCACTACGGGAGCAGGTTCGCGCAGGAGGCTGACTCCCGTGCGATAACGATCAGAACATGAGCTTGAGGGCCACCTGCAACTGACGCGCGCTGGTGGTGCCGTCCGGCCGGGTTATCGTGCTGGTAGACTGGCCAAACAGGTTGCCGTCGGCGATATTGTTGTCCGGCTGGTTGAATTGTGCGTGGTTGAACAAATTGAACGCTTCCAGGCGGAATTGCAGCTTCAGCTTTTCGCTAAAGCTTGTGGTCTTCAATACCGCGGTGTCCACATTGACGAGATTCGGCCCATAGAATTGGTTTTTGCCGATGTTCGGCTGGGTATCGAATGGAGTAGTCACAATGCCCGTTGGTCCGGTGAACGTTTTATCCGTTCCGGGAGGCTGAGCAGTGGGCCCGACGATCGTGCCACGCGCGGGCAGGCCGGTGTGGTTGCTGTCCTGCGAAGAATCGTAGATATCGTAGGGATGCCCTGTTTGCGCCTGCACGATGCCGGTGAGCGACCATCCTTCGAGTGCACGGCCGAGGAAACCGCTGCTGAGATGCCCGCGGCCGCGGCCGATGTTGGGCTCATAGATGAAATTGACCACGCCACGATGCCGAATATCGAAATCGGAGTTGCCGCGCTCCGCTTGCAGATCGAATGAGTTGAAGGGAAAGCTTCCGTTGCCTTTGGCGGGCGAGATGGGGTCGTTCACATTGTCGATGGCGTGCGAATACGTGTACGCACCCTGAATCTGGAAGCCACTCGAGAAGTGCTTCTGGAGGTTGACCTGTAAGCCGTTGTAGATGGAGTTGCCGATGGACTTGATGAACACTGCGCCGGGATAACCGAAATAGACGAACGCGTTGTTGTTCACAGCGTCAAAGGGGAGCGCGGGATTCGTGCCGTCGGCCCCGGTCCAAAGATTATAAAACTGCAGCGTGCTGCTGCTGCAACCGAGGGTATTAGCGGGGTTTGTTGGGGTGCAGATTTGCAAAAGGCTGGAAACCAGGTTTGGCTGCGGCGGATTGCCGTCCACCACGCGGTAGAGGCGAGTGCCTTTCACTCCGACGTAGTCAACTTCGAGGGTTACGGTCGGGGTAATCGAGTGTTGAACGCCGAAATTCCAATTCTGGCTGTAGGGGGTCTTGAAGTTCGGATCGATGAGCGTGGCAGCGAATTGCGCCCCATCCGCGATCGTTGGCGTCGTGCTTACGGGCGTGGGCAATGGGATGTTCGGCAAAATGTCAGAAGATCCGAACGGAGAACTCTGAGCAAAGGGCGGATTGTCGCGGATGTTGCCGACCAGGTTGCCGAAGATGCGGTCATGATAGATGCCGTAGGCTAGGCGGACGGAAGTCTTGCCCTTCTTGAACGGGTCCCAGGCCAGGCCGACGCGCGGCTCGAAGTTGGTGAACTGATTCTTGTACAGCATGTTTCCGGTTCCGGGTCCCACGATCGAGAAGGTGAACGGCGCGGGTCCGCTAGGATCGGCATAGAGCGTGGAGAGATTGTTGTTCGCTTCGAAGGGCACGCCGAAATACTCCCAGCGCAACCCGTAGGTGACACTCAGGTTGGACAAGGCCTTCCAGGTGTCCTGGGCATAGGCGCCCCATTCCCGCTGGCGAAAACCTCTCGAGTCGCCCGGGGTGTTCTTGCCGTTATGGTCGAAATACTGCGTCTGGATTTGATTGTCCGCAAAGCCGAAGAGCAGCGACGCGCCATTCTCCGTTGCCGCAAGCTCGTCGGGGTACAAGTAATTCCCCGAGCTATCGGTGGCGAGCAGGGGCGAATTCGGGGGCAGAAAATTCATGCCGGTGTTGGTGAACGAGGAAAAGTCGAGAAACGCGCGCGTACTGAAATTGTCGTAGGAATTGGAATAGGCAGCGCGGAATTCCACCCCCCATTTGAACAGGTGATGGCCCCTCATATAACTCATGTTGTCCACGGTCTGATAGGTTCCGGTATTGCGTGCCTGGCCATCGGAATCGAACAGCGCCCCGCAGCCAAAGTTCGAGGAACCAAAGGGCATGTTCCAATCAGCGCCGCGGCCGAAAGAATCGACGCGCCCGAAACTGTTAAACGTACTGATGCCACTGCAATTAAAATCAATGTGATTGCGATTGGCGGCGAACCGGAACTCGTTCACGAATCTGTCGCTCAAGGTTGAGGTCAACCCGATCACGCCATTCTGCGCGCGTTGATAGAAGCCCGTTGCGCCCAGGCCGCCGGGAAGAAAATCGGTGTGCGGCGCGGTGTTCGGATCGTTGGATTGGTTGAACGCATAGCGGCCCATCAAGACATGTTTCTTGGTCAGATTGTGGTCGATCTTGATGGTGAAAACATCCGAAGTCAGCCGCGAGGTGCTGGGGAAGAACAGCGTCTTGGAGATGCCGGGAATTACGTCGGGGCCATTGGGCGGGTACTTCGTGTAGAGTGCGAGAATTCCTTGAATGGTGGGATCGAGTGAATAGCCGAGATAGTTTTCGGGACTAATTGGTGTACGAAGGTCGATCTGGTTGCCCAGCACCGTGAAATTGCCGGAAGCGAATTCGGCCGTAGGGACCGTGGTGGTGCTGGTGAGAGTGGTGACAAAGCGCTGGCCTTCATAATTGGCAAACCAGAAAGTGCGGTCCTTGATGATGCGCCCGCCGGCAGAGCCTCCAAAGTCGTTCCGGACGTAAGGATTTTGCGGGCCAAGGGCCGCGGGGTTGAAGAAGTCGCGCGCACCAAGGGCGTTGTACCTCCCGAACCAGTAGGCGCTGCCGTGGAGGTCATTGCCGCCGCTGCGGGTAATGATTTCAATGAGCGCGCCATCGTTGCGGCCATACTCCGGCGCGAAACCGTTCGTAATGACGCGGAATTCCTGGGTGGAATCGGGATTGAGGCTGTTGATGCCGCTGGGAATGCCCGGCACATCGGTATCGTTGTTATCAGCGCCGTCGAGCACGAAATTATTGTTGCGCTCGCTTGTTCCGTTCACGGAGAAGCCGGCGTTGCTGCTGTTGCTCTGGATCACGCCGGGGCTCAAAAGAATCAGGGAATAGGGATCGCGCGTGAGCAATGGAAGATCGGTGATGCGCTTGGAATCGACCAAATTGCTGATCTGCGCGTTTTCCAGGTCGATGAGTGGGAGCTCCGAGGCTTTCACTTCCGTGGTGGTCTCGACGGCGGCGACTTGCAGGGTGGCCTCAAAGGTGAAGGCCTGATTCACAGTCAAAACGAGATCCGGGATGTGGATGGACTTGAAACCTTGCTTTTCGATGGTGACGGTGTAGGGTCCGGGCGGCAGGTTTGAGAAGCGAAACAGCCCGGCGTCGTTGGTGGCAGCGTCGCGAGAGACTCCGGTCTCCGTATTCTGCGCGGTGACACTGGCGCCGCTGACGACGGCGCCGCTGGCGTCAACGATCATGCCACCTACGGTCGCGGTTTGCGCTCTGCCCGAAAGGGCCGCGAGAAGCAACACGATAAAAACAAAGGACACCCGCAAGGCACACAATTGCCTTTTCATAATTTCCCCCAGCATCGAGCCTCCACGAAGACCGCTAGATTCCTGCGCGGAGCCACCCGGCATTTAGATTTCTCCTGGACCCTTCATCCCATTCATTTTCTGCAGGGCGGAGTGTATCACCGACCAGGGAAATGTTCGGATTGAATGTTTGAGGAAAAAGAAACAGGTTTTCCAAGGTGAATTGGCAGGGCAGCCGGGGAGTCAGGCGCGGGTGGCAGCCAAAACCCGCCGTGGTGCGGGGAACTGGCGCTTCCCATGGAGGGATGATCGAGTCTTGTGACGCGCGAGTATGAAGACGTCTCAACCCAGGCAGAAACCGCGCCACTTGGGCCGATCTAACTTATTGTTTTGTAAAGGCTTACGGCGTTCGCGTGGGGGCTGTTCGTCGGCGGTATACCCACCCTGATTGTCTGAGAAAAACGGGAGACGCAACGCGCCTCCCGTTTGACCCTTCAGGTTGGAGCTGTATTAGAACTCGTATCGCAGCGCCAGTTGGAAAACTCGCGGCACGGAAGAGGTTGAGGTAATGAACCCAAATGAACTCAAGTTGCTGAGGGTGGACGCCGGCGGATTGAAGCTGGGGTGATTGAATGTGTTAAAGGAATCCCAGCGGAAAACCAGCTTCTGCTTTTCAGACCAAGGCATCATGAACCCCTTGGAGACGCCCATATCGACGTTCCAGAAGCCCGGCCCTGTAAAGGCATTGCGGTTCCCAATGAGGCCTCCCTCAGGGAAGCTGAGGGAATTCAACGCATTGTTCACATCCTTAAAGAACTGGAGGTTGCCACCGCTATCCGTGTGCATTCCCCCCTGTAGCCCCTGGGCGGAAACGACGAGTGCAGGAGAATCCAGCGTAAAAGCAGTAGGGAATGCTCCCGTGTGTACGTTGAAGGGGTAACCTGTCCTCCAAGACACGATGCCGGACCAGGACCAGCCTCCAATGATGTAGTCAAGCACACGCGGGGCATTGGCCATGTGGGAGCGGCCGCGGCCGAAGGGTAGATCGTAAATGTAGTTCGCGCTGATGATGTGCCGGGCGTCAAAATCGGAACTGGCACGGCAGGTGCGCAAATTGTTCAGGTCGCAGACGAGCCCTGCGCCGTTAAAGGTATAGTTAATATAGTTCGTGGTTATTTCTGACATATTGTCGATGGAATGCGACAACGTATAATTGAAGTCAAACTGCAATCCCTTGGAGATGCGCTTGCGCAGGGTCAGCAAGAGTGCGTTGTAATTTGAACTCGCATAGTTGCCCATGTACCCGTTGGCAGCGGTTTGCCCCGGCAGTCCAACGTTATAGTCGAGAAGTCCTGCCTGGGCCAGTTGAGCCACGGTATCCGACAAATCGCCCTTGGATACATATTGGGTCAGGGCCTCGCCCACGACTTGTGTGCAATTTAGGCCAAGATTTCCGAAAAACGTCTGGCAAAACGCCGTCCCACCCATCTGGTTCTCAAACCAAGGCTGAGCTGTGATCGGTTGGCCGTTTTGCACCTGTTTTTCGAGCTGGCCGAAGGCATCACGCAAGAATTGCCCCGAGGAGTCCTTGAAATTGGTGATGGTTGCGGCGTCACCGACAGCGAGCAACCGGCGTCCCAATCTGCCGACGTAGTTTGCTTCCAGAAGGAAATTACCCGGCAGTTCGCGCTGGAAGCCGAAGTTAAGCACGATCGCATAAGGCGTCTTCGTGTTTCTGTCGAACTGGAAGAAGGATGGAAACCCGCCAAAGACGGAGGTGCCAATGGGGACGCCATCTACCACGCTCGGAGTATTGGGCGCTGTAATATTCGGAGACGTAGGGATGAACCCACTGGTCGGCAGACTGTTGTATCCCGTGAACCGCGGATCGTTTTGCAATGCCGCCACGGGATCGTTCGGAACCCCAAGGGGATTGTTGATCTGATTGTCGAACAGGAAGGTGTTTTGGTCCAGGTTAAAGCTGGCACCGCCCGCAATACGGTCGAAGAGAAGTGCGCCGCCAAGACGGATGGTGGTTTGCCTATCCCCGAAAATGCTTCTCAGTACTCCATCGCGGGCAGATGGATTGTAGGCCACCCCAATTCTCGGACCGAAGTCTTTGTAGTCGGGATTGTAATAGCCAGGCTGGTTGTTCGCCGCGCCGCCAAGACTATAACTGACAAAGGGCACAGCCGTGGGGCCGCTGATGCCATTCAGAGCGTTCGAGACGCGAGTAGCGAAGTAGGTATTTTCGTTGACGCTGGGAACAGACTCATACCCATTCACCTCATAGGGCACGGTGTGCAAATCCCAGCGGAGTCCCAAAGTCAGGGTGAGATCGGAGCGAATCTTCCAGGAATCTTGGGCATAGAATTCGAACTCGTTGTAATTGTAATCGCGGTTCTTGCCCGTTCCGTTCGGGAAAGCTACACCGTTCTTGCCGTAATTGAAATTAGTTGTGACATCGGAGTAGCGCCCCAGCAGAAAGGGCAATGCATTGTCCCAGTTGGAGATCGCGGAAGGATCGCTGTTCAGATCGGTGGGACGCAGGGGCTCTCCCGGCGCATCGAGACTGCCGTTGTACCCTCCTAAGCCAATTGCAATGAAATTGAAGTCGTTCTTCAGTGCGGTGATATAGCGGATGAGCTTGATGTCCTCGCCAAACTCGAGTGTGTGCTTTCCTTTGGTCCAAATCAGGGCGTCCCGGAACTCGGGTACGGGGACATTTCGCGACTGGGTTGCTGACCCGAGATAGGGACTAGAAAGTGGTCCGCCAAAAGTAAAGAAATTCGGATAAGTGGGCGCATGAAGAGCGGGAAAAACAAAAACAGCGCGCACCAATCCCGCGGAAAGGTCATTCACCAGGGCGGACGACTTTGTCCAAGTCCAGCCGAGGGAGACAGCATATTCGCCGTAACGATTGCGGTCATTAGGAGCCGGGTCGCCGGGGAATTGAACGATATCCGTATTGAAATCATCGTCCACTCCCTCTCGCGCCACGCTCCCGCGGAAAAAGAATTTATGTTTGCTGTCGAACGTATAGTCGATTCGCGTCGTGTACAGATTCTGCGTTTGGTGCGCGGGCGCGGTGAAGCGGAAACCCTCCGAATTGATGCCGTCACCACCGCTGGGGTCATTCGGCGGTGGGTACGGGCGGGAACTGATGGTGGACAGGAGGGCCTGGTCTGGGCCAAAGCCCAGGGGGTCGATCAGAGCGACCTGCGCGGGAGTAAGAGTTGAAATGCAGCCCGGGTTGGTGTTCAACCTGGCCCCAATGCACCCCGCGCCGTCGTTGATATAACTGAGGTTGCCTGCAGCAAAAGAGGCCGTGGGTACGGAACGCTCGATATTTTCGGAAGCGGCTGTGCGCAATCCCTCGTAATCGAAGAAGAAAAAGAGCTGGTCTTTCTTAATCGGGCCACCCAAGCTTCCGCCGAACTGATTGCGAATCAGCGGGGCACGCGCAACACCGTCCTTGTTATTGAACCAGTCGTTGGCCTCAAATAAAGTGTTGCGATTGAATTCGCGGGCATTGCCGTGCCAGTCGTTCGTACCACTCTTCGTGATCATATCTATGCCGCCACCGCTGCTGCGGCCATAATCGGAGGTCTCGCCGGCGGTCACGGTGCGCACTTCTTGAAGCGAGTCGATGGAAATGAGTATGGTGGAAGTGAACGCCTCACCGGTACCCTGGTCATTCACATCGAGGCCGTCCAAAGTAATATTGCCTTGATCGCTGCGGGCCCCGGTGATGGAGCCAGCGTCATTCACGCCAGCCTGCAGGATCAGGAAGTTCGCGGGACTCAGGCGGAATTGGCTGGGTAATTCTTGCACGGACTTCGCGTCAATGACGTTCCCAACCGTGGCGTCCGTCGTGTTCAACGTGCTCTCGCCGGCGGACCTCACCTCGATGGTCTCGGTCACACTGCCAAGCTCGAGCTTTGCGTTGTAGGTGGCCACCGACGCCACGCCCAGCGTGATGTCGCTCAGGACCACTTTTTGAAAGCCTTGCCTTGTGAACGTCAGTTGGTAGCCAGCGGCGGAAGTAATACGCAGGAATTGATAAAAGCCCAGATCATTCGTGGTTGTTTCCTGATGGGAGCCCAGCAGGGAGTTATCCAGTGACACCTGGACCCCGGACATGACGCCTCCCGTTTTATCTGTGACCACGCCATTCACGCCGGATGTTTGCTGAGCTAACGACAATGCAGGCAAGCCCAAAAGGAGCAGAAATGCGAACACAACGAAGCGTACTCTAGCGTTCATGAATTCGAGACCTCCCAATTTGAAATACACTTCTTGCCGATTTGCGCAGCGAATTAGATGCGATGGAACAGTCGTCCCGGGAAAGCCGATAACCCATTTACGGCGTCCCACAAGGTGTCCCTATCCCCCGAGCATCGGAGGCTGAGGGGCATTTGGATCTCCGGCCGGTGCTTGGCCGAAGCGTCACGAAAGCCACCAACAGTCCACTCGAAACACTCACTCCGCCCGATGGATTTCTGCCCACGCTTAACGACAAAAAATCCAAGTTCTTCGAGTCTAGGCAAGACGCGCGCCAACCGTCATCAATTGTTTATGGCCCTTGCAGTGAGACAGTTACCAAGGCAGCGGGCAAAGCCCGAGGCTCAGGCGCTATAGGTTTTTGGACCTTCCTATGGAAAGTGGAGTGGAACACTCCAGTTGAAATCCCGTTGGAGCCATCACACATTTGGACTGTATCCTACCGAACTGGGGAGCAGGCGCGCGTAATGCAGTTCGCATGGCGTTTCGACTTCTAGCAAAAACAGAAGCAGAAAGCGAAGGGAGGCCGATGCATAGCCTCTCTTTTCTTCTGGCAGCAGAATTCAGCGCAGGCGTGCTGGTGGATCAGCGGAAGGCGGAAGCTGTGGCGGAGCCGGAGCAGTGCTGGCGGAAAGCTTCGCCGGTGCGGGTTGCGCGATGCCGACGCCGGAATTCCAATCCAGGTGGTCCTTGCCACAGACGGGGCAGTAGCCTTTGCCGGTGTCTTCGTCGCGCAAGCTGGCTAATTCATAACAGCCGCAGACGCAGTCACAGTATCCGGTTTCCGACGCGGTTTTGATGGGAATCAGGGCCATAGGGTCTCTCCAGCAAGAGATTACATGAGGAACGCGCCGGAGCAAAGCGGTAGGCGAATCCGAATGCCACAGCGGCCAGGGCAAAGTTGCAGCGAACGAGTCTCTAAATGTTTCTCAGATGAGCGAGCTTGAAAGGCGAAGCCAAATTTTCGCGGAGTTCCAGCCAGTGCTGCTCCGGAATGGTGTTGAACACTTCAACGATTCTGGGATCAAACTGTGTTCCTGCGCACCTGCGAACCTCTTCCCGTGCGTGGGACATCGGCAGCGCCTTGCGGTAGGGACGGTCGCTGATCATGGCGTCCAGCGCGTCCGCAATGGAGAAGATGCGTGCTCCAAGGGGAATTTGCTCGCCGCGCAGGCCCCGCGGATAGCCGGTGCCGTCAAAGAATTCCTGGTGGGCCAGGACGATTTCCGCGGCGTCGCGGAGGAACGGGATGCGCGTCAGCATGTTGTAGCCGATTTCGCAGTGCGTGCGCATGATGGTTTTTTCATCGTTGTCGAGCGGACCCGGTTTGCGCAGGATGGAATCGGGAATAGCCATTTTGCCAATGTCGTGAAGAAAGGCGGCGCGCGCGAGCACCGGCAGGTAGGGAAGCGGCACGGCGACGGCCTTAGCAATGGAAATGGTGAAAGCGGTAACACGCTGGCAATGGCCTTCGGTTTCCGCGTCTTTCAAGTCTAGCGCGCTTCCGAGAGCCTCCAGGGTGTCGTCGTAAGATTGCTCGAGCTGCGTAATGGCCATCTGGAGTTGCGCGGTCTGTTCATCCACCTTCTGCTGCAGGTTGATCTGGTAGTTGCGGTTTTCCAGGACCAGGCGCCGGTGCTGCAGCGCGCGGCCTACCCCCAGAAAAAGCTGGTCCTTCTCAAACGGCTTCAGAATGTAGTCATAAGCGCCACGGCGGATCGCTTCCAGGGCCGTGGAAATATCGTGAATGGCCGTAACCATGATCACCGGGACTTCAGGGTCATGCTCGCGCATCCAACTGAGCAACTTGATGCCATCCATTTCCGGCATGATCATGTCGCTGAGAACGAGATCCGGCGTCTCCTTGCGCACCACTTCCTGCGCCGCCCTGCCGTTGCTTACCGCGGTGCAACGGTAGCCACGGGATTCGAGCATGGTCGAAACGACCTCCCGAATCGCTTCTTCGTCATCCACAACCAGGATGCTTTCGATGTCCACGGTGATCTTTCTCCCAAAGAGCATTATACGGGACAGCACACCCTTATGTGGGGAGCCTTGCCCAGTAAGAAAATAGCGTGTTAGCGTCAAAACAGGCGTGGTGTCGCGGCTTCCGCTCGGGGAGCGCACGGCATCACTTTCCGTTTCTATACCCGCAACACCTCAGGAGAGGGTCGGCCATGGTGTCCAATCAAGGCCTCCAGGGAATTGCGTTCTTTGAAGCCACGGCATGCCTGACCCTGCTGGTGTTATTCATTCACCTCCGCCGGGATAACCGCGCCACCTTTTATCGGCTTTGGTTGCTAGGGTGGATATGTCTGACGCTGGCTTCTTTCAGCGAACTGGCCCTGCTATTCAGGCCCCACCCGCTCTTGCGCGTGGCTAGTTCAGGCGCCGGTGTCGCAGCGTTGATGCTCTTCCTGACGGCCATTGTACAGTTCACGCTCGGCAACAATCGCTTGCAGTGGCCGGTCTTGTGGTTATCGGCGCTATTCGCGCTGACGGCCTGTTATTACGAAAGCAAAGTCACCCGCTTTGGCGAAGTGCGCTGGGAAACCGCGATCTTGGAGAGCGCCATTTGCCTGGCAACCGGATGGCTGCTATGGCGCGCCGCGAGTAGTTCCGGGGGGCACGGCACCAAACTGCTCGCGGGTGCCTTCACGCTGCTGGGTTTGAACAGCCTCGACCGGCCCACGTGGACGCAGCAGGAGATGTACCTTCTGCGCTTTGCATTCGACCATTTTCTGAACGCGAGCCTGGGCATTGGGATGATCGTGCTGCTCCTGGAGGCGGCCCGCACGCGCTCGGAAGAAATCAGCAAGAAGATGCAGCAGTTCACCATGCTGACAGCCTCCAGCAGCCAGTCGGTCTCGCTCCAGGAATTACTGCAGAAAGTTTTGTTGCAGATCACCACCAGCGTCAATACGAGTCACGGGATACTGCGATTACTCGAGGGCAAGGGTGATGCCGCCGAATTCGTGGCCCGGGCTTCGGTGGGGTACAGCGAAAGCTACCTGAAGCAGTACGAAAGCCTTGATTTGCACAGCCCCTGGGTTCAGGAGGTCCTGCGGGAGAACTACCGTCTCTCGCGCTTCGAGGAAGAGCATGACACCAAGGTCCGCCGGAAAATGGCCGACGCCGGGATTACCAAGCTGATTACCGTGCCCCTTCGCGGGAAGGAAGGCCCGGTCGGCTTACTCAGCATCGGCGCGCTGCCTGGTAAGCGTTTTCACGAGGACGAGCTCGCCTACCTCGTCAACGTCGCCAATTTCCTCGGGACCACCGTCGAAAATGTGAATCTATTCGAGCAGGTCAAGACCGTCCAGCAGCAGTGGGCATATACCTTCGATTCCATTGGCGACCCCATCCTTGTCCACGACCGGGCCGGCCGCATCGTGCGCGGGAATGTGCGCTTGGCGAATCTGCTTGGCCGGGAAAGCCAGGTGATGATCGGGCGCGCGGTCAGCGACCTTTTCAACCCGCGGGCGAGCGCCTTCGACATATGCCCCTATTGCGAGGGCGTTTCCGGTGAAGCAGATTCCCCGGACCCTTGGCTGCAGGGATTTTTTCTTGCCTCCAACTCGACGTTCACGGATCCTTCCGGCCACAAGCTGGGAACGATTCATGTCCTGAAAGACATCACCGAGCGCAAGAAGGCCGAGGAAAAGTACAGCATGCTGGTAGCCAGCGTCCAGGAGGGCGTGTTCATCACCACCGCACAAGGAAGATTCCTTGATTTCAACGACGCGATGATGCGTATTACCGGCTATGACGATCGCGACGAACTCATGCAGGTGGACATTGCGCAGACTCTGTATGTGAATCCGGCGGACCGCGAGCGCCTCCAAAAGCTTTTGCAGGAGCACGGCGTGGTCAACGACTTCGAATTTGAAATCCGCCGCAGGGATAGAGAAGTTCGGACAGTGAGTGAATCCTCCACGGCCGTGCGAGACGCCAAGGGCAACGTCACCGCCTTCCAGGGATTTATCCTTGATATTACGGAACGCCGCCGCGCTGAGCAGGAAATCCGCAGGCGCAACCGCGAACTGGTCGTCCTGAACTCTTTTGCAGAAACGCTGGTCGCTTCGCTGGACTTGAACGATTCCATCCAGCGCATCCTGCGGCAGCTTGTGGAATTGTTCGCCCTGGACGCCGCTTCGCTGTACCTCTTTGAACGTGATGACACCACGCTTCGCCGGGTCGCTTCCGTGGGTCTTCGCTCGGAGTTCGCGCATGCTTTTCCGGTGTTAGCCATCGCCCCGGAACTCATCCAACAAATTCGCACCGTACGTGCGACTTTTCTTTCTGCCCGCGGATTGCCGTTGCCCCCGGTCGTGCATGAATTGCAGGCGAAAGAGGGGATCGAATCCGCCTACATCGTCATTCTGTGGTCCAAGGAGAAAATCATTGGCGGGCTGGCGGTGGGATGCCGGGCGGTCCGCGACTTCACGCCCGCCGACATCAGTCTGCTGATCGCCGTCGGCAGCCAGGTTGCCAGCGCTGTCGAGCGCAGCGTGCTATACGAGGAGACCCGCCAGGCCTACGAGAATCTCCGGCGCACGCAGGAACAACTGTTGCACAGTGAAAAGCTGGCTGCCGTGGGGCAATTAATTTCCGGCGTTGCGCACGAGTTGAACAACCCTCTTACCGCCATCCTCGGGTACAGCCAGTTGCTGACCGCCAGCGGGCAGGTGGGGCCGCTGGCCCTGGGCTATTCAGAGAAACTGTACAAACAAGCACAGCGTACCCACCGCATCGTGCAAAACCTGCTCAGCTTCGCGCGGCAGCACAAACCCGAACGCGTGCCGGTGCGCGTGAATGCTATTCTCGAAGACACGCTCGCGCTACGGGACTATGACCTGCGCATGAGTCAGGTCCGCGTGCATCTCGACCTCGCGCCCGATCTCCCCGAGGCTCCGGCCGATCCACATCAGTTGCAACAGGTCTTTCTTAACCTCATCAATAACGCCGTGGACGCCATCTTGGAAAAAGGCGCGGAGGGTGACCTGTGGGTGAGGACCGGAGTGGAAGGCCGGCAACTCTTTATCGAATTCACGGACAGCGGGCCAGGCGTAAAAGACGCATCACGCGTTTTCGACCCGTTCTACACGACCAAGCCGGTAGGAAAGGGCACCGGACTGGGACTCAGCATTTGCTATGGCATAATCACCGAGCACGGTGGGACGGTTCGCGTAATGAACAAGCCGCCACGCGGCGCCTGTTTCCGCATCGAACTGCCGTTGCATCGCATTGGCGTCAAACACCCACTGGTTGTGCCAGATAAGCCGGCCATAGCCCGGAGCGGGCGAGTTCTTGTCGTTGACGCGAATGAGTCCGTGCTCGAGAGCGTGGCTGGCTTATTGCGCTCCAGCGACTATCTAGTGGAAATCGCGAAATCGTTAGGCGATGCGAGAGAGCTGTTCGCCAATGGTGGATTTGACCTGGTCATCGCGGACTGGCAACTGGCAGCTCAAGAGACGGGACAGAACATACTGGATGCTGCTAACAGCGGAATGCCAGGCCTCGGGTCGCGAATTCTGTGGATGAGTTCTCTTACTTTGGACAAGGATGGGAAGCCAGCGCACGCAGCACCCGGCGTCGGCGTTCTGCAGAAGCCCTTTCAAGCAACGGACTTATTTGCGGCGGTGGATGCAAAACTACCGCGTCCCGTCCTCACGCTCCTTCAGAATTGAAGCGAAGGCAAGGCTCAGGGCGGAGCGCTCTCCAATCTGGGAAGTGGCCATCTCCAGCCGTAGCGCCATGCCACTGGTCATCTCCGAGAGGAGCCCAAACCCCCGCCAGGGTTCCAGACCCAGCCGCAGCTTCCAGCGCAGATAGCGGCAACCCAAGGAAAAGCGGAGATTCAGCTTGAACCGCTCGGCCTCGTCCATAGCGACCATCTCAGGCGCCATTGCCGCCACCACCCGGGACGCTTCCAAAAGTTTCTCGTATTCCTCCTGCAGACAATCCAGATAGAGCAGAGCAATGTGCCCCCGTTCAGAGCGAATCCGTCTGCGAAGCGGAGCGAACCCCCGGGCGCGGAGAAACGCGGTGTCTTCGGGTTGCAGAGCTTGCAGGATTTGTGGGAGGCGGGAATAGTGGTGTTCTTCAGATAATGCCGCCAAGACGTCGCTGACCGAAACCAGCTTGCGCTTTGGTGGGCGGATGGCCCAAACGAGAGCGCCAAGCAGCAGAATTGCCAACAAGATAAACAGAATGAAGGTGATGTTCACTGGCGCTGGCCTCCTGAATTAAGAAGCTGATTAAGATGTTCGTTCAACAGGCGAAGACGGACGTTGAGTTCGGAAGAAAGCCTTCCGTGGAGTTCCCTTGGCACGATAACGGGATCCCGGGCCGGAGTCGTTTCGGAATAAGCGCGGGCCGCTCCAAGCCAGAGGAGCAGACTGGCCAGAAACGTCAATACACCAAGAAAACTCCAGAAACTCAGATAGCTGGTGACCCACTTCTCGAGGAGAGTGTCATTGATGACAGAGAAACACGAATAGAGGCAGAAACCAACGCACAACGAGCGATTCAGGTTGTCCATCAGCAGGCCGTAGTAGCGGGCAAAGAGCAACAGCGTCACAATAACGGCCGCGATCGCAAGTCCCGCTCCGCGGTCCACGTTCAGAGGCAGACTATACCAGTAATCTTTTGATAGCAGTGCTGCGTAAACCAGGACACTTCCGGCGGCCACAAGCAAGACCGGCCGGCCCAGCGCCCAGATCCCGGAGAACGGAGAGAGGACTCGTCTCGCCACCTCCACTACGGCCGCGAATCGCGCAGTTTGCACCATAAGTTGACTGAGCCAGAAGATGAGCCAGGCCCTGTAGCTTTGGAAGCCCCATACACGGTACGCCGCCGCCATGAGAATGCTCTGCAGGATCGCGGCCAGAATATAGGCGGAAAAAAAAGGGAGCGAAAGGAAGAGCTTTCGCCGCACCAGGTAAACCAGAAGAATCAGCTCCGTTATCGTGGTAAGGGCCCACGAGAGGTTGCGAAGGTTGAGCGCCTCGTACATTGGGGAGAGGCTAGCATAACATAACTCGAAAGTAAATAGACATAGAGTACCAGGCTGTTATGCTAGCCATTCCGATATTAGAAAACGCTCAAACGGTTCGACTGCCAATTGCATTAGACGAAATTGGGTTGCATCACGTGGGGAACCCAGGGAGGAGGCATCGGCACGCCATCCGCGACGAGATTGGGTTGCATCACATGGGGAACCCAGGGAGGAGGCATAGGTACGCCATCCGCGACGAGATTGGGTTGCATCATGTGGGGAACCCAGGGAGGAGGCATAGGTACGCCATCCGCGACGAGATTGGGTTGCATCACGTGGGGAACCCAGGGTGGAGGCATCGGTACGCCATCCGCCTGGATTGTTTGGTCGTTCCAAGTGGGCAGTGCGGAAGACTTGTTGACCGGTACTGCTGTGGACAGTAGGATTAAACTTACCGAAAGTGTAGCGGCAAGAACTAGTAGACTCTTTTTCACGGGGCACGCTCCTTGGCAGGGAGGGTGCCAGTTCACAGCGTTGCCTGGTCTGCGCTTGGAAAAAAGTTCTGTCGACGGAACACCGCGTCAAACAGGAATGACCTGATGCTCGATGAGCTTCAAATTCACCGCCAGATCCTCTACGACCTCTCGGTGCACTCCCTGGAACCCATGCAGGGCATGTACGAGCGCCTGGCCTACGTTGCCAATCTCCGCAATCCTTCCACGGGAATTTATTTCCATGAGCGATTGAGCGCGGTCTATGGCGAAGAAAGTGTCAGCCAGGCTCTCGCGGATTGCCACGAGGAGCTTTTTGAGCGCTTGTTGGAATCGCCGTTAGCGCTGCAGGAACAAGACTTGCTCAGCTATCTGGACGTTCTACCCGGAGGAAGGGAAATGCATCTCCGGGGATGCTCAGAAAAGGTCCGGGTCTGGATTCCGCTCCAGGCTCCTGATTACCTCAAGAAACTCTTCTGTTCGAATCTGAATGCATTGTGCGAATTGCTGCAGGAGAGCAAGCCCAAGGCTCATTCAAGTACGTGATCAGGCCCACCACCTGTCCGACAACTTCAGCCTCGTCCGGCGTGCGCCACGACTCCGGCATGCAACGTGAAAGTGTGTGGGGTTGCATGATCAGCCGGGCCTTCTCCTGTTGAAACCATCCGCAGCGATATCCCTCCCGCAACTCAACGAAATAGAGGGGCCGGTCATACTCGCTGGACCAGTCGGTCACCTGAATCTTATGCACGGAAGTATCCACCAATACCAAGCTGCCAGGCCGTAAAATCGGCGCCATGCGGCGGTCGGAGAGTCCGATATAACCGTAGCGATAAGGTCCATTCGCGTACGGCTGCAATCCCGAAAAAGGCCCGACCGCGGGAGGCAGCCGATTCAGGAGTCCTGTGGCCAGTGGGTTGAGGTCGTCATCGCGGTTAATGGCTGTTGGTGTTGGCGGGAGCGAGTTGCTAAGGTGCGTCCGCGGAGGAGGAAATGCCGCGCCATCGTGAAACGCCTGCTGAAGGGGTGCCTCGTACCAGGAGGTGATCTCCATAGGGTCAAGGTGATAGATGACCGCCAGTGAATACAGCTTGTGCAAGCTGGGAACAACATTGCGATTTTCAATGTCCGCCAGGCGGCTGAGGTGCAGGATGAAATCCGGCCGGCCACGCTTGGCGGCGATTTCCAAGCTTGCCGATTCCACGTCGCGGTAGGTTAGACCGAGTCTTTCACGGGTCTGGCGCATCCTTAGCCCAGGTGGAAACATTTGAACCTCTCCTGGAGTCTGAATTGGATTCCCATGATAGTCATTATAGCAACTTATTAACTTGTTACGAATAAGGAACGTAATACGAGCTGTGGAAAACTTTGCGGGTGTCTCCTTCAAGGCGGGCACGTTCCCATTCGGACACCTGTTCAGGTCCTGAGTCTTGTTTCAAAGCCGTTCCCGTGAAAATCTGTTCCAGATTGGGGAAAAGCCCTTTCTTTTTGTCCGCTTGCGAGGCCTTGTGCCGCCAGTCGAGTACTTTGTCAGGGACGTCATGAGTCATCCGCCCATCATCGTGGATCCTTCCACGTTCCTGCTGGATGCTGCACTGATGCTCCGGGCTGGCGCCATTCGCCATCTGCTGGTCGTCCAAGATGGCCGCCTGGTGGGGCTCCTGACTGACCGGGATATTCAGCGATGCGCCCCCTCTCGATTGGTGCCCATCAGCGAGGAAGGATATAACGCCGTTTTCGAGGGCACGACGGTGAGTCGCGTCATGACACGCGAGCCACTGACGGTTACCCCGGATACGCCCCTGGTAACTGCAATCGCCATGATGCAGCAATCGCGCTTTGGCTGCCTGGCCGTGGTCGAGAACGAGGTTGTTGTCGGCATTCTGACCCGCAGTGACCTGGTCGACGCCCTCCAACGCCTGCTCTCCGGGAACAGCGCCCGCCGGTACGTCGAGCCCTCCTGATCGCACACACTGCCGAGCTCGAAATCGGGAGTGCCCTGGAATCTGTTATCCTGCAAAAATATGACTTCGTTCAAACGCCTCCCTAACCAAACTGCCGGAGTCCTGCTCCTGGCGGCCCTTTTTCTGCTGAGTCTCCACCCGGGCTTTGCGCAGCAGGCGGCGACAGTCCAATCCCCGCCGCCTCCCGCAAAGAGCAACCCGGAATTCCTGGCCATGGCAGACGAGGTGTTGCAGGAGATAAGCGCCATCACCGGCTGGGAGTTGAAGACTCCCCTGAAGAAGTCCATACGCTCCCGCGAAGAAATCCACGCCTACGTCCTCCGCGAGATGGACGACGAAAAAGATGCCAAGGAACGCTATGCCTCCAAACGCAGCGCGGAGGCCTTTGGACTCATCCCCAAAGGATTTGATCTGGATGGTTTTATGGTGGATCTCCTGACGGAGCAGATCGCCGGCTTGTACGACCCTAAGGCCCATGAGTTTTATATCGCGGACTGGATTGATCCGGAAGACCAGCGCACCGTGATGTCCCATGAATTGACGCACGCCCTTGAGGACCAGCATTTCCAGATCGAAGCGTGGGTGAAGGCGGCGCGCCCGAATGACGATGCGGAAATGGCGCGCGAATCGGTCCTGGAAGGCAGCGCGATGGCGGCCATGCTCGAATACATGCTGCGGGACAAGGGGCTGAAACTGAGCGACGTCCCTGATATCGATCCTTCGATTTTTGTGGGTGACCTCGCGGAAACCCCCATGCTCAAAAAGGCGCCTCCCTTCATCAAGGATTCGCTGATGTTTCCTTACTTCAGCGGGCTCACGTTCTCCATGGCCGTCCTGAAAAACGATGGTTGGAAGGGCTTTGCGGGCGTGTTTGCCCGGCCGCCTGCGAACACGCAGCAGATCCTGCACCCCGATCTCTACCGCACGGGAAAAACCTTGACGCCGATAAAGCTCAATCTTCCCGATGGTCTGCCCAGTAGTGGCTGGACGCTACTTGAAGAGAACACCCTGGGCGAATTCGGTTGGAAAGAAGTTTTGAAGCAGTTTCTCGATGCGGACCGCGGCGGTAAACTGGCGGCTGCGTGGGATGGCGACGTCTACGCGACCTATGAGAGTAAAGACGCCAAGCGGCTACTTCTCTTCGTCCGTGCCCGACTAGACTCCAATGAATCTGCCGCGCGCTTTTTCGGCCAGTACTCCGAAGCCTTGGAGAAAAAATATGCCGTGCGCAGCCACCTGTTCCGCCGGCCGGATTTCTTCTCTTTCGATACGCCTGACGGTGGCGTCTTTCTCCGGTGCTTCCAAAACGAGTGCGTGACTCTGGAGGGTGGCGACCGCGCCCTGCTTCTTCAGTGGAACAAGAAGCTCGCCTGGGAGGCCATCCCGGAAGAGCCTAAGAAGCCCAACGAGTCCGAGGTAAAGGTTACGCGGTTGTTCTCTGCGCCTTAATCCACGCGACGGAGCGCCAGCAGCGTCAAGTCGTCCTTCTGCTTCGCTCCCCCGGAAAAGCTGTTCACGTCCGCCAGGCAAGCGGCAAGCAATTCCTCGGGGCGCGAAGCGGCATGCCGCTTCACGAGAGACTTCACGCGGCTCATTCCGTACTCATCCCCGGCGGGACTGAAGAGCTCTGTGAGGCCATCCGTATAGAGAAAGAGCATGTCGTTGCGGGCGAGGGTCAGCTCGCAGACCGGGAAACTTGTGCCGCAGAACATTCCCAGCGGCACGCCGGTCGCCTCTCGCGCGGACACTCCGGCTGGCGAAACATGCAGCAGCGGAAGGTGCCCTGCGCTCACGTATTCAACCCTTCCATCCGGCCAGGCACGCCCCACCACTAGCGTGGCGTACTGCCCTGCGGTGGTGCTGTCGCAGAAAAGGCGGTTGGCAAGTTCCACCAATCGCTGCAAAGGCAATTGCTGGCCAGCCAGGCTGCGAAACGTCGCATGCAGATGGCTCATCAACATGGAAGCCGCCACGCCTTTTCCAGCGACATCGCCGAGCAAGAACAGGAAGGCCCCATCGGACTCGATCAAGTCGCAGTAATCGCCGCTGACCAGCCCCGCCGGCTGGTAGTGGTATCGCGCCAGCCACCCGGCGGCCGACCAGTCAGTGGGTGGCAAAAGTGCGCGCTGGATGCGCGCGGCGAGCGTCAGATCGTTTTCCAGGGCGCGCTGCTCGTCGCCGGAAAGATGATCCAGGCAGAAACGCAATAGCGGGTTGCACAGCAAACGGTCCGCTTCGATGGTCTCGTGGCAGGTTTCGCAGAGGCCGAAAGTCCCGGAGTTTAGACGGGCGAGCGCGGCATCCACGCTGGCGAGCAGATTGTTCAACGATTGATCCGCCGTGCTGGCACGCGAGGCAGAGAGCAGATGCTCGCGGCGGAGTTCCAGTTCACGCAGAAAATAGGAATTTTCCGTGGTAGCCATTTTGTCCTCGGCAATAGTCTGGCGTCTTGTTGCTGGAGTTTCCATCCGGTTTGTGCCTCCAAATCCGAGAGTGTGGCAAGAGGAAACGGAAGATCAACGAGAGCGCGAACCAGCGCCGGCCACTGCCGAATGCGCGAGCAGCGGAGCGTGAGAGCGCCCGGCGTTCCTCTCTGTTCGATGCCGCAAGCGCTCCAGCCGGCATAACAATTTCTTCTCGGCCCGGGCCGCGCGCGCCGTCGCATAGGGATCGCGGGGATTGCTGTATTGGCGTTGCAACTTTGCAAGGGCCAGTTGTGCGAACTCCACGGCGCGCTGAAGATCACGCGCGTACCGTTCGTAGTGAATTGCCAGATGCTCGCACGCGGCGACGCCATCCTGTGGATCGTGTACCAGTTCCTGCCAAAGCGAAGCCGCTCTCTCAACATCGCCGCGACGCCTGGCCATGATTGCCAGCTCCCGGGTTGCCTGGGGACGGAATTCGACAGGAAGCCCCGCGCCCAGCGCTTGGGCACACATAGAGTGCGCGCGTTCTTGCTCTCCGCGGCGATTCAAGTAGCGCGAAAGCCCAAACAGGTCCAGCGAATCGGCGGTCTGGTGCGAGGCTTCACGCTCGTCCAGCAGGGAATTGATTTTGCCGTAAAGCGCCGCGAGGCCGCGCAAGTCCATCTGATTATGTTTCACGACGCCCGCCAGCGGCTTCGCCGAGCCGCCGCGCAGATAGTCGAAGTAATACTGCGGAATGAGCGCCGAGGAGACATCATCCTCGCGGTGCCAGCCGAGCTTCGCGGCGTCCAATACGTGCCGCTCGAGTTCCACCAGGCGCACAGAGCCCAGCCGCAGTTTCCACAACGCTCGCGCCGGATGCAGCAAGTCGAGATGCGCGGCCAGCGAAGGCACGCGAATCGCCCGCGTCATCGTGAAGCGATTCTCCAAGAGCGGCCAATCGAACGATTTCCCATTGAACGTAACCAGCACGGGGCGTTCCGCCAATCGCGCCGACAATTCGTGCAGCAGCGAATGCTCCTCCGAAAAATCGCGCAGGAAGAGTTGCTCCACCTGCAACCCGCCAGCGTCCCACCACGCAAGCCCGACAAGGAACGCGTACGTGCCCGTGCCCCCGGCCAGCCCGGTTGTTTCCGTATCCAGGAAGAGCCACTTCTCCGGGTTCTCCACAGCGGCCCGCGTTCGGCGCGGGATGGATTCATCGCGTCTACGGTTCTTGAAGCGGCCGCTTTCTGAAGCGGGCACCTTCGTCAGCAAATCCAGCGCCACCGGCGATGGCTCGCAAAACTCCGGTGTCGAAAACCAATTCCGGATAGCCAGGTGCTCGCCGTAATGATTCCGGGCGATGCCCGCGCCCAACAAGCGGCTGAGCGTGTCCGTCTCGTCGGGCGCGCGCAGGGCGGATGGCCGCACTGGCATCGCACGCGCCGGCTTCAGCGCCGCGAGACGAGAAAATCTGTCAACGGAGGGGGACATAGGAATCGTTCAAGCTCCTTGAGGGCTGGTCAAAAGCGGCGGCAAGCCGCCGCACTCCAAAGGTCATGCGCACAACCGGTCCAGGATCGCCAGCGCGGCTTCCTTTGCCCGCGGCGCCAGATCTCCCGCGGGCCCCACGCACGAAGGGCAGCCTTGTTCGCAAGGACACGCGCCGATCAGTTCCCGTGTCTTGTGAACCAGCAATTCGTGCGCACGAAAGAGCGGCTCCGAAAAGCCGATCCCGCCGGGGTATGCGTCGAACAGATACAAATTTGGCTCGAAGAATTCTTTTTCCCCGGTCATCCAGGGATTTCTGGCGCTGGCCCGCGGATTCTTGGCCTCGCTCAGGACAGCCGTCTCGTCCGCATCGGGTGCGGGCGGGCGTTCGCCGATGGCCGTGCCGAGGTCCCGCGCATCGCACATTAGCAGCAGCGTGGCCACCGTTTCCAGCGCGTGCAGCAAGCCAAACATCCCCGATTGCCGCTCGCTGATCGTGTAGGGCAGCGATTCCAGCAGGGGCCGCTCCAGCGTGACCCAGTAGGAGGTCGTGTGCATCTCGTTTTCGGGCAATTCGAGCTGCCCCGCGCCCACATTTTCGTTGGTGAAAAATTTTATCTTCTTGAAGCCCACCACCTGCGAGCGCACGAGCACATCTCCATGCGAGCGGGTATGAGGCAGAGATTGGGTGGTGGCGTCGGCGGTGAGATCCTTCGCTTCGCTCAGGATGACATCCCCGGGAGAATGTGATGGCGCAGTCTCCGCGATTTCCAGCACACGCACCTGCGTGTACCGGATCGCATCCGTGTAGTAATCCACCTCCACCTGCTTCACGTACGCCTTGCGCTCCTTGAAATCCAGATGCTCCACATGGTATTGCTGCCCGCCGTGAAGGTAGATGGCCTTCTCGTGCACCGTGGTCAACGCGCTCGGGAAATCCACTTCGCCGATCACCAGCGGCTGCCCGGTGATATCAATGATCACGAAATTGTCGCTGGTTACCGAACGCAGGCTGATGGTGTCCGCGGGATACGCTTCGTTTGTCCAGTGATAGTTTTCTCCGGCCAGGTGCAGGTAGCCCGCCTCGGCCAGTCGTGCGCACAGGTCGCGCAAATCCACCTCGCCAAACTTTTCCTGGGGGCCGATGGGCAGCTCAAACGCCGCGCATTTTAAGTGGTTGATGAGGATTTCCAGATTGTCCGGCTGAATGAACGCGTGCTCCGGCGTGTTTCCGAAAAAGTAGTCCGGATGGCGCACAATGAATTGGTCAAGCGGCGAAGACGAAGCCACCAGCACGGCGCAACTGCTGCCGCTGCGGCGTCCCGCGCGCCCGGCACGCTGCCAGGTGGCCGCAATCGTTCCCGGATAGCCCGCCATCACCACCGAATCGAGCGAGCCCACGTCAATCCCAAGTTCCATTGCCGAAGTGGTGACGACGCCGCGAATGCGCCCTTCGCGCAAGCCGCGTTCAATCTCTCGGCGCTCATTTGGCAAATAGCCGCCGCGGTAGCCTCGAATCGTTTCCGCCTTGCCCGGCAATTGCGGGTTCGCCTGCTGTAGGTAGGTGAGGATGATCTCCGTGTGCAGCCGGGAGTTCGCGAACACCATGGTTTGCAAGTCGTGCTTCAGGAACTCCTGCGAGACGCGCGAGGCTTCATTGATGTAGCTGCGCCGTATGCCCAGCGCGCGATTCACCACCGGGGGGTTGTAGAAGACAAACGTCTTCTCCGCCGCGGGCGCCCCGTTTTCCGCTAACACTTCCACATCGTCTTCGATCAAACGCGAAGCCAGCTCGCCGGGATTTGCAATCGTCGCCGAACAGCAAATGAACTGCGGCTCGCGCCCATAGAATTTCGCAATCCGTCGCAGCCGCCGCAGCACATTGCAGAGGTGGCTCCCGAACACGCCGCGGTAATTGTGCAGCTCATCCACAACGATGTAGCGCAGATTCTCGAAGAGCCGCGTCCAGCGCGTGTGGTGCGGCAGAATTCCTGTGTGCAGCATGTCCGGATTCGTCAGGACGATGTGGCTTTTCTCGCGGATGGATTTGCGCGCGTCGCTCGGCGTGTCGCCGTCGTAGGTGAAAACGCCAAAACGGTTTTCCAACCGCTGATTCAGGTCGTAGAGTTCCGCAAGCTGGTCCTGCGCCAGCGCCTTGGTCGGGAAGAGATACAGCGCCCGCGTGTCCGAGTCACCGAGGATCGCGTTGAGTATCGGCAGGTTATAGCAGAGCGTCTTGCCGGAAGCCGTCGGCGTGACGATCACCACATTCTTGCCTTCGTGGACCGCTTCCACCGCCGCAGCCTGGTGCGTGTAGAGCTGTCGTATACCCTTGGCGCTGTACGCCGCGCGCAGGTCGGCGTCAATCCACTCCGGGAACTCTGCCCATTGCGCTTCGCGCGCAGGATAATGCCGCACCGCGGTCAGAACCTCACCGTTGGAATCGCGCGAGGCAAAAGTGTCCAGCACCTGCGAGACGCGCGCCAAAGAAGTGACACCGGGCGAGGGCAGGGGAGTGGGTGCCAGTTGCGAGTTTTTCACCAAACGGACGGCGAGAGATTCAGGCATGAGGCGCATCTCCAGTATTTCGCCTTTTGTTCGCTCAGGCTAGCACGCCGTTTCCGCCCCCGCAACCCTCATTTTTTCCCTGGTGTGGAAACCGCCCCTTGGAGTGAGGTTCGCCGCCGCTTTTCAAGTCTCAACCCCCACGCCAATTAAAGAGATAATCTTCCCGAACAGGACTTGTGTGCCGCGCCGGGTCTCTCGTTCCTACGTGCAGCGTTACGCACCCATCTCGACGTGAGAGGCCGAGCCTTTCCAGGTGCTTGGGTATGCGAGTTGCGGCCCGTGGGAACTGCAGCTATCATCTGCGCACCATGAGATCGGTAAATCACTGCCTTGTCGCAGCTTTGAGTGTGTTCGCTTGGGGGCAAGTCCCTTCAGCGTGCCAGGAAGTCGATGCCGTATATCCTGAAGCGCACGCACTGTACCTGGATTTGCATGAAAACCCGGAACTGTCTTCGCACGAGACGCAAACGGCGGCGAAACTCGCGAGTCGACTCCGTGGCCTCGGGTATGAGGTTACGGAACAGGTTGGAGGCACCGGGATTGTCGCGTTGCTGAAGAATGGAACTGGGCCAACGATCATGTTGCGGACGGAACTTGACGCGCTTCCCGTGGAAGAGAAGACGGGGCTTCCGTATGCGAGCAAGGTTCACGTGAAAGATGATTCCGGACGCGACGTTCCGGTGATGCATGCTTGTGGCCATGACCTGCATATGGCGTCACTGTTAGGAACGGCAGCCATCATGGCGCATAGCAGAGAGAGTTGGCACGGAACCCTGATGCTAATTGGCCAGCCGGCGGAGGAAACCATTTCCGGCGCCAGGAAGATGCTCGACGATGGCTTGCTGAAGCGGTTCCCGAAACCGGACGCGGGAGTGGCGCTCCACGTTGATAATTTGGCTCCAGCTGGGAAGGTCGGCGTCACGTCCGGGTACCGATACGCGAACGCGGACTCCTTACGCATCTCGATCTATGGAAAAGGCGGCCACGGCGCGGCACCGCAATACACCATCGATCCCGTGCTGATCGCCGCAAGGACGGTGGTGGCATTGCAGACGATCGTCTCGCGCGAGGTTGCTCCCGGCGAGGTGGCTGTTGTTACTGTTGGATACGTCAATGCGGGCACAAAAAATAACATCATTCCCGATCATGCGGAACTTGGACTGACGGTTCGCACGTACAAGCCCGAAGTTCGCAAAAAGGTTCTGGCGGCTATTGCGCGCATTACCAATGCCGAGGCGGAAGCAGCGGGCGCGCAGCGCGAACCTTTGATCGAGCATTACGAAACCACCGATGCTGTGTATAACGACCCCGCCCTTGCCCGCCGCTTGAGGAGCACACTGGAATCAGCGCTGGGCAAAGAAAACGTTGTGACGGCGGAGCCATTGGTGGTCTCGGAAGATTTCGCATCCTTCATTGAGGCAGGCATCCCGTCGTTCTTTTTTGCGCTGGGAGGAGCCGAACCGCAGAAGTTTAGGCAAGCTGCCGCAACCGCCGAGGCTCTGCCATTCAATCACTCACCCCTTTTTGCTCCCGACGTGGAGCCTGCGCTGCGCACCGGCATCACCGCAGAGGTGGCAGTGCTGCGAAATCTTCTAAGCGGATCCACGGACGACCTGCGCAAATCGATTCATCAGGAATCCGACTCCAGTCGGTAGCCGGAGCCATAACGACCAACCGGCAATTCGTGAACGTCGTCATCTGCGAAACCTGGCTTGCCGACCCCAGGTTCCACAAACGGCGTTGCCGGGAGCTGCCGGCCATCTGATCCCGCGGTCCCCAGCGAGTCTGCGCCCAGTACCCCGATGGTCACCGGTGTATAATGCTGGGCAATCAATTCCTCTCACAGGAGTCCCATGGAACGCAGTAGCACGGGCAAACCAACGCGCAGCCGCGCGGCGAGCATCTTCACCGACATTCATTTCTGGGTGCCGGCGGCGGTTCTTCTCGGCGGACTCTTGCTTCTGAGATTCATTCACTGATTGTTCTCACGGAGACTCATGCCAGCCGAATCGGTGTCCGCTTCCCCCGCACAAATCCAAGACCCGGCCCGGCATCGCAGCCTGCAACTCCTTGGCATTCTCTGCGGTTTTACCGCGGGAGCATGGCTGGGCGCGGCGGAAGCGCCGACGAAACTCGTTTCCATTGGCGTCTCTCCGATTGTGATTTCGCTCATCATGGTCATCGGCGTTTTTCTAGCGCGATGGAGCCTGCCCGCACTGGTCCTGGGCACTTCCTCGGTCCGAGCCGACGTGCGCCGCGCGCCGCATCTCATCCTGTGGGCGCTGCTGGCGGGTTGCCTTTGGGCCGTGGCCAACACGCTCACTATTTTTGCCATCCGCGACATCGGCCTCAGCATCGCTTTCCCGCTGTGGAATTCCAATAGCCTCCTCGGCATTTTCTGGGGCTTCCTCTTTTTTAATGAACTGCGGCAAGCCGGTTGGCGTCGCTGGGCCGGTGTTCTTGGCGGAGCGCTGGTCATGTGCATTGGTGCGACGGTTCTCGCCATCGCCTCGACCTCACAAGGGCCTTCGGCGCATTCCTTAAACGGTGTGTGGGCCGCGCTCGGCGCGGGCGTTCTTTGGGGCACGATGTACATCCCTTACCGGAAGGCTTATCTGACGGGCATGAACCCGCTCTCGTTCGTGACTTTTTTCACTTTCGGCGAACTCGGAATGATGGGCGCGCTCGCTCTCGGTTACATCGGCGTTTCGCCGCTCTGGCATGTTCTTGTTCAGGCACGCACGGTCATCTTCTGGCTGATGCTCGGCGGCTTCATTTGGGTGATTGGCGACCTCTTCCAACAGTACGCCGCGAAGTATGTGGGCATCAGCCGCGGGATTCCTCTCTCGAACACCAACCAGCTCTGGGGGCTGCTGTGGGGCATTTTTGTTTTTGGTGAATTGCACGGCAAGAGCCACACCACCTATCTGGAAGTGATCGGCGGCTCCTTTCTGATGATGTTGGGCGTTGCTGCCATCGCACTTTCTTCGGCTACCGGCAAAGAGCAGCAGCACTGGAAAGAAGCAGCGCAGCGCGAAGGCGAGCGCTACGGTGTCGCGGCCGATTATGTAGCTGCGCGATTCGATGGCCGCCAAGCCGCCGGCGAAGCGCTGCCAAGCCGCGGCGTGCTGGATTGGTTGCTTGTGGGCGCAGCCTCCGCTGTTCTTGTGGTGTTTGCCACGATGGCCCGCGTCCCGCAATTTTCGTTTCGTTGGGGACCCGCGCTCGCCCTGACTGCCGCGCTCCTGTTGCTGCTTTTCCTCTGCGGGCGGAAGCTTTGGCGCACCACGCGCTTTCACTGATAGAGTGTTCTCTAGAGCTTGTTTCATAAACGGATTCGACGGGGAGGAAAGAGTTTCCTCAGGGGCTAAAGCCCGGTCTATCAGGCGATTTGATGTCGGAGCTGAAGCTCCGACCCCCAAAGCAGTATTTGTGAGCTGACTTCTATACAATGACGACTTTTCCGAAGGTTGATCTGGTCGGTGTTGGACTCAACGCCACCGATACGCTCATTCCCGTTCCGCATTTTCCCGAGTCGGGCTCAAAAGTGGAAATTCATTCCGCGAATGCCATGCTCGGAGGGCAGGTGGCCTCAGCGGTAGCCGCATGCCAGCAATGGGGCTTGCGCACGCGCTACGTCGGCAAGGTCGGCGAGGACCACTCCGCCGCGCTCCACCGCGCGGAATTCCAGCGCCTCGGCGTTGAGGCGCACCTTTTCACCGCGTCCGCCTGCACCAGCCAGCAAGCCTTCATCCTCGTGGATCAAACCGGCGAACGCACGGTGCTCTGGAAGCGCGACGCCCGATTGACTCTTCTGCCGGAAGAACTCAATCGCGAATGGATTGTGAATGCGCGCGTTTTGCACCTCGACGGCCACGACACCGCCGCCGCTGCCCTCGCCGCGCAATGGGCCCGCGCGGTGGGAATCCCCGTCGTCGCCGATCTCGACGATCTCTACCCCGGCTATGATGCTCTCTTGCCTAACATCGATTTCCTGATTACCAGCCGCGATATCCCCGCGCGCCTCACCGGCGAACCCGATCTTCGCCTTTCGCTCCCGCAGGTCCACCGCCGCTACGCTTGCCGCCTCACGGCCGCAACTTTGGGGCACGAAGGAGTGCTTGCGTGGGATGGGGAGCGATTTCACTATGCGCCCGCTTATCGCGTTGACGCGGCGGACACTACCGGCGCGGGGGACATCTTTCATGCGGGCTTCATCTACGGGTTTTTGCAGGGCTGGCCCTTGCAGCGGCAGTTGGAGTTTGCCTGCGCCGCCGCCGCGCTAAACTGCACCGGCGTGGGCGCCCGCGGCGGCATCCAGCCCGCGGAAGCAATTGAAGCTTTCATGGCCAAAGCTGCAAAGCACCCGGCCGTCTTCTAGGATTCCACGCTGTAGAGGCGCAGCCCTCCTAACGCGGGGCCCCAAGTCCGCACAATCATTGACTCAATAAACGTGTCATCCCGAGCGAAGCGAGGGATCTGCTTTTCCTGTTGAGGTGAAACGAAAGCAGATTCCTCGGGACCCGCGCAGCGCGGGACCCTCGGAATGACAAGTCTATTTGCGCCACGAATATGCAGCTAAGGGCGCTAAAGCCTCACGGCGTAATCTTCACCATAACCACGGAATGCGGTCCCACACTGGCCTTGAAGCTGCCGGTGAACGAGCCCAGGTCCTTGTGCGCCCACAGATCGCGCACTTTGGCCGAGATGTGCCCCGGGTAGGCGAGCTCTTCCCAGGAAATGCTCACATCGCTGTCCGATGTCCCGCGATTAAACAGAATCACCGCGCGGCTGCCATCGCTCAAAGATCTTGCCCACACCTCCAGATCGCCATTCTTCCGGATGCGGTGCCCTTCGCGGCCCAGCTTATCTTGGTTCACGGCGATCACTTCCGTGTTCGTCAGAATTTCCTTGATCTCCGGCGTCATCGAGCGCACATCATTCCCGGAAATCAGCGGCGCGGCCAGCAAAGCCCAAAAGCTGAAATGTGCGCGATATTCGGCTGTGGTCATGCCGCCGTTGCCCACTTCCAGCATGTCCGGGTCGTTCCAATGTCCGGGCCCGGCAAAGCTTTCGATCCCCACCTGTTGGTCCAGAATCTCGACCATGCCCCACTCGCAGCAACTGCCGTCCTTCCACTTGTTATGTGCGGACCACTTGTCGCTGATGTCGCCCGTGGTGCGCCACAGATTTCCGATCCCCTTGCCCCACAGCCACGGCTTAGCTGTGCCCCATTCGCACATGCTGAAAACAATCGGGCGGCCCGTGGCCATCAGGGCATGGCTCATCGTCGAGTAGGCCTCTTCCGCGTTGCGCGTTTCGGTGCTGCACCAATCGTATTTCAGGTAGTCCACGCCCCAGCGCGCATATTGCAGCGCATCCTGATATTCGTGACCCTGACTCCCGGGACGTCCGGCGCAGGTTTTTGTGCCGGCATCCGAGTAAATTCCAAATTTCAACCCCTTGGCGTGGACATAATCCGCCAGCGCCTTAATGCCGGAAGGGAAGCGCTGCGGGTCCGCCACAATGAATTCGTTTTCATCGCGCTTCACCTGCCAGCAGTCGTCGATCACCACGTACTGGTAGCCCGCATCCTTCATCCCATTGGTCGCAATGGAATCAGCAACGGACTTGATCAAATCTTCGCTGACATTGCATTGAAACTTGTTCCAACTGTTCCAGCCCATCGGGGGCGTCGGCGCCAGCGATTCATCCCGCATTTGCGCCAATGAAGTTGTGGGGAACGCCACGCAGATCAATAGACCGAACAGCAGAAGAAGACCGCGACTTCCAGCAACGTGCTTCATCGCCATACCTCCCATGTTTTTTCAACCAGATGATGAGCGAGGGCCTGTTTTGCCCGCTCCACGCAAGTGGCATGTGGCCACACGAAACATAGCGCCCATCCCGCGGTAAGTAAAGCAGGAGCAGATCAGTTTCCGGTAATCGCGCACTCCTCCCTGCAATCCGAAGAGTGGCTTTCTTCGCTTTCGTTAACCTCCACATCGACGACCAAAGCTTCCTCGTGACCCTGCTGTTGGTTTCAGTCGGAACCTGCCCCACAAATTTCGTAAACGAAGCGTACGACCATACTTTCGAGACCCCCCGGACGCGGTCGGAAGAACCGTACTAGCCAATTCGTGTCGGATACTCATCAAGTGACTCGACACCTGTTATTCAATGGAATAGGCTTGAACGGTGGACCAAGAGCATCGTGGGTTGAGGTTTACGTTCAGCGCTGGCGCCGAGATCGCTCCGGAAAGCTCGCCCACCGCATTTGTTCCCGCACGTGTGACAGAACTCAGCTTGCGCGGGTGTTTCCTGGAGACTTCTGCGTCGTTTGGAATGCAGCGCCCTGTTTTGCTGAAGATTTACCATTCCGGAGAACATTTCGAGGCCGAAGCATCAGTCCTCTATGTCCTGCCCGCGGGCTTAGGTCTGGTGTTTCGCGAAATAAAGCCTCACTTTCGGGCCGTTTTGCAGAATTGGGTTGTCGCCACGTTGGATAACCTACCTGATGCGGGGCCAACTCCCAGTTAGCCGTGCCGGACAATCCCGGCGCATTACCCTCATGGACGGCTCCTGCTATTCGGAAACTTGCCCACCTTTAACGCCCGACCGGAGCACGGGGCAGGGAAATTTCCGTTCTACACCGAACCTCCTGCCCCCAACTTCACCTTCACCGAGCGCTCCATCAAATGCAAGGCCAGCGCCTGATTTGCCTGGGTCCACAAGAGCGGCATGTGATCGTTGGGGACATATCTCCCATCTTTCAGGAAGTACAGTTCGGGACAGCCACCCTCCGGCGTCAATTGACGCAACGAGCGATTGAAATAGTGCACCTGCTTGCGAAAACTCTCCGCATCCGCGGGGTTCGCCAGAAACCGCTCGCCGTAAATGATGGAGAGCTGTGGATCGAAGATGCACCACTGCGCCTCGCACCCTGGCTGCAGCAGCGCGTCCCGGTAGGCCATCCTTTCGCTGAAGTTGCTGCTCATCTGGCCCGGCGCAAACCATTGATCATAGTCCTGGCAAAAATAGGAATCGCCGGCGTAACGCTTGATCCCGATCTCACCCTTGAGCCGCGCCTGCACCAGGCTGAGGATGGCGTCCTGCGCCGCAAGCTCCCGGACAACGCGCAACGGGTAAATCAAGGACAGCAAGGCGGAATCCGCAAGCCGCTCCGGCGGCGCCTCAAACGGCAGCGTGGCAGCGAGCCGCGCGCGCCCTTTCTCGATCAAATGGTCCAGCGTTGCCAGCACCTCCGGTGGCGCGCAAACATCGTCCCCTTTTTTCTGCCGATCAGGCGAGCGCAGGTACTCACGCATTCCTTCGAGTCCCGCCACAACAGCTCCGACACTGGAATTGCGAATCGCGCGCCCTTCTTCCCACGCCCCGCTGTCCCGGTCGTGCCAGTATTCGATGGCCTCGAAATAACGCAGAAACAGCTCGTACGTTTCCCAATCTGCAGCGGTTAATGGAAGGGCACCGGAGTTCGCGAGCACGAATCGAAACCACAGCGCCAGTCCCAGCGCGTCGTTCTGCGCGTGCGGCCATCTTTCTGGAAGCTCGGCGAGTGCCTGTGCCGCGAACCGTATGTGTGGGCGGCGCTGCACATCGTTTTTCAGCTTTTGCGTGGCATCTTGAATATTGTCCAGGAATCGTGGCCGCTGCTTGGCGAAGAATTGCGAGAGACCCTGCATGCAGGCGATGGCCGGTGCCAGCTCTCCGCGCAAGCGGAAGGAATTTGCCACCAGCACATTGTCGCGGACCCAAACGTTGTGATAGCCCGAAACGCTATTCGCGGCAGGCGCCGCCGTTGCCGAGAACAGACCGTGCTCCACCGGTCGGATTGCATGCGTGCCGTGGGCTTGCAGGGTCTCCCGGATCTTCGCGAGACTCTCCGGTGTATATTCCTCCACAATCAAGTATTGCAAAAGCTCTTCTTGGGGCATGGATGCCACCTTCCTGCCTGCTATTGGGCATTCCTCAGTGAAGGGGGATTCTATCGCACCGCTGCTCCGCGCTCATCAGGTGTCCTGAGTCAGAAATGCTCGTCCATCAAGCCAAAAGCAGATTCCTCGCTTCGCTCGGAATGACAATTTCAATGCTTCGGCAATTCTATGATTTAAAGCACCAGAAATGTCCACCGGGAGCAAACCTGAGGAACCCGGCACTATGACGGCAGCGTCACGTGTGTCGAACTGACAATTGCCGGGAACAAAACATGGCGCGACGGTGTCTGAAACATAGTAGTGGTTCCCGTCGTATCTTCAGGGCAGAGGCACGCTGCACGGGCTCGATACTTGCGCGCCAACTGCTTTTCCGAGGAGCGCCGGGTCCATGAACATTGAGGCATCAGGGCCGCGAGGGCTGGACCGCCGCAGAGCCCCGCGTTTTCGCTACCAGGCTCATCTTGAAATCGAATGGGGTTCCGCGCGGCTGAAGGCCCGTACGCGCGACATCAGCGCCGGTGGGATGTTCATCGAATCGGAAGATGTGCTGTGGGTGGGCGCAGGCTTCCGCGCGCGATTCGGCAAGGAGCGGCCTTTCTGGCTGCTTTGCTCGGTTAAGCGTGTAGAGCCTGGCCTCGGCATGGGCGTCACCTTCTCGCTTGCCGAAGAGCAAAGCCAGAGGCATTTTCAGGAGTTGCTCGCGAAACTCGCGGCGGCCTCCTAAAGCCGTATACTAAAGTTCATGACTCGCTGCCTGGATTGCGGTGCAGAACGCGTCGCGGATCAGTGTCCCGTTTGCGGATTGACCTCTGCCGCCGCGGAACTCGTCTTCCGCCGCCGCTTGCTGCTGCAGATGGCCATCTTCCTCACCGGCTCGCTGCTGTTCCCTTATGTCAGCCAGCTTTATCCTCCCCTAGACCTGGACGCGATGCTGGTGTTCTTTGGCCTGGTCTTCTTCCTGGCGCTGACGCTGGCGGTATTCCTGGAGCGCCGCGCACATGCACGACAGGAGATCGAGGTCCTGAAGCGTCTGTTCCTGGGACTAATCCCCATCCCTTTCATCCTGTTGACCGCGCTTTTCCTGAATGGCAGGTTGGATTCGCCGAAGAATGTGACCTATCACGCGGCCGGCGTTTACGGGCGTTACCAGATGAAGGGTGTGGTGCGGGGCACGCGGCGATTATTCGTAAAGTCGTGGCGCGAAGGGCGCCGCTTCGAGCGCCTTGCGGTGGATTCTGACGATTATGATCGCTTTCGCGATGGCGATAAGGTTGTAGTTGGCGTCGAGCCGGGAGCGCTGGGCATTCCGTGGTTTTACGGCGTGTATCGCCAATAATCCCCAATAACCGGGCCTACCAGCTCAGTAGATGGGGCGACCGTTGACGTCGAACGGCAGTTGCAGCTCCAGGAAGTGGCCGTCCTTGGCAAGACGGAAACGCACTCGTTGCATCCGGCCGACATTGCGGTCCGCCCAATCGGGTGTGTGGATGGGTTTATCGGGGAGATCGGCAAAAGACCACGTGACGTTGTTTCCCTGGATGATGAGCTTCTGCGGGTCCAGATCGTAGACCTCTTCCTCCTCCACATCAATAAACAGGTAGCGCTTCCAGAGCCGCACCAGCAGCAGGCCTTTCTTCTCGCAATGGTAGATATTCCAGGAATTCGGAGCTTCGTCGTTGAAGCGCAGGATAGCGAATTCCAGAGGCTTCCAAGTGTATTTCTTGGCCGCCTCGTTTTGTGCCTGCGCGAAGATCGCGAAGGAAAGACAAAAGACGACGAGAGCAGCCGTGCGTGACGTCCAGCGGAAGAGCGGACTCATTTGCCGAAACCGCAGTCGCGCCACAGCGCGCCCCATTCCCACAGGTCGAAGCCGACTTTGGGTGGAAGTACAAGTCTGCGCGGGTGCGGTTTTCAAGTCTGGGAGCCTCACGTGGAGTCCACGTAAAAGTGTACGACACGAGAGGAAGAAGTGGCGAGTACGAGCAGCGGCCCCGGAAGGGCAGGGTATGCAAAAAGCACAAGCGCACGAGCGAATTTCAAAAACGGCCGCGGGTATCCTTGGAAGGGAGAATCAGTGCTCAGCCTGAGCATCTCTACGGCGCAGATGCGGGGCGCGGAACTCTATATAATGCAGGTGACCGGTGCGAGGCATAACTTGACGACGAAGATGTGGCGTGTGGTGGCGCGGGTTTTTCCGCGATGCAGTGTGATTTCACAAGCCATCGCGTTTAACCTGTTTCTGGCATTTTTCCCTACTTTATTATTGGCGGTGTGGTTTACGTCCAGTTGGATCGGCAGCAAAACCGCCCTGCTCGATACGATTCGCAATTTCACGGAGTTCCTGCCGCCGGGCAGCCAGGGGATCGTGGCGGACTTCCTGGCGCGGCGCGGACCGGACCTGTGGAAAGTTGCCCTGCTTGGCTGGGCGGGGGCACTATTTGGCGGGTCCCAGGTGATGAAGCTGCTGATGGACGGAATCCACCTAATTTACGGGGATGATGAGCGCCAGGACTTCTTGCACCGCCAGTTCCGCGGACTACTCCTTCTTTTGATCACCATTGCGCCGATCCTGGCGGCGGGAATCCTGGGAGTATTTGGGCGGCCGCTACGAAGATGGTTCACACTGCAACTGGGTAGTACGGCGCCAATCCACGGTTTGTGGTTGGTGTTCTTCCCTGCGACGGCGATGGTGCTGGCGATGTTGGCTTTGACGGTCATCTATTGGGTGGCGCGCCCGAAGGAGAAGAGTTTGCGCCACGTGCTGCCCGGAGCCATGCTGGCAACATTGTTGTGGTGGCTGGTAAACGTGCTTTTTGGCGTTTATGTGCGGCGCGTGCCGTACAGCGTGGTCTATGGCGGACTCGCGGCGGTGATCGGTTTGCTCATCTGGCTGCAAATCTCGGCGGTCATCGTGTTTTTGGGTGCGGCGTGGAATGCAGAGCAAGCGGTGACCCGGAAACGCTAACGCGGTATAGTTCCTCGCCGGAAACACGAGCGCGGAAAACGGAGCAGTCACAGAAGTGAAACTCGTTGAGGTGGAGTGCTACGCGGGCTATCGCGGCGACGAACGGCCGGTGCGCGTACGCCTGGGCGAAGTATCTCTAGAGGTGAGCGAAGTGGAAGACCGCTGGTACTCTCCGGGTGAGACGTTTTTTCGTGTGCGTCTGGCGAACGGAGACCGCTACGTGTTGCGGCACGTGGAAGCGCAGGATACCTGGAGCCTCGAGGGATTCCGCAGCGCTGCAAACTAACGGCAATGTAATGAGTGCGGTAAGACGCAGCAGAGCTGCGCACAATGGTGCTTGGACGGACCCCAACGGCAGCGTATAGTCCAGGGTGTCCCGCCTCAACAATGCGGCCTGAAGGGGATGGCGGGACGCTACGGATGGGTCGCGAGAAGAGATACCGGAAGCCATGAACTCCAGAGTGACCCATCGAACAGTGCACCGGCGCCCCCTGCTCCTGGTGATGCTCCTTGTGATTCTGGGGACATCTGCCGCAGTGTCTCGCACCCAGGACCCCTCGAGTGCAGTGGGCCAAGGCAACCCGCCTGCAGTAAATACCCAAGGCAATCCCCCCGAAACCCAAACGCCCAAGGACAGTGGCGCGGCGAAGCAGGAAGTTTCCATGCAGGACACGGGTACGACCTTCAAGCTGCGAGTAAACCTCGTGCAGGTGCACGTGATTGTGCGGGATGCCGCCGACATACCAGTCGAGAATCTGCGCAAGGAAGATTTTCTGTTGTACGACAATGGCAAACTGCAGCCAATTACCACCTTCGGCGTGGAGACGGCCAAGTCCCGGAAGGAACGTGCGGAAGCAGCCGCGAAAACCCAGACGGGCGAGGGGGAAAGCCGTGCTGGAAGTTCCGTGTCGCTTCCGGAACGCTTTGTGGCGCTGACGTTCGATGATGTCCATCTCAGAATGGCGGATGCCGTCACTTTGCGAGTGGCCGCGGCGCGATTCCTGGATGCCATGTCCCCGGGCGACCGGGTCGGCATCTTCTCGACCTCGGGCGAGTTGGCGCAGGATTTCACCAGCGACAAAGAAGCGCTGAAGCAGAAGGTGTCGGGACTCATGCCGCGAGGCGCGTTGGGCGGACACATCACCGATTGCCCTGACGTTTCCTACTACATGGCGGATCAGATTGAAAATAAACACGACGCCCAGGCTCTCGCGGTTGTCACTCGGGAAGTGCTGCAGTGCCAATTTGCCAATAACCAGCTAATGGTAACTGCGGCCCAGGCGGCGGCGCAGGCTGCGGTCATGATCGCCTTGAATGCTGGGGATGCAGACAACAACTACACCTATCGGGTATTGGAACAGGTGCTCCGGAATTTGGCCGGGAAACCCGGCGAGCGTGTCCTGCTGTTGGCATCGCCGGGATTCCTGATTGCCCAGAATTTCGTGGATCCCAACGGTATTGTGGATCGCGCCAATCGGTCCAACATCGTCATCAATACCCTGGACGCCCGCGGGCTGTATGCGCCCGAACCGGGAGGGGACATCTCGCAGAATAACTCGGACACCGTGATAACGGCGGGATACAAGGCGACCTACCGGATTGCGGAGCAGACAGAACAACAGTACGTTCTAATGGACATGGCTTATGGTACGGGTGGCACCTTCTTTCACAATTCCAACGATCTGGAAGGTGGGCTGAAACTCGCTGGAGGGGTACCGGAAGTCTCCTACGTGCTGGGTTTTTCGCCGCAGAATCAGAAGATGGACGGGAAGTATCACACGTTAAAGGTAAAGCTCGGGGAAAAACAGAAATACTCGGCGCAGGCGCGCCGCGGCTACTTTGCCCCGAAAAAACTGGACGATCCGCAGGAGACTGAAAAGCAGGAAATTCAAGAAGCGCTCTTTTCGCAGGATGAGATTCATGACCTGCCCCTGACTTTGCAGACACAGTATTTCAAAACTGCGGATACGGGGGCGCGATTGAGTGTGGTGTCGCACCTGGAACTCGAGGGCATGCACTTCCGAAAGGTGGAAGGAAGGAATCTTGACAATTTGACTGTCGCGACGGCCGTCTTTGACGAGAATGGAAACTTCATTACCGGCGGCGAAAAGGTTGTGACGATGCGCCTGTTCGAGGCGACGTTTGAAAGGCTGAGCCACACTGGCCTCACAGTGAAATCGAGTTTCGAGGTGAAGCCGGGCAAGTACATGGTTCGGCAGGTGGTACGGGATTCCGAAGGCGCGCAGATGGCGGCGCGCAACGGGACTGTGGTCATACCGTACTGACTTGGGTAGCGGTCGGGAGCGAATGGCCAGGATCAACGGGTAGATTGCGAGAGGGGCAAGGAAAGGGATGAATTCCAAAGTGCGTCAACGGAAGGCCTATGGGCACGCCCTGCACCTGTTGATGCTCCTCGCGATCCTGGCGACGTCAGCGAGAGTGTCT
>Ga0209517_10001252_pt1 | contig 39266 bp, 35 predicted proteins | sample PeaSoiMetSII2010_FD_187695 | JGI IMG/M metagenome (GOLD analysis project Ga0209517, IMG submission 187695) | Peat soil microbial communities from Weissenstadt, Germany - SII-2010 (SPAdes) (version 2) | ecosystem: Environmental > Terrestrial > Soil > Wetlands > Peat | place: Germany...
TAACGAAACGCCGCGAGTTTTGCTCGATGTCATAATCATCTTTCGGGGAGGAGAGGCGACCATGTCGAACACGCCTTCACTCCATTTGAGTCCGCGTCTCGAACACGGAGAGGAATATTTGCACAATCCCGCTCGCGGACAACAGAGCGGGCTCGCGTTCCTTCATCGCGTCATTGGTCATCGTAGGAACAGATCGCGGCGGCGTCAAAGCACGACAGGTCAATACCGTCGCGTTGGCCTTCTGGTGCCAGAAGTGGTTACTCATGTCACTGATTGAGAACACATTAGTTAGAGGCCACTCAGCCGCGCGGCACCGGTTGGAGAGTGACCCTGGTAACTTGTGAGAGGAACCAGTGGATCCTAGGATGGGGGGCAAGTATGACTCTATCTGCCCTGCTAGTGTGCGTTGACCAGGCTGCGGCCGAGGTGCTGCGCGGAGTCCTGGAAGAACTCAGCATTCGGGTTGAGTTTTGTCCGGACTTTGCGCGTGCCGCCATGCGGCTGGCGCAAGAGCGGTTCGACGTGGTCATTGTCGACGGGGAATCCAACAAGGATGTGATTTCTCTGTTGCGCGATTCGCGCACCTCGCGCCTGAACGATGTGACGCTGGCTGTCGCTATTGTTGCCGGGCAGGAAGCCATCCGCGAGATGTTTTCGCTGGGGGTAAATTTCGTCCTCTATAAGCCGGTAGCCTACGACCGGGCGCTGAGCAGCATGCGTGCCGCTCGCGAGGTGATGCGCAAGGAAAAGCGCAAGAATGCCCGGGCTGACGTGCACGCCCACGCCACCGTCGATTACGCGACCGTGGAACAGGAACGGGCCACCCTCATCAATCTGGCGCAGGACGGCATGTCAGTGCAGTTCGGGAAAAAGCTGCCTCCCGTCAGCAAAGTGTATTTTCAGTTCAAGCTGCCCGATCAGGCGGCGAATATACGTCTGTCGGGCCAGATGGTGTGGCAGGATTGGAAGGGCCGCGCCGGAGTCCAGTTTGTTGATGTGCCCAAGACCTCGCGCCGCCTGCTCACCGATTTTCTGGCCACTCATGTGCCGGCTGACTCCCGGCCAGAGCGCTTTCGCGACGTGACCGTCGAAATGGAAGAGCCGCTGCAACTGGCCACGGTATCGGTTGCTGAGCAAACCCATGGCAGCCACGAAAAACAAACCGCGCACTACGCGGCCGCTCCGGAACTTGCGCCCGCCACGCATTCCGATGCCGACAACCGGCGCGCGCAAATGCGTTATGCCTGCCGGCTGGGCGCGGAGGTTTACCGCACCGGCACTTCGGTTCCCCATCATTGCTGTCTGACGGATCTGAGTTCCGGCGGATGCTATCTGGAAGTTCCGCTGCCGTTCCCGCAGGGCTCATCGGTTGAGATCCTGGTGCGAACCTACGAGATGAAACTGCGCTTGCGGGGAGCGGTGCATTCTTCTCATCCCGGCTACGGGATGGGCGTGGCGTTTGAGCTGAAGACGAAGGAAGAACAAGCCAACGTGAAGAAGCTAACGGACTTCGTTGCATCGACGACGGAACCCTCCCGCTAGCGGCCTGCAGAGAACTCCTGCGGCGCAATTCTACGTAAGCCGTTGAATTCGAAGAACGGCCCTCGAAGGTTCCGGAACGCGCGATTCTGCTCCCAGTGGACCTGCCCTGAAGCTTGGATTTGAGTATGATCGCTACGCCAATCCCAGAAGCGAGGCGCGTGAAAGTTTCGTGAGGCCGGCCGGACGATTTGCTGATCTAATCCTTCGAGGTGCGACATGCAATTGAAACCCTTCCTGCTGGACATCTGGCTGGCCGCCTACGAGCACGACATCGAATTCAACTTGGCTTCAAGCGAAGGGCCGCGCTGGACCCTGAATGAGATCCTGAGCCTTGCCAGTGAGGAGGAGCGGCAGCGCTTCCTGAATCACAAGTTGGTCTACAGCCGTCCAGCAGGAGCCGACGGATTACGCGCGGCGATCGCCGACATGCAGGATGTGAATGTCGACACAGTCCAAGTCGTAGCCGGCGCCTCCGAGGCACTAGTTGTTCTGTTTTGGCTGGCCGCGGAAGCTGGAGCCAACGTTGTCCTGCCTCAACCCGGCTATCCGCCCTTTTCCGCCCTGCCCGAATCCCTTGGGATCGAGACTCGATACTACGCTCTTCGGAAGGAGAACGACTTCGGTATCGATCTCGACGAGATCAAGCAACTGGTGGATCGAAATACCAAGTTGATTCTGATCAACAGTCCCCACAACCCTACTGGCGCCACGATTAGCGATGCGGAACTGGACAGCTTGCACGAGTTCACAGCGTCTCGCGAAATTCAACTCATCAGCGATGAGGTGTTCCACCCTATCTATCATGGACAGACGACACGATCGGCTTCCCGTCTGCCGCATGCCACCGTCATCCATGATTTCTCGAAAGCTTTCCCTTTATCAGGAGTGCGGACCGGTTGGATGATCGAGCACGATTCCGAGCGCCGCGAGCGTTACTGGAATGCGCGCACCTATTTTTCCATTTCCAACAATACTGCCGGAGAAATGCTGGCGGAGATTGCAATGCGCCGCCGGGATATCGTCCTCGGGAAAACGCAGGAAATCGCAACTCAGAATCTTCGGCAGCTTACCTCCTTCATGTCCGAACATCGCGAGACGCTGGGCTGGATTCCTCCTCGTGGCGGAATCACCGCTTTTCCCTGGCTCGTCAGTGGAGAGAATAGCCGCGCCTTTTGCCAAGCGGCTGCAGACCAAGGCATTCTGCTCGCTCCCGGGGATTGTTGGGATGCGCCCTCGCATTTTCGCCTTGGGTTCGCGGCGATGACCAACAAATTTCCCGACGCCCTGGAGCGGCTGGGAGAATTGGTTAACAGGTGGTCAGCCGCGAACGTGACAAAGACATAGCGAAATCTCCTTCCGTGTACCCCAGAAATCTCGGTCGCAGCCGTAACATTACCAGAGTCGCGTGGTACTCGTCGTACGTCGTTTATATACCTATGTAATCGGCATGCGTGAGCGAACGTTATTGTGCGTACACTAGGATTTGTTTCCTGGACGAAGCGAAGGACGAAGCCAAGGACCCATGCACAAGTCTGAATCGACTACTTAGTGGCAGCCTCTTGGGCGACCGCCCTCTTGAAGTAATCCAGCGACTGGCGGAGGCCCGCCGCCAGATCAATCTTCGGTTCCCATCCCAGCAACTGGCGCGCCTTGGTGATGTCGGGACGGCGCTGCTTGGGGTCGTCCTGCGGAAGCGGTTCGTAGCGAATCTCGCTCCTCGATCCCGTCACTTTCAGAACATGCTGGGCGCATTCCAGGATCGTGAACTCGTTCGGATTGCCGATGTTCACGGGCAGATGTTCGTCCGACTTCGAAAGACGCACGAAGCCGTCGATTTCATCGCTCACGTAGCAGAAACTGCGCGTCTGCTTGCCGTCGCCATAGACGGTGAGCGGTTCGCCGCGCAAGGCCTGCTTCATGAAATTCGGGACCACGCGGCCGTCGTTGAGCTGCATACGCGGGCCGTAGGTGTTGAAGATGCGGACGATGCGCGTGTCCACCTTGTGATAGCGGTGGTAGGCCATGGTGACGGCCTCGGTGAACCGCTTGGCCTCGTCATAAACCGAACGCGGGCCGATGGGATTGACGTGGCCCCAGTAGGTTTCCTTCTGCGGATGCTCCAGAGGATCGCCATAGCACTCGGAAGTGGAGGAGACGAAATACTTTGCGCCGTACTTCTGCGCGACCTCGAGGGCGTGAAAGGTGCCGAGAGAGCCGACCTTGAGCGTGGGGATGCCGTGAATGGTGTAGTCGATCGGACTGGCCGGGCTGGCGAAGTGGAAGACGTAGTCGACCCGGCCGACATCGAACGGTTCACAGATATCTTTCTCAATAAATTCGAACCGCGGTTCATTGTGCAGGTGGGCGAAGTTGGCGCGACGGCCGGTGAGCAGGTTGTCGACGCAGACCACACTCCAGCCTTCGGCGAGAAGGGCGTCACACAGATGCGATCCCAGAAAGCCGGCGCCCCCGGTCACTACCGCGCGTCGCGGGCTCATGCTTTCTTGCCATTCTTTAAGACTGGGGTCGGTATGCCATCGGGGTGAGCGGCGGCGCGCCCAACGCTGTAGTAGGTGAAGCCTTGCGCGGCCATGGTTTCAGGATCGTACAGGTTGCGCCCGTCAATCACGATGGGATACTTGAGTTCCTGGCGGAGACGGCTGAGATCGAGCTTGGCGAACTCCTCCCACTCGGTGAGGATAAGCAAGGCGTCGGCGCCGTGGGCCGCTTCGTACGCCGAGTTTACGAAGGTGATGCCGGCAGGTATCACTTCCTTCGTGCGCTCCATGGCGGCGGGATCGTAGGCCCTGATCTTGCTGCCCTCCTGCAGCAGCGCCTGCACCAGAAAGAGCGCTGGCGATTCACGGATATCGTCAGTACCACCCTTGAAGGCGAGGCCGAGCACGCCCAGGTTCTTGCCGCGCAGGGTCCACAGCGCGCGGTGCACTGTCCGCAGAAAGCGCTGGCGCTGATCTTCGTTGATGCGCATCACTTCATCCAGCAGACGGAAGTCGTAGCCGCCCTCGCGGGCTACGGCACGAAACGCCATCACGTCCTTGGGGAAACAGGATCCGCCATAGCCGATGCCGGGGTTCAGAAACCGGGGCCCGATGCGAGAATCGGTTCCGACGCCGTGGACCACCTGATTCACATTGGCGCCGACCGCCTCGCAGACCGAGGCCACGGCATTGATGAAAGAAATCTTCATGGCGAGAAAAGCGTTGGAGGCGTGCTTGATCAACTCAGCGCTCTTGGTGCTGGTCACGATGAGCGGAGGAGGAATCGAAGCCAGGTCGGGTTGGGGAATGGCGTCGGCACGCCGGTAGTAGCTGCCATTGGTCAGGGGAGCGTACACATCGCGCAAAACGTCTGCCGGCCGTTCGCTGTCGCAGCCGATCACGATGCGATCGGGAAACAGGAAGTCGGTGACGGCGGTGCCTTCGCGCAGAAATTCGGGATTGGAAGAAACGTCGAACAACTCGGGATCGGTGCCGTTGCGCAGGATGATCCTGCGCACCCAGTCGCTGGTATAGACGGGAACAGTGCTTTTTTCGACGATGACCTTGTAGTCGTTAATGCCACCGGAGATTTCGCGCGCCACGGATTCCACGTAGGAGAGATCAGCTTCTCCGCTTTCGGTGGGCGGCGTGCCGACGGCAACAAAGATTACCGAACTGAGGCGGGCAGCTTCCTTCAGGTCGTCGGAAAAGGTGAGGCGCTGTCCGCGGTGGCGGCCCAGAAGTTCAGGCAGAAATTTCTCGTGGATGGGGATCTGGCCATTGCGCAGAGCCGCCAGTTTTTGTTGATCGTTGTCCACCAGGATGACGTCATGTCCGAGGTCGGCAAAACAAGCGCCCGCCACCAGCCCTACGTATCCCGAACCTACCACCGCAATCCGCATCGCCTTGCCCCTTAACAGGATCGAACCATGTAGCGAAACATGTAACGATATATAGTACCGGGTGACGCGAGTCCGCGCTGCATTGCAAAACGGCCCGCACTGATTTTACAAATTCTCTTGCTTCCTTTGGGTGGTGGCATTAAAAAACTTGCGCGAGTGCACGTCCAATGCCAAAACGGGAACAGCAAAAGCCTTAACCACGAAGGTCACGAAGTATCACGAAGGACTTCGTTTGCACGGTTTCCTTGGTGTGACTTCATGTCCTTAGTGGTAGAGCCGTCAAGGTTTGAGGTTGACATCCTCATGGATTCGCGAAAAACTGCGCATAATGACGAACGGCCAGTGCTTCCTGGATGCCTGGTCCTAGTATGACTCACCACCCTATGCCGCAACCGGAATCGTACGGAACCCCATCTTGGGATGAGGAATCATCGGGCCATGTAGGCGATGTAGTCTCCTCTCAAAATCCCCGCGATGTGGTGGAAGTGGCCAAGACACTGGCGGCCCATGGGGGCGGGGAGGCATCGTTCGATTTGGCCCTGGACCTGGTTCTCAACGAAGTGGTCGAGCAAGCGCGGTTGGCGACCGGAGCGACCGGAGCAGCGATTGCCTTGGCCCGCGCGGGCGAGATGGTGTGTCGCGCCACCACGGGCGCGGACGCTCCCGATCTGGGTGTTCGGCTCGAGACCAAGTCGGGTCTTACGGGAGCGTGCCTGCAAACTGGAATCGTTCAACAATGCTGGGACACGGAGACCGACCCACGAGTCGATCCCGAGGCCTGCCGGCGACTGGGTGTGCGATCCATCCTTGTTGTGCCGTTGGGCGAGGCGCCCGCGCCCTTTGGGGTGATGGAGGTTTTCTCTTCCCGGCCCCAAGCTTTCGGCGATCGCGACGTGAACAGTCTTCAGGCGTTGGCGACCCGCGTCGTCGAGAACAAAAGAGGAATCGAGGAGGTCGCAGCCAGCGGCCCCAGTTCGAACGCCACTGCGGACGCCAGCGCGAACGACAGCGCGGACGACCGATCCCATGCGCTCACGCCCGAACTGAATATTTCATCCGAACCGGTACCGCTCTGGGAGTTGGGCGCCGAGGCTCCGGTTGACGATGGATCCCAGAGGAGCACGGACCTCTGGACCTCCATTCTAGGCGTAGTTGTGATTTTGGCTGCGCTGTTGTTAGGACTTCTGGTGGGTTGGCGAGGAGCGATCAGCCGCGGATTGCGAGGACGATCGCAGGCGCAGGCAGGTGCCGTGTCGAGTGCGCGAGCGAGTCGAGCGACGGACTCGACTGTAGACCGAGGGGCTGGAGCCGCGCCGCCTGCAGACTCAGCGGCGTCCTCAAGCGGGGATTCCGCGAGCGGTGGTACCGCAGCCGCGTCGAAAACGTCGGGTGCCGGAACGCGGGTTGAGCCGCCGAGTGGCGGGCTGCTGGTAACTCAAAATGGCAAGGTCATCTACCGCTTGCCGCCTGCCGGGCAGCAATCCGCCAGTGCTCCGAGCGCGAGGGCGAAAGGATTGAGAGACGTTTCGGACACGCGTTTGATTCATCGTGTGGAACCGGAGTATCCCCCGGCGGCGCGAGCGCAGCATATTCAGGGCTCGGTCGTCCTGGACGTGCAAATCGGAGGAGACGGAGCGGTCCACAACATATCGGTCGTGGAAGGAAATCGGATGCTGGCCGATGCGGCCGTACAGGCCGTAAGACAGTGGAGATACCAGCCTTTCGCACCGGATGGGCAGTCTGTCGAGATGCAAACGCGAGTCACGATCCGGTTCACACTTCCCCCAAACTAAGAAGGCGGCTCGTGATCAGTGTGTTGTGGCTCGACCTGGAGATTTTGGCCAAGACCCTGCCTGCCTGCTCAAGGGTTCCGGGGCAGCGTACGAGCGTTCTGCTGGACCACGAGAAGCAACCAGGGCGCGTGAGCAGGGCCCAATCCCGCACCCAGCGTGGTACACTCGTTCCACTAAAACTGGAGTTGCAGCCGGATTTTGGGCTGCTCCAGAATTGCTGCGCGCGAGGAATGTATGAAACCAGCCATCGAGACCCCGAGCGGCGTCTCTGCCGATCCCTACAGCAAGACGGTTTGTTGTCTGCGCTGTGAGCAGAAGCTGCAGCGTTATCAATTGATGCGGGCCAGCCTGGCCCCGGGCAATTCCGGCCACGCCATGCTTTCTTGCCCGCGATGCGGCCACGTCGAGTTCGTTTCGGATTCCAGTCCGCTGCTGCAGAGCCTGGAGTTGGTCGCGGTCGATACCGGAGACGGCGACTAGCCGTGAATCCCCTCACAGGGGTCTAACTCGGTGTCCGCCATCTATTCCTCCATCCCAAAACTTTGCCATGTGCGCGTTTGCGGATGAGTTGACTGTCCAATGCGACTCCTTCTAATTGGCGGAAATGGCTTTATCGGGCGGTTCGTTGCGGCTGCACTCCAGCAGCGAGGGCACACGCTTGCGGTGTTTCATCGCGGCAACACGGCCGCGCCCACCGGCGTCGATGAGATTCGCGGCGACCATAATCAACTTGCTGCCAGCGCCCAGGAACTGCAACGCTTTGTTCCCGACGTGGTGATTGATCTGGTCCTCAGTTCGGGTACGCAGGCGGAAGATCTGATGAATGTCTCCCGTGGCGTGACCCGGCGGGTGGTCATGCTGAGCAGCATGGACGTCTACCGCGCAGTGGGCATCTCGCACGGCACGGAGAGCGGGCCGCTCCAAGACCTCCCGCTTACCGAGGAGTCAGAGCTGCGGCGAAATCTGCATCCCTATCCGCCTGAGAACATGCGGCTCCTGCGTAAAGTCTTCGCTTGGGTGACGGACGATTATGACAAGATTCCGGCGGAGCGCATGGTGATGAACGACTCCGAGCTTCCCGGCACGGTGCTCCGGCTTCCCATGGTGTATGGACCGGGCGATCCGCTGCATCGTTTCTATCCCGTGGTGAAGCGCGTCGCTGACGGACGGCGCCACATCATTTTTCCCGAGACGCTGGCCGCCTGGCGCTCGCCGCGAGGTTACGTGGAGAATGTGGCCGCAGCTATCGCACTGGCGGCCACGGATGATCGCGCCGCCCGCCGTATTTTTAACGTGTGCGAGGAGCCATCGTTCAGCGAACTGGAATGGGCGCGGAAAATTACGAGCGAGATGGGGTGGGAAGGGGAGTTCGTCGTCCTGCCAGAGGATCGCACGCCGCGCCACCTGCTCAAGCCCGGCAACGCGGCCCAGCACTGGACGGCGAGTTCAGCCCGCATCCGTCAGGAACTCGGCTACCAGGAGCCGGTTGCGCTCGATGAGGCGATCCGGCGGACCATAGCATGGCAGCGGGAAAACGCCCCGGCGGTCGAGTTCCTGGCGCAGTTCGATTATCCGGCGGAAGACGCTGCGGTAGCCTACAACAGCTAAATCGCCCCTCCCGTAAACAGTTTGTCATCCTGAGCGAAGCGAAGGACCTGTGCACTTCCCGGCCAGTTGCACAGATCCTTCGCTTCGCTCAGGATGACAAACTGTTACGATGGCTCAATCGTACTGGACGCGCGCTTAGAACGGAATATCGTCGTCGGTGATCGGGCCGGATGCCGCCGGCTCGGGCTCGGGAGTGCGCTGGTCGAAGTTGTTGCCTCCGCCCGCAGAAGAAGACGACGCTCCGCGCGAAGTTCCGGCGAAATCTCCGCCGCCACCGCCCTCGCCGCGTCCACCCAGCAGGATGATGTCGCTGGCTACGACCTCGGTCATGTACTTTTTCTGGCCCGAGGTCTTGTCGTCCCAGGAGCGGGTCTGCAAGCGTCCCTCGATGTAGACCTTGCCGCCCTTTTTCAGATATTCGCCGGCAATCTCGGCTAGGCGCTGCCAGAGCACGACGTTATGCCACTCGGTGCGGTCCTGCCATTCGCCCGCCTTGTCCTTGAAGCGCTCGTTGGTGGCGATGGTCAGCTTGGCCACGGGCGTACCCTGCGGCGTGTATTTGACTTCGGGATCTTTCCCTAGATTTCCGATCAGTTGAACCTTGTTCAGACTCTTGCCAGCCATGTCGGTGCTCCTTTGCAGGGGTTCACTATAACAGAACGGGCCCGGTGGAGATCGTGCGGGATGTCACAAACCGCGGCACGGAGTATCAATTTGGGTCGAGGCTCTCCGACGTGCAGCCTGGTGTTCAAGCGGAAGTAAGGTTCATAACCGGGCGCGGTTCAGGTTATAATCCCACGCATGCCTCCTGCACCCAGCGCCACCAAAGCCGTTGGGATGGTTCCCGACGAGCTCAAGTTTGAACCGAAGTCCAAAGGCCTGGCCACCCCGCGAAAGAAGAAGCCGAAGGAATTGGCGGTCATTACCGAGTGCTGCACGGGATGCGCCGGCTCGCCCGCGTGCGTGGAATACTGCCCGGTAGAAGACTGCATGTTCTGGGTGCCCGACGAGGACAATCCTCCGTTCGGTCGCATCCAGATCGACCCCATCCTCTGCATCGGCTGCAAGAAATGCCTGAGCAAGGGCCCCGATGGCTGCTTCCTCGATGGCTGCCCCTGGGACGCCATTGTCATGGTGGACACGGTCGAGGTGGAAAAAGAAGTCGGGCCGATGGCGATTTGAAGAGCAGCTCTTAGCCTTTGGCTGTTAGCTCTTAGCTTGAACCCTCTTCTTTTGCTTCCCCGTGAGACTTGTCATCCTGAGCGGAGTAGCAGAATTCATAAAGTGAATTCTGCTATGCAGTCGAAGGATCCCTGCCAATTCTCCGATACTCCGCGACAGCAGGGAATTCTCACGACGCGCGATTCGGCTGGTGCCTGATCGGCGGATCTTTCAACTGCAGCAAATCCCACTTATTTCCGTACAGGTCCTCGAACACGGCAACCGTCCCATACGTCTCCTCGCTCGGCGGCCGGAAGAATTTCACACCGCGGGCTGTCATCTCACGATAATCGCGCCAGAAGTCGTCCGTGTGGAGAAACAGGAAGACGCGTCCGCCGGTCTGGTTGCCGATGCGGCTGGCCTGCTCTGGGTTCACAGCCTTGGCGAGCAGCAAGTCGGTTCCGGTCGATCCCGGAGGCCTGACCAGGACCCATCGCTTCCCGTTGCCGAGGTCAGTGTCCTCGATCAATTTGAAGCCGAGCGATTGCGTGTAGAAAGCGATGGCTTCGTCGTATTCGCGAACCACCAGAGCCACATGGCCCAGACGTTGCGTCATACTCGGCAGACCCACTTGGCAGGCCCAACTTAGCAGACCCAGAAGCCGCCCGGCAGCACCAGCGCGGCGCCCATGCCGATTGCGTCCAGAGCGTAGGAACAGATGGTCCCGAAGGCGGCATATTTCCACATGCGCCCGCGCTGCTGGAGACCACGGTCGAGGAAAAGCCAAATCAACAGAATCCACTCCGCTAGGCGAACCGGCAGAAGGAACACGTAAAACAAGACCGCGGAACCTTCGCCACCGGCGTTGTTCAATCTATTCAAGGCGAGAATCCAAAGGCCGCCATACAGCCCGCCTGCTACAAGTCCGATGCCCGTGCGCGTCAGTCCCAAGGCCCATACGCTTGGCTTGGCCGAGCGCCACAGGCCGTATCCAATCTTGAGAACCACGGAAGCCGCCGTGTAGCCGGCGGCCTTGACTGCAGCGAAATACAGAAACCCGGTTGCCGTCGGAGCGCCTGCCATGAGGATTCTCCTTCCTAGTGTTGATTTCTGCTCTGGATCGCCTTCTCTGTTTCCGCCGCCTGCCGGCGTACATCGTTGGAAATATCCGGTAGGTCCCGTTCGTAGGGACGAATTGCCGGCAGATCGTCCATCTGGCCCACCAGATACAGCGCCCGCAGCGCTTCCCACACCTGCTCCGTTCCAGGATCGACGATCGCAACTTCTGAGCCCGCGGTGACGTTTGCGCCGGGCTGCGAAACGGAACGAATTCGTCCTGGGATTGGCGAGCGGACCTCGACCGGCGCCGAAGAGCCCCGGGCCGCCAACTTGGCCAACAATCCGCCTTGATGGATGGCGGTGCCGGGGCGGTCGGCGTCAACCACGTGACCATCCACCGGAGCGCTGACGTGGGCGGGTTGCAGCAATGCCACGATCTGCGGACGCCCCGTGGCATCGCCGAAGCGCACCAGCGAAAGCGCCGCATTTCCCCGCACCATGGGAGAAGGATCGGCCAGCATCTTCAGCAGCGTCTCGTGAAAGCCCGTGCCCGACGTGTCTTGTCCCATGACCCAGGCGTCGGTGTTACGAACTTCCTCCACTGGATTGTTGGCCAGCTGTATCAGTTCGGGATACCACTGCTTCGTAGCCGCATCGGAATGCGACATGCGCTCGCCCATCTGCACCAGCGCGTGCTGGATGTGCCGCGGCTTCTTGTCGTCGTGCAGATACTCAGTCAACTGCTGGTCCGAAAGATGGCGTCCAAACCAAGTGTTCCACCAGAACAGAAACGGCATGAGGACGATGAGCCAGCCGGTGGCAAAGAACAGAATCTTCTGGGTGCGCGACATCGAGCGCTTGGGGTGTCGCGGTTCTGGAACCGCGCTAGCTTCGGGAGTTTCCGACGTTGGTGTCATTTGGACCATAGAAAAATCAACTCACCTTGGAAAATCAATTTAGCTGCCACGACAGCGGATTGCCGGTGATGCGATATCCATACAGCGGCTTGCCGACGATAGCGGACGCATCCACTAGGCCGAACGAGGCGGTTCGGCTGTCGAGGCTGTAATCACGATTATCTCCCATCACAAAGTATTTACCCTGCGGTATCGTGACCGGGCCGAACGTGTCGAGGTTGGGATTTGCACCTGCGGCAGATCTATGGCGGGCATACGGCTGGTCCTCCCGCTTGCCATTCAGGAGTACCTGCTGATCCTTGCCTTCGACGGTATCGCCGGCGATGCCAGCCACGCGCTTGATGAGCAGAAGGGTCTCGTCTCGGCCAGACGAAGTGTCGGAGCCAGGCAGGGTTCTGCGCAGGAGAACAAGTTCGCCCCTGTGCACCGGTTGGTGGTGAAAGTAGCGCTCATCGACAACGAGCTTGTCGCCGGCAAAAATGGTGGGCTCCATTGAAGTGGAGATGTTCTTCATCGGGTGAAAGCCTGCCGCAAACAGCAGCGGAGTGAAGACAAGGTTCACTCCGATATACGACAAAGGAATGCCCGCCAGTATCCACCAGCGAGACATTCTTGCTGACGAGGGCGAGTCGCGCGCCAGCAGAGCGTTGAGAATCGCAACCCAGGACAAGGGGACCAACGCCCACAGCAGGAGTAAGAGACCCGGGTACGAGCGCGGGAGGCGCAGAGGCCAAAAGCCGAGGGAAATGGCCAGCAGTGCGATGAACAGGAAAGCAGCCTTCTTGAACCGCCGCAGGTAGAGTTGCCCCGCTCCGGGCAGAAGGGTCGACAAAGCGACGGCAATCAAGCGGCGCTTCAGGTCCGGGCGCTGCTGCTGAACGCTGCTCTCGCCCGGAGCTGGGATGCAAGGCAGGTCTGACACAGGGGCAATATAACAGAGCTTATTAGTGTCCGCCTGCCGAACTGCGGTTCGAAGTAATTCGCGAGGGTCACTCCTTCCGCAAAATGTACCACGAGCTCAGCGCGATGCCGAGGAAGGTTACCGTGACGCCAACCAGCGCCGTCCCAGTCAATGCGGCAAGCCAGTTCCCATCGATCACGGCAAGATGCTTGAATCCCAGAGCGGGCAGCCACGAAGGCTGGCGCGAGAACTCAAGAACAATCCACGGCGCCGCGAGAATCGCGAGAGCATAAGCGCACGTGCGAGCAATCCGGATCGGCAACGTCGCGCGCGCCAACGCCTTCTCCCGTGCTCTGGCTTGGGCCTTTCTCCAGATCACGGATGCATGCGGATTGCTCAGTTCGCGGTCGAGGGATGCGCTGTCGTCGCGCAGGAACTCTGAGACCAGGAGAACCTCCGAACAGACCGGACAGATGCCCGCATGACCAAGCAGTTCGGAGTTCAGCGCTCCGCTGCGCACGGCGGCCACCAAGGCGGGTTCCTGCTCGCAATAAGCTTTCATCATTTCGTCACCTCCGGATTGCCCGTGCGCACACCCGCGCCAATCAGTTCCGCCAGCTTCCGTCGGGCCCGCAACAGCAACAGCCGTATGCTGCCGGCCCGCAGCCCGGTGCATTCTGCGATCTCCTTGTGATTGGAGCCTTCCACATACGCCAGCCACAACAGTTGACGCTCGCGCGGCTTCAGCCGTTGAAAAGCCTGGCGCATCGCAAGCCTTCCATCGAGCGGCGGCTCATGCGAAGCCGCCTCGGGGACGCCCTCAGCCGGAGACTCTTCTCGCGGACGCCGCCAGCGGTCGCGCAGCAGGTTCGTTGCGATCTGGAACAGGTAGCTCCTGGACTGGCGGTCGTCCATCTCCGGGGCCTCCGAGGTCAGGAAGCGGCAATAGGATTCCTGCCAAAGGTCCTCAGCCAGATCCCGCTCTCCGCAGGCGCGGATCAGATATCCCAGCAGCGGTTTCGCCGTCGACCCGTAGAACATGCGGAAGGCAGGCTCGTCCATGCGAAGCCCGCCTCGCGCGCTGCGCTCGTCAACTTCTTCAGCCGCGGGAACTGCGAGCTCAAGGTTCATGGATCGAGTCTCAGGTTCGTCCGGCATCGCGGTTGTTCACCGCTCAACCATTGCCATGCCCAGGGCATGAATTTCCATTTCAGCTTTCATGGGGCGATGCGGCCCCTTTAGGCGCGGCCCTCGTCGAGTAGTCCAAACGTCTTTGACAAATAGTAAGATGCCGCTGACGATACTCCGAATCCCAGGCCAAGCACTGTAATCAAAGTCCCGATGACGAGGAAACCTTCACTGGCGCCCTGCACATGACCACGCAACGACAGGAGGGCAATCCCGACGAAAGTCATGATGATGCCGGCCTGCAGCGCGCCGATGATTCGCCCATAGGGTGAGATGCGCTCCACCTTCAGCGACGCCAGCATCTCTTTGCCGGGCTCGGTTTGCGCGAAAGCCAGCAGCTCCTGACTCGACGCGACCTTGTCCAGCAGTTTGTTTTGGATATCGGCTTGCAGTTTCGCGATCTTATACCGGCGGATGGTGCTGAAGATCACCCAGGCGACCCAGGCAATAAGGGACGGAAGTGATACTGTAACGACGAGGTCGGGGTTCATTGCTCGCTCCTTTTGCGTCTAGGCTCAGACGGAGACGCTATTCTCATCCCGTATAACGTTTTCCAGGGCACTTGGTTAACAGTGCAGGGACAGAATTCGAAGGGCTCCGGGAAATCGCACCGGCGGGGAACAGGTCTCATCTACGTCTCTACGTCTGCGTCGAGCACGCGCTCCTGCTCCAGGTAGTGCGACGTGGCGTATTGCGCCAAAAGCGGCGTCTGCAGCCGGATTTCGGCGCCAATCCACTCACCCTTGACATGCGGAGCGTCAGGCGGATGGCTGCATCGGCCGCCGCTGCCGAATTGCGGGCCGAAGTCCGCGCTCTGAATCTGATCAAACTGCCGGATCTCGCGCCAGGCCGCATCGCCGACGGTGCCGGAGACATCGATCTTTAGTTTCAGGACGGACATAAAGCTCCGCTGGGATTTGAAAGGGCGCGGCTTCAGCCTTGCCGATAAAGAGAAAGAATGATTAGGCCCTGAGGGCGCATTCCCTCAGCGGCTGAAGCCGGCATCATCGGCCCGCACTTTCCGGCACGGCTGAAAGCCGTGCCCTTTCAAAACGGGCACATCTAGATTAAAGACCGATTCCAGAACGCTCTTCAGGGTTTTCAATCAACAAATCAAAAATCAGCGATCAACAATCGCCCTCAGCTGTGCGGGAACCACTGGTACAGCATGAAGTACACAATCACGCCGGTGATGGAAACGTACATCCATAGAGGCCACGTCCAGCGGGCAATCGCACGATGCTGAGGATAATGGGCCTTCAGGCCGCGGCTCAAGGTGATAATGGCCAGCGGAACAATGACGATGGCCAGCGTGACGTGCGAAATCAGAATCGCAAAATAGACGGGCCGCGCCCACCCCTGGCCCAGAAATCGTATGTTACCTACCTCGAAGTGGAAGAACAGATAGCATCCCAGAAAGAGCGCGGATGCGACCACCGCGGCGATCATACAAAGGCGATGCGCGAAGATGCGACCGCGCGCAATCATGACGCGTCCGGTGAGCAGCAGCACGGCGCTGGTTCCGTTCAGAGTTGCGTTCAGGGCAGGGAAGAAAGCGTATTGCTCAGGTATCGAATTTCCGACAATCGAATTTCCGATCAAGCGGCGGGCCTCGTGCTTCGGCGATTTACCATCAGAAATGCCAGTCCGAACATGACGAGTGAAAACAAAAGCAGCGTTGCCATGGCCTTCGATAGCGGAAAACTGATCGCCGCACCCGGATACAGAAGGCTGCGCAGGGCCGCAACACCATACGTCAGCGGATTCATATACATCAGAGCGCGAATCCAGCTCGATGCTCCGTCCATGGAAAACAGCGCTCCAGACAAGAGCCACAACGGAATCAAAAACAGGTTTACGATTCCGTGGAAAGCCTGAGGAGAATCCATGGGCCAGGCGATCGCGAAGCCCAGCGCGGTCAGAGCGAACGAAACCAGGAACACCACGACCCCGACCAGCAAAACTTGCACCGGCTCCAGGTGCACGCCAGTGAAGGGCGCGAGAATCAAGAAAATCATTCCCTGGATCGCCGATAGCGTTGTTCCGCCGAGCACTTTACCAAGCACAATCGCAGATCGCGGAACAGGCGCGACGAGTACTGAAAGCAGAAAGCCTTCCTTGCGATCTTCGATTACCGACATCATGGTGAAGATCGAAGTGAAGAGGATAATCAGGATCAGCGTGCCGGGATAGAAATAATCCAGGTAGTGCTGCTGACTTGGCCCGTCGCTCGAGCGAAAGGAGCTGCCAAATCCCGAGCCTAGCACCAGCCAGAACACCAGCGGCGACGCCAGCACGCCCACCACGCGCATGGGCTGACGGTAGAAGCGCACGATTTCTCGCCACCAGAGAGTGAATGCCGGCAGAATCACGCCCGCCGATGCGGGCGCCATCGGCCGTGCCAAAGTTGTTGCCTGGGTTGCCATCGTTTAACTCGCCTTCGCTGGGGGAGTCTTCGCCGGGGCAGCTTCCTTCTTGCCAGGGATTCCGCGGTCGCGCGTTTCCCAGTACGCGTTCAGCAGGAAGCATCCCGAGAGCGTGAGCAGGATCAGCGTCATGAACAGGCCATCCACCGTGGCCGATGGTGGAGACAATGTGATCATCCCACTCACGAAAATCCAGGCCACGCCCACCAAGGGCACCAAACCGAGTACCAGAGAAAGCACCAGAATCATAGGACGCAAGCTACCTCCTCTTTTTCTTTTTGTCTTTTTGTTCGACTGCGGAACCAGCTTCGGGCTCTTCACTCCAAAACTTGTGCCCGGTGCGGTGGATGAACACATCCTCCAGCGCAGGCTTGCTCACGGAAATCGCCTGAATCTCGCCGGGAAACGCCTCGACCACATCGGGAACGAAGCGGTGGCCGCCCTCACGCTCGATGCGCACCTGGTTGCCCATCACGGTGGTTTCGACGCCGAAACGCGCTCGAATGTGCTCGGCCAGCAACCTGGCGTCGTGCGCGGCGTCCAGCATTATCACGTCGCCGCCGATTTCACTCTTCAATTCCGTTGGTGTACCCAGCGCCACCAGATTTCCTTCATTCATAATGGCGAGGCGGTCGCAGCGTTCGGCCTCTTCCATCAAGTGCGTCGTCACGAGTACAGAAACGTGCTCTTCATCGCGCAGCATCTGCAGGTATTGCCAGAGATCGCGACGCGCGCCCGGATCGAGCCCGGTTGTCGGCTCATCCAACAACAAAACGCCGGGGTGGTGCAGCAGGCCTTTCGCCAGTTCGATGCGGCGCTGCATTCCCCCGGAAAACGTCTCCACCCGCTCTTTCGCGCGGTCAGCCAGTCCTACGCGAGCCAGGATTTCTCCGATGCGCTTCTTGAGAACCGATCCGCGCAAGCCGTAGAGATGGCCCTGGTGCCACAGGTTCTCATACGCCGTCAGCTTCGCGTCGACACTCTGCGCCTGAAACACCACGCCAATCTGCCGCCGCAGGCTCGCGGGATCCTGCGCCGCATCGCATCCCATGACCACGGCGCGACCTGCGGTGGGAATCATCAGAGTGGAGAGAATGCGAAACAGCGTGGTCTTCCCGCTGCCGTTCGGACCGAGCAGTCCAAACAACTCCGCTGGGCGCACATCGAAGGAGACTCCATTGAGCGCCGTGCGGCTTTCGTAGCGGTGAACTAGGTTTTGTACTGAAATGACAGGCGTGGTGGTGTGCTGAACTTCCGGACCGGCATCGGCGAGCGCAGCGACTTTCGAGACCAAAAGGAGACTCCGAGATCTGTAAACAGTTTACGACATCTCGTCGAATGTTAGGACAGGCGGCACGCTTCACTTTGCCGGTTCGAGACCGTCGAGCTTCGCTCGACCCTTCGGCTTCGCTCAGGGCAAGCTAGCCGACGGCAGCTGTCCCCACAGGGGTATTTCTGCGAACGGACCCAGTTCAAGCCACCGAGGGATCGTGCTCCGCCTGCGGCAGGCTCTCTTCGAAGGCTACCGGAACATGTCTCCACACCTGGATCGCCAGGATCACGGCGGTCGCGAGCAGAAGCGCTCCTACCGCGACATGAGCCACCGTGGCTGTCACCATGGGAAGCTCCGGCTGCACTGCGGTTCGGCCCCACGCCACCCGCGTCAGGAAAGCGGTGAAGCCCAAACACAACTGGGTGATCACCAGCGACAGCATCAGAATCGCCGGTCGACGCACTGCCTCGATCTGCGAATAGCTAGTCAACGCCCGCACCGCTGTCCAAGCCAGCACGAACGAAACCACCACAGCGTTCAACACGTGCGGCCACCAGCTCATCCCATGGTGACGGAACATCCCGCCGAGGATAAGTTGCACGTACAGGACGAAGATGGAAACCAAAGTCAGCGTGAACAGGCTTGGCCGCCGCTGGTCGAACTCCACCCGCGGTTGTTCCTCCACCCAGCGGTGTCCGGTAAAGAGCGCGATCGCGACCGCGATGCAGAAAAACGTCTGGGCCACTGCGGCGTGCGCCGTCGAAACGGCAGGCGGCTGGAAGAGCAGAACGGTGAGCCCCCCGAGGACAGCCTGCGCGATCACTGTGCAGAACGCTCCTACCGCTAGCCAGCGCAACCAGCGCCGTCGCTCGACAATCAGCGTCCAGAAAGCGATGGCTAGGGTGAGCGTGATAAGCGACCCGGCCAGCATCCGGTGGGTCCACTCAAAGCGAACGCCGCCCACAAAGTGCGGAACTTTGATGAGGTACCCGAACGAGGTTGGCCAGTCCGGTACCGACAAACCCGCGTCGTTACTGGTTACCAGAGCTCCCGCAGTGATGACGACGAAGGTAGCGCAAGCGGTGAAGACTGCGAAGGTATGGTGGGCCCGGTTGTAGGTTGTCGCAATGGCTTTCAGAGCAGTGCCCCTTGGGTCAGGAGGTCTCCGGAGTTGGAAACGAGAACCCTCCCTGGCTTAGAAGGACAGAGCAGGCCGCACAGCGCGAGCAACCTGCTCCGTCCAGCCCGCTATTTTAACACCGGCACCGCTACTCGGCTGCCTTGAAGCTCTGGTCAACGGTCTTAGTATCCTTTGCCGCCACCGTGACCTTCTGGAGCTGCTCTCCGAGTTTCTCGTGTTCGAAGGCAATCGTGTAGTCGCCCGGGGGCAGGCCCTTGATCTCATACTTTCCGTCCTTGCCAGTCACAGCGAAGTACGGGCTCTTCACCACGTTGACATACATCTTCATCCACGGGTGCTGGTTGCACTTCACCGGCAGCATGATCTCTTCGCGCGCGAAATTTTTTTCGATCGCGGGAGAAGACGGCGGCTGCGACTCGTTCCACTCCCGGTTGTCCTTGGGCGTGGGATGGATGTTGTGTGTGGTGGGATCGTCATTCTTAATCTGCACGGTCTGGCCGGCCATCACGCCCAGAACATGGGGATGATAACGGCAGCCCTGCTGATCGAGCACGACGGGATCCTTGGGCACGTCGAAGGTGCGGCTGCCCAAGCCGTCCTTGACGTAGACGAACACGTTGCCGAGGTCGCCCCCGGTGACGACAACATTCTCGGCTTCGTTCATGCCCTTGCAACCCGGGTCCTGGCTCATGTCGATTTTGGATGCCTTCGGCGCGGCGCCGTCAAACTTCACCGTGCCGTTGATCGTGGCCACCGTTGCCGGATCAATCGGGGTCGCTGCTGCCGGTTGCTCGGCCGTCGGACTCGAAGCGGGAGCTTCCTCTTTCTTGCTGCAAGCAACCAGCACCAGCAGTGCGCACAACGCCAGCATGCTAACCGCGATTGCTGCCCAACCTGTCTTCTTATTCATGATGTCGCCCTTTCTTTAAAGCTTCTGTAAATGTAAGAGTGTTGTCATTCCGAGCGAGCCGGAGCGAACGCGACGGCGACCCGAGGAATCTGCTTGTTTTGCCGGAATGAATTCTACCGCGAACCTCCGCTCGCTGCATGTTGCGGCTCCGCCGCGGCCTGCCGGCGATTGGTCGGCCTCTGTAACGCCGCCTTCGCCCGAGGCATCGACGCCGCCACCCGCCTCTGTTCTTCCGCCGTCAACTGGAAGATGTAATCGGTCAACAGCTTGCGGTGATCTCCTGCATATCCGTTGAACGTCGGCGGCGTCGGCCCGGCAAACACATACCGCTTATCCTGTGGCTTGAACAGACCAGAGGGCATCGATGTTCCCGGACTCACTGCTTGCGGATCGGTAATCCACCGTTCCACCCAGTCCGGTTTTAGCCGTTCTTTTGCCAGGAGGAAGTTCGGTGCGGTCGCGATCTTGTCATGCGATGGATCGCCCGTGGCATGGCACTTCAGGCAAGGCGCCGCCGGGCTCGAGAACAGGCTCCGCGCCATGTCCGTCTCCTTCGCCGTCAGCGTCGGCACCTCTTCTGGAATGTAAGGCAGAGGTTGCTGCGACAACGCTTGGAAGAAGCGCACGAGTTTTCGCAACTCATTGTCGGAGAATGAAAATGTCGGCATGCGAACTTTCAGGTACGGTCGCACACCGTTCCGGTTCGTATCCGTGGTGCTCAGTGCCGGATTCGACAGGAACTTCCGCAACCACTCGGGATCAACGCGGGCGCCTTCGGTCAGCAGCTTCGGCGGCAACTGCTCCTGCACATCCTGATACTGCTTAAGGCCCATCAAAATCGTTCGCTGGCCCGGGATAAACTGGTGGCATCCCATGCAGTTATACTTCTTGACGATCCACCAGCCTTCCTGAATATCGTGCCGCGCGTCGCCCGGCTTGTACTGATAACTCTGGGGCAGGGAAGTTTCCTGGCTTCCGAGCAGGAAAGTCGTGAGGTCGAGCACCTGGTCTTTAGTCAAGTGCAAGTTCGGCATGCGCAGCCGCTCGGTCTCGCTCTTGTACTCCGACATGCCCTGGTCGTACACATTCGGTTCGGCCAGCTTGTGCTCGAAAAACCCCTTGTGGTCGTACCAGGGATCTTTTGCAGGACCATCGGGCAGGCGCGCCAGGTCATCTTTGTCCTTGATCGGTTCGGAGTCCTTGCCCCCGCGCTGCGCGGCTTCGGTGAACAGCGCGAAGTCGAGGCGCTCAATCGGCTTGCTGCCTTCAAACGTCAGTTCCGTGCCGATGCGGCCTTCCTCCTCCATGCCAGACACTTCGTGACATCCGCCGCAGCCATAGAAGCGGACCCACTTCTTACCTTCCTCTTTCAGCGCCGGATCATCCATGAACGGCGCCGCCGCGTAGGAAGACGGTTCCTGCTTCTTCTGCGTCATCAGATACGTGGCAATGTCCTCCGCGTCTTCGGGAGTAAGGCGCAGGCTCGGCATCACCGTCATGTTCTGCACTTGCAGTTCGTGTCCGTCGTTGGGACACTTGCTGTGGTCGAGATCGAACTGGTAGGGAAGTCCCTTCTTCGCGTAATCTTCTGGACCGATGTCTTTTTTCTCGTACGGGCAGTATGGCCGCGTGCGCTGCCGGGCGTTGTGAATCCAGCGCACCAGATAATCGTAATTGGCCTTCTCGCCGACGCGCGTCAGATTCGCGGCGAACGTTCCTCCCTTCATCTGATCGCCTTCGCCGATCGAATGGCAGGCCAGACAGCCTCGCTCCTCGAATAATTCTTTTCCATGCGCGACATTTCCCGGCTTGTGCTTGGGCAGTTCGTCGGTGAAAGCAGATTGCCAGATATATGCCGAGATGGCCTGAATCTGATGGTCGGTCAGCCGGAAGTTCGGCATCTTTGTGGTCGGCCGGAAATCAGAGGGCTTCTTGAGCCACACCGGAATCCAGTTCTTGTTCAACTTGAGCCGCACGTCTTTTAAGTTCGGACCGACTTTCTTTTGGTCCTGCATCAGGCTGTGCGACTGGAAGTCGAGTTGCTGCAAACGCCCGTCCAGCTTGCTGTTGGCCACTTTCAGATCGACGGCTTTAAGGTTCAGCGCGTTCGCTTCTTCGTTCGATTCGGCAGCGTCGGCCTGCTTATTCAAGTCCGCCGTATTCTTCCCGTTTTCTTTCTTCTGCGTTTCGATCTGCTTGATCTGCTGGCCGACCGAGTTCAGATCTTCGGGCTCCTTGTCGTAACCCTCATAACGATGGCAGCCCATGCAACCGCGTTGCCGGAACAGATCCTTGCCGTTGTTGATGGTGTTGAACTGGACGTCGCCACTGGCCAGCACCATGTCGGCCGAGTGGCAGGTCTGGCAACCTGCCTGCGAATTCTCTTTGGGAAAAAGCGGCCACAGCCAGTGCTCATAATTCCCGTGCGCCTTCTCGATACTGGTGGTGGCGCGGCCATTCCCCTGGTGGCAGGGCGAGCATCCAAATTTGTCGGGATCGTGAATCTGAAGCAGGTCGGGTTCGGGATGACTGACAAATGCCGCCGCGTATTCATCGGGCTTCTTCGAGCCCTTCACGGTCATCGCAGCTTCGGTAATCTTCACCGGCTCGCGAGTGCCCATGTGGCAGGACTCGCAGCGGTCCACGATGTTGGCCTCGGCCACATTGATCTGCACGATCTTCGGATCCCAGTCGGTGGTCTTGCGCTTCAGTCCTTCGATCTGTGCTGGAGTCAGGTCGACCATGTGGTCCGAGACGTAATCCTCCATCTTGGCCTTGGCCGCGGTCACCGGCTTGAGCACATCGCCGAGTTCGAGGCTGAGGTTGGTCCGCTCGTCGCGGATCTCGTTGTATGTTTCCTCCAGTTGCGGGAACGTGAATTTCTTTTTGGTGCCATCGGGAAACTCGACCGTGGCTTGCTCGGTTTTGTAGGTGTCGATGTCTTTCTGCTTGCTGGCCTTTGCGGAAGCGCTGGTGCTGGTTTCCAATTCGTAGGTCAGGGCGTTCACGTAGGCGCGGCGGTCGGTGAATACGCTCTGCACTGCCAGCAGACGCGCACTGGCGTCGTCGAGCTTCTTGCGGGCCTCATCGCTTTTCGCTTTGGATTCCTGATAGGCCTTCTCGTAATCCTGCTTCAGGGCACCGTACTGCGGATCATGCTCAACCGATTGCTCGGACTTGGCCGACGATGACTTCGCCGTGTTCAGAAACGCGCTGTAGCGATCCTTCCACGCATCCTGGAAGGCCTTCCACGGCCGCTGTCCCCAGGCCTCGTCATACAAAGCCCAGAACAGCGTGCCAATCAGAATCACCGTCGCGATCAGGTAATGGATGGTGAACGATTTTCCGGTGATCGGATCCTGCTCGGGAATCGGTTTTTCAGGCACCAGTTCCTCCGACTGCTTTAAGCCGCTCTCTTTATGCCTTGTCATTCCGAGCGAAGCGAGGAATCTCTAACCCCCGGCAATCTGCTCGGGGTAGGGATGCTTCGACTTCGCTCAGCATGACAAATCCAACCAACTCACCTACACGTTAAACCACGGCGTAATCCACACATACTTGATGTGCCACAGCAGCCGCAGAGCCATCTTCAACGGTAGTGCAATCATGGTCAGCCACAGAAACGCCATGAGCGAAAACTGCAGCAGGCTCATGCGCTGGAAATCTTTCGGCATTTTCCGACGGAACAGTGAATACACCGCGCCGCCGCCGACCAGGTAGAATCCGCCGACGACAATCGCGCCAAAGATTATCTTCGCCATGTTCGACGTGATGCCGAACAGATCCGGCAAATCGCGGTTCACTTCATAGATCAGCCGGTTGTGGTCCCACGTCTGTCCCGGCCAGAACCACTGCCAGCCGGGCCCGCGGATAAACGTCCCGATGATGATCATCGCGACCCACAGAATGATGAAGCCGAAAAGAAAGGTTGAAATTGAAAACTTGCGCTGCTTCCAGGTGTAATACCCGCTGCCCAGCGGGTTTGTATCGATGTAAGGAATCACCATCAAGCCGATGATGATCATCGTCGGCATCACCACGCCCGCAATCCACGGATCGAAGTAGACGAGCATCTCCTGCAGTCCGAGGAAGTACCAGGGGGCTTTCGCGGGATTCATCGTCAGGTTGGGATTCGCCGGTTCTTCGAGCGGCGCGTTCAGGGCGATCGACCAGATCATCAAGATGATCGTGACGATGATGGCGGCGAGGAATTCAATGCGAAGCAGAAATGGCCAGACGTGCACTTCCTTCGCCCAACCTGGCTTAAACGGCCAAGTCTTGCGATGGTGCGTCTTGGCCATCGCGGGATCGGCTTCGAGTTGCTCGATCAGCACATCGTTGGCCCGCGCCTGTTTCACCGCCAGGTAAATGTAGAACGCCAGCAGCGGGATCAGGCCCACGATCGGCACGTTGTCCGGCGCCGAACAAATCTCCCAAAGTTGTCGCCAGTCCATAAGTGATCTCGTGTCAATGAATCAAAAGTCTTGTCATTCCGAACCGGGCTGCAAGCCCGGTGAGGAACCTGCTGTTCTCGTTTACTCGCCCGCCGCCTTCGGGCCGCGCCGCGGCTTGTCCGCTTCCGCCTCCAGCATCACCGGAGCCGGGCCTGAAATCCCGCCATCTTTCCGCACGCGCCAGAAGTGCACAATCATCAGCACCGACGCCACAATCGGAATCCCGATGCAATGCCAGATGTAGGACCGCAACAAAGCGTTCGCGTCCACGATCGATCCGCCCAGCAATCCGAAGCGCACGTCGTTGTAGGGCGTCATGCCGAGCATCGAACCGAACGGCCCTTCATGCCCCAGCAGGGGCGTGGCGCGCGCCATGTTCGTGCCCACGGTGACCGCCCAGAAACCAAGTTGATCGTCGGGCAGTAAATATCCGGTGAACGACAGCAGCAGAGTAAACACCAATAGCAGCACGCCGATATTCCAGTTGAACTCGCGCGGCTTTTTGTACGAGCCGGTGAGAAACACCCGGAACATGTGCAACCACACCCCGATCACCATCAGGTGAGCCGCCCAGCGGTGCATGTTGCGCAAGATTTTTCCGAACGGCACATCGTGCTCCAGATACAGCACGTCGCGAAATGCCTGCACCTTGCTGGGGTGGTAATAAAACATCAGCAACACGCCGGTATAGGTGAGGATGATGAACAAGTAAAACGTGATCCCGCCCATGCCCCACGTGTAGCTGTAGCGCACGGCGTCGCGATTGATCTTGGCCGGATGCAGATGCAGGAACACGTTCGAGAGCACGCCCAGCGCCCGATTCCGCGGCGTGTCGTCGTGCTTGTGACGGAAGATCGAGGTATAGACCTGGGTCTTCGTCGGATCTTTCAGCCCCTCGATCTGTTCCTTCGCCTTGGCGGGGAGATCCGCCTTGAGGGCTTGAATATCGTCTTTCACGCCCGTCGTGACGCGCTCGACCAGCCCGACTTTCCCGTTCTTTCCAGCAGAGCTGCCGTTAGAGCCGCCCTTGCCACCGATCGAATTGTTTTCGTCAGCCATAAGATTTGACTCTTCTAAACGTTGTCATTCCGAGCGCCTTGTTTTTGGCGCGAGGAATCTGCTTCCTGCGTCTACCTACACTCCGGTCAGAAATGCTCCCGGATCGTTAAACTTGCTCGGCTGGCCCTTCGGCCACGAGTACAGCTTCGACGTATCCACCAGAATTTGTCCGTCGGGCGCGAGTTCAAGATGCGCGCGATCCATGGGGCGCGGCGCCGGGCCTTCGAAGTTGATGCCTTCGCTGTCGTAGCCGCTGCCGTGGCAGGGACACTTGAATTTATTTTCGCTGGGCTTCCAGTCAGGCGTGCATCCCAGATGCGTGCAACGGGCGTAGATCACGAACAGCCGATCGGGCGTGCGATCGACCCAGATGCGGTATTTCTGCTGGAACTTGGTGTCGACCCCGAGGGCGAATTCCGACGGGTAGCCAATCTTGAAAACGGAGTTGGGCTCAAACAAAGTGCGCGGCAGGAAGAAGCGAAAGAACGCCAGGAACCAGGCCATCAGGAATCCGGTCACCATGGACCAAACGAAACGGCGGCGATGACGGTCGATCTCGGTAGACGGAGCGGTTCCGGCCACGCCAGCGGCGGCCGCCGCTTTCGATGTGCCCACGGCCGGTGTGCCCACGTACTTCGTGGCATCCTGCGTTCCCGCCGCGGGTTTCGCCGCTACGGGATTCGGATTGACCTTCCCGGTCTCCTCCGCCATGAACTCCCTCCTGTGACTGGTTGACTTGGGCCCTAATCCAAACCAGCGGCAGTCGCGAACTCCGGTGCCGCTAACTTCCTCCCTGCACTGCGAATCGGAATCAAGCCACGAACTTCCTCACCCAGCGACTCGTGTACGATCTGTCCCAGGGCTTGTATGAATGTTGGCGAATCATTAAGACCGGCGCTCATTTCAAACTGGGTAAACCCCAAACTCCGCGCCTCTTCCCGCGCCTCATGATCAATTTCTCCCAGCGTTTCCACGTGATCGGAAACGAAGGCCACGGGCACAACGCACATCTCGCGTACCCGCTCCTCGGCCAACTGCCGTAGCGTCTGGTGCAGGGAAGGCTGCAGCCACCGGCTCGCTCCCACCTTGCTTTGGTAGCACAACCGGCGCGGGTTGCTCCATCCGCCGCGCTCGGCCAGAAGTCGCACTGTCTCCTCGATCTGCTGCTGGTACGGATCGCCCTTTTCAATCACCGACATGGGTATGCTGTGCGCGCTGAAAACAATTTCCGGGCGTTCGGGCGCGGGGAAGCGCGCTAAAGCCTCATTCACCTTCTCGATCACGGCATCGAGATATATCGTATTACGATAAAACGTCTCCACGCAACGGACCGGTACCTCATCCGCGAACAGCCGCCGCCATTCGTTCAAGCTCGATCCCGTGGTCGTGGACGAATACTGCGGATACATGGGCAGGAGCACCACTTCATCGCACTGGGCCGCCCGCAACTGCTCGATCGCCTCGCGGGTAAACGGGTGCCAGTAGCGCATAGCCACGAAACAGTGCGCATCAATTCCTTGCCCGCGCAGTTCGGTCTCCAGCGCCCGGGCCTGCCGTTCCGTATGCCGGCGGATGGGTGAACCACCGCCGATGGTGGCATAGTGATGCTGCACTTTGCGCGCGCGCGTGGTCGAGATGAGCTTGGCCAGGGGTTTGCGCCCGATGCGGGCAAAAGGGAAGTCGATAATGTCGGGGTCGCAGAACAGGTTGTACAAGAAAGGTTCGATCGCTTCCAGCGTGTCGGGTCCACCGAGCTGAAATAGAACTATCCCCACACGCCGTGATGTGCGCGTCATTTTCCCCAGAATCCCCTGAACGCAAAGGACTTTACCCCGAACCGAGCGCGCGAGTCAATGGCGGACTGTGCAAATCTGGCGAACGTCGCGCGAAAAGCAAACAGACATTGAAAAACCTGCGGTTCCCATGCAAGCTGATATCCATAACCATGCCCGAACTGCCAGATATCGCGGCCTACATCAGCGCGCTCGAATCCCTCATCGTCGGCCAACCTCTGCAGCGCATCCGCCTGGCGAGCCCTTTTCTGCTGCGGAGCGTTCAGCCCCCGCTCACGAGCGCGGAAGGATGCACGGTGCAAGAACTGCGCCGGATCGGCAAGCGCATCGCAATCGCCGTGGAGGGCGACCTCTGGCTGGTGCTGCACTTGATGATCGCGGGCCGCCTGCACTGGCGCTCGCCAGAGGCGAAGCTCGCCGGCCGCCAGAGTCTGGCAGCGTTCGACTTTCCCCACGGCTCTCTAGTCTTAACGGAAGCTGGCACGAAGCACCGCGCGTCGCTGCATCTGGTCAGCGGCGAGGAGAGTCTGCGTTCCTTCGACGCTGGCGGGATCGACGTCTTTGCCACTGATCTGGAAACATTTTGCGCCGTGCTGACGGCTGAGAATCATACGCTGAAGCGGGCGTTGACCGATCCGCGCCTGCTTAGCGGCGTCGGCAACGCCTATTCCGACGAGATCCTGCACGCGGCACAGCTTTCTCCGATCATGCTGACGCAAAAACTCAAGCCGGAAGAGTGGGCAAGGCTGTTCGCAGCGACCCGGCAAACGCTGCAACTCTGGACCACGCGGCTTCGTGTCGAGGCGCAAGCTGCCTTTCCCGAGAAGGTGACTGCGTTTCGCAAAGATATGGCGGCGCACGGACGCTACGGCCTGCCGTGCCCGCGTTGTGGCGACAAAATTCTGCGGATTCGCTATGCCGACAAGGAAACGAACTATTGTGCGCGCTGCCAGACCGCCGGCAAAGTTCTCGCCGATCGAAGTTTGTCGCGTTTATTAGGGTCGGACTGGCCGCGCACCCTGGAAGAGTTGGAAGCTCTCAAGCGCCGCTGAATCGTTATAGCAATAGTAAAGAAGCTCGCTAAACGGGCGCAGGCTCCGGGTCACTGTTCTGCATTACTTCAATTACCGCGTCGGCAAACTCTGACGTTCCCGCTTTGCCACCGATGTCCCGCGTCAGTTTTTCCGGGTGACGATACACCCGCTCCAGCGCATTCCGAATCTGGGTCGACGCCGCATGCTCGCCGAGATGCCGCACCATCAGCAGAGCAGACCGCAGCAGCGCGGTCGGGTTGGCCAGATTCTTTCCCGCGATGTCGGGCGCCGATCCGTGTACCGCTTCAAACACCGCGCATTCATCTCCTAGATTCGCGCTGGGCACAAATCCCAGCCCACCCACAAACGCAGCGCACAGATCCGAGAGAATGTCTCCGTACAGGTTCTCCATCACCAGCATGTCGTACTGGTAGGGATTCATCACCAGTTGCATGCAGGTGTTGTCCACAATGTGTTCGCCGTAGGTGATTTCGGGATAGTCCTTCGCGACATTCCGTGTGCAGCGCAAAAAAAGCCCGTCCGACAGCTTCATGATGTTGGCTTTGTGAATGCAGTGGATCTTCTTGCGCTGATTCTTACGCGCGTATTCGAAGGCGAACTTTGCAATCCGGGTCGACGCCTTTTCGGTGATAATCTTCAGACTCTCCACCACCCCCGGCACCACTTCATGCTCCAAGCCGGAGTACAGGCCCTCGGTGTTCTCGCGCACAATGATCAGATCAACGTCCGGATACCGCGTCGGAATATGTGGCAAGTTGCGAATCGGCCGGAAGTTGGCATAGAGCTCGAACCGCTTGCGCAGCGCAACGTTGATGCTGGGGAAGCCGCCGCCTACGGGTGTAGTCACCGGTCCCTTCAGGCCGACGTGGGTGCGCTCGAGCGACTCAATCAAATCCTTCGGAATGTACTCGCCTGATTTTTCAAAGGCCTCTGCACCCACGGCAAACGTCTCCCACTCAAACTTCACCCCAGTCGCTTCCAGGATGCGCACCGTTGCTTTCGTCACTTCCGGTCCGATCCCGTCCCCGGGAATCAAAGTTATCTTATGACTCATGAAAGAACTACCCTCGTAAAACTCTTATACAGCCTTCACTTTCACAAGATCTTTCAACTCATTCATGAATTCTTTGACATCTTTGAAATCCAGATACACCGAGGCAAAGCGCACGTAGGCCACCTTGTCGTAGCGGCGCAGGCGGTTCATGATCAACTCGCCCAGTTCGCTGGTCTTGCGCTCGCGTTCCGCCGACTCGATCACAAACGACTCCGCCTCGTTGACGATCTGCTCCAGTTTGCTGATCGGTACAGGACGCTTTTCGCAAGCCCGCAGCAATCCGTTGAGCACCTTCTGGCGGTCAAACTTCTCCCGGCGGCCGTCTTTCTTCACCACCATGTAAGGGATTTCATCGATGCGCTCGTAGGTGGTGAAGCGCTTGCCGCACTTCAAGCACTCGCGCCTCCGCCGGATGGATTCCGCTTCTTTGCTCTCGCGCGAATCCACCACCTTGTCATTCGCAAATCCGCAAAAGGGACATTTCATGGCGCTGGTTTCGAACTCCGACTTTTGGGCCATTCCTCCCGCTCATTGTCATTCCGACGTCTGAGCGAAACGAAGACAAGGAGGAATCTGGGGTCCCGTCAGTTCTCCAAAATTGTAACAGTTGGAATGGATCTCGAAGACAGCGACGGCGCGCAGCCCAGTGCTAAGGCAAGCACCTGCGGAAGCAGCCAGGAAGCAGCCAGGAAGCAAAACGGCGCCCGCACCCCCTGCGGTACGAGCGCCAGTTTTTCCCCATGCCATCCCGGTGACGGAAGGCGTGAAGCCTGCGATCCCCCACTCGCGAGCCGAAGGAAAGCGCGCTTACAAAAAGGATCTGACACGAAGTTGCCCTATCTCGCGCCCCGCTTTGTCACAAGCGTGTCTACATTTTGTAAAAATTCGCGACAGGAATATCGGCCTCGCTTGATGCCCTTGGTATTAAGGCCCTCTGCCCATGGCTGGTATCATTGAGACATCCCCCAAACCATAACCTTGCGTTGGCTGCTTCTCGTCGGAATCGCTCTGCTGGCTCTGCCTCTTTTTGCGCAGAGCAACGCGGGAGAACTCCGTCTCAAAGTTGTCGATCCTCACGGCTTCGGAGTGAAGGCCTCCGTCACGCTCTCCAGCGGTGCCGCACAACTCCACCGCAGCCTCGTGACCGACGACGCCGGCTTGCTGACCGCGCGCAATCTGCCCTTCGGTCCCTACCAGCTAGGGGTCGAAAGCGACGGTTTTTCTCCTTACAGCGGGCTCATGGAGATTCGCACCGGCCTGCCCACCGAATATCTGATCAAGCTGAGCATTGCCGCCACCAGCACCGCCGTGAATGTGACTGCGGAAAGCCCGCTGCTCGATCCCAGCCGGACGAATTCCAGCAACCGGATCGATCCCCAAGCCATCACCGGACGCGCCGCGTCCCTTCCTGGCCGCTCCTTGCCTGATCTGGTGAACTCGCAGCCCGGCTGGGTTTATGAAGGCAGCGCCGTCCTGCACCCGCGCGGATCGGAATATGAGACGCAGTTCGTGGTGGACGGCGTGCCGCTCACCGACAATCGCTCGCCGAGCGCCGGTCTCGACATTGAAGCCGACGATGTCGATTCGCTCACCATCTATACCGCTGGAATTCCCGCGGAATATGGCCGGAAGATGGGAGGCGTGGTCGAAGTCGACACCATCAAAGACGGCCACCCCGGCCTGCACGGGCAGGCTGTGATCTCAGGCGGCAGCTTTGGCACCGCCAACGGATACCTGCTCGCACAATATGGTTGGGGAAAGAACGCGCTCGCCGTCAACGGAGATGGGGCTGTTACCGATCGCTACCTGAATCCGCCGGTCCTGGAGAATTACACCAACACCGCGACTACCACCGATTTCGCGGTCCGCTACGATCGGGATTTGTCGAACCACGACCGCTTCGGCATTACTCTTCGCCGCGAGTTTTCCAAATTTCTTGTTCCCAACGAACAGCTCCAGCAGGCCGCAGGACAAATCCAGCACCGCGATGATTTCGAAACCATCGGCATTGTTTCCTACCAGCACATTTTTTCCGACCACCTCCTGGCCGATCTTCGCGGGATGCTGCGCAGCAACACGGTTGGGCTGAGTTCCAATGCGCAATCCACTCCCATCATCGCGTTCCAGGATCGCGGATTCGCCGAGGAGTATTTGAAGGGAACAGCCTCGTATCATTGCGGCCGCCATGAATTCAAAGGCGGATTCGAAGACGATTTTACCCACCTTCGCGAGAATTTCAGCGACATCATTACCAACCTGTCGCAGTTCGAGCCCGGAACTCCGCCCACGTTTCAGTTCTCAGCACGCGGCCTCGATCTGGAACAATCGGCATTCGTACAAGACCTGATCCGCCTCGGCCAATGGACCCTCAGCGCCGGACTGCGCTGGGACCACTACCAACTTCTGGTCAATCAGAATGCGGTCAGTCCCCGCCTGGCTGTGGCGCGCCATTTCAGTTCGGCAAATGTCGTGCTGCATGCCTCCTACGATCGCGCTTTTCAGACTCCGGCGTTCGAGAACATTCTGCTGGCCAGTTCGCCCGCAGTCGTGTCGTTGAACCCGCAGGTTCTGCGTTTGCCGGTGAAGCCATCGCGGGGGAACTACTACGAGGCGGGTCTGACTAAGTCTTTTGCGGATAAGCTCAAGCTGGATGTGAACGGGTTCCGGCGCGATATGGACAACTACGCCGACGACGATCTGCTTCTCAACACCGCCGTGAGCTTTCCAGTTTCGTTCCGCAGGGCCATGATCTACGGGGCCGAAGGCAAGCTCGAACTCGCGCACTGGCGTCGCTTCTCCGGATTCCTCAGCTACTCCTACATCGTCGGCAGCGTCTATCTGCCAGTCACTGGAGGGCTGTTCCTGGGCGCCGACGCCACCAACGCTCTGAACCAAACCAACGGCCGTTTCTGGGACTCGCAGGACCAGCGCAACACCGCTCACGGACGCCTGCGTTACCAAATCAACAATCGTGCATGGATGGCACTGAGTGCACAATACGGCTCGGGACTGCCTGCCGTTGTGGACAACTCGCCGCGGGAGATTCAGCAGGACATCGCCCAATACGGTCAGGCGATCGTCGACCGTGTTGATTTCGCGCGGCAGAGAGTCAAGCCCACATTCTCGATCGACGCATCCGCCGGCGTCGACCTCTGGAAGCACGACCAGGTCGCCACCCGTGTCCAGGCCGACGTGCAGAATCTGAACAACCGCCTCAACCTGATCAACTTCGCCGGCCTGTTCTCAGGCAATGCGGTCGCCCCGCCCAGAAGCTACTCGTTACGCCTGCAAGCCACGTTCTAGGGGAAAAGAGAAAGGGACGCACACGAGCGACCCGTGGAGCCTTTGATTCATCCGGTCTTATCCGGGTGATCCGCGCAAATCCGTGGCCAGGAATTTCCTCCGTGTCCCCTGTGTCCTCTGTGGTGAAAGAGTTTCTACACCACAAAGTACTTAGCCCCCGGATGATGCACCACAATCGCCGACGTGCTCTGCTCAGGCTCCAACAAAAATCCGGAAGTCAGCCGCACGCCCACATTCTCCTCCGGTTTCAGCAGGGCAAACAGCTTGGTCTGATCCTCCAGGTTCGGGCACGCCGGATAGCCGAACGAATATCGCGATCCGCGATACTTCTGATGAAACAGATCGCGAATCTCCGCCGCGTCGTCCCCGCCAATTCCCAACTCCTCGCGCATCTTCTTATGGTGCAGTTCCGCCAGCGCCTCCGCCGTTTCGACGCTCAGTCCGTGCAGATAGAGATACTTCGTGTACTCTCCACCCTCAAACAACCGCTGCGTCTCCACACTAGCCTGCGGCCCAATCGTGACCAGCGATAGTCCGATCACATCCATTTTGCCGGATGACTTAGGGGCAAAGAAGTCCGAGATGCACAACCGCCGCCCCTCCCGCTGCCGCGGAAATGTAAATCGCAGGAGCTCGTGTGGGACCGGGTCGGAGCCTGTCCTGAGCGCAGTCGAAGGAACCCGGTCGGGCCGAGCGGAGCTCGGCTGCCCCTCCGCGTCATACACCACCACATCATTCCCGTCCGCCTGGGCAGGGAAGTATCCATACACAACCTTAGGTTCAAACAACCCCGACCCAGCGACCTCATCCTCCAGCTTCTGCAAAACCGGCCGGAACTTCTCCTGCACCAGCCGCAGATAATCCGCCTGCGAAGCCGTCTTCAATTGCCACTGATTCTTAAAGAGCGCGGTCTCATTGATGTACTGAAACAGCTCGCGCAAGTCGTAATCTTTGCGCACGCGCACGCCCCAGAATGGGGGCGCGGGAATATTCGGAGCATCGCCCACCACCGGACTCCGCTCCGCGAACACGGGCCCGGTTTCTTCATCCACGGCGGTGGCCTTCGCGTATTCCTTTACCGTGCGTCCCTCGGTCAGCCGGGTCTGTTTCGCGCCATTGTCGGTGGCCAGGTCTTCCATGATGTGCAGGCCCGCAAACGCATCGTCGGCGTAGAACACGGCATTTGCGTATTCGCGCCGCAGGTCGTCCTCTACATACTTGCGCGTCAGAGCGGCGCCGCCGCAAATCACTGGGAACGCCAACTTCTGCCGCTCCAGATCCTGGATGACATACTTCATCTCGAGCGTCGACTTCACCAGCAGCCCGCTCAGCCCGATCGCGTCGGCCGAATGCTCTTGCGCCGCCCGAATAATCGTGTCCCCGGGCTGCTTGATGCCAAGATTGATAACCCTGAATCCATTGTTTGACAGGATGATGTCGACCAGATTCTTCCCGATATCGTGCACGTCGCCCTTCACCGTCGCGAGAACGATCGTGCCCTTCTGCGATCCGGCCTTCTTCTCCATCTTGGGCTCGAGGTAAGCCACTGCCGCCTTCATCACGCCGGCCGAATCGAGCACCGACGGCAGCTGCATTTTTCTTGCGCCGAATAAGTCGCCGACGGTTTTCATTCCATCCAGCAGCACGGTGTTGATCAACTCTAAAGGCGAGTAACTCGCGAGCGCCTCTTCCAGTAGCTGTTCCAGCGATTTCTTGTTCGCACCTTCACCTACCGTTTTTTCGCCATTGATGATGGCGAACTTCAGCTTGTCCTCCACCGACAACGTATCGAGATGCGCCGTCGTCGAGGCGGCCGGTTTGCCCTTCATCCCGGCGAAGTGCGCCATGTATTTCTGTAGCGGATCGCCGTCCGAATTGGCGTCGCGGTGGATCAACTTGCGCGCCAGTTCCACTTCTTCCTGCGGAATCTTGTACAGAGGATAAATCTTGGTGTAGTTCACGATGGCCAGGTCGAGCCCGTGATCCACCGCCTCGTGCATGAACACGGAGTTCAACACCCTCCGCGGATACGCATCCAGCCCAAACGAAATATTGCTCACGCCCAGAATCGTCTTCACTGAAGGCAGTTCTTTCTTGATACGTTCCACTGCCTTCAGCGTCTCCATCCCAGCCGTTCGATACTCTTCCTGCCCGGTCGAAATCGGTAGGGTCAGCGCGTCGAAAATCAGATCGGTGCCATCGAGCCCGTACTTCTTGGTGGCCAGATCGTAGATGCGGTGCGCGATGGCGACCTTCTTATCAGCGGTCAGAGCCATTCCGTCTTCGTCGATGGTCAGCGCAATTACCGCCGCCCCATACCGTTTGGCCATAGGCAGAACTTTCGACGTCCGCTTCTCGCCGTCCTCCAGATTGATCGAATTGATGATGGCGCGGCCCGGGATACGCTTCAGTGCCTCCTCAACCACGTCCGCCTCGGTCGAATCCACCAGAATCGGGGCCGGAACGCGCGTGGCGATCTTTTCCAGGATGGAAGTGATGTATCCCTTCTCGTCTTCCCCAACAATCGCGCAGCACAGGTCGAGCATGTGCGACCCGTCGTTGACCAGTCTCTTGGCGAGTCCCAGAATCTCGTCGTACTTCTTGCCCTGGACCAGTTTTCGGAAATGCTCGACCCGCGTCGTAGTATTCATTTCCTCGGCGACGATCAGCGGCTTGGGCTCGAGGTCAAGAGGAACGGTGGTATAGGCACTGGAAGCCGCACCTACACGCTTCACATCGCGCTTGCCAGGTTCCACGCCAGAAACCGCATCCACCACGGCTTTCAGATGTTCGGGAGTCGTGCCGCAGCAGCCGCCGACGATGCGGACGCCGTAATCCTGAACGAAGTGTTTGTGATACTGCGCCAGGTCCTCCGGCGAAAGCTTGTAGACCGCGTGTCCTCCGACGTTCTGCGGCAGTCCCGCATTCGGCAACACTGAAACTTCCTTGGTGGAATTCAGCGCGAGGTAGCGCACTGCATCGTTCATTTCCTTCGGACCGGTGGCGCAATTTAATCCAATGGCGTCGACGTCGAACGGTTCCAGCGCGGTCAGGGCCGCACCGATCTCCGTGCCCAACAGCATGGTCCCGGATTCCTGCAGCGTGACCTGCACGGTCACCGGCAATCGCTTGCCCGCCTTCCGCATGGCTTCCAGAACGCCGATCGTAGCGATCTTGGCCTGCAGCAGATCCTGCGCAGTCTCGATCAGCATGACGTCGACTCCGCCCTCGATCAGCGCGGCGGCTTGCTCTTCGTAAGTCGCAACCATCGCATCGAAACTGATGTGCCCCAGCGATGGCAGTTTTGTGGTTGGGCCCATCGATCCCGCGACGAACCGGGGCCTATCGTTCGTGGAGAATTGCTGTGCCACTTCCTTGGCGAGTTGAGCGGCCTTCAGGTTGATCTCGTGAACCCGGTCGCGCAGATCAAACTCTCCCAGCACGATTCCGCTTCCGCCGAAGGTGTTGGTCTCGACGATGTCGCAGCCCACACGGAAAAAATCTGCATGAATGTCGCGAATAATATCGGGACGGCTCAACACCAGCACTTCGCTGCAATTCTCCTTGCCCCAGTAATCGTCCAGGGTAGGATTGCGCTTCTGGATGTTGGTCCCCATTGCGCCGTCATAGACCACGACGCGCTCTTTTACGATCTGTAAAAAGTCAGCCATTAAATCTCAGCCGTCAAAAAGCACTTGTCATTCCGAGCGCAGCGAGGAACCTGCTTTTCGCCTTCGGTCTATCCATGTTGATCTGCGTAAAGCCGCGGTGAAGAAGTTGACCTTGCCTTGCTCTCCAATGCACGAACGCCGGTCTCGAGGACCGGCGTTGGTTGAACTCGAAACCTGTTTCGAAGTCAGCTCCCCGGCACCATCTGCGCCGGCGCCCCACCGTCTACGTCGGCCTGGTTGAATATGACGTTGGCTCCCATGTGTGCTGGCCGGGGGGCCAGCATTTGCTCCTTGCGGTAGACCAGATTGCTGGCATTGAAGCTCGCCAGCTCAAATCCATGCCCGTGGGTGATCGCATCCGTCGGACACGCTTCCACGCAATACCCGCAGAAAATACAGCGGTTGTAATCGATGTTGTAAACCTTGGCGTAGCGCTCGGCGCCGCTGACGCGGTTCTCGGCGGTGTTCTCGGCGGCCTCAATGTAGATGCAGTTCGAGGGACAAGCGGCTGCGCACAGGAAACACGCTACACACTTCTCCAGTCCGTTTTCGTCGCGCTGCAGCACGTGGGCGCCCCGAAAGCGGGCTTCAAAGCGCGCGCCCTTGAGCGGTCCCTTGCCGTCGGGATAGTTCTCCACGGTCGTCGGCTGGAACATCTCCATGAAGGTAATGCTCATGCCCTTGGCGATCGCGGCGATGTTCTTGAGAACCGGCATGTCGATATTCAGTATACCGAAACAGCCGCCAACCCGTCGCCACCGCCAGCTTGATGAGGATGTACTATTTCGTCGGTGGAGGGGCGGGCGCATGTTCCGGCAGGGCGGCGCTGGCACTCTCCATCCACGCCGTGTACCACAGGTCGAGCAGCATCTGCGATCCGGCGGCGAGACGGTGAGTAGTGAAGTCAAATGCGGCAGGAGAGCCTTTTCCCGTAAAGCCGCCAGCTTTTTCCAATGCGTAGACGTTTTCGACCATTCCATTCGACTGCTTCAGATAGGCGACGTAGCGCGCGAAGGGATCATCCAGCCGCTCCGGGCTCTTCACCAGTCCGGCAAAATCTTTGGCGGTGATATTCGCCGCTACGTAGGCGGACTCAAACTGCCCGTGAATGGTGTGCTCCGTGGTATATCCGTTGGGATTCGGCCCGACCCAGCCGTTGTAGTGGATGGTGGTGTGCAGCGGTTGCGACGCATCGGCCACGTAATGGCCCAGCCAGCCAGCATAAAAGATAATCGCCTGCTGCACCGCCTGCGTGGGTTGATGCGCCGCCTGCCGCTGCCGGTATTCGCGGAACGCGGCTTTCAGCCGTCCATACACTTCCATCGTGATGTAGGGCTGCAGCCCGACGCGCTCCGGAAGATAGTCGTCAGGATGGTCCGTGGCAGGAGTTGCCGCTCGCTTCTCGTACAGCTTGCGATAGAACTCGTAGCGCCCCGGAGGAAGCGGGTCGAGCCAGGACACGCGTTCGAGGTCGATGTAGTGGTCGGCCTCCTGCGCGTTCTTCAGGGCGAATTCCGAGGGACTACGCCAGCGGTCCGGTTCCGGCCCCAGGTAGGCGATCTCAACGACCGCGCGCCGCAGGAAGCGCGGCATGGTCGTTGGAATATGCTCCGCCGCCACGCGGTTGATGGCTACGTGTCCCTCATTCCCCCACGCCCCCGCGCCCACACTCTGCAAAACAACGAGGGCCGTCAGCCCTAAGCTGACCAGCCCTCGTCCAAACCGCCGATTTCTCATTTCACGATGCAGAATTCGTCCGCTCCACGCGCTTCAAATCAGAAGGCCAAATGCAGCGAGAGTTGCAGGAAGCGTGGGCTGCCAACCGTGTGCTGGATCACGCCCAGGCTGCCTTGCGGGGGAATCGATGGCGGACCGTAGTAATAGGGAAAGAAGTTCACGTCGTTGTTCGGAGCGTCGAAATCGGGATGGTTGAAAATATTGAACGCATCGGCTTCAAACTTCAGCAGGTAGCGCTCTTTGAATTGGAACATCTTGGACAGGCTCATGTCGAAGCGCACCTGGAAGGGGCCTCGAAAAGTGTTCCGGCCTGTATTTCCATACAAGGATTCCCAGTCATCTTCCCCGGTACTGTCGGGAGCGGGAACTCCGTTGGTCCCCGGAGCCACGAACTGGGGTCCAAAATCAGCCGCGTTGAGCTTACAGAGTGACGGCGAAACTACCACAACTCCCATGGGGCAAATACCGCCCCTGGCTGCCTGCTTGGCAGTTACACCCGGTAGCAGCGGCACAATGGGGTTTCCAATGTAGTTGCTGGTGCCGAAGAACTGACTCCCGACCGATCCCGAATAGTCATAGACGCTATAGGGCTGCCCGCTTTCTGCCACCGTCTGGCCACCAATGGTCCAGCCATTGGTCACGTAGCCCCACGCCCCGCTCTCCACGATCTTCGGAATCGTATAGCTGTAGTTGACCAGAAAAACGTGAGTCTGATCGAAATCCGAGGAGGCATAGTTGGCTCGGGGAGTGAGCGGATTGTTGCCGGTGAAAAAGAGTCCCAGGCCGCTCTGCTCGTCAAGCGCATGAGACCAGGTGTAAGACGTGGTGAATTGCAGGCCGTTGGATAGGCGCTTGTGAACCTGGACTTGCAACGCATTGAAGTTCGAGATGCCCTCCGCCTTATACTGGACCGCGTTCATATCGTAGCCGGGATAGGGTACGCGGATCGGCGCATTGCCCGCGTATTCGTTCGTATAGATGGGTTCGGTATCCAGCGGGGTTAGGTGAGTGTAGTACACGTTCTGGGGGGATGCCGGGCTGGTACCCCCATAGGAATAGGCCTGATTGTTCACCTCATGCCCTGCCATCGAGATGAGTGGCTGGTTGAAGGGGATGGGCAGCACCAAATGGGTGCCGTGATTACCGACATAACCGACCTCGAAGATCCAGCTGTTGGAAGGCTGAAATTGCAGGTCGAGTGTCCAGTTCTCCGTATAAGGCAGTTTGTTGTTGATATCGTAACCGCCAAACAGAAATGGACCATAAAGATTGTTGGACGGCCAGTTACCACTAGCAGTCTGCTCGAGGTTCGGGAGGTAG
>Ga0209517_10001253_pt1 | contig 39252 bp, 31 predicted proteins | sample PeaSoiMetSII2010_FD_187695 | JGI IMG/M metagenome (GOLD analysis project Ga0209517, IMG submission 187695) | Peat soil microbial communities from Weissenstadt, Germany - SII-2010 (SPAdes) (version 2) | ecosystem: Environmental > Terrestrial > Soil > Wetlands > Peat | place: Germany...
CGCCGGTTTCCGGGGCTGGCCGCGAGGGATGTAGCACCCGCGAGCCGAAATAGGCCACTGCGTGTTCGATCACGCGCGCGTAGAACTCATCGCTCGCCGAAACAAGACTCGCTTCAGGGCCGTTCCCGTTTGCCCCATTCAGGCGGCGGGGAAGACCCTGGCAGGCATGATGCAGAAACCGGGTCGCATCTTCGGCAGCGTGCATCATTCGAAATTCCCGGACGTAGAACGCATTCACCTGCGGCAGGTAAGCGCTGCCGCGTTCTTCGACGGTCGCCAGCATGGACTCACGGTCCTGCTCATTCATGCCGTTGCGCGCCAGCAGGCGGCGCAAGATCGCGCCGGATGCGCTGCCGTAGACCTCCGGCAGCAGGTCAATCAGGAACTTCGGCTGCGTGCCGTTGTGCGGCGAATAGCGATTGATGCCGAGAAATCGAGCCAGGCTGTCGACAAGGTTGTAGATCGTGGGTGCGAAGTCGGGCCCGCCGTCGCAGCGGCTCCATTGATCGAGAAACAGGCGGTAGCTCTCGTATTTCTCCAGCGGTGTAGCGTTGAAAACGCAGAGCACGTCATCGCTGACTCGCACCGCTTCGACCTTGTCGGCGCGTTCCCCGGCGGCCCGCCAATACAGGGCATCGACGTTCTGCAACACGGTGAGCACTTTGGCTTCGGACAGCTGTTCGTAGACCGCGCGAGGCAGATGTCCCGGAGCAAGGTGGGATTCGCCAAACAACACGAAGATTACGGCGTTGGGATGCCGTTCGCGGATCTCAGCAATCTTGGCGGCGGCGTGGCGATCGCGGGCGCCGATCTTGCGCAGGTCTTCGCGCGGCATGCAATCGAGACCATAGATGGCTTCGGCGTGATCGCGGGCCGTCGCCAGCAGTTCATGGAACGGCGTCCAGTCGTATCCCCAGTCGATATCAAAGCGGATGCGCTGGCGCAGTTCGCCCTCGTCGATTTCCCGTCGCCACCATTCTTCGAGGATGTGCTGATCGCGGGCGAAGATGGTTTCCACGCCCAGCACGACCGGCCGGTCGCCCACCAGCGCCCGCTGCTCGATCAGCGACGCGGCATAACGCTGGGCCGTGGGCAAGGCATGGTAGTCGCCAATCAGGACCACGTCGGCGGCGTGCAACACGGTCTGAATTTGCGGCGAATCGAGAACGCTTTCGTAGTTGCGGAAGGCCTGGCTGAACTCGCGCAAATACTTTCGCCGGCTATGCGAATCCTGGGCGCGGATTTCGCGCTCCACTCCCGCCAGCGCGTGCAGTTGCGCTGCGCTGCGGCGGGATCGCAAATTGGAAGCGGTTGCCATAAATCAGCTTCTAGCTTCTGGCTCGTTGCTCCTGGCTCTTCGCCTTGACTTCCTGTTCGATGACTCCCTATGCTCCAAACTCGGGGCCACGATCGTGTCGCCTCGGGGAGGCGCCTTGCCGAATCACCCGCCGCAGAATCTGACCATCGCGACTACCGGGGCCAGCGGATCGATCTTTCTGCGACATCTCCTGCTTGCGGTCGAGCGCGACCAACGCATTCAGACTATTAACTTCATCGCTTCGGACTCCGGTCTCCGGGTGCTGGCCGAAGAACTCGGCATCAAGGGTCGGGCGAATCTGGTTAGCCAGATTCTCGGCCCGGCGGGGAACGCGGAACGTTCGCGAAGGCCCCCGAAGAGTTCTTCTTCCGCCGTCGCCCGCTGTGCGATGACCTCGTCCAAAATCAAAGAACAATCAAATGCCGACATCGGGGCCAACGTGGCCAGCGGTTCCTATCCCGCCGACGCCATGATCGTGATCCCCTGCAGCGTGGGCACTCTGGCCCGCATAGCCAACGGCGTCGCCTCGCACCTGATCGAGCGCGCGGCCGACGTTTGCCTCAAAGAACGACGCCCGCTGGTGCTGTGCGTACGCGAAACGCCGCTCAACAAAATCCACATCCGCAACCTTTACCGGGCCGCCGACGCGGGTGCCACCGTCTTTCCGCTCATCCCCGCCTTCTATTACCGTCCTACCTCTTTAGATGACATGGCCCGCGAGTTTGCCGGTCGCGTGCTGGCCCATCTGGGGCTGCCGCAGCCCGATGCCTTTCGGTGGAAGGGCTGAGGAATCAGCAACTTAGCGACTACCGGCAAAAGGCTGCCACCTAAGTGACATCGGCTGTTTCAGGGGAGGATTTCAGTGTAGAGGGCCAAAGGTGCAGGTCCCAGATGCCCGCCGGACATGTACGAGAGGGGTTATGAGTTTCCTCGGCGATTTTCCATCAGGTTCCCTGATTTCCAAAGCCTCGCAGCGCGACTGGTTGGCGTAGAATGCGGCAAATTCCGAAAGCTGGATGACCTATGCCATCGATCCTGCAGCAGTGTCTGCGACGATTCCCGCCACCACTAGCGGTTTGCGTTCGACTCGTACCGCTCGCGCTGATCGTGTATGCGACTGTGTCCGTTGCCGCTGATGATCGCAATCCTATGGCCAACGATCCCAAAGCGGCCAAGGCAGGCGAGTACGAGTTCCGCATCAACTGCGCGCTCTGCCATGGCCTCGGGGCGCACGGCGGAGGGCGCGGGCCCGACCTGACCCGGGCGCAGAAGAAGCACGCCCATTCGGACGCGGAGATGTTTCAGGTGATCAGCAATGGTATTCCGGGCACGGCCATGCCCGCGAATGGAACCAACGGACAAGGCGTGGGCATGACCGACGAAGAAATCTGGCAGATCATCGCCTACATCCGCAGCATGGAGGTGAAGGCGCCGGCCAAGCCAGTGGGCAACGGGGTGCGAGGCAAAGAGTTGTTCTACGGAGATGCGAACTGCTCGCTGTGCCACATGGTTGAGGGCAAAGGCGAGCGGATGGGGCCGGAACTCACTGCCGTCGGCGGTTCGCGAACGCGCGAGGCAATCATCGATTCGGTGCGCAATCCCAGCCGGCGACTGGCCTGGGGACTGACCGAAGCAACCAAAGAATTTCCGCAGGAATACGAGAGCGTCAGGGTCGTTACCGCGGACGGAAAGGAAATCAAAGGCGTCGCGCTGAACGAAGACAACTTCAGCGTGCAGATGATGGATCAGAACGAGCGGATTTATCTGCTGGAGAAAGACAAGCTGCGCTCCTTTCAGAAGAGCCGGGAGTCGATGATGCCCAAGTACAACGCCGACGTTTTGAGCGACAAAGATCTCGAGGACATCGTGGCGTATTTGATCAGCGTGGGGGCGAAATGAGCGGGCGGGGTTGGGCACAGCGGGCGGGGGAGTTGGCGACAAAAAGCCTTTATCGCAGAGCACGCGGAGAGATGCCGCAGAGATTGTGGAGGATTTCTGTCACGCTGTTGACCGTCGGCCTCGCTTGTGGTCTGTTCGCGCTGTCGGCCCACGCCCAGGTCACCTTCGAACGCCTGCTGAATTCCGCGAAAGAGCCGCAGAACTGGCTGACTTATTCCGGCGACTACTCAGGCCGGCGCTTCAGCGAGCTCGATCAAATCAATGTCGCCAATGCGCGTTCGCTAACTGCGAAGTGGGTGTATCAGACGGGAGCCACCGGCAAGCTCGAAACCACTCCCCTGATCGTCGACGGGATTCTGTACGCAACCGGCCAGGACGACCGTGCCTTTGCCCTCGACGCCCGCACCGGCCGGCCAATCTGGCTCTACCAGCACCAACTGCCGGGCGATATACGCCCCTGCTGCGGCCGTGTGAATCGCGGACTCGCCATTCTGGGCGACAAAGTTTTTCTGGGCACTCTCGACGCGCACGTGATCGCCCTCGACGCCAAGACCGGAAACGTCATTTGGGACGTTGTCGCCGCCGATTACCAGAAGGGCTACAGCTTCACTGTCGCGCCGCTGGCAGTGAAGAATCTGGTGGTGATTGGCGTTTCCGGCGGCGAGTACGGTGTTCGCGGGTTCATCGATGCCTACGATGCCGCGACCGGCGAGCGCAAGTGGCGGTTCTATACAGTGCCGGGGCCGGGTGAACCCGGTCACGAAACCTGGGAAGGTGATTCGTGGAAGATCGGCGGTGCGCCGGCGTGGAACACGGGAACCTACGACGCCTCAACGAACCAGATTTTCTGGCCGACCGGCAATCCTTCGCCCTCGAATCGCGGCGAGGGACGCGCGGGCGACAACCTCTACAGCAATTCGCTGCTGGCCCTCAACGCGGACACCGGGAAAATGAACTGGTATTTCCAGTTCACGAAGCATGACGAGCACGACTGGGACGCGACGCAGGTCCCGGTCATCGTCGACTCCGGCGGCAAACATCTGATCGCGCAGGCCAACCGCAACGGGTTTTTCTACGTGATCGATCGCGCGACAGGCAAGCTGGTCTCGGCCAACGCTTACGGCAAAATCACCTGGAGCGATACGAAAGATTCCGAGGGACGTCCAGTGGCGAACAAAGAAGGTTCCCCGACTCTCGAGGGGCGCACGGTGTGTCCGGGGGCGCTGGGCACGACGAATTTCATGGCGCCGACCTACGATCCGCAGACCAAGCTGTTCTATGTGACGGCGCGCGATCAATGCGACATCTTCAGCACGGCTCCGCAGCCCTACGAAGCCGGTCATGCTTACTATGGCAGCGCGTATTTTCCGTCGGAAGAAGCCGAGCCGTATCGCGGATTTCTGAAGGCGATCGATCCGGCGACGGGAGAGATTAAGTGGAAATTCGAGCACACCTCGCCGACGTGGTCGGGCGTGCTGTCGACCGCAGGCGGCCTGGTGTTCACCGGCGACGCGGAAGGGAACTTCATCGCCATGGACGCAGCTTCCGGCAAAGTGCTCTGGCACTTCCAGATGGGCGGCGCCGTGTATGCCGCCCCCATAGCGTTTGCCGTCGATGGCAAAGAATATGTCGCGATCACGGCAGGGAGCGGAGTGTATGCGTTTGGCCTGCCGTGATCTGCGCCAACCCGCAACGCTTGTTGCTTTTTTCGACACCCACTTTCGTGCTGGTTGACGCCAACCGCCTTTTCGTACTAATGTGCGATTACACCGGAAAGGAGGTGGTCGAATGACAAGTTCTGATGGCAGTAGTAGATGTACCCAAAGACCAGGTGAGGTGGCTGAGACTTAGAGCTGGTTGCTCTAAGCGGGGCTTCAGGCGCGCTAAGGAATGAGGATGCGCCGGAAGCTACAGCCCGCACACTACCGGTGAATAAGGATTGATTCCGCCTGACGCAGGTCGGTCAGGAAACCGGAGTTGCCGTAGAGGCCACGTAGAGTGACCACCTCTTGGTCAATCCCAAACAGTCCACCGGGCGGCCCGCAGGCTTCGTGCCTGCGGGCCGTTCTATTTGTGCAGCGAGCCGAAAAATCCTGTGAAGCGATTTCTTCGACCGCCGTGTTCGTCCCGGCGTGGCGAGTGGGCACTTCCCTGCATGCAGAACCACGCTTCCCAGTCGATCGGGTTGACTCGCGTGCAAACGGGAACTAAGATTCGCTGCGCATGGCAGAAGACCAGTTTCCGATCGGCCGTACGATCTCCCACTATCGTGTTCTGGAAAAGCTGGGCGGCGGCGGGATGGGCGTGGTGTTCAGGGCCGAGGATACGAAACTTCGTCGCTTTGTCGCCCTGAAATTCCTGCCCGAAGGAATCGCCAGCGATCCGGCTGTCCTCGAGCGCTTCCGGCGCGAAGCGCAGGCCGCGTCGGCGCTCAACCACCCCAACATTTGCACGATTCATGACATCGACGAAGCCGACGGACATCCCTTCATCGCCATGGAATTGCTGAAGGGCGTCACTCTCAAACACCGGATCGGCAGCGTACCTCTGCCTCTAGAAACGATTCTCACCATCGGCATCGAAGTGGCCGACGCGCTGGATGCGGCGCAGTCGGAAGGCATCATCCACCGCGACATCAAGCCCGCTAATATCTTCGTGACCGAGCGCGGACAAGCCAAGGTGCTCGACTTCGGCCTGGCAAAAGTCGTTTCCCGGGGTAGCGGCGAAACCCTAACCGGCGGCGGTGCCACCGAAGGAGACCTCAATCTGACCAGTCCGGGCACGGCGCTGGGCACCGTGGCCTACATGTCGCCGGAGCAGGCCCGCGGGCGTGCCGTGGACGCGCGCAGCGATATCTTTTCCTTCGGTATTGTGCTCTATGAAATGGCCACTCGCCGCCAGGCATTTCCCGGCGGCACGACCGCCGAGATCTTTGATGGCATTCTGAACCGCGCGCCGATTCCGCCGCTTCGGCTGAATCCTGAGATACCCGGCGAACTGGAGCGAATCATCAACAAGTCTCTGGAGAAGGATCCCGGCCTGCGCTATCAGCATGCGGCCGACCTGCGCTCGGATCTGCAACGCCTGAAGCGGGATACGGACTCGAGCCGTCGGGTAACGCCGGAGGTTGCCTCGGGTAGCGGTGCCCCGGTAGTGCCGGTCTCAGTGTCACAGGTGGGCAGCCCAGCTTTAGCTCCCGGAAGCAGCGCGCCCCGGCCTGCGCACACCAGCAGTTCCGCGGTGGCCGCTGCCGCTAAACAGCACAAATGGGGAGCCGCCGGAATTACGATTTCGGTGCTCGTGCTACTGGCTGCCGCGGGCTATGGCGTCTACTCGATGTTCCACCGTCCCGGCGCCGCACCTTTCCAGAACTTCACCGCAACTCAGGTCACGAATTCCGGGAAGGCAGCGCTTGCCGCGATCTCTCCTGACGGCAAGTACGTGCTCAGTGTCATGAACGACAACGGTCTGCAGAGTTTGTGGCTGCGCAACGTGCCCACTGCCAGCGATACCCAGATCATCCCACCTTCACCGTCCACCTACAGGAGCCTCGCGTTTTCGCCGGATGGAAACTACATCTACTTCCGTAAAGCCCAGAACGCGGTCAACAGCGATTACAACCTTTATCGTGCGCCGGTGCTGGGCGGGACTCCACAAACCGTGGTCCGGGACATCGATAGCGACATCGCTTTTTCTCCTGATGGCAAGCGCATGGCATATGCCCGTGCGAATGATCCCGAGATCGGCAAGTACCGTCTACTGAGTGCCGATCTGAGCGGTAACGACGAAAAAATTCTGCGGATCGCGCCCAGTTCCGATGCGCCGCGATCCTTGACTTGGTCCCCGGATGGCCAACAACTTGCTCTAAGCCTGTTTCAGCCTGATCAAGCCCTGGGCGGAATTGATCTAGTGGATGCTGCTGGCGGAAAAGCCCGGCGATTTGTCACGTTCAAGGACAAGGCCACTCTCGAATTGCACTGGCTGCCGGATGGCCGGGGGATACTTGCCGCCTACCAGCAAGCAGGCTCAGATTTCCTGCGGCCACAGATCGGATTCATTCCTGCTGACGGGGGACAACTTCAACCTATCACCCGCGATACCAACCGCTATGCGACTTTGACCCTCTCCGCTGACGGCAAAACGCTGGCTTCGGTCCAGTTGAAGACCTCTCAGAATCTGTATCTTCTTCCCGGTACGGGCAGCCAGAGCGCGGACGTTAAACCCCTGATTCCGCAGGGGCAGGAAGTTCGCGGTTTCAATTGGACAGGCGAGGGAAGTTTGCTGGTGGGGGACGGTCCGCGGCTGCTGCGCAGGACGGCCGACGGCAAGACTCAAACCCAGCTCATTGCTGATTCAGCGGCAGGAATTTTTGATTTCTCGACCTGCGGAAGGGATCATCTCATCTTCTCCTGGGCGTTCCATGGCGGTACAAACACAGCCAGCCTTTGGCGCGCCAACGCAGACGGATCAAATCCGATGAAAGTAACAGACGGGAAGCTGGACGTGGGTGCGGTTTGTTCACCGGATGGAAAATGGGGTTACTACCATGATCGGGCCGCACAACAGATTTCGCGCGTGCCGCTGGATGGTTCTGGAAGGGGTGAACCACTTCCGGGAAGCACAGTGCCCCACAGCTTTGTTTCGGGCGGAATCGGACTGTCGGGCGATGGCAAGGTGCTGGGTTATGTCCTGGAGGTTGTCGATCCAGAAACGCAGAATGGTACAGAGAAGATAGCTCTGCTGGACCTCGGTTCATCGGCGCCGCGCCTGCTAGATGCCGATCCCCGCGTCGCCCGCAGCGGCCTGGAATTCACACCGGACGGCAAGGGGGTGGCCTATCCCATCCACGAAAACGGCGTGGACAATATCTGGATCCAGCCCCTCGATGGCTCGCCCGGTCGCCAGATCACGAACTTTACTTCCGAGCAAATCGAGGGGTTCGGCTGGTCGCCGGACGGAAAGACCCTCGGCGTACTCCGCAGCCACACGGAGTCCGACGTGGTCCTGCTGCAAGAATCCAAGTGAGACGCGGCAGAGGCCGCCGAGACTGACCTGTTCTTGGTCGATCCCAGACAATCCGCCATTCTATGAGTCGGTGGCCAGCGGAGCGGCGTCTGAGAACTGGCCCCGGTAGCCAGTTGGCGCTCTTCCCACACTCGAAGTATCCTTACCCTCGTGTCGTATCTCGACGAACAATATGAGCGGCGGCGGCTGGCCCGAAACTATGCCGGCATGACCGATGGCGAACTGGAAAGCCTGGCCCGCAAACCGGAGTCGTTGACCGACGCTGCGTGGGAAGCGCTGGAGGACGAACTGGATCGGCGCGAGCTGGCGTATCCCGGCGAAGAGGCCGCGGACGAGCGCGAGGAACTCACGCTCCGAAATCTCATCACGATTCGCCAGTTTCGCGATCTGCCGGAGGCGCTGCTGGCCAAGGGAAGTCTGGAGTCGGCTGGTATCGAATGCTTCTTACGCGATGACAACCTGGTCCGGCTGGACTGGTTCATCTCCAACTTCATCGGAGGAATCAAGCTATGCGTGAAGGCCCAGGACGCGGAAACCGCGCGTGAGATTCTCGACGACCCGATTCTGGAAGGGCTTTACGTGCAGGGCGTAGGCCTGTACGAGCAGCCGCGCTGTCCCAAGTGCCAGTCGCTCGATGTGAATTTTCAGGAATTGGACCGGCCCATCGCCTATATGAGCGCGTTCCTGCGAATTCCGATTCCGGTGCAGCGCCCGGCCTGGCGGTGCCATGCGTGCGATGCGGAGTGGGAGGACGATGGCGCTGAGGCCGGTACGCCGCCGTCACGTGCGTAGCTTGGCGAAGGCCTTGCCGATGACATCCATGGTATCTTCCGCCAGTTTCAGGGCCGGTAATTCTTCCCGCGTAAACCAGCGGACCTCGGCAGCGTCGCTGGCGGCGGAGAGATCTCCCGCAACCCGGCGGCAGAGAAAATCAATCAAGACGTAGTGATATTGCACACGCTGCTCGGCGTCGCGCAGGACACGATCGTAAACGCCCAGCAATTCGCCCGGTTCCACCACAAGCCCGGTTTCCTCGCGAGCTTCGCGGACGGCGGCTTCGCGCACCATTTCCCCGACCTCGAGCACGCCCCCGGGGATGGACCATTCGGCCAGCAGCGGCGGGTGGGCGCGCTTCACCAGAACGACGCGGTCGTTTTCAATAATGATCGCGCCGATGCCCACCAGCGGGAGTTCGGGGAATTCGCGTTGCATGGTGCAAGCATTCTAGCGAACTTCAGAGTTGTGATGGCGAGAGGCGGCAGCCGAGCTTCGCTCGGCATGGACGGACGAATGCGTCCGTCCCCACACGGGCTCTCGTCCCCACATGAGCCGTTTCCCGTTCGATCGGTTTTCTCTGTGACTTTGTGCCTCTGTGGTTAAATGGTTTTTTCCATGGCACTCGAAGAATACAAACGAAAACGCCGGTTTGATGAAACCCCGGAGCCTGCCGGAGAAGTCGAGAAGAAAGCCGGTCACCGCTTTGTGGTGCAGAAGCACGATGCCACGCGTCTGCACTATGACTTCCGCCTGGAAATGGAAGGCGTGCTCAAATCGTGGGCGGTGCCCAAGGGGCCATCGCTCGATCCGGCGGACAAGCGGCTGGCGATGCAGGTCGAAGATCATCCGGTTTCGTATTTCGACTTCGAGGGCATCATTCCGGAAGACAATTACGGTGCGGGTACGGTGATGGTGTGGGACGTAGGCACGTGGCAGCCGCTGTCGCCGGTCCCGGTGAATGGGAAGTACATACCGGGAACCGAGGCCGAAGCGGCGGCGATGCTGGCCAAGGGAGATCTGAAGTTCCGTCTCGAAGGGAAAAAGCTAAACGGTGATTTCGCGTTAGTAAAGATGGGCGGGCGGCGTCCGGGAAGCAAGGGGAACGAATGGTTGCTGATCAAAAAGCACGACGATCACGCGGTGGATGGATACGACATCGATGCACTCGATGAGTCGGTGCTGAGCGGGCGCAGCCTGGCGCAGATTGCCGGAGACGCTGGCTCGGCCGAGTGGAAGAGCCGTCCCGCCGGGCGCGGGAGGTTGAAAGCGGCCTGGCTGGCCGATGCCGTGGCGAAACTCGATCAGAAAAAAAAACAGAAAAAGCTAGCCACAGAGGCCACAGAGGAACACAGAGCACAAGCAGAGAAAAGAAACCGGGCTGAAGCAGATAAGACTCTGGCCACAAAGGCCGCTCCAGCCAAAGCAAGAAAATCCTCGGTGTCCTCTGTGCCCTCTGTGGTGAAGGTTCTTTCTTCACCGCGGGATTCGCCGCCCGGTACGGTCAAGAGGCCCATGCCCTCGACCATCCATCCCATGCTCGCGGAATCAGTGGACGACCCATTCGACGGCGCCGAGTGGCTGTTTGAGATCAAGTGGGACGGTTACCGGGCCGTCGCCTTCATCGCAGACGGCAAGGTGCGACTGGTTTCGCGCAACCAGAATGACCTGACGGCGCGCTATCCGGAACTTCAAGATCTTGCGCAGTTTGTCAAAGCTAAGAACGCAATCCTCGATGGGGAAGTGGTAGCGCTCGATGAGGAGGGCAGGGCGTCGTTCAGCCTGATGCAGCAGCGGACTGGATTTCGGCCCGGTGGGCGGCGGGCGGCGGCCAAGGCGGATGTGCCGGTGTTGTACTACGCGTTCGACCTGCTCTATCTCGATGGTTATGACTGGCGGCGCGTGCCGCTGGAAGAGCGCAAGAAGAAGCTGAAGTCATTGCTGATCACGGGCGATTCTTTACGCTACTCCGATCACTACGAAGAGCAGGGGAAGGCGTTGTTTGAAATGGCGCGGCAAAAGGGCCTCGAAGGCATCCTGGCCAAGAAACGTCAGAGCTTCTATGAAGAACGCCGCAGCCGCGAGTGGCTGAAGATCAAAATTCGCCACCGGCTCGAGTGCGTGATCGGCGGATATACGGAGCCCGAGGGCAGCCGCGCGCATTTCGGCTCAGTCGTGCTGGGGTTGTATGACAAGAGGGGCCACCTCATTCATGTAGGCCAGGCCGGGAGCGGATTCGACCAGACGTCGCTGGATGAAGTGTGGAAGTTGCTGAAGAAACGGGAGACAAAGAAGAATCCCTTCTACGGCGAGGTCGAGGCGCTGCGCAAAGTGTTCTGGGTGAAGCCCGACCTCGTGGCGGAGATCGAATTCGCCGAATGGACGGGGGGCGCCGACGGTGGCGGCCCCAAGCTGCGAGCGCCGGTATTCCTGGGTCTGCGCGACGACAAGGATCCGAAAGAATGCCAATTGGAGGAAGCGGGAAGCAAGAATCTGAGAACTGAGAACTGAGAACTGAGAACTGAGAACTGAGAACTGAGAACTGAGAACTGAGAACTGAGAACTGAGAACTGAGAACTGAGAACTGAGAACTGATTCCAGCTACTTGATATCCTTCATCGCCAGCAGCGCGCCATAGTCGTGGCCACTAGGATCAACGGCCCGGGCGACCACGCCCGCGAATGCATCTCTGAGTTCAGGATACTTTGCCACTAGGGCCTTTATGACCGCAAGGTTGTTCTGATACGTCTGGGCTGTATTCGAGATGTCGCTTGCCTGATACTTCACCACCAGGTCCAAATCTGTGTTCACGGCGCCGGGAAAAAGAGCAATGAGTTTGTAAGCAGCGCCTCCGGCGGCGAGATCAACCGTTTTGCCGTCGGCGGGAACGTCGGCAGGCTGCATTTTCTGCCACTCGTCGTAAAGCTTGTCGGTGGCGGCCGTGCTCATGAACGGAAGCGGAGAAATCAGGCTGCGGGCCTCGAGATAATAGAGCCACGCGTTATGCATCTGACCCTTGCTTTTGAACTCACGTGCACGGGCAATAAACCAGTCGCTGTCGTGGCCGGCGGACTGTGCCACCCGAAAGTAGAGTCCAGCCAGCTTCCAGTCCGCACCCTGCTGCAGCAGAATCAGCGATACTGTGCGCGCGCCGCTGGCCGCAGGCGCATCCAGGATGACGACGCCGTAGTTGCCGGGAGGTAGGTTGTCGAGATAAAAAACGGCACTGTCTCGGGTCTGCCCGCTCTTGCCAAAAACGCCGCAGAAGAATTCGGCGTGGGGAATGGCAGCCGTCCCTTCGGCCTCCAGAAGAAACGGCGCACGGGCTGTGGCCTTCGAACCCGCCAGAGCAGGCTGATTGTCTTTAACACTGGCCTCGATTGCACCGAAATCGGCGGCGACGCTGGGAATTGCGTTCTGCCGAAGCGAGGCAGAATCGCCTTTGGCGACGAGGTCGAAATCGTGCTGGGCTGCAGCCACCAGTGCCAGGCGCGTGGCCGCATCCATGTCACCAGAGGTGGAGCAATTCTCGGCAAGGACGATCGACGCAGAGAAAATCAGCAAGGCCAGTGCAAACCACAAGAGAAAATTTCCATTGTGGTAACCGGCGCTCATCCGCGCCTCACAATTTTGTCGACAAACGGCGTCTACCACGCTTTTTCCGTCCCGCGAAAATTGTACGCCACTGGTACTGCGTGCAACTGCAAGAAGTTGCACATCCTGACCCGGGTTCGGTGCGCCGCACTGCGGCGCAAGAGGCTAAGAGCCATCCGTTCTATAGGGTGCGGAACTGCCACTGTTCCATCGGCTTTGCCATTTACAGCGGGAAAGCGGTGCTAAAATTGCACTAAGGCTAGTATCTCCCCGAACTTCGCAGACTGGGTTAAGAGGAAAATTGCCATGAGCACAGGATTGAAGTTCGCAACGTTGCTGGCGGCAGGTCTCCTGTGCCTGCCGGTTGCGGGTCGAGCGGACACCCAGGCGACGCATCGTTCACACAAGGCCAAGAAGCCGCTGCCGCCGCTGCCGTCCGGACCGCAGGGCCCGGTGCAGCAGGTTCCCCTTGATTCCATGACGCCGGTGCCTCCGCAAGTCACCTATGAGAATGAACAGCTGACCATTGTCGCGCCCAATTCCACGCTGGGGGATATTCTGCGCGCCGTCCGCAAACACACCTCGGCGGAGATTGAGATTCCACCCAACGCCACCGAGCGCGTGGTCACGCACCTTGGCCCTGGACCTGCGCGGGAAATAGTGGCGGAGTTGCTCAACGGTTCGCGCTTCAACTACGTGCTGCTGGGTTCTCCCCAGAATGCCAACTTGCTGACCCGGGTGGTGCTGGTGGCAAAGACGGGCCCGGACGCTGCTCCGGGTTCTGCACCGCAGGCCGGAGCGAACCAGGCCAGCATTGCTCAGGACGCAGCTGACGCTGCACCGGATGCCCCCGATGCGGAGGCAGCAACCGACGATACCGCAACCGATGAGAATGCGGATCAGGGGACGGCGGAAGCCGAACAGGCCGCCCCGCCGGAGCAACCCGGAGTAAAGACTCCGCAACAGCTGCTACAGGAGATGCAGCAGCGGCAGCTGCTCATGCAGCAGCAGCAGCAACAGCAGACAGGGCAGCCTGCACAGCCTACGGGTTATCCGCCCGGCGTACCAGTACCGCCGCCGCAGCCGCCGCCACAGCAGAATCAATAACAATAGGCGGGATCAGGCAGCGTGGCGGGTGGTGTTCCAATCGATGTGTAGCTGGGCTCGCCTGCAATCAGGGTCGTCATCAGGGCTGGTTGCCGCCGCTGAATCCGGCGCGTGGCGAAGCAGTGGGCTCTGATGTCCCGTGGGATGTCTGGGCAACCATGTGCTCACGGCTGCCGTTGATCGCCTGCTGCAACAAATTCCAGTCGTGCTCGACGTCGACTTCCGAGGCCTTCGGCGGAGCGCCGCGTCGCAGTTCTTCCCTCAACCGTGCTTCCAGGAGTTCTTCGGTCAGCTGAGGTGCGACTCGGTCCGCCAAAACATTGTCGGCGGAGACGCCCACGCGGATGACTTGCTCTCCCGTCCTGATCTGCAGCGAGGGCCGACCCTCGGCATCCAACTCGGGCACGGCCTTGCCCAGCAGGCGTCCCCAGGCCTTGTCCACGCGAGTGCCCTTGGCAGCAGAAGGAGCCTGTGCCTGCAAGTGCTTCAGTTCGCTCTGATAGGAGCGGCGATCCTCGGCCGCCAGAGGCGGTTCCAGTCCGCGTTGAACATTGAAGACCTGCGCGTTGTGCGCCGGATCAAAGCGTCCGGCGCCCGTACCCACGTACACCGCGGCCACGCAGCCGGCAAAGATCGGACTCACCACCACACTGGGCCCGTAATATTTCTTCGATTTCAGAAAAGATTCCACCACTCCGTGCACGGCCGTGCTCCGCGCCACACTTCCCGGCACCTGCGGAATCACAAAGCGCGAAAATTGCAATTCAGGATGGCGTCCGCTGAACTTGACCAGGGTTTTCGCCATCTGTTTGGGCGTGGTAATGCCGACATCCGCGACCAGGCTGCGATGCAGCGCCTTGGGATAGTAGAAGTTCATCACATCCTTGGCGAAGTCCGCACAGTTTCTCGACACGGTGTGGAAGTGCGACTGGTTTGGTGCCGAGTTATAGTGGCGAATCAGAGCGTCATCCTGCGCGGGACTGGTTTCGATCTCGAAGCCGTAGAGCGTACGATCGTAAGCCGAGCCCACGAGTTCATACCAGTTGCCTCCGGGCGTGCCTCCATCCTTCAGATCGGGCGCGATCGCCTCGAGATGCTTGCGGCGGTACTGGTCGCGCAGGAAGGCAGTCATTTTCGCGTCTCCAAACAAGGGAACATCTTCCGGCTTTTCGACCGCATAAAGATACGGATTGAGCGGAATTGCCACCCAGTCGTAACCGCCGACGCCATCATAGCGGCTGAGCACGATTCCGAGTTCTCCCGGAGCGCAGGGCCGCAGCACCAACGGCGTTTCCGCGCACACCCCGGACAGATACACAGCGGCGTGCCCCGTAGCCGTGAAGAAACCCAGCTTGCCGTAAGGCTCCTCCAGCAAGAGCGTGGCCGAGCCATGCGCCTGCGAGGCGGAGATCGACGCCAGCACGATGATCGTGCTCAGAACGCGCCATATTCTCCCGCTCTGGCCTCGAAGCATATTTCCCTTAGAAAACGATTTCCCCCAGCATAAGGCTCCTAATTAGGAACCCATTGAGCAAAGATTAGTTGCCGGTAATCGGAAAAGCGAGTTACCGAAGTCAAATAGGAAATAGGGACCTGCGGCGCTGGACTGCGCAGCTGTAAGAAAAATCTGGAGATACGCCGAGTGTGAAAATTGAGTAAAAACCAGCTTGCGGTGCTGTTCAAAAATGCATCCGCGGGAGGGGGCTGTCTGTGCAGTGCGGGAAAGCCTCGATCACTCAAAGGGCTATTTCTTGATCATAAACAATACTAATTGGCTAATCTCCTGACACCAGCTTCTTTCCGGCCCAAGCCGCGCTCTCGGCGACCACTTTGTCTTCGTCCGCCGCCAGTTCGTTGAGCAAGGGAAGGAACTCCCGTTCTCCGCTGTTGCCCATGGCGATGACCGCATTCCGGCGCAGCCCGCTGCGCTTCGCGCGGCGAACAGGCGAGCCCCGAAAAGCCTCACGGAACTCTTCCGCGCTGATGGTGGCCAGCCAGTCAAGTGCCGGGTTTACCAGCTCTGGACGGGGTTGAAACTGAGGCTCGCTGGTGGCCGGAGCTTTCCGGTTCCAGGGGCAAACGTCCTGGCAGATGTCGCAGCCGAACACTTGACGTCCGATGCCCGCCCGCATCTCCTCGGGGATGGAGCCACGTTTTTCGATCGTGAGGTAAGAGATGCACAAGTTGGAATCGAGCTGGTAGGGCGCGATCAGAGCGTCGGTTGGGCAAGCGTCAATGCAACGCGTGCAGGTGCCACAGCGATCGGGAGCGGGCAGACCGGGTGGCAGTTCGAGCGATGTCAGAATCACGCCGAGAAACAGCCATGAGCCAAGTTTCTGATTGAGGATGCAGGTATTCTTGCCGATCCAGCCGATTCCGGCATACTTTGCCGCGACGCGCTCCACGACAGGGCCGGTATCGACATAACAGCGGGTTGTCAGCTCCCCGGCGCCAGACACCCGCCGCAGTGCATCTTCAACCGGGCGCAGTTTGCGCATGACGGCCTCGTGATAGTCTTCGCGGCTCCACGCGTAACGGGAGATCCATCCGCGCTGCGGATCGTGAACCTCCGTGGAGTAAGGCTGCGCTGCGTTGTAATTGACCGCACAAACCACAACGGTCCGCGCCCAGGGCGCAACCCGCGAAACAGAGGCCCGCTTCAGCCGGTTCTGCTCATCCCGCACTTCCAGGTATTTCATCTCTCCCGCGCGCCCGGCAGCGATCCAACTCTCGAAGTATTCGCGCTCTGGACCGTCGCTAACCGGAGCGATACCTGCCAAGTCGAAACCCGCTTCCCGGGCTGTGTGCTTGATAGTGGCCTCGATTTCGCTGGCAGAAAGCATGGTCAAAGTGAGAGAACATCAGCGGATGAGGAAACAAGATGTGCTGAAGACAGTATGTACCCGCTCCTCTCATTCCCAAATTGGAAATGCAATTTAATTTTGGCGTGGCAAAACACTCTTTCCTGCTTGCTCAGGGTATAAGCTTCCACTCACCGAGTCACCCAACTTACGTTGAGCGTTCTCCGGATTTGTTCCTTTAAAGGAGAAAAAGCAACTATGGCACAGACCACGCATGCGCAAGTCGCCACCATTCAGATTTCGGTGATCAACGAAAGCACCGTGCTGACCGATGCAGAAGTTACGCCAGTCGTTGCCGCCCTGCAAAAGCAGGTCACCAATGACTTTCGTCCAACCTGGGGGACCGATGCCGAGCTCACCATGGTCCCAAAGAACACGCAGCCGGCCAACGGCAGCTGGTGGCTGGTGATCCTCGACGACTCCGACCAGGCCGGAGCCCTCGGCTACCACGATCTCACCTCGGAAGGTCTGCCCCTCGGCAAGGTCTTCGCCGCCAGCGATCTGAAAGCCGGAACTTCGTGGACTGTCACAGCCAGCCATGAATTGCTGGAGATGCTGGGCGACCCCAATATCAACCTCAACGTTTTTGTGCAGAATGACAACACCACGGGGACCCTCTACGCCTATGAAGTTTGCGATGCCTGCGAGGATGACAGCTTCGGCTATCAGATCGACAACGTTCTGCTTTCCGACTTCGTCTATCCCGCCTGGTTTGAAGGCTTCCGCGCCGAGGGGTCCACACAGTTCGACCGCATGAACAAGATCCAGAATCCACTGCAGTTGCTGACCGGCGGCTACATCGGAACCTTCGACATCACCTCCGGCAGCGGCTGGCAACAACTGACGGCGGAAAAGCGCCCGGTCAATCTGCGGCATCGGGGCCCGGTCGGCTCGCGCCGCGAGCGCCGCACGACACCGCGCAACCACTGGCTGACCAGTTTGCCGCAGCGCAAGATCGTCACCAACGCGCAGCAATACAAGCAGCACCTCCAAACCATCCAGCGGCGCAGGGAAGCGGCCTGAAACTTTTTGCAGAGGGTGAGCGAGGCCCCGCGCACGTTCCTTCGCGCGGGGCCCTTTTTCTGGGAAACGATTGCCTAGGGAGGCTATCCGCAGAGTTGCGACTCGGATCCTGAAATGTGGGGGCCGCAGTCTGCGGAAGAATCGAGAACGCATGCGATGGCGTGGAAGAGCGGCCCTTCAGGGCCGCGTAAACTGGGAATCGATGTGGGCTTCAGCCCCTGAGGTATCTGGCGTACCGCTCCGGTTCAGCTAGAATCCCAGCTTCTTCACTTCCTCGTTGTAATACTTGCGGTAGAGGATGTCCCACTCCTGCGACCCTTCGAGGATGGTGCGCTTCTGGCTTTCGATCTTCCGGCGGGCCGCCACGTCAATTCTTTCTTCCTGGTTGAGCAGCTCTTCGAGGATCTTGCGGGTTTCCTGACGGATGGTGTTGGGATCTTCGATGAACTCCACTTCGTCCATCTGCTTCAGGACGTCGGCCACCGCGCGGGCCAGCACATTCACCTTGTCGCGGCTCAGCCTCACAGTACCGCCTTGTATTTGCGGACCAGTTCCGTTTTCACCTTGCGGAACATTTCCTGGTAGTTGGCGCCGGATTTGCGCATTTCGTCCGAATAGGCCTCGAGAATCACGCGCACTTCGTCGTTGATGCGGTCTTCCAGCGTCAGTTCTTCGAGAAGGGCGGCATGAATGCGCTCCGTGACCTGGGGCACGGCCGAGGTCTCTATGAGCTTGCCAGCAATCAATTTCTTGCTAGTTTCGCGGGCCAGGTAGCCCACATATTCTTTGGAAAGAAGCATGTGCGGATCGAATGCCCTGTGTCAGCGGACGCTTTGGTTTGAATGAAAAAGTGTAACACAGGCGGATTCCCGATACGGGAATGGCCCCGGAGGTTGTCCCCCGGGTGCCGCTTGCAGATTCACTTGGAGGTGGTCGAGCCGCCGTCTACCTGAGGAAATTGGAAAGCAGACCCATGATGATGGATCCTGCCAGCGCAACAAAGGCAAAGATCAGAGCCGTGCGGCTTTCGTCACTGCGCGTTGTCGAATCAGACATTTCGTTCTCCTCGCGTGAAGTCGCTGAGCCACGTCCCAAACAGGCCGGAATTATACAACGGGCGCCGCAAGTCTTGCCGGCGGACTTCAGGTCCATGGGACGCTAGCGCGTTATTTGCTAAGGGCATACAATGCTGCCTTAAGCCCAGAATTTTTATGTCCGCGATCCCCGACGACCTGACTTCGCTCAAAGATGACATGATTGCCTTCATCGAAGGACACGGCATGCGCCGCTTCCACGGCTACGTCGACTTCGACGAAGTTCAGTGCGTCATGTGGGAGACGGGCGCCAATCCCGACGGCTGGAAGGATTTCGTCGAGCTGGCCAAGAGCGCGGGCGCTCCGTTTCTCACCATGCACTCCTGGAAGCTGGAGCGCGAGGAGCTCGACGAACTCGTGCAGCGGCTCACCCACTCCGAATTTACCGATGGCGACGACGTGGAAGACGCGCGCTGGCTCCGCGCCCACCTCGGCAAAGTCGGCTTCCTCCAGCTGGGCTGGGCCTACCAGGGGTCGATGTTCCTGTGCGAAGTCAGCACCGAGTGGTACGACCGCTACCAGCGACTGCTCGAAGTTTCGGATGAATTCGGCGGCATTCCCATCGACGAGCCCGACCAGGACGACGAGAACTAGCCGTGCGCTGGCACTTGCCTGCCGAAGACCCGGTTCAGATCCAGCAACTGGCCACTGCCCTTCGCGATTTGCCCCATCTTCTCGGCCGTGATTTTGCCCGGCAGGACGCCGCATGCCAAAACCGTTTGGCCTCCACCGTTGCGCGCCTGCTCCTGCGTCGGGGCGTTGCGGACGCCGTGTCCGCGGAGCGCTTCCTTGCTCCTTCCATTGCCCACTTGCACGCACCCGAACAGATGATGGGCCTGCGCGTCGCCGTCGACCGTATCGAGGCTGCGATCGACCGCAAGGAGTCGATCCTCATTTACGGCGACTATGACGTCGACGGCACCATGGCGGTCATCATTCTCATGACCGCTATCGAACTCTGCGGCGGCGCCGCCGACTTCCACGTTCCCCACCGCATTCGTGAAGGCTACGATCTCCGAGACGACGTAATCGAGCGTGCCGCCGCCGCGGGCATCCGCCTCATCATCAGCGTCGACATGGGCATCCGGGCCTTCGCCCCCGCAGAAACGGCGCAGCGGCTGGGCGTCGATCTCATCGTCACCGACCATCACCTGCCCGGTCCCGATGGCGTGCCCCGGGCGCTGGCCGTGGTCAACCCGAACCAGCCGGGATGCAACTATCCTTTCAAACAGCTTTGCGGCGCCGGTGTCGCCTTCAAAGTTGCTCATGCCTTGATGCAGAGACGCCTCGACGAGACCCACCAAGCCAGGCTGGTACGTTCTTTCATGAAAGTGGTGGCTATTGCCACCGTGGCCGACGCCGTCCCGCTTACCGGCGAGAATCGCGTCTTTACCAGCCTCGGCCTCGATGCCCTGCGTAGGGCTGTCAACCCTGGCCTCAAGGCCCTGCTGGAAGTGGCGCAGATTTCCCGCAACCGTCCGCCAACATCCACCGAAGTCGCTTTTCGCATCGCGCCGCGCATCAACGCCGCCGGCCGCATGGACGTGGCCCGCGACGTAATCGAACTGTTCAGCGTGAAGGATCCGGCGCGTGCCAAAGAACTTGCCGCCAAGCTCGATCGACTCAACACCGATCGCCAGGAAGAAGAACGCCGCATTCTGCGCGCCGTTGAAGAGCGTTTTAGCGCCGATCCCGCCTTGTGCGATGCCTACTGCATCGTGATCGACGGCGAGGGTTGGCATCGCGGCGTCATCGGTATCACGGCCACCCGCGTGGTCGAACGCTACAATCGCCCCACAGTCGTAATTTCCCGCGACGGCGATGAAGCTTTCGGCTCTGGGCGTTCCATTCGAGCCTTCCACTTGCTCGAGGCCATCGAGTCGTGCCGCGATCTTTTCTCCCGCTTCGGCGGACATGCCCACGCCTGCGGCTTCGCCATGCCCGCGGCCAATGTCGAGCAACTTCGCGCTCATCTCGACGAGTTTGCCCGCGCCCGTCTCACGTTAGCGGATTTTGAGCCCTCGCTCGATCTGCAAGCGGAATTGAGCCTGGACGAGGTCACGCCGGCACTTTTTCAAGCCCTGCGCCTGCTCGAGCCCTACGGCGTGGGCAACCCCGAACCCGTGTTCGCCGCGCGAGTCACGCGTCTGATGGCGCCGCCGCGCATCCTCAAAGACAAGCACATCAAGTTGAAGTTGAAAGCCGGTGAGAGTTTTGCGGCAGGGAGAGCCACGGAGGCGAGCCGGGGTGTTTCCGAATCTGCGGAGACGGAACTTTCTCCGGCGGCAATCCTAGCGATCCCCCGCTGTCATCCGGACGGCGCAGGCATCCGACGCAGTGAAAAGACTGCAGCCGTAGACTGGAGAAATGCTGCGAACGCGAGCGGAGTTCAACTGAGAACTGAGAACAGAGAACTGAGAACTGAATTGCAAACTGAGAACCGAGAACCGAGAACCAAATCCATCACCTTTGACGCCCTGGGCTGGCACATGGCCGAGCGCCTGCAGCAATCCCCGCTGCTGGCCGGGGACGCCATCGACATCGCCTTCACCATCGGCCACAACGATCATCCTGAGTACGGTGGTCTCGAACTCTCGCTGCGGGATTTCAAAGCATCAGTGGTCCACGCCACGATTCCGGATAAAGAATCCGCCAAAGTCCGCTAGGCGCAGCCAGCCGTCGCCATACAACGTAAGTGCTAGACTTGCGCTTCTCAAAGACCGGAGGTGTGTATGCGTCTCTCAACTCTGGCTGTGTTCGCTGCACTTTCGCTGACTGCCGTTTCCTCCGCCCAAAAGAAACCTGATCTGCCGAAAGTAGTGCCGGCTCAGGCCGCGGCACCTGCCCTGGGCGATTCTTCTGCCCGGCTTCCCGTGAAACGCGTAGTGCTCTACAAAAACGGCGTGGGCTACTTCGAGCACACGGCGCGGGTCCACGGAACGCAGGACCTGAGCATCGACTTCACGACCGCACAGCTTAACGATGTGTTGAAGTCCCTGACGGCTGTCGATCTGGGCGACGGCCGGGTTTCGTCAGTTCGCTACAACTCGATCGCGCCGCTTGACGAGCGGCTGAAGTCGCTGCGGCTGCCTTTTGGCGAGCAGGTGACGCAGGCGGAATATCTCTCTGCACTTCGCGGGGCGCGCGTGGAAGTTCGCAGCGGCGCGGTAACCGCGGCTGGCCGTCTCCTGAGCGTCGAAAAAATCCGCAGGCAGCGCTCGAAGGACGATTTCGAAGACGTTACCACCTTCTCGATCGTCACCGACGCGGGCGAAATGAAGAACTACGACCTCGGCGCAGGCACTTCAGTGCGTATCGCGGAGCGCGAACTCACCGACGAAGTGGGGCGTTATCTTAGCCTCATCGGTTCTTCCCGGGCTCGCGACGTGCGACGCATGAGCTTCACCGCCGCCGGGTCCGGCGATCGCGATATCTTCGTGAGCTACATCAGCGAGGTGCCGATCTGGAAGAGCACCTACCGCATCCTCTTTCCCGAGAAGCCGGGCGACAAGCCGCTCTTGCAGGGCTGGGCGATTGTCGACAACACCATTGGCGAGGACTGGAAGGATGTCCAGCTTGCGCTGGTTGCCGGCGCGCCGCAATCCTTCATTCAGGACATCTCGCAGCCGTTCTATGCCCGCCGGCCCGTAGTGCCCTTGCCCGAGTCGGTGATGCTGACGCCGCAATCGCACGAAGCCACGGTCGAGGTCGATCGCCTCGAGCAGTTTGCGAATTTAGCATCTGGGGTGGCAGGCTCCAGCCATGCCACCACCAGCCTTGAGGGAGTGGTCAAAGATCCTTCGGGATCGATGGTTTCCGGAGCCCGGATCACCGTTCGCAACGAGGAGACAGGTGTTTCTCAGGTCACTACGACCGACTCGCGCGGACACTATCGCTTCAACGATCTGCAGGCCGGAAATTCGGCACTCTTCGTGAATGCTCCCGGATTCCAGCGCTTCAACCTCACGAACGTCTATCTGGGACTCGGTCGCACTAATCAAATTGATGCGACGCTGAACGTGGGGAACGCCAATGAAACCGTGGAAGTCCAGGGCACGGCGACAACGGTTCAGACATCGGAAGCATCCCTTTCCGAGATCGCCGGGAAGCAGCGTTCCGAGGCCGAGGGAAAGTCGGCCGGTGATTTCTTCGAGTACAAGATCAAACAGAAGATCACCATCGGCAAGAACCAGTCGGCGCTGGTGCCCATCCTGCAGGCGCACATCGAAGCCGAGAAGGTCACACTCTGGAATAAGGACTCCGCCCCCCTGCGTGCGCTGTGGATGAAGAACACCAGCGGACAGGTGCTGGACGCCGGTTCGTTCAATGTGCTCGAGGCAGATACCTTCGCTGGCGAAGGGGTTTTGCAAACCATTCACCCGGATGAGCGGCGCCTGCTTTCTTACGCGAGCGATGCGGCGGTGCATGTTAAGTTCTCCGAAGACGCCACGGAAAAGCCGTTCAGCCGCGTGCGCATTGCCAAGGGCATCATGCAGCTGACGAAGGAACAGCGGAAGGTCAACAAGTACATCATTCGCAACGCCGACACTGAGCCCCGTCAAATCATTGTGGAGCACCCCGCGGAAGAAGGATGGGAACTCACTGCCTCCACGCCGAAGCCGGAGGAGTCCTCGGAGTCGTACCATCGCTTCCGGGTTTCCGTGGATGCGGGCAAGACGGCGGAACTCACGGTCGAATCAATCCACCCGGATGAAACTCGCTACGAGCTGACCAACCTCGACGACGACGAAGTGGCGCTTCTCGTGGAGCAGAAGCGAATGACTCCAGTCATGCAGCAGGCCTTCGACTTGATCTTGAAGCAGAAACAGAAAATCGACGAGCTTACCACCCAGATATTCCAGCGCAAGACTGAAACTGATCAGATTGCGGCTGACCAGACGCGTATCCGCGAAAACATGAAGGCGCTGAAAGGAAGCTCCGAAGAAAAAGCTTTGCTGCAACGCTACGTCGGTCAACTCGATGCACAGGAAAGCCGCCTGGCAGCCCTGCGCAAGGAGTCCAATGATCTCACGGCACAGGAAAACCAGGTCAGCTCTGAACTCAACCGCATGATTATGGAAGTGAATGTGGACGAGTCCTTCTAAGGGGATATCCGGGTTGGGTCAAAACAGCGCAGGCGGGGAAGAGTCTGTTTCTTTGGATTACACTGAACTCAATGCCCCTGCCCGTCTACCGGCTGCGACGCTGGCTCGCGGCTACGGCCGTGCTCTTTACGGTCGTCGTCGCCACGATGTATCTTTCTGCCCGCTTGCGGGAGCACAACGTCCTAAAGGACGTTCCGGGCAAGATCGCCTACGACATCAAGCAGACCGCCAGCGGATTTCAGTTCTCAAAATCGGAGGCGGGACGCACCGTCTTTACCATCCGCGCCCGTGACGTCAAGGAATTCAAGCTGAACGGCCGCGCCCAGCTGCGCAACGTCAACATTATTCTCTACGGGCGCGATTCGTCCCGCTTTGACCAGATTTCCGGTGACGACTTCGCCTTCGATCCAAAATCCGGCAATGTCGCCGCCCAGGGTGAGGTGCAAATCGACCTCGAAGCCAACCCCGAGGGAACCACCAGCCTCGATCAAGCCCCGCCGAAGGCGCTCAAGAACCCCATCCACCTCAAGACCAGCGACCTTGTCTTCAACAAAGACAGCGGCGACGCCTCCACGAATGCTCGCGTCGACTTCCGCACGCCGCAAGCCAGCGGCTGGGCCGTGGGCGTGCACTATTTTGGCAAGTCGAACACGCTCACGCTGGACTCGCAGGTGCACGTGACCTTAGTGGGAGACGCCGCTCCGAGCCTGTTCGCCACCCACGGTCGTTTCACGAAAGACCCACATCAGCTCGTGCTCGATCAGCCATACATGACGCAGGCCCGCGGCACATTGCGATCCGATCAGGCGACGTTTTTCCTGGGCCCAGACAATGAAGTCGAGCGCGTGCTGGCTTCGGGAAACGTCCACGCGGAAGGTCAGCCAACCGGGGTCACGACGACCGGACACGCCGCAGAAAACGCACAGGAAGCTCCGCCGGTGCTGCATGCCCGGGCCGATCAGGCCGATCTGTTGCTGACGGGAACGCACAACCAGCTTCGTATGGCCATTTTGACGGGCAATGTTCAGGTCGAACGCATCGGGTCGGGAACGATGCAGGGCAATGCCGCGCGCGCGGTTGTGGACTTCGCCGCCCAGAACCAGGTGCGCACCGTGCACGCCGCCGAGGGCGTCCGCTTATGGCAGCACGGGGCCGGATCATCTGGCCTTGCCGCTGGGTCCACCTCGGGTCCCCAGGATTTTGAGCTGATCGCCCCGGTCGTCGACTTCTTCGTGGCGGAAGGGCGCCTGTTGGATCGTGCCGTAACCTCAGGCGCGGCGCAGATCACAATTTCCCCGGCGCAAGACCCCGCCCAGCCAGCCATGCCCTCCTCCGCTGCCCATACCGTCGTCACGGCAGGCCGGTTTGACGCCAAGTTCGAGCCCACTCCCGACGGCCAGAGCCGCCTGGCTTCGATGCACGGCACACCCCCGGCGAAGATCGTAAACACCACCCCCGGTCAGCCTGACCGAACCAGTACGAGCCAGACGCTGGACGCGGCATTTCTCCCCCAGGGCGGGATTGAGTCCATCGTGCAACAGGGAAGCGTTGCCTACACCGACGGCCTGAGTCCTGACAAACGAACCCAGGCATGGGCGGACCGCGCTCGTTACACCCCAGCCGACCAGATCCTCGTGTTGACAGGAAGTCCGCGAGTCGCGGAAGGCTCCATGACCACCACCGCCCGCACGATCCGCATGAACCGCGCCACCGGTGATGCCTTCGCCGACTCCAACGTGAAGAGCACCTACAGCGAGCTCAAGGAGCAGCCCAACGGAGCCCTGTTGGCCTCGTCTTCGCCGATCCATGTGACTGCGGCCAGCATGACCGCCCACAACTCCACGTCGATCGCGCTGTATCAGGGCAATGCCCGCCTCTGGCAGGATGCCAACCTCATCGCAGCGCCATCCCTCGAGTTCGACCGCGAGCGCCGCTTCGTGACTGCTCAGGGCACCACCGCGCAACCGGTCTCGACGGTGCTCGTGCGGTCCCCCAAAGCGGCTGGGCCGAAGGGTGAACAAAAAGCGAATATTAGGCCGCCTAGTACGACCAGCGATACAAAATCACCTCCGGCAACCACCGTGGCCATCACTTCGGCCCAGCTCACCTACGCGGACGTGGATCGCCATGCGCACTACGACGGTGGCGTCGTAGCCCGCAGCGCCGACTCCACCGCGACCTCCAAGTCGGCCGACGCCTACCTCGTCCCACGCGCTCAAACACTGAGTAATCAAGTACTTGGCGGCCCTTCACAACTCGATCACATGATCGCCACCGGCGACGTCATCATTGTTCAACCCAAGCGCCGAGCCACCGGCCAGAAGCTGGTCTACACCGCTGCCGACGACAAGTTCGTCCTCACCGGCGGGCCGCCTAGCATTTTTGATGCCGAACAGGGCAAGATTACCGGGGTTTCGTTGACTTTCTATAACCGCGATGATAGGGTGCTGGTAGAAGGCGAAGCAAGTACTCCTGTGGTAACACAGACGCGAGTGGCACGATAAATGCGTACCCTGGCCACTGAAGAGATCGGCAAGTCCTATCGTGGCCGTCGCGTGGTGAACGGTGTCAGCCTGCGCGTAGAGCAGGGCGAAGTCGTCGGATTGCTTGGACCGAACGGCGCAGGCAAGACGACCACCTTTTACGCCATTGTTGGCTTGGTCCCCCCCGATACTGGCCGCGTGCTGCATGACGGTCAGGACATTACCGACGTTCCCATGTACTTACGGGCTCGTCAGTACGGCATCAGCTATCTCCCTCAAGAAGCTTCCGTCTTTCGCAAACTCACGGTAGAGGAAAACATCCTCGCGGTGCTGGAAGCGCAACCAATCTCCTGGCACGAGCGCCGGGAGAAGATGGAGAAGTTTATCGACGAACTGGGATTGGAGCACATCCGTCAGAATCGAGGCTACGCGCTGTCCGGCGGAGAGCGCCGGCGCGTGGAAATTGCCCGCTGCCTGTGCATCAATCCCACATTCATTTTGCTCGACGAACCGTTTTCCGGGATCGACCCCATCGCCGTGTTAGACCTGCAGAAGATCATTAGCGGTCTGCGGGCCAGCGGTATCGGAGTGCTGATCACCGATCACAACGTGCGCGAAACGCTCTCGGTCACCGACCGGGCCTACATCATCGACGACGGGAGGATCTTCCGCCACGGCAACCCGGAGCAGTTGGCCGGCGATCCGGAAGTAAGAAGGGTTTACCTAGGAGAGAGTTTTTCTTTGGTGTGAGAGAAGCAGGTTTCAAAGTTTCAAGGTTTCAGAGTTTCAAAGCGAAAAGCTTGAAGCCACGGGCCTTGGAAATATTGAAACCTTGAAACTTTGAAACATGGTCTTACTCCAGCACAAACTGAGTGTCAAGCTCTCCCAGCGCCAGATCCTTACTCCTGGCCTGGTGCAGATGGTCTCCGTCCTCGCGCTCAACAAGCTCGAGCTCAAGGACATGATCAATAGCGAGATGGTCGAGAACCCGGTTCTCGAGGAGCTTGAAGAGTCCGTTCCCCTGCTCGATGACGTTGGCAAGAAGGAAGAAGACCGCGACCGCGCCGCCGCCACGACCGAAGAAAACCCGATCACCGCCGTAGAGAAGAAAGATCCGTTCGAGGAAATCGATTTCGGTTCGTTCTTCCAGGACTATCTCGATCCCGGCTACCGCACTCACAGCGAGATGGAGGATATCGAGCGCCCGTCATTCGAGAACTTCCTGTCCAAGCCCGGCAACCTGACCGACCACCTCGCCTGGCAGTTGGGCGCGCTGAGCATTCGTCCCGAGGTGCGCGAGGCGGCCGAGGCGATCATCGGCAATCTCAATGAAGACGGCTACCTGATCGCAAGCGACGAAGAGTTGCTGGGCATCGCCCCGCCGTCGCCACCGGAAGCCGATGTCGTCACCGCGCAGAACATCGTCAGTGAAGCCAAGGCTCTGGGACTGGCCGAGATCGAAGCCTCAGCCGCTGATTCATCGGTAGAAGAACCATCGGCGGAAGGTGTGCCGGCAGAAACCCTCGCCGAAGGTGGCATATCCGCCAGTGACTCCGAAGGTCTCCGTGAGCCGGACGCTTCAGAGATGTCCGCGGGCGATGATCTCGCCGCCGGGATCGACCCGGTCGACGCTCCGCGCCCAGCTTTGTCGTTACCGTCCCCGGTGATTCCAACCAATGGAGATGGTCCATCTGCCGCCGTGGCCCTCGCCCCTGCCGCAGCTCCGCATCCGGTCTACCAGGCGCGATTCACTCCCGCCGATTTGAAGGAGGCCCTGGAGGCGGTCCGCCAGCTCGATCCTCCCGGCGTGGCTTGCCGCGATCTGCGCGATTGCCTGCTCTACCAGCTCCGCTATCACCAGCAGCAACTTGCCCTGCACAAGAACGGGGACAAGTCTGGAGAACGGACCGGCAACGGCACGGCGCAGGTTCTTGCCGACGCCGTCGCCATCGTCGACCAGCATTTGCGTGCCCTGCAAAACAAGCAGCATAAAGAGATCGCCAAAGCTATCGGCCGCCCCGTGGAAGCCGTGCAGCAGGCGCTTGACTACATCCGCACCCTCGATCCACGTCCCGGTCTGCGCTACAACAAAGTCCAGCCCCGGCTGATCGAGCCCGATGTTGCCTTCGTGAAACACGGTGATGAGTGGCTCGTCATGATGAACGACGATGACCTGCCTCAGCTTCGCCTCAATCCGGCGTACAAGCGTCTGCTCTCACGCGATGGCAACGATAAGAACACGCGTGACTATGTCAAGGAGCGCTACAAGAGCGCCATCCAGCTCATCAAGAACATCGAGCAGCGCAAGCAGACCATCACCAAGGTTTGCTATTCCATCGTCGCCCGCCAGCAGGATTTTCTGGAAAAAGGCATCGACCAGCTGAAACCCATGATGATCAAGGAGGTGGCCGAAGAAATCGGCGTGCATCCTTCGACGGTAAGCCGTGCCGTGGCCAACAAATACGCCCACACTCCGCAGGGCGTGTTCGAGTTGAGGTATTTCTTCAGCGAGAGCGTGCAGGGGCCGGAGGGAGGCAACACGTCGTTGCTCATCCTCAAGCGCCGCGTCAAGAAGCTCATCGAGGAAGAAGATCCAGCCCGCCCGTTGACCGACGAACAGATTACCCGGATCCTGCAATCGCAGGGCATCCAGGTCACTCGCCGCACGGTCGCCAAGTACCGTGAAGACATGCGCATCCCGAGCACGCACCAGCGCCGGGTTAAGAAATAGTAACGCTGGCGTCTCGCCGGCTCTAGTCCGCCAGTCGCAGAGCGTAGCCGCGGAGCGGCGCAAGAATGCAGCCCACGGCGCAAGCCGTGGGTCAAGAATACAAAATACGGGCCAGCCCCGAAGGGTCGAAAGAAACAAAGACAAACAGTTCCAATGCAGTGCCCAATTTATCTCACGCACGAAATTCAGGAGGGGCGCTCATGAACGTGGAATACACCGGAAGACACTACGAAGTTACTCCCGCCATCCGTAAGGAAGTAGAAACCGGCCTCACCAAAATCCGCAAAATTCTGGGCGACAGATTTGAAACCAAGGTGATCCTCGCCGTGGAAAAGCATCGCCACAAAGCCGAAATCACCATCAGCCCGCGTAATGGCCCCATCGTCGGCCTGGCTCAGGCCAAGGACATGACCATCGCCGTCAACGAGGCCCTCGATCATCTCGAGAAGCAGGCGGTGAAGTACAAGAGCCGCTGGCAGGCCAAGAAGCGCTCGGCGCGCAAGAGCGAAGAAGTCAAGAAATGGAATGGCCACTCCCCGCAGGGGGATGAGACTGACCTGCAGACTGCGGTCGGACTGTCGGAGAAAACCGCCGTGCCGGTGCTCGTCCATAAATATCCTGCGGTGGCCAAAACCACCGAGGTGCATCTGGTTCGCTCCGAAGAAGCCGTCGCCATGCGCCCCATGACCCTGGAGGAGGCCATCAAGGAGGCCCACTTCCGCGACCGCGACGTCTTCGTCTTTCGCGATCCCAAAGGCAAGGTGATGGTGTTACACCGCACCCGCGACGGCAAGATGGAGCTGATTGAGGCGCCGTAAAGGCAGGCGTCAGGCTTCAGCTTTCGGGCTTCAGCAAAACTCGTGCGGTAGGGGCTCGTGTGGGGACGGGTCTTTGACCCGTCCGCCAAAGGCGAAGGCGGCCACCACAACCGAGGGTGCTCCACCCTTCACGGTTTTCGAAAGGTGGGAACCACGGACCCGACAATCAGGTTCACGGGGTCGATATGATTTCCCGTCCCAGGACATCGAAAAGCGGCAGCCGCTTTCTCATTTCCCGCATGAAGCGTATGATCCTCCCGCCGTTAAACTCAAATTGCAGTTCAGGAGAGGACTATGAAGAAGTTCTACGGGCTCGTCGTTTTCATGTTGCTGCTCGCCCCTGCGTTGTTCGCGCAGGAGCACTACACTGAAGGTCCCATTTGGCGCATTCAGCTGATTCGCGTGAAACCTACTCACATGGATGAATATCTCACCACCCTGCGCCAGTCCACCAAGCCTCTGATCGAGGAGGAGAAGAAGCAGGGACTGATCATGGACTACAAGGTCTTCTTCAAGGAGACCAAGAACAGCCCGGAAGATTGGGACATCTGCGTGGCCATCGAATACAAGAACTTCGCCGCCATGGATGGGCTTGCGGCCAAAGGCGAGGGAGTTCGCGACAAGATCTTGGGGGGCAAGGCTCCGGCCCAGCAGCTCAATGAAAAGCGCGCGGAAATCCGGGAGATCATCAGCTCGGAGCTGTTGCGGGAAGTTTTCCTGAAATAGTCTTACCTTGCCGTACGCTCAAAACGTTGTCATCCCGAGCGAAGCGAGGGATCCGGGTTCTTGCCTGCGCCACCACAACTCTCTGCGCAGGCACAGAAAACCATGTCCCTCGCTCTGCGCTCGGGGTGACCGTGTGGTACCGGCCGATGACAGAGTAGAGCAATTAGCTATTGATACGTTTTAATACGGTAGTTCGCGTGCTAGAATCCGCGCCGGGAGATTTGGCGATGACGATCCGCGCACGCTCCACGCTCTTTTCCGTCCTGCTCTTGGGCCTTCAACTCGTCGCGTTGAGCGCGCGGCCCGCGCAAGCACAGGCGGTCACACCGCAATTGAAGCTCTCGGTTCACTGGGAAGAACTTACAGCGGCCGACTTCCGCGAAGGCATTCATCGTTCGCAGGGAACGTGTCTGCTGCCATTCGGCATTCTGGAGAAGCACGGTCCGCACTTGCCGCTCGGCACCGATCTGCTGGATGTGCGCTACGCCGCGTTGCACGCCGCGGAGCGAGAATACGCTGTCGTATTTCCCGAATATTATTTCGGCCAGATCGCAGAGGCCCGCCACGAGCCCGGAACCATTGCTTACAGCCGCGACCTGCAACTGGCGCTGCTGCAGGAAACGACCGACGAGATGGCACGCAATGGCTGCCGGAAGATCCTGATCGTCAACGGTCACGGCGGCAACGAAAGTCTGCTGCCTTACTTCGCTCAGAGCCAACTGGATAAGCCGCACGATTATGTTGTCTACGTTTTCGACGAGCGCACGCCGCCGTCCGGAGGCCCCGCGAAGAAGACTTCCATCGACATGCACGCGGGCGAGAGCGAAACCTCCAAGATGATGATCGCGCGCCCGGACACCGTGCACCTGGACCGTGCCGCCGGCGAATCCGGCGCCGACCAGCATCGCCAGAATCTTCCCGACGACGTGTACACGGGCATCTGGTGGTACGCGCGCTTTCCATTTCACTATTCTGGCGACGGTTCCGCGGCAACTGCGGAGCTCGGCAAATTCCAGATGGATTGGTGGATTGAAAGCGTCGCCAAAGTGATCAAGGCGGTGAAGGCCGATGATGTCAGCCTCAAACTGCAGAATGAATTCTACGAAAAGAGCAAACACCCGCTGGACACGCAGCCGTAGGACGAAGTGATGATTGTCGATTTCTGATTGTTGATTGAAAAACCGCCTGCGCTCGAAAATCAACGATCATTTCTCAACAATCTGCAATCAAGAATCATCAATCTGCAATCGCAACTCACGAGCTGCCGATCAGCACGCCGGTAATGAACACCAGCACTCCGCCGAGTCCCACCTGGAGCGCCGCGGAGAACCAAGGCGTATCCATGTAGCGCTTGCGGATCCAGGTGATCATGCCCAGTTCTGCGATGACCACCGCACCAGCGGCCCAGAGCGCCATTCGGAAGTCGCGAAGCAGAAATGGCAGTGTGTGTCCAATGCCGCCGACGGAGGTCATAGCCCCGCAGATCAAGCCACGCACCCAGGGATGACCGCGGCCGGTCAGGCTGCCGTCGTCGGAAAGGGCCTCGGCGAATCCCATGCTGATGCCGGCGCCGGCGGAGGCGGCCAGGCCGACCAGGAAGGCATCCGCGCTACTCTTGGTCGCGAAAGCGGCGGCAAAAACCGGCGCCAGCGTTGAGACCGAGCCGTCCATCAACCCGGCCAAACCCGGCTGGACAATCTGCAGAACAAACAACCTGCGCTGCGCCCTCTCTTCGTCGGCCTTGACGTTGGCGGGAAGCTTTTCTTCCGTCAATTCCAGGGCACGCTCCTCGTGCGAGCGTTCCTCGTTAGCCAGATCATCGAGCAACTGGCGGACGCTGGCATCCTGCGTTCGCGCGGACGCCTTTTCGTAGAAGCGACGCGTCTCCACTTCCAGCGTGCTGGCCTCTTTGCGCACAGCATCGATGCGCAGCGGACGCGTCAGCCAGAGCGCAGGCCGCTGGACAAATCCGCGCACGTCCTGGCGGCGAATCAGCGGAATGTGCTCGCCGAATTTCTTCTGATACAGCTCGATCAGGCGGCGCCGGTGGCCCGATTCTTCCTCGCGCATGCCCTCGAACATCGCTGCCGAGGCGGGATAGTCCTGCCGCAGGCCTTCGGCAAAATCGGAGTAGACGCGCTCGTCTTCTTCTTCCAGGGAAATGGCCAATGCCAGGACTTCGCGTTCGGTAAGCTCGTGAAACTTCTTCATGGCGAACTAGCTTACCTGCAGGCGTGCAGGTGAGACAAATTTGGGATTGCCAATTTCCAATTTGGAAGTGCCAATTTGCGACTGAATGCGGTCCTAGTCAAGACTGATCTGACCGTACCTCAAATGGCAATCGGCAACCAGCAATCGCCAAAACCGTCCAGTAGCTTTCGATGCTACTATCCACAGCATGACGCCCCGGAAATCGGCGAGGTCCATGAAGCGCGAGAGGCCGAAACCCAAGGGGAAAAACCCCGTGGTTCGTGATGGCCAACATTCGCCGGAGCTGGTGGTCATCACGGGCATGAGCGGCTCGGGCAAGGCGTCCGTGCTCAAGGCGTTTGAGGATCTGGGTTATTACTGTGTGGACAATCTCCCGGTGGAGTTGATCCCGCGCTTTGCCGAACTCGCGATGCAGTCGGGTGAAATTCGCCGCACCGCGCTGGTGGTGGATGTGCGCGAGGGGTCGCAGCTCGACGAGCTTCCCGGCATCCTGAAAAGCGTCAGGCGCATGATTCCGACCAAGGTGATCTTTTTGGAGGCTTCCGATGCGGTGCTGCTGCGCCGCTTCAGTGAGACTCGTCGCCCGCACCCGCTGGGAACCGGCGCGCCAGTGAAAGCCGCGCTGAAGGCCGAACGCAAGCATCTGGGCTCGATCCGGGCGCTGGCGGATTTTGTCATCGACACGTCCAAGTTCAACGTCCATGAGTTGCGGGCCCACATCACAGAGCGCTTCCGCAAGCAGGCATCGGGAAAAGACATTCTGGTTTCGTGCGTGAGTTTCGGTTTCCGTCACGGGCTGCCCGAGGACGCAGACCTGGTCTTCGATGTGCGCTTTCTGCCCAACCCGCACTTCGTGCCCGAGTTTCGTCCGCTCACGGGGCGCGATCCGCGCGTGGCCAAATATATCCGGTCGTTCCCCCAGACACGGGAGTTTGTGCAACGCATTTCCGACCTGCTCGTGTACCTCTTGCCGCATTACATCCGCGAAGGTAAGAGTTACTTAACGATTGGCTTCGGATGCACCGGTGGGCAGCACCGCTCGGTGATGATTGCAGAGGATGTCAAAAAGCGCCTGCACCAGGCCGGATACCGGGTGAAGGTGGTGCATAGGGATAGTCCGAAGTGACAGGCGAAAGCTGCGATCTAAAGCGGATCTCTGGACGCGATTTGTGTGCTTGAGTTACAGGGGATCAGTTCGCGCTCCTCTCGAAAAGGCGCGACGTGGCAGCGCCGAAAATGAAGCCACCGATGTGTGCCAGGTAGGCCACCCCGCCCGTCTGCGCTTGTGCGACCTGGCCGGCATTGAAGAGCTGGGTGAGAAACCAGAAGCCAATTAACAGTGCAGCCGGAATGAATGTGACCCGGACAAACAGAAAGATCAACAGAATCGTGCGAATTCGGTCCCGTGGATAGGTGATGAGAAACGCGCCCATCACCGCCGCAATCGCTCCGCTTGCTCCCAGGTTGGGCACTGTGGAATGCGGGCTGGCCGCGATCTGGGCGAGCATCGCCACGATCCCGCCAAACAGGTAGAAGGTCAGATACCGCCATCGCCCCATCGCGTCTTCGATCTCCGGGCCAAAGGCCCACAAGAAGATCATGTTGCCGATGATGTGCGACCAGCTGGCGTGCATGAACATCGCCGTCACTATCGTAAGCCAGTGATGGCCGTAAACAACTTGTGCGGGCACCGCAGCCCACTGGTTCACGAAGGCGTCGCCGCGCATCAACTCGCGCGCAAAGACAAGGCAGTTCACGACGATGATAAGAATGGTGACGACAGGTATTCGGGCAGGGCGTCGAGAAGCATCCCCTAACGGGATCATTCCTCCCATCTCGTTTGCCTCCAGCCATCTCGAGACCAACCGGGCTTCGCCGGACACAATTTTCCCGAAGCGTCAAATCCTCTCCGCGCCCCGCCAATCGGTTTCCCAATCGGGGACTAAGCCGCTAGCGATGACGGCGATGCCGGAGCCGATTCCATAGCCTTGCGCACGGCCAGCGACATCATCACGCGCGCAACCCCGCTGAAGATCATGCTGACGCCCACCAGAGTGCCGATCGCCCAGGCCGCACTCGACGGCCATTGCATATAGATCATCAGCCCCAGCAGCAGGGTAACGATCCCATCCAGCAGCACCCAGGTCGTTCCTCGCAGGAAACGCAACTTGAAGAACAGGACGATGTCCAGGATGCCTTCGATCAGGAAGAGCGATGCGAGCACCAAAGTAAGCGAAGCCACCCCCAGCACGGGATGCAAAATCAGGTATACGCCGAAGCACAGATATGCCAACCCGATCAGGAGCTTCCAGATCATGCTCCCCGCTCCGTGAGCGCGCACGCCAAGCATCACGTGGACTATGCCAGCTAACAGGATGAGCCAGGCGACGGCCACGTTAACCGCAACCGCGGCAAGAAATGGCGAGCCGACCGCCACCATGCCGAAGACAATCAGTAAAACGCCCCACAAAACGGAACCCGTCGAAGCGTGCCGTATCATCTCAAGCGACGTGTTCTGTGCCATAGGTGCCTCCTTGAGAATCGGCCTAAGCCTACGCCAAAAAGTCAATTATTTGAAGTCGAGTTCGCCGGGGACGGCGGAGAGGTGTGACGTGGCGGGACACCCTCCAGTCAACGACAAAGCTGCCCCGGAGCAGTAAAATAGCGCTTTGCAGCCCAAGCCCATGCCACCGGCAGCAAGTGATTGCGGCCTGAGCCGTCCGGGAGCCCTATGCGCCAACTGACGCGGCTCGTCCGCTACGTGCTCCCCTTCCTGCTGCAACTGTTGCCCGGGGTGTTGCTGCTGGCTGCCGTCGGTTTTCTGGAAGCGTTCCGCCTGATTTTGCTGAAGCCAGTGCTGGACCGGGTTTTGAATCCCGCATCAGGTTCGGAAAACATCCTGCTCTTCACGATTCCATGGAACGGGCAGGCGGTCTACCTTCAGCGCTTTGTTCCGACGCACTTTCATAATGCCTGGACCATCGTGGCCTACGCGCTGGTTGCCTCCACGGTGCTGAAGGGCATCTTCGACTACGCCGGCACTTATCTGGTGAACCACGCCGGATTCGGCATGATCACGAACTTGCGCAATGATCTCTACAACTCGGTTTTGCGGCGCTCCGCGGCTTTTTTCCAGAAGCACACGACCGGAACTTTGATCTCGACGATCATCAATGACATTGAGCGGGTACAGTACGCGATGTCGAGCGTGCTGGCTGAGTTTCTGCAGCAGTTCTTCACTTTCGTTTTTACCGCCGTCGCGGTGGTGATTCTGGGCCGCGAGCTTGCCTGGGTTCTATTGCTGTTCGTCCCGTTCATCATTTTCTCGGCGGTACGGATTGGCCGGCGCGTCCGGACCACCACGCGGCGCGGGCAGGACCAACTGGCCGACGTGCAGAACATTCTGCATGAGACCATCACCGGCAACCGCATCGTGAAAGCGTTTGGGATGGAGTCGTGGGAGGTTGCCCGATTTCGCCGGGCGGCACAGCATTTGTTCCGCGCGAACCTGCGTTCGGTGGCCGCGGCCGCCATCAGTTCACCCCTCATGGATATCTTCGGGGCCGTCGCGATCGCTTTGTTGCTGCTGCTGGGTCGGGGCAAGATTGCGCACGGCGAGCTCACTCTGGGCGCCTTTGTCACATTTGTCGCTGCGGTCCTCGCCCTATATAACCCGGTACGCAAGTTTGCGGTGTTCAACAACAGTTTTCAGCAGGCTCTGGGCGCGTCGTCGCAACTGTTTAAGTTCGTGGATGCAGAAGACGACGTAGTCGAGAAGCCCGGGGCGAAGCGCCTGCCACGCTTTTCGAAGCACATCCGATTTGACAGTGTTTGCTTTGCCTACCAGGGCGACGGGGATGACGCGCGTGAGATTTTGCGGGGCATCGATCTCGAAGTGAAGCGCGGCGAGGTTCTTGCTGTCGTCGGTTCCAGCGGCGCGGGTAAGAGCACGCTGGTTCACCTGATCCCGCGCTTTTTCGATGTCACGGAAGGCCGCTTGTTGATCGATGGCTACGATGTCCGCGAGGTAACCCTGGCTTCTCTGCGCAGGTCGATTGGCATCGTCACACAAGAGACCGTGCTGTTCAACGATACGGTGCGAAACAACATCGCCTACGGCCAACCGCACGTGGCGCAGCGAGAGGTTGAAGCCGCGGCGCGCGCCGCCCTGGCGCACGACTTCATTCGCGCCCTGCCCGCGGGTTACGATACAGTCATCGGAGAAAGGGGTTTGCGCCTCTCTGGCGGAGAGCGGCAGCGGATCGCGATCGCCCGCGCGCTGTTGCGGAACGCGCCGATCCTTATTCTGGACGAGGCTACATCCGCCCTCGACAGCGAGTCGGAAGCCCTGGTGCAGTCGGCGTTGCACAACTTGATGAGCGGCCGGACCGTGTTCGTGATTGCGCATCGGCTTTCGACAATTCGGCGCGCCGACCGCATCGTTGTGATTGAAAATGGCACGATTGCGGATGTCGGCGCCCACGATGATTTAATGAGCCGGCTGGGCACATACAGGCGTTTGTACGAGTTGCAGTTCGCTGACGGAGATCAAAAGCTGACGGCGCCCGTGCAACCAAGCTGAATAATTGCCGATAGACGATCTTAAGGGTTGATCGATGGCGATCCATTCCATGACGGGTTTTGCGCAGGTGAAGGGCGAAGTAAGAAGCCAGGCCCAGATGCGCGCCCAAACTTCCGCGGAGAAACCAAGGGCGGTCGCGGCGGATGGGTCGCTGTCATTCGCCCTTTCGCTGAAATCTGTCAACCATCGATTTCTGGACCTCCATTTCCGCCTACCATCGGGCGTCGACTCGCTGGAGATGCAACTGCGCCGCCTGCTCAAAGAAAAGATTGCCCGGGGTCACGTGGAGGTCACGCTCAGCCTGGACCGCGGGACCAACGACACGTTTGCCCTGAATCGCACGCTGGTCGGCGGATATGTAGCTGCCTTTCGCGCCGCAGCCGACGAGTTTGGCCTTTCCGCAGAGCCTGATCTCAATGCCATTCTGCGAATTCCCGGAGCGCTGGATTCCTCTCCGGAGATTCGTCAGGACGAAGATCTGGAGGTGGCGGTGATGGCCCAGGTGGGCGAGGTTCTCAGCCGTCTGAATCAGATGCGGGAGGAGGAAGGCCGAGGTATTGAACGCGAGCTTCGCCAGCGCATTGGACATCTGCTGGAAGCAGCCAAAAGCGTGCAGCAGCACCGGCGGGCAGTGTTGCAGAATTACCTGGAGCGGCTGCAGTCGCGCATGCAGGAACTGCTGGGTTCGAGCATCGACAAGGAACGCATGCTTCAGGAAGCTGCGCTTCTGGTCGACCGCAGTGATATTCAGGAGGAAATCGTGCGACTGGAGACGCACGTGCAGCACTTCCTGGGGTTGCTCGACGAGGGCGGCGAAGTGGGCAAGAAACTCGACTTCCTACTACAGGAAATGAATCGTGAGGCCAACACGCTGCTCTCGAAGACTTCTGGGCTGGCTGGGGAAGCGCTCAAGATTACGGAAGCGGGGCTGGCCATGAAAGCGGAGATCGAAAAATCGCGCGAGCAGGTGCAAAACCTGGAATGACTTCTTCGCCTCACGCGCCACTGGTATTTATCGTCTCCGCGCCGTCGGGCTCGGGCAAGTCCACGCTGGTGGGCAAACTGCTCAAGACGGTGCCTGAGTTGGATTTTTCAATTTCGTATACCACCCGGCAGCCGCGGGGCAGCGAGAAAAACGGAAAGCAGTACTACTTCGTCAGCCGGTCTAAATTCGAGGAGATGATTCGCGACGACGAATTCCTCGAGTACGCCGAGGTCTACGGCAACTACTACGGAACGGCGCGTCGCTTCCTGCACGAGGCGGAACAGAAAGGCCGCGACCTCTTGCTCGACATTGATGTGCAAGGTGCGGCGCAAATCCACCGAAAACTGCCCAAGGCCATCAGCATCTTCATTCTGCCTCCCGATCGCAGGACTCTGGAGGCGAGGCTGCGCAAGCGCAGTGAGGATGCCGAAGAAGTCATCCAGCGCCGTTTGGTCACGGCCAGCCGTGAGATTGAGAACTACGACAAGTACAACTACATCCTGGTGAACGATCGGCTGGAGGAGTCGAGCAAGAGCCTGGAGGCGATCGTGCAGTCGGAACGCTTGCGCCGCGCGGGCCAAGAGCCCTCGGAAGAGGGGCGTGCGGCCGAGGCATTGGCTGATCGCTGCCGCCTGGCCAACGTGCGCGAGCGCGTGCGCCCGATCCTGGCGTCGTTTAGCGCTCCGGTCGTTTCCGGGGGACACTAGCACGGTGGTAATGAGATTCGGCGTGCTACCCCCCGTAACCTCCCGTTTCGTGGCAAAATGGTGGTGTAGGTCTTGGCTTAGCTGGCGAGGGAAGAAGAGCACCAGCTTTCGGCGATTGAGATTCTGGATCCCGGTATTCCGAGGGGGAGAGAACTTATGAAGTTGATCGAAGGCTTCGACAGCAACTATCGGTACATTCTTGTGGCGGG
>Ga0209517_10001256_pt1 | contig 39182 bp, 26 predicted proteins | sample PeaSoiMetSII2010_FD_187695 | JGI IMG/M metagenome (GOLD analysis project Ga0209517, IMG submission 187695) | Peat soil microbial communities from Weissenstadt, Germany - SII-2010 (SPAdes) (version 2) | ecosystem: Environmental > Terrestrial > Soil > Wetlands > Peat | place: Germany...
CCGTTTCTTCGTTCGGGAAGAGTTCAAACAGCTTGAAGGTGCTGATGGTGGACTTGCTCATGAATCCATTGTACTTGAGTCCCGCACGGAAAGCAAGCGGAAAAGGGACTTATGTATATAAATCCCCTAAATTGGCCCACTTTGATCGTCTGATTTGGCCCCCCTGGCAGCTCCGGGATGAAACGATTCCGGAATGGACAGGAGAGGCAAAGTGGAACTATTCGAAGAGATCCGGCGGGGGTACGCGGCCGGGGAGACGATCAAGAGCTTGGCCCGGAAGCATGGGATTCACCGGCGGATGGTGCGTCAGGCGATTGCGAGCGCGCTACCGCCCGAGCGGAAAAAGACCAGCCGGGAACAGCCCCGGCTGGGACCAGTCAAGCCATATATCGAGCAGATGCTGGAGGCCGACCGGCAAGCGCCGCGCAAACAACGGCACACGGCGCACCGGATCTGGAGTCGGCTGCGGGAAGAGCATGCGGAGTTTTCTATCGGGGAGCCCACGGTGCGGCGATACGTGGCGCAGCGCAAGCGGGAACTGGGTCTGGCTGGCCGGGAAGTGTTCGTGCCGCAGAGCTACCAGTGGGGCCAGGAGGCCCAAGTGGACTGGTTCGAAGCGACCGCCAAACTGGGCGGCGAGCGCTGCGTGTTGCAGTTTTTCGCGATGCGGAGCATGGCGTCGGGAGACGCGTTCCACCGGGCTTACACCAACGCGACGCAGCAGGCATTTCTGGAGGCTCACGAACTTTGCTTACTTTGAGGGTGTCTTCCGCACCCTGCGTTATGACAACCTCACCATTGCGGTGAAGAAAATCCTGCGCGGATACCGGCGCGAGGAGACCAGCCGGGTTATCGCATTCCGCTCGCATTGGGGATTCACCAGTGAATACTGTAACCCGGCCAGCGGCAACGAAAAAGGCGGGGTGGAAAATGAGGTGGGCCGTTACCGGCGGAACTGGCTGGTGCCGGTGCCCGAGGCCAACGACCTGACCGCGCTGAACGAACAGCTATGGGCCGCCTGCATCGTGAGCCGCAACCGGACGATCAGCGGAAGGAACATAACCGTGGCCGAAGCCCATCAGATGGAGCGACCGCGTTTGCTTCCGCTGGCTGTGGAGAAGTTCCCGATCGACGAGATCCTGTTCCCTTTGGTGGTGGATAGCAAGGGTCGCGTCAAGGTGAAGACCAACTGGTATTCGACGCCGCTCTGGCCCGGTCTGCGGGTGGCGGCCCGCGTCTGGCCATCGCGCATCGAGATCGAGCACGACGGCAACTGCGTCGCGCGGCATCCGCGCTGCTACGGCCGTGGTCACCAGATTCTCGACCTGGAACACTATCTCGATGTGCTGGAGAAGAAGCCAGGCGCGATGCCGGGATCGACGCCGCTGGAGCAATGGCGGCAAGCCGGACGGTGGCCGGAGTGTCTGGACCAGATCTGGAAGAAACTCGAACAACGCCATGGCCGGGCTGTCGGGACCAGAGAGATGATCTCGCTGGTGCGCGCCGGCCTCACGGACGGATGGGACCGGTTGATTGCGGCGGCGCAAGAAGCGCTGCGGCTGGGCGTCACCGACGCTGCTGCCGTCATGCATATCCTGCGGATGCCGGATGCCGACCAGCGCCGACGGTACCAGATCGCATTATCCGAGGAACTGGCGCAGTTCGAGCGTCCGCAACCCGTGATGGACGAGTACGATTTGCTGCTGGCCGCTCCGCTGCCGGGTAAGGGAGTGATCCAATGAAGACCCAGAGCGAATCACTCGAACATGCCAGCGTGCGGCAGTATTGCAAAGCGGTGCGAACACCGGCCATCGCGTCCAACTTCCTGTCTTTAGCCGAGCAGGCAGTGAAAGAAAACCATTCCCACATCCGGTATCTGGAAGCGTTGCTGGCGCTGGAGTGTGAAGAACGGGACCGGCATGCCATCGCCAATCGCATCCGCGACGCCCAATTGCCCCGTATCAAGACGCTGGAGGAGTTCGATTTCGCACAGGCGCCGCAGATTCCGGCAGCGAAGATTCGCGAACTGGCAGAAGGTGGCTATATCGAGCGCAGCGAACCAGTCGTGCTGATCGGCGAATGCGGAACTGGCAAGAGTCATCTGGCCACCGGACTTTGCCTCGCCGCGTGCCACCAGAAGCGACGCGTGCGATTCATCACCGCGGCTGCGCTGGTCAACGAACTGGTGGAAGCCAAACAGAATAACCAAGTGCGGCGCTTGATGGCGCGGTGGCAGAAGTACGAGTTGATCGCACTCGATGAAGTCGGCTACGTGCCGCTGGCCGACATCGGCGCGGAGTTCCTGTTCCAGGTGATCTCGGAGCGGGCCGAGAGAGCGGCGCTGATCGTGACCACCAATCTGCCTTTCTCGGAATGGACGACGGTGTTTCCCAATCCGCGACTGTGCAAAGCGTTGTTGGATCGGGTGACGGACCGGGCGCACATCGTCGAAACGGGAACCGAATCGTTCCGTTTCCGCCGGACGATGGAAAGGAGGAAGAAAAAACTTTGAAGCCGAGGCAGGCTGTCGCCCCGAAGCCTGGTGGAAAGCCGAGCCAGTTTGAGTTTTTGAGGCATGAGCAAATCTATCGATCCGATTTATTGCGCTAATCCCGAGGGCGAGCCGCTCCGGCTCTGCCCCCGGTCCCATCGTCTCGATGAGTTTGCAGCCAGCTATTCCTCGGCGGGTTGCTCTCCAGCAGAGCCTGCCTCCGCTTCACTGGCCGGCCTCTATTTTCAGACCGACGAAACAACTCTGTCAACCGCTCCGCTGGACTTGAAGAACCGGTCGAGGCAAAATATTAATCACCGGGGGGGCCAAATTAGACGATCGAAGTGGGCCAGGCCGGATGATCGAACTCACGAGCTCGGGTGGCTGTCCTTTGGCTATGGGCAGCAGCAAAGTAAAGCCCCGGAAACGCCCTTGCAAAAGGCGCGAAGACTAGCCGACCAAGGCGACGCGAAAGCTCAGTTTGACCTCGGTGACCTGTTACGACAGCGGCGCAGTCACGCAGGACCACGCCGAGGCAGTTCGTTGGTATCATACCGAGCTAGACGGGCCGCGTGGAGTTGAAACAACGGACCACCTAGCACTCGGTACGAATGGCCCTTGACGGATCCAGAATCAAGACGCTACGCTTCTCCCAGGAGGAAGACATGAGACACTTTGCCAGACTGGCAGTCCTTTTCGGGGTGGCTCTGTGCGCCTCCGCCCAATACGCTCCCGGCGAATCCACTCAAGGTTTGCTTAACGGTCGGTTTTGGATTAGGATCGGCGCAGCATCTAGCCCCACCGCACACGCTTTAAAGATCCTGTTTCTGGAGGGCTATATCGATGCGCTCCATTTCCACGACGACGATTTCTGGGTCTTAGGCTCGACTTACGACAGGAGGCGAATCGAGTAGTTCATGCGATTCTGCGCCAGAACGCGGACGCGCGTCAGCATCGTCGCCATCACGGTGATGCCAATCGAGATCTAGCAAAGGATCGTGAGCAAACGGTTTCATGGCCACCTTTCGCGCAAAGGTGACTCCCGAGCCACGACCTAGGGAGTGGAACGCTGCCTTTAGTTCCCTACTCGACGCCGTCCAGGATCGCCTGGCAGACGTACTCTTGCAGCTCCCAATTCGGCGCGAGCGTGAACGTCCGCGTGAACGAGTACGGCTTGGTGAGCGCCTTCGGATCGTTAATGGTCAAGTCGACGTTCAGATGGCCCAGGTCGGGTCGTCGGTAGCGCTCGGTCAGCTTCATCTCTTCGCTATGCGGCTTGCCTGTCGAGTCTAGCCAGCTCTTGTCGTTGAAACCGACTGTGTCGACCACCAACGTGTCGCCGTCCCATCTGCCGTTGGACAACCCGGTCCAACTCTCCGGCTCGACATCCAGGTTAGGCTTGCGGCCGTCCAGGAAGAATCGCCGATAGCTGTGGGTGTTTCCTTCCCACAGCAGCACGACCATCTTGGGGCTCTGCACGATTTTGTACGGCAGCGGGTTGACGCGCACCGCGCCGTTGGGCAGACAAACGCGTTCGGGATCGTCGGCGCCTTTGTCCGACCTGCGCTGGTCGTAGATCTTCTTGAACGTCGGCTGATAGGAGGGATCGCTGGGCAGGTTCGTGCTGGTGGGGACCCAAACTCCGGATAAATCCACTTTGCCGTCGACGCGCGGAGTCGGTCCCGCGGGAGGAGCCGGAGCCTTCTTGGCTTGAACAGGCGGCACTGCCTTAAGCTTGTTCGTCGGTTTGCCGTCGGCACCCAAGATATTGTCCAGATGCCCGGGATCCTGATTGTTTTCATTGCACACGTACTCGGTCATCTCGAAGTCGGCCTCGAGCGTGGTGGTTCGATTGATCACCCAGGGCTTGGTAAGAGCCCCTGGATCGTCAATCGTAACTTTCATCTCCATATCGCCGAAGTCGGTGCGATGGAACGTTTCCGTCAGGTGCATCTGCGGGGTGTGGGGAGTGCCGGCGAAATCGTACCAGGATTTCTCAAAGAAGCCGACCGTGTCCACCACCAGAGTGTCGCCGTCCCAATGCGCGCGCGAGTCTCCGTAGAATGTGGGCTTCAGATCCTTGGGGTGATCGCTGCCATCCACGAAGAACTGGCGATACATGTGAGTGTTGCCTTCAAACAGCATCAACACCAGCTTCGGCGTGGAAAATAGCGATGTGTGATACGGAGCCGCGCGAGGCGGGCCGCCCGGCAGGCACCGCGCTTCGAAATCTTCCGCGCCGCCGTGCGCCCGGTGGTCGGCGACGATCTTGGCCGCCCACGGTTGCATGTTGGGAGCGTCGTTGCCGCTGCCGCCGAATCCGTTCCAGACTCCGCTCAGATCCGGATGGCCGTCCGACAGGCGCGGCACCGGTCCGGGAGGCCCTTTCTTGCGAGCTCCGCGTCCTGGTCCTCTGCCTTTAGCTTCAGGAGCGGCTTTGTCCTGGGCGGTAGCGGTGGCCACGGCCAGGGCAAAGATCACGGACGCCGCGGCCACCAAGGGCGCCACGGCCGACATGGTTAGATTCTTCCTCACGTTGAGATCTCCTGTCCCGGCCCGGGTCAGCTACTGATTCTGTGCGTCGGCTGGGTTCGATGACCCTCCGAACACCCGCCGGCCGTCCGGCAACTTGACGCTCCGGGTACTGGCGCTGTTGGAGCTGTCCTTCGCCGCCAAGCCGTCCACCGTGACCTCGTCACCGGGCTTCAGGGAATTCTTTCTCCAGCCCTGCTTCAACAAAACCGGGATGGCGCCCAGCTCGAAGTTCCAATTGGTGACCTTGCCGTCAGCACCTTTCACGTCGACATAAAAGCGGGCGTGCGGGTTCATCCATTCCACTTTGGTGACGATTCCAGTGATTTTGATGGGCTTGTTCGAATCATACTCAGCCGCGAACGAATGATGCGCGAGCAATGGAACCGCCGCGGCGAATAACGTGAGACCGGCGACGTAAATACTAGTTCTAGCGTTCACCGAAGGACCTCCAAAAAGGATTTTTCGTCGCCTCATGATAAGGAACTCTTGAGGCGGGGTCATTGTACTACACGCGAGTCACGAGGGGAAGGCCCGTAGCAACAAGGTGCGCTGCCTGAAAGGTGCGTGCCGGATTCACCGGAGGTCTGCGCGTCACGCCTGCGATGGAAGCCAAGATCGCGGATCACGTGTGGGACATCGCAGAAATGCTTAAAGGAAAGGTCAATCCGTTGCACGACAGGCGTGCAGGAGATATGCTCTTGACATGCTACATCGATTCATTGGCTGCGTCGCCCTGCTCACCTTTGGACTTCTCCTGATCGCCCAAAATTCACAAGACTCGGCGATCAAGAATGGAGAGACTCTGAAGATCACCGTCTATCGCGAACCCGATTTGTCGCGAACGATCACTGTGAAATCAGACGGAAACCTGTACTTTCCGGTAATCGGTAACATCCCCGCTGAAGGGCTCACCCTTTCACAATTCTCACGAGCATTGCAAATGGCTTTAACCAGCATCGTCAACAACCCACTGGTGACAACGGAACGCGCGGAGCCCGCTAAATAGTCCGTTTCGACTCTCAACGCACCTTTCAGGCACTGCCTAGCAAGGCCGTAGGAAAGCCCAAAGCGCCGGAGCGCCGTTCAATCGAAGTCAGTTTAGGCGGATGCGGGAATACTGGTCCTGGGCGGACATGTCGGACAGAATCACGCGGTCGCCGACTTTGAGCCCGTCCACGACTTCGATGGTGTTGGGTGAGGCGCGGCCGAACTTCACGGTGACTCTTTCCGCGCCTTGGCCGTCCGCATCGATCTTAAAAACGCTGGCCGTGCTGCTGGGCTGGCCGAAGACCGGCCGGCCGACGTAGACGACGTTGGCCAGGTTCTCGATTTGAACGGTGCCATCCACGCTCAAATCCGGCACTGCGCCGGGCGGCAGATTGCCGTCCAGCTTGCAATCGACAGTGCGCGTGCCGTTCACGATGGATGCGTCGATACGCGTCACGTGACCCGGAACAATGCCGTTGCGCGTATCGACCGAGGCATGCTGGCCGATCATGATGTCCTTGGCTTGCGTCTCCGCGATCTGAAGCCGCGCCATCAGCTTCCAGGGCTGCGCGACTTTCGCCAGAACGTCGCCGGGTTTCGCGCGCTGGCCTACCTGAAGGGTCATTTCCTGAACGCGGCCGGGGATGCCGGCCCGAATGGTCAGCTCGTCCACCTGCTTCTTTTTGAGCAAGTAGGTGGCGCGCAGCTTGTCGATCTGGACCTGCTGCGAGGTTAGCTGCGCGGTCAGCGAATCTTTCTGGATCTCCAGCTTCTGTTTCTCCGCTTTGTACTTGCTCTGGGTTTGCTCCCACTTGGCGTCGGCCAGCTTGACGTTCACTTCGGGCTCGAGATTGGCCTTGAAAAGCTGCTCTTCCCGATCCTTGCTGATCTCGGCCTGCTTCAGGTCGCTGGCGGCGGAGGCGACCGCGGCCTCCTGGTCGAAGGTCTGGCTTTGGAGCCTCACTTTCAAATCGGCGTAATTGGCCTCGGCCTGCTTGGTCTGCCACTCATAATCGTTGGCGTCGGCTTCCATTTGGGGATTGGACAGGACCAGAAGGACGGTGTTGGGCTTGACCTCGTCGCCGGACTGCGTGAGGATCTTGCTCACCTGGGTGTCGAACTGCGCCTGGATCCACAGAATATCCTCGGGAATCAGGGTGCCCAATCCGCGGACTTCGAGCAGCATCGCGCCGCGCTTCACGGTGTCGGGCCAGACGGTTGCCAGCTCCACGCTGGGAGCCGCGGGCTTCAGCAGGGAGATTCTCCAACCGGCGAAAGCGACCCCCGCCAAGACCAGCGCAATGAAAACGATGGCCTTGATCCGCTTGCGCCTAGCTACTCCTTCGCGCTTGACATCCATCGGTCACCTCCCTTGGAGCGCTATGCGCTTGTAGTATAGCCCAGGCGTCGCATGCCCCGACACGAGTGTTCTGACTTATGTTTTGACGTAGATTTACGGTGAAAGTTCCGAACATATCCATAAAGCTATTCATATCGGAGTGCGACCAAGGGATCGATCTTCGTCGCCCGGCGCGCCGGGACGTAGCAGGCGGCGAGCGCTACTACAGCCAGGATCGCTGCGACCGACGCCATGGTGAGCGGATCGCGGACGCCGACGCCGTAGAGCAGGCTGGCCATGGTTCGCGTTAGCGCCAGCGACCCGCCCACGCCGATCGCCAGACCGATCAAAGTCAAAGTCAAGCCGTGAAATAGAACCAGCTTGAGCAACGTCCCGGCCGTCGCACCGAGCGCGGCGCGAATTCCCATCTCGTGGGTGCGCTGGGCCACGGTGTACGAGATCACTCCGTAGATCCCGATCCCGGCCAGCATCAGCGCGACGGCGGCGAATACCAGCAACAGCATGGCCTCCAGACGATCCGCGGTCATGATCAGCTCTTTGATCTGGTCGAGCGTCCGGACATCGCTAATGGCCTGGTCCTTGTCGATTCCATGAATCGCTTGGCTGACGGCTTTCTGCAGCCTGAGCGGGTCCACGTTGGACTTGACGATTAGAGTCATTCCGTAAGCCGGGCTTTGATCGTTGGTCACGTACACCCCGGCGCTGCGCTCGTCGTTCAGTCCGTTTACTTTTTCATCCGCGATCACGCCGACTACTTCCCAGGCGATCTCGGAACCCAGCACCGTTTTTCCAGGAATGATTTCCTGGATCAGAATCCGTTGCCCGACGGGATGGCCTTCGGGGAAGTACTTTTTCGCGAACCGGTCGTTGACGACGATCGCGAACGGCGCGCCCTTCGTATCGTGATTCGTCAGGGCACGGCCATCGCGCAGCTTGATATTCAGGGCGTGGAAGTAGGACGGGGTCACGATTTTGAAGAACCCGCCTTGCCGATTTGCGCGATCCACCACGGGCCGGTTCGCGATCTGCATCGGCATTCCGTAACACGAGCCTTGGAGCGGCGGCGCACAGCTCATCGCGGTTTCCCGCACGCCCGGCACCGCTTCCACCGCGGTCTGGATCTCGCGCAGGTAATTGTTCAGGCGTAAGGGATCGGGATAACGTTTGTCGGAAATCGGCAGGTTCATCGTCAGGACGTTGGTGGAATCGAATCCAGGATCGACGCTCAGTAAGCGGAAGAAGCTGCGCATCATGAGGCCCGAGCCGACCAGCAGCACGAAGGCCAGAGAAACCTCGGCGACGACCATGCCATCGCGCAAGCGGCGGCGCGCGGTCCCGGTGGTCGCGCCGCGTCCGCCCTCTTTCATGGAACTGGCGAGTTCCGGCGTGGTCGCCTGAAGCGCCGGGGCCATGCCGAACAACAGCCCGGTCAGCACCGATATCCCGATCGCGAACAGCAGAACGCGGGCATCCATGGTGACGTCAACCTCGCGCGGCAAAGCGTTGGGCGGTACCAGGGCCTTCAGGTATTTCATGGTCGCCCAGCCGATGGCGATGCCGAACACGCCGCCGCACACCGACAGCAACACATTCTCGGTAAGAAACTGCCGGATCAGTCGCCCGCGGCCGGCTCCGAGCGCGGCTCGGACGGCCACCTCGCGCTCGCGCGACACGCCCCGCGCCAGCGCGAGATTGGCCAGGTTCGCGCAGCCGATCAGCAGGACCATCGCCGTGGCGGAGAGCAGAACGTAAAGCGCGGTGCGGAGGTCGGGCCCGATGATGGTGTCGCTGTAGCGCTCCACCGTAACGCCCCAACTTTTGTTGGAATCCGGGAAATCGGCGGCGATCCGAGCTCCGATCACATCCATGGCCTTCTGCGCCTGCTGCAGGGAAACGCCCGGTTTCAATCGCGCAAAGGCCGTCATCCAATGGAAATTGCGCGTCATGTTGGAGGGTTCGAATGCCAGCGGTCTCCACGCCTGGTTGAACGCGCGGTCGAAAGCGCTCCCCGGCGGTAGAATGCCGATCACCAGGTAGGGTTGATTGTCCAGGAGAATGGTGCGGTTGAGCAGGGTAGGGTCGCCACCGAAGCGGGTGCGCCACAACACATCGGAGAGCAGGATGACATGGTCCTTGCCGAGCTGGTCTTCGTCCGGCAGGAACGTGCGGCCCACCGCGGCCTTGATGCCGAAGATCTCGAAATAGCGGGCCGAAACGCGGCCGCAGCGCAGGAGTTCCGGTTCGCCCTGGCCGGAGAGCGTCATGGCTCCGCCGCTTTGCGCCGCCATCGAATCGAAGACCGTATTGTCGCGCTGCCAGTCGAGAAAATTCAGCGTCGAGATGCCGTTGCGCAAGCCGCCGGGAGGCTTTTCGAGAACGCGGACGATGCGCTCGGAATCGGGGTACGGCAGCGGCTTGAGCAGGATGCCATCGACAAAACTGTAAATCGCGGTATTCGCACCGATGCCCAGAGCCAGCGTCAGGATCGCGACGATGGCGAATCCGGGACTGTTGGCGAGACCCCGCAGCGCATACCGGAGGTCTTGCATTATCGAAAACATGTCAGGCGCTCCTTCACGGCAGTTTCGACTCCTTAGCCACGCGTCCGCTCAATCCTTCGTCGATCGAGATGTGATTCACTTCGAGCGTTTCACCTAAGACTTGGTCGAGGGCGATTCGCGCGTGCACGTACGCGGACCGGGCATCGGTCTCGGCGCTTTGTCCGGCGAGCACGGCGCGCTGCGTCAGAATCATGTTGCTCAGCGAGGAACTTCCGAACGCAAAGCGGGTCTGTTCGGCGGTGAGCAACTGCTCATTCAGTTCCCGCGCGCTGACGGCCGCCGCATAGCGCGCCCGCGCTTGGCGCACGGCGATCGTTTGCAGGGAAATGTCGACGATAATCTGATCCATGGCTTTGCGGCCCCGGACATCGGATTGGCGCAATTGCAGTTGGTCCACGCCATAATCCCCTTGCGCCTGCCGGTTTCGCAACGGGATCGAGATGAAGGCACCCGCGATATTATTCGGAAAATCCCGGCGCGCGATTTGTCCCAACGCCGTGCCGTAGCCGCCTACGAAATATGGATTCGCCTGGTTCCCGGGCTGCGCGGTCCCAGCCGCACCCCGATCCCTGGTGCGAATGTAACCTTGCATGGTCGGCAGCAGGCCGTTCTCGGTTCCTACAGCGCTGATCGCCGCTGTTTCGTCCGAGATCTTCGATAGCGCTACATCCGGCCGCTTGGCCATGGCCCGCTGCACCAGTTCCCGCAGCGGTGGCAATTCTTCGGTCTGCGGCACTTGGATGCTGTCCAAGAGCACGATATCCGCGTCATCCACGGTCGGATCGAGAGTGCGAGTCAACACTTGCTTGAGCGAAGTCTCCCCGTTGCGCACCACCTCTTGAGCCAGGATCACGTCTTGCCGGCGGCTGGCCACTTCGGCTTGCGCGCGGGGCAATTCGATGCCGGGCAGGGCGCTGAGCCGCACCTCCGTCGCCGTGTCGTCATAGAATTTCTGCGCGACATCCAAAGAGCGCTGGGCCTCTTGCAGCTGTTCGTTGGCCGTGACCAGATCCCAGTACAGGTTCAATACGTCCGCGACCAGGGCCAGAAGCTGCGCCCGCAGCATCTCCGGCGCGGCCTCTCGATTTCGTTTGGCGATCCGGATTCCGCGGCCGTTCACCTTGGAGCCCAAGCCTTGCAGGAGATTGTGTTGCAGGTAGAGATCGAAATACGGCCCTAACCCCGGATTTAGCGCGTCGCTCGGAGCGTTTTCCTTTAAATACTGTTCATAATCTCTAAATTGCACATAACCGCCGGTCAATAATCCTTGGGTGAGTACCGTGTTGTAATTATGCGTGGTTTGAATCAGCGCGTTGGTTTGGCTGACCAACTGATTGGCTTGCGGCTGGCTGAGGTGGGAAAAGGTGGTGGTGTTCTGCAGCATGGGATCGAGAATCTGCGTGATGGGTCCAATCTGTTGAATGGACGCGCCACCCGCAGCGCCAATTTGAACCGTGCTGGTGCCGCTCGATAGACCCGCGCTGAGCGCGCTTCCGTTCACGCCCAGGCCGCTGTCGACGCCCGAGACCAAGGCCGGCGCGCTCGGCACCCCGCGAATCGGGCCTCCGGCTTCGGCTCGCTCGATCGCCCATTCCGCCAGCAGCGGGCTGTAGCGCGCGACTTCGAGGTCCAGATTGTTTTCGATGGCCACCGCGATTGCGTCGGCGACGGTCAGATAAAGCTTACCGGCGCGCATCAGACTGGCCAGGCGGCTCGAGTTCGCCAGCCGAACGGGAGGGATCGCCGCGGGCTTGTAGGGGCGGACGAACACCGTTCCGATGGGCCGTGTTACGGTGTCTTGCGCCGCGAGCATCGGCACCAGGCAAATTGCGATCAGAGGGTTTCGCCAAAGGATTTTTGAGCTCATCGAGGGCGCCCCTCCGCGGCAGGAATCGAATCTGGAATGGAAGACGCAGTCGCAACGCGCCCGCTGGTGGCTTCCTCCATCGAGATGTGATTGACGTCCAGGGTCTGGCCTACGGCCTCATCCAGCGCAATTCGAGCGTGCGAGTAGTTGGCCATGGCCTGCACCTCGGCGCTCTGGGTCAGCGAGAGATTGTTTTGCGCTTGAATCAGCAGACTCGTGTCGGGGGCGGCGCCGAGATTGAAGCGGTTCTGTTCGGCCATCAGCGTTTGCTCGGCCAGCACGCGGGTGTTGACGGCATTCTCATAACGGACGCGGGCTTGCTGGAACCCGATCACGGCGGTCTTCACGTCGACGCGCACCTGATTGACCGCCCGCTGCAATTGCAGCTCGTTTTGCCGGAGCTGCAGTTGATCCGTGACATAATCGGCCTGCGCCGCGCGGTTGCGAAGGGGAATATTGAGCGAAACGCCGGCCGAGTAATTAGGAAACTTACGGTCCGCGACCTGCGAGAGAAGGTTGCCGTAGCCGCCCACAAACGCAGCGTTGGGGACGCCGCAGCAGCCGTTATAGAGCGGATTCACGGGGCCGGATAACCCATTGTTGGTGAGCTCGGCGAAGGCTTGCAGCGTGGGGAGCAGTCCGTTTTTGTCGCCCTTGAGCAACACGCGATTGCTCTCCAGATTGACCTTGAGTTGTTCGACCTCCGGACGCGCCTCCAGTGCGTTCTGGATTAGTTCCGCCGTTGGTTTGAGTTCCTCGGTCTTGGGAACTTCAATGCGATCGAGCGGCACGATGTGCACGTCGTCCAGCCAGACGCTCTCGACGCCGGTTCGAGTCAGTGCGTTCTTGAGGACAGCCTCTTGTTGCTCCACGTGGGTCTGCGCGATCACCACGTCCTCCTGACTTGCGGACACGGCCGCGGCGGCCCGCGTGAGTTCAATGCCGGCGAGCGTTCCCAGCCGGTTCTCGATTTGATTGTCGGCGTACTGCTTTTTCGCGGTGGCTAAAGCGCGCTCTTTAATCCGCAAGTCATCGTCGAAGCTGGCCAGGTCCCAATACAGGTTGAGCGCCGCGGAAACGGTAGTGATCACCTGCCGCTTCAATTGGAGCGTGTTGAACTTGATATTGTTCTTGGCGACGGTGACATCCCGCTTGTTCACCGCGATGCTGAAGCCCTGCAGCAGATTCTGGTTGATCACCAGATCGATGAAGCCGCTGGTGGCCGGATTCAGCAGGGGCGTGGGGCTGTTGAGCATGCTGCGATTGCTGGTGTAGGTCAGCGTGCCGTTGGTGCCTGTGGCGAACTGTTGTGAGTATTGCAGGAAAAGCTGCCGGTAATCGTTGGTTAACGCCGTAGTTTGATTCAAAATCGTATTGGTCAAAGGCGTGGTCAGGTGCCCGAACTGCATGCTCGCCACCAGATTAGGATCGAGATTCGGAGGGACGGGGCCGATTTGCGATACGATTCCGCCGCCCGAACCGACGCCCCCAGTCAGGCCGCTGGTGCCGACGGTGACGCCTTCCAGGCTGACGCTCAACGGTCCGGGGATCAGCGGCGTGTCGACTTGGCGCAGATAGCCACCGCCTTCGGCGCGGCGCTGAACCTCCTGGCCGAGGAGCGATCCATAGCGCTGCACTGCAATGTCCAGATTGTTCTCCAGTACCAGCGCGATCACGTCCCGCGCCGATAAATAAAGGTTGCCGCTGCGCACTAGAGATTCCAGCCGCGGCGAATCCGTCAATCGCGCGGGCGTGACGACGCGCTTCTCCAGGTGAAATGGACGCAGCAACGGTCCGACGACGCGCGGAGGCTTGGGGCTGGTGATCGATACTTCTGGAGATTGGGCGAGTAGGGCTGAACTGAAGGCCAACAATGCCGCCATGCCACGTCGAATGTCCCGTATCAAGTTTTCCTCCCGAGGCTAAGGAACCGCGCGCAAAAAGCTCACCCATCGGCGTCTTCATTCGATCCGCGCTGCGTTCATGGCTCTCCTGGTCATTCGTACCGCAGGGCGACGGTTGGATCCACGGCAATCGCCCGGCGCGTGGGGACAAAGCAGGCAACCAACGCCACCAACGCCAGCGCCAGCGAGACTCCAATGTAGGTCGCCGGGTCCGTCGCCGTAACTCCGTACAGCGCCGACTTGATCACACGAGTCAGCGCGAAGGAACTCGCGAGACCGAGGGCCAAGCCGATCGAGACCAGGATCAGAGCCTGCCGGACCACCAGCATCAGCACGTCGGAGCCGCTCGCTCCCAGCGCCATGCGAATCCCGATCTCGCGGGTTCTCTCGGCCACCGAATACGACATGACGCCGTAAATTCCCACCGCGGCCAGCACGGCGGCGATCGCGCCGAAGACGCTCAGCAGCAGAATGTACAAGCGCTGATACTGGATTTGCTGATCGAGATACTGCTCGACGGTCCGGATGTTCGCCGCGGGCTTGTTGGGGTCCACGTCGGCCACCGCGCGGCGCATGGCGGGGACCAGACTCATCGGATCGCCCGAAGTCCGCAGCACGAAGTACATGGCCGCACGATCGTTCCACCACGGACCCATCCAGCGCGGCGTCTGCTGCGTGTAGGGCACATACATAATGGACGCCTGGTCCTTCTGGAAGCGGTTGAGCGGCGTGTCGCCGACCACGGCGACGATCTGACGAGGCTGCTCATTGGGCACGAAGTCCAGCGTGATGCGCTTGCCGATCGGGTCCTCGCCGGGGAAGAAGCGGCGGGACATGGTCTGATTGATGATGATCGCCAGCGGAGCAGCGGCCGTATCTTGCGGGGTGAAATCGCGGCCGCGTAGCACCGGGATTTTCATGGTCGCGAAGAAGTTGGGCGTCACCGCGAAATAGTTGGCGCTTTGGGCTTGCTCTTGAGAACCGCCAGCGGCGTTATTCGGCGGAGGTGTGGGCTTGCCCTCAATCAGGAACGCCATGCTGATCCCGTCGCCATTCAGTGGAGGACGGTTGATACCGGCGGCGGATATCACGCCCGGCATGCTCTGCATCCGGTCGAAAACGCGATTGTAGGTCAGCGTGGTCTGCGGGCTGATATCCCACAGGCCCATCCCGCGATAGCGCGAATACGGCTTGATGGCTTCGCCTTGCGGAAAGCGGAATTCGAAGGTCAGCAGGCCCTTCGGATCGGCCCCCAAGCTCTTGCTCTGAACCCGCAAGAAGCTGTTGATCATCAATCCCGCGCCGATCAGCAACACCAGCGCCAGGGCGATCTGCACGGCGACCATCATGCTACGCACATGCTGCCGGGCGACGCTGTCGGTGCCGCTCCGCCCGGATTCCTTGAGCGACCCGGCCAGATCCGTTTTCGAGGCTTGCAGCGCCGGGACGATTCCGAACAGCAGCCCCGTCAGGATCGCCACAACGGCCGTAAATCCGAGCACTTTGATGTCGAGCGTCAGCTCGGTAAGCCGCGGAAATCCCGGTGGCGCGGTGCCGACAAACAGCCGCAGTCCCGCCCAGCCCAACGCGACGCCGACGATCCCGCCGAGAAGTGCCAACAGGACGCTCTCGGTCAGGAGTTGACGGACGATGCGCGCGCGTCCCGCGCCCAAGGCCGCTCGCAGCGAGACTTCGGTGCGCCGCGAAGCCGCGCGCGCCAGCAACAGACCCGCAACGTTCGCGCAGCCGATCAGCAAAACGAATCCCACTGCGCCTTGCAGAATCAGGAGCGGGTTTCGCAGCCCTCCATAAGCGGCCTCCTGCAGCGATTGCACCTTGGCGCCGTTGCCCTGGTTGCGCTCCGGGTCGCTGGCCGCGAGATTGGCGGCGAGAGCGCTCATCTCGGCTTGCGCTTGTTTCATCGACACTCCGCGTTTCAGGCGGCCGACCACCACCAGGAATCCCTGCTTGCTCTGGGCCTGCAGGCGGCCGATCGGCAGCGGAGCCCAATAGTCCATCTCATCGCTGAAAAACGTGAAGGTCGGCGGCATGACGCCAATCACCGTGTTCGGCGCCTTGTCCATCATGAGCGTTTTGCCGATGACGTCCTTCGATCCATTGAAGTGCCGCTGCCAGAAACGATGGGTGATGACGATCACCGGCGCCGCGTTGTCCACTTGATCCTCGTCGTCGGTATAAAGCCGGCCTAGCTCCGGCTGGACTCCGAGCGCTTTGAACAGGGCCGGCGAGAAGGTCCAACCTTGAATCCTCTCGGCGGGAGCCCCATCGTGCTCCGCGCCGATGTTCGCCACGCCCCCGTTGAACGCGCCGATGGATTCGAAGGATTGGCTGCGGTCGCGAAACGCGAAAAAGCTGGACACGTTGACGTTGTTTCGCTGATCCGGACGTTGCAGCGGCATGGACCAGACGATCATCACGCGGTCGGCTTCAGGATAGGGCAGGGGCCGCAGCAGAGTGGTGTTGATCAGGCTGAAGATGATCGTATTGGCGGCGATGCCCAAGGCCACCGACAAAGCCGCTACGGCGGTGAAGCCCGGCTTCTTGATGAGCATGCGGAAGCCGTACAGGAGGTCTTGCCAAAGCGTGGTCATGGGTGAGGTCTCTTTCGTGGGCTCATTCGTGCCGGAGGGCCTCCACCGGATCTACTCGCGTGGCCCGTCGCGCGGGAATGTAGCTGGCCAGCAGAGCCGCGCCGATCAATACCGCTGCCGTCCCACCTAGCGTTAAAGGATCGAACGGGCTGACCCGGAACAATTGGCTCCGCAGCATGCCGCCGATCGCGGCGGACGCGGCCAAGCCCACGATGGCCCCGGCTCCGGCGAGCCGCAAGCCCTGGCCGATGACCATCGTCAAAACCTCGCTGCGCTGGGCGCCGAGCGCCATGCGGATACCGAGCTCCTGAGTTCTTTGCGCCACCGAGTAGCTGATCACGCCGTACAATCCGAGCACGGCCATGAGCAGCGCGATCCCTGAGAACGCGCCCAGCAGCGTGACGATTAAGCGCCGCGAAGCGAGAGATTCGGCGACGCTTTCCTCCATGCTTCGCATCCGGGAAACCGGCAGCGCTGGATCTACGGCTTGAACCGCCTGGCGAATCGCGCCGGTGAGCCGCGTGGGATCGGACTGCGTGCGAACCAGGAAGGTCGCGAACGGGACGGGCCGCTGGAACGCCGGGAAGTAATACTTGCCTTTGACATCGTCGGCGGCCAGATCGAAATGTTTGACGTGCCCTACCAGGCCGACCACCGTTCTCCAAGGCCCCCGCTGGCCTTGCCGCAGATGCTTCCCGATGGGGTCCTCGTCCGGCCAGTATTGCCGCGCCAGAACGTCGTCGATGATCGCGACCTGCTCGGTATCCTCGGTGTCCTGCTCGGTGAAGACGCGGCCCTTTCTCAACGGAATCTTCAGCACGCTGAAGTAGTCCGGCGAAACAAAACCGAGATCGCCGTGTGGCCCGGGATCTCCTGGCGTTGCAGGCCGTCCTTCGATTCCAAAGGACGCGGAATTGCCTTGACCGCTAAGCGGCACTGGGACGCCGCACGCAACGGAGGTTGCACCAGGCAGGCTCGACAACCGCGACAACGCGGCGCGGAAGAAAGCGATCTGCTTCGCTGGTTCTTTGTACTGCGCCTGCGGCAAGGTGATGGTTGCGGTCATCACGCCCGCCGGATCGAATCCCGGCTGCACTTCTCCCAGCGCCGCGAGGCTTCGCAGCAATAATCCCGCGCCTGCCAGCAGCACCAGCGCCAGCGCGGCTTGGCCCATCGCCAGTGCCGATCGCAGCCGCAGTTTCCCGGCTCCCGCCGTTGCCGAGCGCCCGCCGTCCTTCAATGCATCAGAGCGGCCGAGCCGCGAAATCTGCCACGCCGGCGCGATACCGAATAGGATTGCGGCAGCCATCGCTCCCAGCATCGTGAAGCCAAGGACCGTGGCGTCCATCCGCACCGACAGAGCAAACGGCGCGTTCTGTGGCGCCAGCGCCAGCATCGCGCGAGCACCCGCATTTGCCAGCGCCAGCCCCGCAGCCGCGCCCAAAACCGCCAGCAGCAAACTTTCGGCCGCGGTTTGCCGGATCAGGTCCCAGCGTGACGCACCCAGCGCCGCGCGGATGGCGATCTCGCGAGTGCGCCCCGACGCCCGCGCCACCATCAATCCCGCGATATTCGAGCACGCGATTAACAGCACGAACCCAACAGCTCCCAACAGAACCAGCATCGGAGTCTTAGTATCTTCCGCGATGTAATCGGTAAATGGAACCAGGAAGGTCCCCCAGCCGGAATTCTTGGCGTAGCCGCCGATGCGCGTCCCGCTATTCCGCAGCCTCTCGTTGAGCACGCCGACAAAACTGCTGGCTTGCTCGAACTTGACGCCAGGCCTCAGCCTCGCGACGGCCTCGAAGCCCTCGTTCATCCGATTGTCTTCCGTGAACAGCGACGGTGGAAGACCGATCGGCGCCCACAGATCCACCTTCGCGGGCCAGCGGAACTCCGGCCCCGTCACTCCGATAATCCGATACGGCAGTTGATTCAGTTCAATGGTTCGGTTGAGCACGCCGGGGTCCTGGCCGAAGATCCGCTTCCAGGCGTCAAACGACAGCACCACCACCTGGTTGGCATTGGGCTGATCTTCTTCCGGCCGAAAACCCCGGCCCAGGCGTATCTTCGCCCCGAATACATCGAACCAGCGGTAGGACACGCTTGCGCCGAGCAGGCGTTCCGGCACGCCCGATCCGGTGTAGTTGAAATCGCCTTCTTCGAGAATCGCGGCGGATTCGAACAACTGCGTGCTATTGGCGATGTCGGCGTAGTCCGGGACAGAAACGGGAATGTTCTTGAGCGCGATCTTGTCGTATTTCGCGCGCAACGCCACCACGCGCGCAGGCTCCGCAACACCCGTCGGATTCAGCAGCACCTGGTTCACCACGCTGAACACCGCCGTGTTGGCGCCGATCCCCAGCGCCAGCGCGCCGATCGCGCTCAGGGTGAATCCCGGGCTTTTGGCCAGCGTGCGCGCGGCATGCCGCAGATCGGAAAACATGCGCGTCTAGGCCGTCGCCAGTGCGCCGTTGGTCGTACTGTCGACAATCTTCCCGTCGAACAAATGAATGGAACGGTCCGCAAACGCGGCGTAGCGCGGATCGTGGGTCACCATGCAAATCGTGGCGCCGTTCTTGTGCAGGTCCTTCAGCAAGTCCATCACGGCTTCGCCGTTGGCGGAATCCAGGTTGCCCGTGGGCTCATCCGCCAGCAGAATCGATGGATCTCCGCCCAACGCGCGCGCGACCGCCACGCGCTGTTGCTGGCCGCCGGAGAGCTGCGAGGGGTAATGCTTCATGCGGTGGCTCATCTGCACTCGCTCGAGCGATTCCTGCACGCGCTTCTTCCGCTCCGCCGAGGGCATGCCGCGATAAGTAAGTGGCAGCTCGACGTTTTCATACACCGTCAAATCGCCGATAAGGTTGAAGGCTTGAAAAATGAAACCGATCTCGCGATTGCGAATCCGCGCTCGCTCGCTGAGCTTCAAGCCTTCGACCGATTTGCCGTTCAAAGTGTAGGTGCCGTCGGAAGGAGAATCCAGCAGGCCCAGAATCGCCAGCAGCGTCGATTTGCCGCAGCCCGAAGGTCCCGCGATCGAGATGTAGTCGCCTTTGCCGATGTCCAGATGAATGTCGGCGAGTGCATGCGTCTCCACTTCATCGGTGACAAAAACTTTCTTGACGTGATCCAAACGAATCAATGATTCCGCCACAATCCCCTCCTGATTTTGAGACCATCTGCTAACGCCCACATCCCGCCCGGACCGAGGCACACCTCGCCTCCATGACTGCTACTAACAGATACGCGCCGGCCCCGTGCAGGGGACGCATTTTTTCGGGCTTATTTGCCCTGGGCCGGCCGGCCCAGCCGCGCCTGACCCGAATTTGTCCGGCGCGTTGCTCCGGATAACGGCGTTATTCATATCGCAGCGCGATCACCGGATCCACGCGAGTCGCCCGCCGCGCCGGCAACCACACCGCCGCCAGCGCCACCGCGGTCAATACGACGGGCACACTCGTAAATACCATGGGGTCGCGCGCCTGGACGCCGAACAAGAAACTCGCCAGCAGGCGCGTCAAGCCGAACGCACCCGCCAAACCCACGGCCACCCCGACCAGCGCGAGGCGCATACCTTGATAGACGACCATATTGCGCACTTTAGCCGATTCGGCTCCCAACGCTAGGCGGATTCCGATCTCCTGCGTGCGCTGTTGCACGGAGTACGCCATCAGCCCATAGATTCCGATACCGGCCAGCAGCAGCGCCGATCCCGCGAAGATGCTCAACAGCAGCATGTTGAAATTCTGGCGGGCCGTGGATTGCGCCACCACTTCTTCCATGGATCGCACTCGCGCCGCGGGCAAGCCTCCGCTGGCCTGCCGCAGCTCGCTTTGAATCGCGAGGCTGAGTGAGTGCGGTTCCACTCGCGTGCGCACCACCCAGGCGATCGGGGAGAGACGTACGTTGAGCGCGTTCACCCCATCCGACGTTTGCGCGGATGGAACGTACATGGTCGGCCCGGGGTCGCGGTTGAGCCCGTTATCGCGCGTATCTCCGGCGATGCCGATGATCTGCCGCGGAGGCTCTTCGAATTCCGGACCCACGCCCTTGCCGATGATGATCTGCGCGCCCAGCGCGTCGCCGTTTGGCCAGAATTTCTTGGCCATGGTCTGATTGATGATGGTGACGCCGCCCGCCCCGCGCTCGTCGCGATCGGTAAAATCGCGGCCGCGCAGAATCGGAATCTTGAATACATCGAAGTAACCCGGCGAGACCGGCGTCCACCGCCCGCCGCCGTGAGAAGGACCGTCCAGCGGCCGGCCCACGATGATGAACGGCAGCCCGTAGCCGCCTTCGAGCGGTACGCAGCAAGTGCCGCTCGCGCTCGCTACACCCGGAAGACCCTTGATCCGCTCCAGGCCATCGCGAACCATCTGCGTCATGGCAGCGGTCTTTTCGAAACGCGCTCCGGATAGCGACATGCGCATGGTCAGCACGTTGTGCGCATCGAACCCTGGATTGACGTTCTTCAGCGCGACATACGTGCGGATCAGCAGCGCCGCGCCCACCAGCAACACCAGCGCCAGCGCCATCTCGGTGACCACCAGCAATGCACGAGCCTTGTTCTGGCGCAACCCCGTTCCGGATCGCCCGCTGCTTTCTTTGAGAGAGCTGCTCAAATCGACGCGCGAGGCCTGCATCGCGGGGATCAGCCCGAACAAAACGCCGGTGACCAAGGAAATCAACAGAGTGAACGTGACCACGCGCCAGTCCATGGTGACGGAAGCGGACTGATTCACGACGCGTGGAATATTGATGCCCGTGCTCGCCGCCAGCAACGATTTGATTCCCGCCATTCCCAAGGCCAGGCCCACCACGCCACCGGCGAGCGACAACACCACGCTCTCGGTGAGCAATTGACGGACAATGCGCGAGCGGCCGGCGCCCAGCGCGGCACGAATGGCGATCTCGCGTTTTCGTCCCGTGGCGCGCGCCAACAGAAGATTGGCCACGTTGGCGCACGCGATCAGCAGCACAAAGCTGACCGCGCCCGCCAGCGTCAGCAACGACGTGCGCGTTTCGCCGCCCACGACAGCGTCTTGCAGCCGCTGCGCGCTGAACCCATCTTTCGGGCCCAGTACTACCGTGCCGAGGAATTTACGGCGAAACTGCTCCGCCGCGAGCTGCAACTGCGCCTTCGCGCGCTCGATGGTGACGCCGGGCTTCAGCCGCGCCCCGGCCGTGAAATAGTGCGCCTGATCGGTACTATTGGGATCGATCTGAAACGGAAGATAGATGTCCGGCGGCTGCTCGATCTCGATACGAAAATCGGCCCCCAGGACGCCAACGATGTTGTACGGAGTCCCGCTGATCGAAACCGTCTTGCCGACCGCTTGCGGATCGCCGCCGAAGCGCCGCTGCCACAATCCGTAGCTTAGCACCGCCACGTGCGGGCCATTCGGCCGGTCTTCGTCGGCGGTGAAGGTGCGCCCTTGGATCACCGGCGCACCGAACAGCCGGAAAAAATTGGCGCTGACTTGGGTCGATTGGATTTGTTCCGGATTATCCGTGCCGGTCAAATTCGCAACCCCGAACCTCCATGCGGAGACGTCCTGGAAGGCCTCGGTCTGCTCGCGCCACACGTTGAATTTGGTTACCGAAGCTCCCATCCCCGATCCTCCCGGCGAGGTCAGAAGGAACGCGATGATGCGGTCCGGATCGGGATACCCCATCGGCTTCAGCAAAACCGTGTCAATCACCGAGAAAATGGCGGTATTTGCTCCGATGCCCAAGGCGAGTGTCAAAATCGCCACAGCTGTGAAGCCGGGGCTCTGGGCCAGAGTTCGCAGCGCGTATCGCAGGTCCTGCAGCAATTGGGACACCGGCGCTCCTGTTATGACTCTCCTTAAGACGCTCGTAACGGAAATTAGTTCCGTAGTTCGGTCTTTTTTAAATACAGAGCGACTGCGCGGCCCGCTCCTGGAGATTCGCCGAATGGCAGCTGTCCGATGAGACGCGAACCCTGCCACGCCCAGCGGCGCCCGGAGAACCGTCACTAATCCGTTGGGCTGAGAGCGCTATCCAACTGGTTGATTACGATTTAGGGACGGCGTTTGGGAAGCTATTCGTTGCCGTGCCCCGTTTTTTGTCTCGTCGCGATACACTGATTGACAATTGCGCCGCTGGTGCGCCGGGACTCGGCCCGTGCGGCGGCACAAAGCTCGACCACCTGTTTGCAGGCTTGCGCATCGGACTAAGGAGGTGACGGAAATGAGCCATCGGTTTCTTACGGGCGCAACGGCAGCCTTGATTTCACTCGCGGTTTTAATACCAGCGCGGATAACCGGCCAAGCCCCATCGTCGACGGCGAAAAAAAGTGCCCCGGGCCCAAAAAGCGCCGCAGCCCAAAAAGGCGCCGCAGCGAAGCCGTGGACTCCACCCCGCACCCCCGACGGCCAGCCCGACTTTCAGGGAATCTGGGCGATCGCCACACTCACGCCGCTGGAGCGTCCAGCAGAGTTGGCCGGCAAGGAATTCTTTACGGAACAGGAAGCCGCGGAATATGAAAACCGGATGCTGCAACAAGTCAACACGGACCGCCGGAGCCAGGACAGTACGGCCGATCTTCGCGGAAACTATAACGAATTCTGGCGCGACCGGGGATCCTCGATCGTCGGGAGCAGGCGCACCTCGCTCATCGTAGACCCGCCCGATGGAAAAATCCCCCCGTTAACGCCGGAGACGCGGAAGAGGCGGGCCGGCCGCGCGGGAGGTCTCCCTGCCGGTCCCGAGGATCTGGCGCTGCGGATCCGTTGCATCTCCCGCGGTCTGCCGATGGTTCCCACGCCCAACAACAACTTTTTCGAGATTGTTCAGGGGGCCGGAAACGTGGCGATTCTCCAGGAGATGATGTACGAGGCTCGTATCATTCCCTTGAGCGGGCCCTTGGACGCGCGGCCGCACTCCGCGCCGAGCGTTCGCGGCTATATGGGCGACGCGCGCGGCCGCTGGGAGGGCGATACGCTGGTCATCGACACCACCAATTTCATCGGCAAGAACGACTTCTATGGCGCCGACGAGAATTTGCATCTTACCGAGCGCCTGACTCGTACGGACGAAAACACCATCCTCTATAAGTTCACAGTCGACGATCCCACGGCGTTTACGAAACCGTGGAGCGGAGAGATCCCCATGCGGAAGTCTCAGGAAGGGATCTTCGACTATGAATGCCACGAGGGGAACTATTCCATCGTGAACATCCTCTCCGGCGCGCGCGCCGCGGAAAAAGCCGCCGAACAGGCCGCGCAGCAAGGACAAAAATAAGCGCGGCGCTCGCGGGTTCCGTGCGGTCCTACGCTCAGAAAGTGAATCGCGCGACCAGGGTGCCGTTGCGGGGCGCGAGATTGACGATCGCCGCGGTGCCTGTGCCGGTCGGCGAACTAGTGGCGTTGATCGATCCGAATCCGCCGGAAATATTGCCGTTCGGAAGATACGTGATTTGCGCCTTGGCGTTGGTGTCGGTCGGGTCGCCCACCACGGAGCGATTGAATACGTTCGTGAACTCGGCCCGGATATTCAAGGTGGCGCGTTCTTTGATGCGCCAGGTGCGGCCCAGATTCATGTTCTCCTGGGGCCGGCGCTGCTTCCGAAAATCGCTATAGTAGGCCGGCGAGCTCCCGAACTGGCCGGTAGGCGGATCGGCCCACGCGTTCGGATTCAATACCACCGTGGTTTGCGGATCGAAGCAATGACAGTTCAGATCTTTCAAAAACAAAGGTTGCCCCGCCACGCGGTTCGCGAAGGTGGGCTGAAATAGAAGATTGCTGAGATTGGGATTATTTTGCGCGATCGGAACCTCGAGCGGCAGCCCGCTCCGGTACGACACGTACACCCCATAAGTCCAGTCCCGGGCGAGCCACGACACGATCTTGTTGGTCCTCAAATTGGGCGTGGTGTAATTTGCCGAAATATTGAACTGAAGTGGCTGGTCGTAGAGCGAAAGATACTTATTCGCATTGCGGTTCATCACGTCGTTGGCGAGCGCGAGGCCCCCGGTGCCGGCGCCGGGATCGTTCTCCGCGCCCAGGGTGAGCGATTTCGACCAGGCAAACGTGCTCACAAACGACAAACCATGGGAGAAGCGCTTGGTCGCCTTTAACTGCAATGCGTTATACCAGGTCTTACCCAATGGGTCCCAGTACGTGGGGATGGTCGTGTATTGCGGATACGGCCGCAATGCCTGGGCCACGGTCTGGCCCAGCGGAAAGCCGGCGTAGGCGGGTTTGTTGAAGCCTCGTGCCGCCGCAGTGGCGGAACTAAGCGTCGACGTCAGTAGCGCTTGATCCGCCGGCTTCGTGGGATCGAGACCGACAGCGGCAAGAATCTGCGGAGTGAGTTCATTCAGATTAAGAAGGATGGGAGCATTCCACCAAACCCCGAGATTCCCGACATAGGCTGCCTCTACCGCCAGGTTCTTGAAGATCTCGCGCTGCACGCCAACGCTCCATTGATATTGCCTTGCCGGCCGGCCCGCGTTTTGATCGACCAGCGGAGCCGAGCCACCCGGCGTCGGGAACCCCGTCGGATATTGACCTGGATCGTAATTGGGCCACGGCGGCGGATCGAACGAAGCCGGGATACCGACAGCCAAGGAAGTCACGGACGCACCAAAGCTCGGCGCGATGATCGTGTTCGACGATCCCGCCAATCCGCCCGCAGCCTGATTATTCGTTTCCGTGCCCGAGTAGACGATCCCGAATCCGCCACGAGCCACGGTTTTAGGCGTGATCTGATAGGCGACACCCAGCCGCGGCGCCACGGCGTATGGATAATTGTTAGCCACGCTGCAGTTGCAACGTCCCGGACCGCTCCCGTCATAGATCGTGCCACCCAGGCGATTCGCTTTCGGGTTCACGGCTGCGGCCGAAAAGAACGGAGCACGCCCGTACTGTTCCCGCAGATAAGTCGAATAATCGTAGCGAATGCCGTAATCGAACGTCAATCTACGCGTAATTTTCCAGGAATCCTGCGCATAAACACCGAACTGCTTTTTCCCCAATCGGGGCTCCACGGGATTGGAGATGCTCACCTGCTGGACCTGGCCGAGCAGAAAGCTCGCGTAGCCGAATCCCACGTTGGTACCGTTCACGGCAGTGTTTTGGAAGGGTTGTCCGGTTTGCGCTGGGCTGAACACATAACTGCCGGATGTGTTCGAAACGTTGATCGCAGGATAGCCTTCGGTTCGAAATTCCGATCCAATTTTGTAGGTGTGATTGTTCTTCACCCAAGTGAGACTGGTATTAAATGTTGGTCTCTGCGTAAGACTGTTCGCGTCCGTTGCGCCGCCGAGATTCACGCTCCCGCCCGTCCCGTTGGCCGCGAGCAATCCCGACATAGGCGGGAAAAACCGATTGACGATAGCTCCGTGCAGGCCGAGTTCCTGGGCGGCGTTGTAATTCAACTGCGCCCCAGTCGATGTGACCGTAGGCAGATCCTGCGAAACATTTTGATAGCCCGCGCCAAAATGCAGCAACAGCGTCGGGCTCAAGGTGTGATCGTAGTTGAGCCGCTCGATGTGCGTGCGGATAAATGTCGCCGTGGCTGTAACGAGCGGGTCCGGCAAGCCGCTGTTGGTCCCGTTGGGAGGACCCGGAGGCGCCGCCGACGACCGTACCCGGGTCCAATAAAACGACAGCTTGCCCTTGGTTCCGAACAAGTGGTCTCCCTTGATCGAGGGAACGGTTGTAACTCTGGCGGTCGGGAACACGGGCAGGTAGTTGTTGACCAGCGCAGTCGCATCGGGCCCCTTGGGCTGGGGATAAAGATCCTGGATCTTGACCGCCACCGGATCGAAGCGGTTTTGCGGAACGGCGTTGTTCGGGAATGGGTCCCGCACGCTCACACCGTTCACCGTGCGCGTCGAATTCGGATCGTAAACCATACCTTCCAGCATCTGCCGTCCCAGCGGATCGGTGCCGATCACCTTGGCGTTCGGCAGAATCGCCGCGCTGAAATCGCCGCTCCGATAAGCCGTGGTGGGAATGGTGGCAAACTGCGTGGCGACAGTTTGCGCCTCGCGGTACTCCTCCCAACTGAAGAAGAAGAAAGTTCGATCGCGGCCGTTGTAAATTTTGGGCAACCAGATGGGACCGCCCAGCGTGAATCCGTAATCGTTCCGGCGCTGGCGAGCCCGAGGGTTTCCCGTTCCGGCCGGAGCGTCCGTGAAAGGCGCACCCGCGTTGAGATCTTCGTTCACGAAGTAGTCGTAACCGGTGCCATGAAACTGATTAGTGCCGGATTTCATGGTGATGCTGAACAGCCCGCCTCCGACTTGCCCGAACTCCGCGGCGTAGTTGCTCACCTGAATCGTCATCTCCTGGATCGCGTCCACACTGGCTTGCGTCGCGCCGGTGATGTTGGGATTGTTGCCGTTGGTCGCGTCCATGCCCTCGATCTGGATGCCCTGCGTGTTGTTCGGAACTCCGTTGATGCGGACCTGTGAGTTGCCGGAATAAAACGTGCCGGGAATCAACTCCAGCACCGCGTTGGGATTTCGAATGCCGGTGCTGCCCGCCTGGTTGGTCCCGATCCCCAGAATCGGAAGCGAATCCATGGTGCTGGTGCTCACGTTGTGGCTCAAGTCGCCGCTCTCCGTGTTCAGCAAGGCAGCCGCTTCGCTCACCGTCACCGATTCCGACGACGATCCCACTTCGAGAATCATGTCGATGCGCAGAACCTCTGCCACCTGGACCGTCAGGCCCTGCCGCGTGTACTTCTTGAATCCCGGCACGGAGACGGAAACCTCGTACGTGCCGGCGGGCAATTGAGCTAGCGTGTAGTTCCCGGTAGTCGAAGTCGCGCCCTCGTACAAAGCGCCGTTGTCCACATTCCGCGCTTGAATTGGAGCGTTGGCAACCACGGCGCCTGCCGGGTCGGCCACAGTGCCGGTGATGGTTCCACGATCGCTTTGCGCGAACGCGCTCCAGCCCGTGAGCACGCACCAAAGAGTCAGCCAGAGAGAAATAGCCGGCAGGATCTGTCGCACAAGGCCCCCTCATTCCGCAGCGAAAAGTCTTCCGGCAGTATAGGGAAGGAGCAAGAGGGAGTCAAGGCAACTCGAACTGAATCCCCTGCGCCAGCGGCAGCTGGTCCGACCAGTTCACTGTAACGGTCTGACGGCGCATGTAAGCTTTCCAGGCGTCGCTGCCGGATTCCCGGCCGCCCCCGGTGTCCTTTTCGCCGCCGAACGCTCCGCCGATCTCGGCGCCGCTGGTGCCGATGTTGACGTTGGCGATGCCGCAGTCGCTGCCGCGCGCGCTCAAAAATGTCTCCGAGGAGCGCAGGTCGCGTGTAAAAATCGCGGACGAGAGCCCCTGGGGGACGTCGTTGTGCCAGGCGATGGCTTGCTCCAGATCGTCGTACTCGATCAGGTACAGCACCGGCGCGAACAGCTCATCTTTCAGACACGGCATGTGCGGCGCTGCCAGCACCAGCGTGGGCTCGACGAAGTTGCCTGCGCCCGTGTTCAGGCGGCCGCCGCCCGCGATCACCTTGCCGCCTTGCTCTTCGATCATCGCCAGAGCGCGCAGCATGTGATCCACGGCTGCGCCGTCGATTAACGGTCCCATGAGTGTTGCAGGGTCCATCGGGTTGCCGATGCGAACTTGCTTGTACGCGGCCACCAACCGTTCGATGATGCGCGGCGCGATCCCGCGCTGCAGAAACAATCGCCGCGTCGACGTGCAGCGCTGTCCGGCTGTGCCCACGGCTCCGAACAACACGGCCCGGACCACCAGCTCCGGATCGGCGTCGTCCGTAACGATGATGCCGTTGTTGCCGCCGAGCTCGAGCAGAGTGCGCCCCAGCCGCCCCGCGACCTGCGGGCCGATGATGCGTCCCATGCGGCTGGAACCGGTGGCGCTGATCAAGGGCACGCGGCGGTCCCCCGTGAGCCGTTTGCCGACGCACTCGTCGGTGCCGATCACCACATTGGCGACTCCCTTCCAGCCGTCTTCTTGACCGTTGCGGGCCAACACGCGGTCGCAGATGCGTTGCACTGCGATGGCGCATAGCGGCGTCTTGAGCGACGGCTTCCACACCACCACGTCACCGCAAATTAGAGCGATCAGCGCGTTCCAAGCCCACACCGCCACGGGAAAATTGAAGGCCGTGATCACGCCCACGACGCCCAGGGGGTGCCACTGCTCATACATGCGATGGCCCGGGCGCTCGCTATGCATCGAGAGTCCGTACAGCTGGCGCGAGAGGCCGCAGGCGAAGTCGGCGATATCGATCATCTCCTGCACTTCGCCGCGTCCCTCGGCCAGAATCTTGCCGGATTCGAGCGTCACCAGCGCGCCCAGGTCGTCTTTGACCCGCCGCAGTTCCTCTCCAATTTCGCGGACGATCTCGCCGCGCTTGGGCGCGGGCACCAGGCGCCACTTGTCGAACGCCAGGCGAGCCTGCCACAAGACCTCGTCGTAGTCTTCCTCGGCGGCCAGGCGCACGCGGGCCAGCTCGGAGCCGTCGGCCGGATTGCACGAGGCGATCTCACCGCCGGCCGGGTCATCGATCCATTGGCCGCAGCCCGCTCCAGAGTTGGTCTTCCACAATCCCAAGCGGGTCAGAATTTCGTTGGCGGCAGGGTTCATGACGCCAGCATAAAGAATTCTCAAGGTCCGTGCTCCGTTGAGCGCGCACTCTTGCGAGCCACGTCGCGACTCATCGCGACGCACGGCCGGCGTTATGAACCCGCCAGGCATCGGCACGAGTGCCGGGCCCAGAGGGCACCCCGGCACGCACGAGTACGTGCTCCACTCACTTCCGCTTGGTCTTGATCACCACCGGCGTCCCTTCAAACCCGAACCTCTCACGCAGACGGTTGATCAGGTTGCGTTCGGCGGAGAAGTGCAGGTTGGGTTTGTCGGTGAACACCACGAACGTGGGAGGGCGCATCGAAGCCTGCGTGATGTAGTTGATCTTGGCCGCGTACTCCCAGCGCAGAGTCGCGACGAATCGGTTCAGTTCGCCGGTACTGACGCGCCGGGACGCAGAGTCGAACACCTTGCGGATCAGCGGGAACAGCGCGTCCACGCCCTGCCCCGTGCGCGCGGTGAGGAACGCCACCGGCGCGTAATCCAGGAACTTCAGGTGGTCTTCGATCTGCTCCAAAAACTTCTTGCGATTGCGCTCCTTGGCCAAGTCCCACTTGTTCACACACAGGATCACAGCGCGGCCTTCTTCATGCGCATAGCCCGCGATGGTAGCGTCCAGCGCCAGCACGCCTTCGCTTGCGTCCAGGACCAACAAGGCCACGTTGGACATGCGCAGGTGCCGCCGCGCCATCACCACGCTCATCTTTTCCGCCATCATCTTAGTCTTGCCCTTGCGGCGGATTCCGGCCGTATCGACGAAGATATAGTCGATCCCCTCGCGAGCGACGGTTTCATCCACGGCATCGCGCGTGGTCCCGGCGACCGGGGAAACGATGGCGCGCTCGGAGCCGGTGAGCGCATTGAGCAAGGTCGATTTCCCCACGTTTGGCCGGCCGATAATGGCAACTTTTATGTGCGTAGTTTTAGGAGTGACGTCCTCCGACTCCTCGATATCTTGCTCTACGTCCTGCTTTGCCTCCGCCGGAAAATCGGCCGTAACGTGGTCCAGCAGATCCGCCAGTCCCAACTGATGTTCGGCCGAAACCGGATACAGGTTCTTGAAACCCAAGGCGTGGAATTCGTGAGTCAGATCCTCGCGCCGCGGACTGTCGATCTTGTTGACCACCAGCGTTACGGGGCGCCCGAGTTTCCGCAGCATCGCCGCCAGATCGCGGTCCGCGCCCGTGATTTCGGAGCGTCCGTCAATCAGAAAGATCACCTGCGCGGCCGTCTCCAGCGCTACACGGGCCTGCTTCAGAATCTGCGTCGGGATCATCTCGGTGTCGTCCGTGATGATTCCGCCGGTGTCGATCAGCTCAAAATGGCGGCCGCGGTAGACGGCTTCGCCGCAGATGCGGTCGCGCGTGATGCCCGGCTCGTCGCCGACGATGGAGCGCCGCTGGCCGAGCATAGCGTTAAACAAAGTTGACTTACCGACGTTCGGGCGGCCGACAATGACTACGGAAGGAAGTTCATGCACTGTTCCGATTGTCGCCGATTCACTGCGTCGCCCACACGTTCATGGGCAACGATTGCGCCGGGCTGGCGTATGGCAGAAGCGGCGCGACTGGCGATCCACCGTAGGTCAGCGTCATTCCGAAGATGTCCACCGGAGAGAAGTTGTCGTGAACCGCGGCACAGGGCAGCAACGTTGAAGGCAAGAGTACGTCCACTTTGTAGACGAAGCTGTTGATGAGAGAGGCATCCTCCACCTCCGCGGGACAGTTGCCGACCTGCGCCTGGATGTCCCCCAGGCTGAGTGGCGGAGCAAAGCCGAGTTGGCCGACCCCTTCGGCGTAGAACGATACGGTTGACCCGAACTTGGCCGGTTTCGCGCAGGAATTAAGCGATCCGTCGGCGTTGGTCGCCACCGGCTGAAGTCCGTTCAAGAAGACCGGCGCGGCTGGGCAGGGAAGCCCATAGGCTAAGAGATACGCGAACAGATTCAGGTTTGCGAGCGCAAATGGAAATTGGCGCTGAACGGTAGCGCCGTTGACCGACACTTGCATCACTGTGCTGGAGGGCAACGGTGGCAGCCGCGCCGGCACCGCCACGTTGATCTGCGACGAAGACACATACAAAAGCTGCGCGAGGTTCCCATCGAACGTGACGGTGACTCCGGCGATGGACGCTGCGGAGCCATGCGGCGCGCCCACACCTACCGACGGCCCAAGGTTTTTGCCGAAGAGAGAAATCAGTTGGAACGCCGCGACCGCGCCGGCGTGCGTGAGGTTGCCGCCATCCAGAACGCATGCGATCACCGGCGCGGCACCCGAGCTTGCGAAAAAAACGGCGGCGGCCAAATACGCGCCGGGAAGGAATCCGGGACCTAACTTCGATGGCGACAGCACGCCGGGCGTGAACGGCACATCGGGCGCCGGAGTCGGACCGGTGATCCAAACCTTGCCGCTCGACAAAGTAATCGCCGTGGCGCCGGGACCGGAGCCGTCGATCCACTGCGCGTCCACCGCGTTGCCGGTGGCTGGATCGATCTTCATCACGTAAGCCCCGCTATTTGTGGTCATGAAGTTCGGCCAACACACCTGCGGAATCCAAGAAAGTACCGCCGGGGGCGATAGAGGGCTGGTTGGCGGCGGCTCCAGGTCGACCGCTGGGGGGAACTGCACCACGCCGCCCACATACAGCCCACCGGACGCATCCAGCTGCACTCCCGCTCCGCCAATCGGCACCGAAAAGATCACCGAGGCTCCGGAAGGATCGAGCTTGGTCAAGAAGCTGGTGTAGATGTTCGGAACAGGCACAGTGAACGGATACTGCGCCTGGATCAGCGTGCCTGTGACATAGGCATTTCCGGCGTCGTCGACCGCCAGCCCGGTGTTGGTGGTGTCACCCGCGGCTCCGGTAACGTCGTTGATGCCGGTTGAGTAAATCAGCGTCGACCCGGTCGGGTCAACTTTAGTCAGGTGCTGTAGCACGCCGTTAGGCGGGGGCCCGCACGAGGTGTAACAGACCCCCCCTTGGACGAACTGCGTCTGGTACGCGCCCGGCGTGGTGGGATAGTCGGTTCCCGCGTCGCTTCCCGCGACAAAAATATTTCCGGCGGGATCGAGCGCAATCGATGTCCCGCCGATGCCCGTGGCGGAAAAGATCACGTTGCTCGCGGTGGCGTCCAACTCCATCAGGAAGAGGTGGCCCTTGCTGTCCGCTACCCTGTACGCGCCAGGCGTCAACGGAAATCCGCTGGCGGTTTCGCCGCTGATGAGGATCTGGCCTTGCGGAGTGAGCGCAATCGCCTCGGCAGTGCTCCCTGCCGAGCCGCCCACTAGTACGGCAAAAACCACCGCTCCGTTCGGGCTGAGCTTAATCACGAACGATCGTTGGTCCTGGGCGTTGGTGGGCGGCGTTCCGAGCTGCCCGCCCGGCGTTACCGGAAAGTTGGAATTCGTGGTCCATCCCGTGGCGTAAAGGTTACCCGCTTTGTCCGCAGCGATTGCGCTCACGTGGTCGGAGGCGGCGCTGTCGAAGTACACGAGATAGAGACACTGGCTGGCTTTCGGGTCGAGCTTCATCAACACCGCGCCCGTAGAGGAACCGGCGGGATCGAGCACCGTGCTGCCCGCGAGATAGAGATTCCCCTGCGTGTCCGAAGCGATCGCGCTGGGCGTGAAGCCATCTCGGAGATAGGTCGAAATCGCGAGAGTCGCGGCGGAGCACGTCATTGCGCCTGCCAGCGCGCCGGCGAGCATTACAGCAAGAACGGATCTTGACATGGTTTTGCTCCAGTGATGGAAGCTGCGGGACGCGATTAGTCTCATTTTATCGTGTGCGCGGCGTCGCGGCGTGCGAAAATAGAAGTTCCCCCCTCGCGAATGTCAACACCATCCATCCGCAACGTCGCTATCATCGCCCACGTCGACCACGGCAAGACCACGCTGGTCGACGCCATGCTCCGCCAGAGCGGCATTTTTCGAGACAACGAGCAGGTGGCCGACCGCGTCATGGACTCCAACGATCTGGAGCGCGAACGCGGCATCACGATTCTCGCCAAAGCCACTGGCGTGCGCTACGGCGGCATCAAGATCAACATCGTCGACACCCCCGGCCACAGCGATTTCGGCGGCGAAGTGGAACGCGCGTTGAAGCTCGTGGACGGAGTAATGTTGTTGGTAGACGCCAGTGAAGGGCCGCTTCCGCAGACGCGCTACGTTCTGATGAAGGCCCTGGAAGCGCGGCTGCCGCAGATCGTGGTGATCAATAAGATCGACCGCCCCGATGCGCGCATTCCGGAAGTGCTGGATGAAATCTACGATCTGTTTATCGATCTGGACGCGACCGAGGATCAACTCAGTTTCCCCGTCATTTATACGAATGCCAGGGAAGGCATTGCCAAAACCGATCCGAACGGTGCGGGGGAAAATCTCAAGCCGCTGTTTGAAGCCATCCTGGCGCACATTCCGATACCCAAGGGCGATGCCGAAGGCGTGCTGCAGCTCCAGGTGGGGAATCTCGATTACAGTGATTATTTGGGGCGCTTGGCCATAGGCCGCGTGTTCAACGGGACCCTGCATTACGGGGACGAAGTGGCCATCGCGAAACTGGATGGCTCCTTTCACAAAACCAAGATCACCAAGATGTTTTCGTTCGAAGGACTGAAGCGGGTGGATGAAACCATCGGCCGCCCCGGCGACCTGCTGGCGATCGCCGGAGTGGAAGGGATCACCATCGGCGAGACCGTCACCAGCGTGGAGACGCCCGCGCCGCTGCCATCGATTCAAATCGATGAGCCGACCATCGCCATGACGTTCACCATCAACACCTCGCCCTTCGCCGGGCGCGAAGGCCAGTACGTGACCTCGCGCAATCTGCGCGACCGCCTGGACAAAGAACTGCTGACCAACGTGTCGATCAAGGTCGAGGAATCCGGCGGTCCGGATGCGTTCAAGGTAATGGGCCGCGGCGAACTGCAACTGGCGATCTTGATCGAAATGATGCGGCGCGAAGGCTACGAGCTGGCTGTCGGCAAACCCGAAATCATCACAAAGACCATCAACCACGTGTTATCGGAGCCGCAAGAGCTGCTGGTGATCGATTGTCCGGAGGCATTTGTGGGCGTGGTGATCGAAAAAATGGGCTCGCGCAAGGGCAAGATGGAGAAGATGGTCAACCATGGATCGGGCCGCGTGCGCCTGGAGTTTCTGGTGCCTTCGCGCGGCCTGATCGGCCTGCGTAGCGAGATGCTGACCGACACCAAGGGCACGGCCATCATGAACTCGCTGTTCCACGGATACATCGAATGGCAGGGCGATATTCCCACGCGTCCCACCGGATCGCTGGTCGCCGACCGTCCCGGCAAGGCTACCGGTTACGCGCTGTTCAATCTACAGGAACGCGGTGAAATGTTTGTGGCGCCCACCACCGAAGTTTACGAAGGCATGATCGTGGGCGAGAACGCGCGCGACAGCGACCTGGACGTCAACATCGTCAAGGAAAAGAAGCTGACGAACATGCGGGCTTCTACGGCGGACGAAGCCATCCGCCTGGTGCCTCCGCGATTGCTGAACCTGGAGCAGGCCATCGAGTTCATCCGCGACGACGAACTGGTCGAAGTAACGCCCCAATCCATCCGCCTGCGCAAGAAGATTCTCAAAGCCAATCAACGCTAGCTCTCCGTCTTGCGCCGAAAAACGGCCCGTCAGTCAAATCAAGCAGACACCTTTTTGTTTTATTAAAACTGCCTTTGTATCAATCGCTTACGGGGATTTAAGCGGTTTCATTTGCTGACAAACCCACCCCCGCCGTGGGATACTGTGTCACAACCGCATGTCACTGGTGAGCGAGGCCATCGCCCGTTATCACAAACTGATCGAGAGCGAGCCCTATATCGACCTGGCTTGGGCCCAGGCGCTACAGGATCGCATCAAGGCCCAAAAGCTCGATGGGCATCCCGTGTCTCCGGTTCTGCGCCCGCATTTTCTTACCAATCGGGATTACGCGGCGCTGGAGCGGGCGACGGGCGTGCTGCAGTCGGCCATCGAACGGGTCCTGCAACTCGCGCTGGCCAATCCGGCGTTGATCTCCCGGCTGCAATTGCTCCCGGCGGAGCGCATGATGGCGGGCGTGGACCCCGGCTACAAGGCCGTGGCGGTGACCAGTTTGCTCGACAGCGCGGTGAACGATGGCGTATTGCATGTCACCGGTTATCGCGCCGACGTCCCGGCCGGCGTGCTGTATGGCGAAGCGCTGGCGGATGTTTACTACGACTGCCCGCCGATGAAGGAGTTCCGCAAAAAGTACAAGCTCAAGAAACTGGGCGGGACTAAACCGTTGCTCACGGCGATTCTCAAAACGTACAAGGAATCCGGCGGCAAACAGAAGAAGCCCCGCATTGCCATCGTCGAGTTCCGCCAGCCTTTCCAGACGGCCGCCAACAGCGAGTACGCACCGCTGGCCGAGTTTCTCTCGCGCGAAGGCTACCCCACCGAAGTAGTGTCGCCGGAGCAGCTCGAATACCGCAATCGCGAGTTGCGTCGTGGCGACTTTCTGATCGACATCGTATACCGGCGTATCAATTTGCAGGAATTCCTGGTGCGCTACGACTTGAACCACGCGCTGGTGCGCGCTTACAAAGACCGCGCCGTGTGCATGGTCAACAGCTTTCGGGCCGAGATGGGATCCAAGCGCGCGCTGCTGGACCTGCTGACCGATGAACACGTCACCGCCGGATTCCCCGCCGCCGAGCGCAAAGCGATCAAAGATCTGGTACCGTGGACGCGCCTGGTGCAGGCCGCCAAGACGACTCACAAAAACCACACCGTGGATCTGCCCGATTTCGTATTGAAGCACCGCACCAAGCTGGTGCTGAAGCCCAACGACGATTCGGGGAGCCTGCATCCCGTACGGGGCGCCGATGTCGACGATGTCGCTTGGGAAAAAGCCTTGCGCCAGGCCATGCGCACGCCTTCAGTGGTCCAGGAAACAGTGGAACCCACGCACGCCGTGTTCCCGCTGATGCAGTTCGGCAGCCTGATGATGAAGGATATGGTGGTGCACGTGCATCCGCACGCGTTCCTGGGCCAAACCCACGGCGCGTCGAGCTGGCTAAGTGTTGCGGGAACGCCGGGCTTCTCCACCTTGACCGGCCTGGCCCCCACGTTCCTCCTCGAAGGCAAATGATCCTTTTCTTACTTGTAGTAAGATAAGGCCATGGAGCTAGTTACCGTTTCCTCCAAAGGGCAGATCGCGATCCCCAAAAGAGTGCGCGATGCTCTCAATCTGTCGGAGGGCACCAAGTTGAACGTGGAAGTCCGCGGGCAGAAGATCGTGCTTTCGAAAGAACCCGCGTGGAAGAAGCTGGCTGGCGCCGGCGCCGGGCTCGGTCTGCTTGAGTTCTACCAGGCCGAAAAGAAACGCGAGCGCGAGCGTGAAAACTCGCGTTCTTGATTCCTGGGCTATCATCGAGTGGATTGACGGAAGTCCACCGTCCCGTAAGCATTTGGAAGACCTATTGTCGGCAGCCGTCGCGGGACGAGCCCAGTTGCTGATGAGCGCCATTAACGCCGGCGAGGTCCACTATATTCTCCGGAAACGACCGGCGCTGGCGTTGGCGGAGGACTGGCGAGCGTTATCGCGTAGCCTTCCCGTAACTCTGGAGGTCCCGACCTTGGACGATATCTGGAACGCGGCGGCCCTCAAAGGCCAGTACGCGATCTCTTACGCCGATGCCTTCGCCGCCGCACTAGCCCACAAATACGATTGCCCCCTGGTCACCGGTGACAAGGACTTCCGCCGCGTCGCAAACCTCGAACTGGATTGGCTGACCCGTTAGACGCTATTGCGGCGCTTCCACCGTCACCTTGGCCCGCAGATTCGCCACCCCCGCGGTGTAGCGCTCGTCGGTGACCGTGATAGCGATAGCATCGTCCAGCCAGTCGTGCGCCGTGCCGTCCGGGTCGTGCGAGGCCATGGTGATGGTGTAGGCTTGCGGGCAAAGATCGCACAAGAAGGAAAAGGTCACCGTGACCGACTCGCCCGGCTGCCGCGGGCCGATAGCGACCCGCTCCAGCTCGGTGTTGGTCCCGTAGACTTCGAATCCGATCTGCGTGCGGATCAGCAGGCCCAGCACCGGATTCTCCACCGCTTCCTCGAAACCCACGGTGGCGCGCACGCCGACCCGCTCCCCGCTCTTCCACACGATGGTGGGCTTGCCCTCCGCGCCCAGGGTCTCGATGGAACGGATCTCGGCGCGGCCGTTGCCCCGGCGAAACGACGGTGCCAGGCGGACAGGCATGGTCTCGCCCCAGGAGTGCACCCGGTCGGCGACGTGACGGCGGTATTTCTTGAGCGTCTCCTTAGGATCGCCCTTCGCGGCCATGCTGCCCGCGTCCAGCCACCAAATTTCGTCGCACATCAGTTCCAGCAGCACGGATTCGTGCGAGGCCAGCAGCACCGTGGTGCCCGACCGCCGCATACGGTCGAGTCCGGCCAGGGTACGCGCCCGCACCACAGCGTCTTGGGTGGCCAGCGCTTGATCCAAAGCCAGCACCGCGGCCGGCGCCAGATTCAGCGAGTCCCCCAGCGTCACGAAACGGCGTTCGGCGCTCGCGACGATCTCGCCCTCCGTCGGTTGCAGCGCGCCGCCGGCTAGTTTTAAAAGTTCGGTGACGCCCGATCCCTTCTCGCCGATCACGCCGATGATCGCGCCCGAGGGAGCCACCGCGCTGAAGTTGGTCAAAGGGGCGCAGGTGACTCCGCGCAACTCGATGGACATTAGAACTAGGATACTCGACGCGCCAAGGGTGCCGTCTAAGGTGAAGCGATTAGGGCTGGGTAAGATCGTCTTCGCACCGGTTCCGTTCTAGAGTGTTCGCGGCCAAAGAAACGCCCGGCCCCGCCGCGACGCAACGCGTGCGCATCTTGTGACCGCTGATCCGGTTGTCGCGGATCACGTTTCCCCGCGTCTCTTCCAGGCGCGCCACGCCCCGGCCCAGGTAGATTCCCGTCTGGAGCATAGCCGGTTCGTCGGCTTTATAGATGCAGCCGAACCGTGCGGCGCTTTCATTGCACCCAGCCAGGTCCAAATGCACGAATTGGTTGCCGGTGATGGTGTGCCCGGAACCCATCACGAACAATCCTCCGAACTTGGCGCCGTCGATGACATTGCCGGTGATCTCGATCTTCTCGCTGCGGACATCCGGATCGGTGTTGTTCATTACGATGCCGAAGTGCCCAAACAAGTAGTCTTCCGCGCGCTTCCGGTTGAGGCACCGATTCTCGCGCACCGCCCCGTCGTGAAAGCCGTCCAGGTCGATGCACTTGCCATTCACTTCCTCGAAGGAGTTCCGCGCGTACTCGGAATGGTCCACGTTGCCCGCCGTATCGATGGCCACCGGCGTGCCTCCGTGCTCGGCGTCGACCAGTTCCACCGGGTAGCCGATGTTCGAGCCCGTGTTGTCTTCAACGCGCATGCGCGTGACGTGAGCGGCTTCGAGCGCGTCGCGGCCGATCGTATCGAAGTGGTTTTTTGCGAACACTCCATCCGACAAGCGCGGCGACGTGCGCAGCGAATGCGTCCACAACCCGTTACCGGCGATCCGGGTGAACATGCACTCCCGCACCTCGAAATCCTTCGAACCTTCCTCGATCAGAATCCCCCCGCTCAGATTGTTGCGCCCTTGCGGACTGCGAGAGCCCGAATCTTCGACGGTTAGATTGCGGATGCGAATCCCCGAAGAGCGGCTGACCAGCACGGCGAAGTTGACCACGTTCGCCAATTGAATGGCGCTAACGTCGAGCCCCTCCACGCGATCGGCGAGAATACCGTTCAGCGGATACCACACGCGAAACGCGTTCTCCGGCGGAGCCATGTCCAGCGGACGCGCCAGCGCGCCGCGGTTGCCGTCGATGCGAAAATCGTGCAACCGGATGTTGCGAGCCCCGTCGATCACCAGCAGCGCCCGTCCGGAAAATCCCGCCGCAGCCTTAAGCAGCGTGCCCGCACCCGCGATCTCAAGGTCGTGAGCGCCCGGGGCCAGCGTAAGCTCCGACGATATCTCGACCGTCCCAGCAGGCACTTGGAGGTGACCCGTAACCGTCGAGGCCAGCGCCCTGCGCAAACGTTGCTCCGGGGTCCCGCCGCACCCGCCCAGTGCCATCGTCAGGAGCAGCATTGCTGTGAAGATTGTACTACTAGACCCTGGTTTCTTTGTAGCGCGCGAAGATTTCATGCGGCCAAAGTTGTAAGCTGCTGAGCGGTGGTGCGTTGCGCCGAGAGCAAGGCGTTCAGAATGAGCCTGCCGTGGTCGGTGA